>Ga0173480_10000178_pt1 | contig 18303 bp, 12 predicted proteins | sample NitcycUS209509C1_FD_122622 | JGI IMG/M metagenome (GOLD analysis project Ga0173480, IMG submission 122622) | Soil microbial communities from Arlington Agricultural Research Station in Wisconsin, USA - Nitrogen cycling UWRJ-S209-509C-1 (version... | ecosystem: Environmental > Terrestrial > Soil... | reverse complement strand
GTGCGCGAGCTCGATCCCGACCCGCCGGTTACGGCTCGGCGGGCTCGTGCAGGTGAGCACGAGGTCGCCGAGACCGGTCAGTCCGGACAGCGTTTCACGGCGGGCGCCGGCGGCGCACGCGAGACGCGAGATCTCGGCCAGCCCGCGCGTGATGAGCCCGGCCAGCGCGTTGTGGCCCAGCCCCAGCCCTTCGACCAGACCCGCCGCGATCGCGATCACGTTCTTGAGCGCGCCGCCGAACTCGACGCCCACGATGTCGCTCGTGCCGTAGAGGCGGAAGTAGGGCGCGCGAAACCCCGCCTGAACCGCCGCGACCACTTGCTCGTCGAGAGACGCGACCGACACCGCGGTCGGGAGTTCGCGCGCGAGCTCCGCCGCGAAGCTGGGGCCCGACACGACCGCAAGGCGGAGCGAAGGGCCCAGTTCCTGCAGGAGAATCTCCGACACCCGGAAGAGCGTGTGCTGCTCGAGCCCCTTGGTCGCGCTCACCACGATCGTCTCGGCGTCGATGAACGGCGCGGCCACGCGGGCAATGTCGCGCGTGCCGTGAGACGGCACCGCCATCACCACGACCTCGGCGCCGTCGAGCGCAGCGGCCATGTCGGCCGTGACGTCCAGACGCGCCGGAAACCGGATGTCCGGCAGGTAGACGGCATTCACGTGCCGCACGCGCATGTCCGCCACCAGGGACGCGTCGCGTCCCCACAGACGGGCCTCGTGCCCCACCCGCGCCAGGTGAACGGCGAGCGCCGTCCCCCAGCCTCCGGCTCCAAGTATCGCGACGCGCTGAATGTGCAGTCTCCTGCCGTCAGTGTAGAACGCCGGGGCCCTTCAGTGGGCGGGCGCAGCAGACGCAGGGGCCGCCTTCCGGCGGCCCGGACCGGCTGAAGCCGGGCCCCTACGCGAGGTGACGGCGCACCATGTCGAGCGCTGCCTGCGACGCCTGGAACTTGACCGACTGGCGCTCGCCGAAGAAGCGGAACGTGCGCGCGTGCGTGCCGGCGGCGGTAGCCAGCGCCACGGCCACGGTGCCGACCGGCTTTTCGGCCGAGCCGCCCCCCGGGCCGGCAATGCCGGTGATGCCCACGCCGAGATCGGCGCCGGCGCGGGAGCGGATGCCCTCGGCCATCGCCACGGCCACGGGTTCGCTCACGGCCCCGTGCTCGGCCAGCAACGCCGGCGGCACGCCGAGGAGCGCGGTCTTGGCTTCGTTCGCATAGGCGACCACCGACGTGCCGACGTACCGGGAACTGCCAGCCACGTCGGTGAGCCGCGACGTCACGAGGCCGCCGGTGCACGACTCCGCCGCCGCGATCCACAAGCGTCGCGAGGCGAGCAGCTCGCCCACCACCTCTTCGAGCCGGCGTCCATCGGTGCTGAACACGACCTCGCCGAGCACCTCGAGCACCTGGGCGATGGCGCGCTCCAGCATCGCCGTGCCCTCGGCGGCCGACGTGTGCCGCACCGATAAGTGGAGGTCGATCTGTCCGAGCTTGGCGAGAATCGTCGCCGCGACGGGCGGGGACCACGCCGCCCACTCGCCATAGAGCTGGTGCAGCGCCTGGTCCACCTGCGACTCGATCTGTCCGGCGATGTGCAGGCGGCGCCGCACGATGGTCTGGCCCGACGCGCGCGCCGCGAGACGAGCCGTGAGCGACGTCAGCATCGGCTTCAGCTCGCGCGGCGGACCGGGCAGCAGCACCACGACGTGCGCGCCGTGTTCGATCCACAGGCCCGGGGCGCTGCCGTTCGGATTCTCCAGCACCTCGCCACCGTCGGGCACCATCGCCTGACGCAGGTTGTTGCGCGGCATCGGCGCGGTGTAGCCTCGGGCGGCATAGCGACGCTGCAAGTGATCGACGAGCGCCGCGTTCTCACGCAGGGGCCGGCCGAGCACGTCGGCCACGGCGTCGCGGGTCACGTCGTCGTCGGTCGGGCCGAGACCGCCGCACACCACCACGAGATCGGCCCCCGCGAGGGCGAAGCGCAGCGCGTCGCTGAGCACGGCGCGATCGTCGCCGGCGACGCACTTGAACGTCACGTCAATCCCCGCGCCGTTGAGCCGCTCGGTGATGAACAGCGAGTTGGTGTCGAGCCGGGACGTCTCCAGCAGTTCGCTGCCGACCGCGACGATCGCGGCTCGCGTCAGGATGGGCGCCGCCGGTGCCATCAGGTGAGATACCCGGCCGGCGCGATGAACACGAGCCCCCGCAGCAGCAGGTGACCGTAGACCGCCGCCATGGCGTCGTCGGCCATGATGCCCAGGCCGCCGTGCATGGATTCGAACTGGCGCGCGGGCCAGGGCTTCACGACATCGAGGACCCGGAAGATGAGGAACCCCACCAGGGCGCCGAGCGGCGTCACCGGAATCCAGGCCAGCGTGATCAGCATGCCCACGACCTCATCGATCACCACCGGACCCGGGTCGGTGCGCCGCAGCGCCTTCTCGGCCGCCGAACTGGCCCAGACGCCGGCCGCAAAGAGCGCGAAGATCAGCGCTGCCTGCGCCCACATGAGGCCCGTGGCCTGCACCAGATAGAAGATGGCGACGCCGGCCGCCGACCCCACGGTGCCAGGAGCCAGCGGCACGAAACCGATGTATCCGCAGGTGGCGATCAGCAGGCCCAGGCGCGCCGTCACCGCGGCGCCAGCGCAACGACGCGGCTGCCCGACGCGCGATCGTGGACACCGCGGCGCGCCGGGTCACCCAGCGCCGCGAGGAACGGCGCACCGGCCGCGACAATCGACACGAGGCCGAGCACGGCGCGGCGCAGCGCGCGGCCCGGATCGAGCCGGCCGCCGTCGTCGGAGACGACGCGGATGTGCATCGCCATCTTGCCGATCGTCTGCCCCCCGGCCGTGGTAAATGCGCTGAGATAGGCGATCTTGAGCGACAGCAGGAACGCCGCCATGGGCAGCACCGGCACCAGATGCCAGTCGGCCAGCGACAGGCCGGTGAGCCGCAAGGTGAAATAGAGCACCACGAAATCGATGCTCAAGAGGATGCCGTGATCGATCACGGCCGCCAGCACCCGCCGTCCAAACGGGCTCACTTCGGGATCGGAGACCGCAGCCTGCCCGGAGCGGACGAACGTGTCGGCGAGGAAGGCCGGACCGGGTCGCGGCCGCATCGAGGTGTCGGGCCCGGCTGCCCTGGCGCCGGACGACGCGACGGCCTCGTCGTCTGGCTCGTCGACGAACTGCAGCACCGGGTCCTCGGGCAGGCGCGGCTGTGCCGGCACGTGGGTCTGCCGCAGCCGGGGAACATCGGGCGTCTTGCGTACCGAGAGCGGCACCCTGGGCACCGCCGGCAGCTTGACCAGCGGTTCGTCGTCGGCCGCGTCGGGCGCGAAAAGCGGCAGCGCGGGTTCGGAAGGAACCACGGCCGGCGCTGGCGCCGCGGGCGCTGTGCGTGCCGGCACCGGATCGATTGCGAGGCCGGGTCCGGCCAGCGAGAGCGCCAGGGCTGGCGCCTCCTGGTCGGGCAGATCACGGAAGCGATCGACGGCCGGCGCTGTCCACGCGTCGTCCATCGCCGACGACACATCGAAGACGGGCAACTCGTCGGCCGCGTCGGAGCGCAGCGGCAGATCGTCGGGCTCGGCCTCCGCTTCGTCCGTCATGGCAAGCAGCGAGAAATCGTAGCCGCAGTTCTTGCAGCGCTCGCCCGTCTCGAAACCGATGTAGAGGCACTTCGGGCACTTCATCGAGTCACCTCCCGCGCGGCGTCCGCCGCCTCGACTCCCGCCAGGATCTCCCGCTGGATGTCGGCGCGAAGCGCGTCGGCCGCCCCTCGCTGCCCGTCGGCGACGTCCACTCGTCCCAGGACACTGAGGGCTTCGACCCGTCGGCCCTGCGCGCGCAGCGACCGCGCCCGCTCGAGCACGCTGTCCGACGCGCGCGCCACTGGGAGGGGCGGCGGTCCCGCGGGCGCGGCGGCGGGTACGACCAGCGGCAGCTCGGCCACGAACGACGCAACCGGGCGCGCGACCACGAGAATCGCCAGCGCCAGAGCTGCGGAGACGGCCGCCGTGGCGAGCCAGCTCCACACGGCCGCCGTCGCGGGGCGTTCCCAGGTCGCCGCGTGCCTCGGAGCCGGGACCGATGGCGGCGGCGGCAGCGTCTCGCTCCGCTGCAGCCGTTCGAGAAACAGCTGTGCCGTGTCGCTATGCCCGCCCCGATCCACCGCGCGGGTCAACAGCGATCGGGCCACCAGCAGGTTGCCGGCCTGATAGGCCTCCACGCCCTCGTACACCAGCGCTTCGACCTCGCGCTGTCGTTCCGCGACGAGGCCGCGTGCGCGATCGATATAGGCCTTGGCGCGGGTATTGCGGCGGTCGAGAAACGCGACCCGGGTCCAGACGTCGATCGCTTCATCGAGGCGGCCCGCAAAATACTGATCGAGGCCGGCGAGCAGCAACTGCTCGATGCGGCCCTCGCGGTCGGCGGCCTCGGCGTCTCCCGCGAGGTCGCGCGGCGCGGTGTGGGGCACCTGGCGCGGTCGATCGGACATGAGCGGCGAGTGGAAGTCGCCGGTGTGATTATCGAGCAACCGCGCAGATCGGTCAATGAATTGCGGTGCCCATCTGTGGTACAAGCAAACGCTGCGCGTGTCCATTCTCGATCACACCGCCGCGCCTCGTGTCGCGCTGCTCAAGCCCACCGCCGTCAACGCCATCCTGGCCGACGTACGGCGCGTGCAGGCGGCCGGAGCGTCCGTCGTCTCGCTGATGCGCGGGGAGCCCGACTTCCGGACGCCCGATCACATTGCCGCCGCAGTGGTCGAGGCGGTGCGAGCCGGCCGCACCGGGTATCCCGACAACCGCGGCGAGATGCGCTTCCGCGAAGCGGTCGCGGCGAAGCTTGCCCGGGACAATGGCGTTACCTACGACCCCGGCACCGAGATTCTCGCCACGACGGGCGCCACGCTCGGCCTGGCGTGTGCGTTGACGGCGCTCATCGGCGACGGCGACGAGGTCCTGCTGCCCGACCCGATCTACGACGCCTACCACTCGCCCATCGCTCTCGCCGGAGGCCGCTCGCGGCCCGTTCGCGCTCCGATCGTCAACGGCCGGTTCGAGCTCTCGGTGGACGCGCTCGAGGCGGCGGTCACCCCGTCAACGCGGGCGCTTCTCCTCAATACACCGTGGAACCCCGTCGGCACCGTATTCCGGCGGGATGAGGTCGAGGCGCTGGCCGCCTTCGTCGTCCGGCGCGACCTCCTGCTCATCAGCGACGAGATCTACGAGACGATCGTGTTCGACGGCCACCGGCACATCTGCCCGGCCAGTCTCTCGTCCGAGGTGCGCTCGCGCACCGTGGTCGTCAACAGCCTGTCGAAAACCTACTCCATGCCCGGCTGGCGGGTGGGCTACTGTGCCGCGCCGGCGCCAGCCATCGACGCGATGTTTCTGGTGCTGCAGCAGTCGAGCCGCGGTCCAGCCACTTTCATCCAGGATGCCGCCGCCGCGGCCCTGACCGGGCCGCAGGAACCCGCCCTCGCCATGCAGCGCGAATATGCCGCGCGGCGGGCGCAAGTGATGGACGCGCTGCGTGATATCCCCAACATTCGCGTGATGCCGCCCGAGGGCGGGTTCTTCGCGATGGTGGACGTGCGCGCCACCGGCCGGACCTCGAACGACGTGCGCCTGCACCTGCTCGAGCGGCACGGCGTCGTCGTCGCCCACGGCTCGGCCTACGGGCCCGGCGGTGAGGGCACTCTGCGGGTCTCGTTCGCGAGCGGCGGCGACAACCTGACACGCGGGCTCGAACGGCTGCGCGCGGGACTATCGAACCTGTGACCCTGCTCAAGGTGGACGCGGTCCAGCCGCTTCCCCACGCCGACCCCTCGCGGGTGGACGCCGCGGCGCTGGAGCGTGCGCTGCGGACCGAGACCACCGCAGAGATCCGGTTCGACACGGTCTCGCGCGCGCTCTACGCCACTGACGCCAGCGTCTACACCCTGAAGCCGCTCGGCGTGGTGCTGCCCCGCACCCGGCAGGACCTGGTGTCCATCGTCCGGATCTGCGCGCGCTTCGGCTGCCCGCTCACCCTGCGCGGCGGCGGCACCTCGCAGTGCGGCCAGGCCATCGGGACGGGCCTCGTCGTCGACACGTCGAAGCATCTCAACGCCGTGCTCGACCTGAACGTCGACGAGCGCTGGGCGCTCGTCGAGCCGGGGATCGTGCTCGACGAGCTCAATGCCCGGCTTCGGCCCCACGGATTGCGCTTCGCCCCCGATGTCTCGACTGCCAGCCGGGCGACGGTCGGGGGCATGATGGCCAACAACTCGAGCGGCGCCCGCTCGGTGTATTACGGCAAGACCATCGATCACGTCCTCGAACAGGACGTCGTCCTCTCCGACGGGTCGGTGGTGCACTTCGGACCGCTGGCGCCGGAGGCTCTCGATGGCGCCTGCGCGGGCGATGGTCTCGAAGCACAGTGTTATCGCACCGTGCGCGAGCTGGCGCGGGCTCACGCCGCCGAGATCGAGCGCCGCTACCCGAAGGTGTTGCGCCGGGTCATGGGCTACAACCTCGACGAGTTCACGCGCACCGACCGGCCATTCAACCTCGCCAAGCTGATGGTGGGGTCGGAGGGAACGCTCGGGGTCGTGCTCGCCGCCAGGATCAATCTCGTACCGCTGCCGCCGGCCAAGGCGGTGCTCGCGATCCAGTTCACGGAGCTCCTCGACGCGCTCGGCGCCACGCCGCTCATCCTCGGGCACGCGCCCTCGGCCGTGGAGGTCATGGACCGCTTCATCCTCGACTACACCCGCCAGAGCGCTACGCTCACCGCGATGCGCGACAGCTTCATCGAGGGCGAGCCCGGCGCGCTGCTGTGCGTCGAGTTCTACGCCGACGAGGCGGCGTCCCTGCCGCCGCGCCTGGCTGCGCTCGAAGCGGACCTTCGCGCCCACGGGTTCGGCTACCGCTACGTCCACGCGCTCGACCTGCCGACGCAGGCGCGCATCTGGGGCCTGCGCGAAGCCGCGCTCGGGCTGTCGATGGCGATGAAGGACGACGCCAAGTCGCTCTCGTTCGTCGAGGACACCGCCGTGCCGCCGGAGCGCCTGCGCGACTACATCGCCCGGTTCCTCGACACGGTGCGGGCTCACGGCACCAGGGCCGGTGTCTACGCCCACGCCTCGGTCGGCTGCCTCCACGTCCGGCCCGTCATCAACCTCAAGACCGAGGAAGGGGTGCGGCGCTTCGAGGCGCTGGCTGGCGACATCGCCGACCTCGTCCTCGAATTCGGCGGCGCGCTCTCGGGCGAGCACGGTGACGGCCTGGTGCGCAGCCCGTTCATCCGCAAGATGTTCGGGCCGGTGCTCTACGACGCCTTTCGCGCCATCAAGCAGGCCTTCGATCCGGCCGGCCTGTTCAATCCCGGCAAGATCGTCGACGCCGGGCCGATGGCCGCCAACCTGCGCTACGGCGCCGGTTACGTGACGCCGCGCCCCCCGACCTACTTCGACTACGACGACTACGGCGGCTTCGGCGGCGCCGTCGAGATGTGCAGCGGCGTCGGCGCGTGCCGCAAGACCATCGAGGGCACGATGTGCCCGTCGTACATGGCGACCCACGACGAACAGCACACCACGCGCGGCCGTGCCAACGTCCTGCGCCTCGCCATGGCCGGCCGTCTCGGCGGCGCCGGGCTCGACGATCGCGGCGTCTACGACACGCTCGACCTGTGCCTCGAGTGCCGCGCGTGCAAGGCCGAGTGCCCGGTCGGCGTGGACATGGCGCGCTTCAAGAGCGAGTTCCTGGCGGGGTACTGGCAGCGTCACGGCACCAGCCTCGAAGCGCGCGCGCTCGGCAACGCACGCGTCCTGGCCCGTCTCGGCAGCGCGTTCGCGCCGCTGTCGAACGCTGTTGCCCACAGCGCCGCCGGCCGGGCGCTGGCCGAGCATGTCATCGGCATCGACCGGCGCCGTCGTCTCCCGTCGTTCCAGCGCCGCACGCTCGAACGTCGCGTCTCCCGCACCCGCACGACGGTCGGGCCGCTCCTCTTCGTCGACACCTTCACCAACTATTACGACCCGGAGATCGGCGTCGCGGCGCTCGACGTTCTTGCGGCGGCGGGCCTGCCCGCGGCACTCGCCGGCAACGGTTGCTGCGGACGGCCGCAAATCTCGAAGGGGCTGCTCGACGACGCCCGTCTGCTGGCCAAGGCCAACGCGGAGCGGCTCTACGACGACGCGCAGGCGGGACGGCCGCTCGTCTTCTGCGAGCCCAGCTGCCTGTCGGCGGTTCGCGAGGACGCGCCGGCGCTGCTGCGCGGCGAGGCGCGGCGCAAGGCGCAGGTCGTGGCCGGTGCCAGCGTGCTGTTCGAGGAATACGTGGCCGGTGTCGGCACATCGCTCCCGCTCGCGGCCGGCCCCGGGCGGGTGCTGCTCCACGGGCACTGCCACCAGCGCTCGATGGGTCTCGTCGCCCCCGCCACGTCGCTGCTCTCGCGCATTCCCGGCGTGACGGTCGCGGACACCGAGGCCGGCTGCTGCGGCATGGCCGGCTCGTTCGGCTACGGACGCGATCACTACGACGTGTCGAAGGCCATCGGCGAGCGCCGGCTCTTTCCCACGGTGCGAAACCGCGCGGCCGGCACCGTGGTGGTCGCCGCCGGCACCTCGTGCCGTCATCAGATTCACGACTTCACCGGCGTCGAGGCCGTACACCCCGCGGTGCTCCTGCGCTCTTTACTTCCCGAAGGACCCCGCACATGAACCTGGCCTGGCTGTCGTTGGGCGCGCTCGTCGTGGCCATGATTGTGAGCTGCGTCTCGGAGATCAACGTCGGCGTGCTCGCGCTGGCGTTCGCCTGGCTGGTCGGCGTCTACGCCGGCGGTCTCGGTCTCAACGAGGTCCTGAGCGGCTTCCCGGTGCAGCTCTTTCTCACGCTCGCTGGCGTGACGCTGCTTTTCACGCAGGCGCAATTGAACGGCACGCTCGATCGGGTGGCCACGGCCGCGGTCCGCGTCTGCCGCGGCAACGCCGGGCTGATTCCGGTGATGTTCTTCGCGCTGGCCTGCCTGATCGCCTCGGTAGGGCCGGGCAACGTGGCCACGGCGGCGATGATGGCGCCGATGGCCATGGCGGTGGGCGGCCGCGCCGGCATCCCGCCGTTTCTGATGGCCATCATGGTGGGCAACGGCGCCCAGGCCGGCGCGCTGTCGCCGTTTGCTCCGACCGGCATCATCGTCACCGGCCTGATGACGAAGATCGGTCTCGGCGGCCACGAACTGCGTACGTATCTCGCCAATCTGCTCGCGCACGCGCTGGTGGCGTTCGCCGGCTACTTCCTGTTCGGCGGCTGGCGGCTGTTCGCGGCGCGCGACTCGCGCGCGGCCGAAGAGGTAGCCGGGAAGGTCGAGTTCACGTCCACGCACACCCTCACGCTTGCCGTCATCGCCTGCGTCCTGATCACGGTGCTGTTCCTCGGCGCCACCATCGGCATGGCCGCCTTCACCGGCGCGGTGGCGCTGGCGGTGCTGCGGCTCGCCGATCACGAGCAGGCGATCCGGAAAATGCCGTGGACGCCGATCATGATGGTGTGCGGCGTCAGCGTACTCGTCGCGCTGCTCGAGAAGACCAAGGGGCTCGACCTCTTCACGGAACTGCTGGCGTCGATTGCGACGCCGGGTACGGTGACCGGGGTGGTCGCGCTCGTGACCGGGCTGATCTCGGTTTACAGCAGCACGTCGGCGGTGGTGCTGCCGGCGTTCCTGCCCACCGTGCCGGGGCTGGTCGCGCGGCTCGGCGGTGACGCCTTCGGTGTCGCCACGTCGATGAACGTGGGCGCCCACCTCGTGGACATGTCGCCGCTCTCGACGACCGGGGCCATGTGCATTGCCGGAATCGCCGATCCCAGCCAGGTACGCCCTACCTACAACAAGCTGCTCGCGTGGGGGATGTCGATGACCGTGATCGGCGCCCTCGGCTGCTACCTGTTTTTCTAGTACCTCAGCGCTCGGCCTGCCCGACGCTCCTCGGGCGCACACGATTGCGCTGCCGATCGATCACATCTGTGGGTCGCGTTTCGTTTCGGCACACCTACGAAAACTGTACGAGGATTGTAAGTTACTGATCTCACGTCACTAACGAGTCTCCACGGTCCGGCCTGCCTCTTGCTCAATTACCCGGCATGACCAGAACGACCGGGCGGCGGCTTCGGCCGCGGGGCGAGCACGGCTACTCGCTCGCGGAAGTCATGATCGTGATCTGCCTCGTCGCGATCGTCGCGGGGATGGCTGTGCCGGTCTCGAGTTCCTTCATCCGGCAGCGAAAGTCCGACAGCGGCGCGATCGCCGCGCTTTCCGCCGTGACCGCGGCCCGCGATCGGGCGATCGCCGAGCGCCGCAACATCCAGTTCACGTTCGTCGCGCCCAACAAGATCCGGCTCTCGCGCGTCGAGGTGCCGAGCGGCGCCCTCACGCCGGTGCAGGAATTCACGCTCGACAACGGCCAGGTGTTCGTCAAGTTCGACAGCGTCGAGGACACGCCCGACCACTTCGGCGCCGAGGCCGAAACCGACTTCAGCGGCACGGCCCCGCACATGTTCACGAGCGACGGGTCGCTGATCGATTCGAACGGCGACATCAGCAACGGCACGATTTTCATCGGCATGCCGAGCCAGGTCGACACCGCGCGGGCGGTGACGGTCTTCGGCGTCACCGGGCTGACCCGGGCCTGGAAATGGAGGGGCCGCAAGTGGATGGAGTAACGCGCACGCAGCTCGAATCGCCCGCGCGGCGCCAGGCCGAGCACGGCTTCTCGCTCATCGAGACCATGGTCGCGATGGGGGTGATGTCGGCCGGACTGATGGCGCTGGTCGGCGTCTTTGCCCTCGGCGTGACGCGGATGGCCACGTCGTCACCGATGCTGATCGCGCGCGAGAAGGCGCGCGAGGCGGTCGAGAGCGTTCACGCGGCCCGCGACACCGCCGAACTGGCGTGGAATACGGTGAAGAACACCAGCGAGACCGGCGGTGTGTTCCTCACCGGACCGCAAAGTCTGAAGCTGCCCGGCCTCGACGGCCTGGTGAACACCGCCGACGACGGCGCAATCGAAACGATGCGGAAGCCGGGCGCCAACGGCATCCTCAACGACAGCGACGACGAGTTGGTGCCGTTGCGCGACTTCACGCGCGAGATCCGGATTACTCCCCTCAACTACGACAGCGGCGGCGGCGTCAACCCCAACCTGCGTCAGGTCGTGGTGACGGTCCGCTACAAGGTGGACAACGCGTGGCGCGCCTACACGCTGACGACGTTCGTGTCGTCCTACTCCTAGAGAGACCGGTCATGACACTAGGACGATCTTCGCGCGCCGTTGCCTCCGACGCCGGCTACTCGCTGGCCGAGTTCCTGATCTCGATGGGCATCATGACCGTGGTCATGGGCGCCACCATGGGCGGGCTCGCCGACGTCATCAAAGGCAATGACGCCGTCCTGCAGATGACGGGCATGAACACGTCGCTGCGCGCCGGCATGGACCTCATCGTCCGCGATCTCCTGCAGGTCGGCTCGGGGCTGCCGCCCGGCCACGTCATCACCATTGCCAATGGCGCCGGGTCGTCGCGGGTCAAGATCCCCGGACCTCCCGGAACGAACTTCCTGACCCCGTCCGGCGCCGCGGCCATCGGCGCGGTCATTCCGCAGGCCGGCCGCGGCCCGACCATCAATGGCGTGGCGACCGACGTCCTCACCGTGCTGATGGCCGACAACACCTTTCTCAACGTCGGGACGACCGAGATCGGCGCGGACTTCATCGCGATCGCGCCGGGTGTCGACCTGGCGGCCGGCGCCGACCGCGTGTCGGCCGGGCAGTTGATGATGGTGATGAAGGGCGGGCTGTCGATTCTGCTCGAGGTCACCGGCGTGGATCTCGAGACCCGGCGCCTGATGTTCGCCAACGGCGACGCGTTGAACCTGAATCAGAATGCGGCGGCCAGCGGCACCCTGGTGACCCTGAACAACGCCGCGCCGGCCAACTCGCCGGCAGCCACCAACGTGTCGCGGGTGCGGATGGTGACCTACTACATCGACGCCACCATCGATCCGAAGCATCCGCGGCTGGTCCGCCGCATCAACAACGGCGACCCGGTCGATTTCGACAACGAGAGCGGCACCGTGGTGGCGCTCGACATCGAGAACCTGCAGCTCACCTACGACATCAGCAACGGCACCAACAACCCCGGCAACGTGGAGATGACCACGACCGACCAGGGTACCGGCGGGGCCTGCGCGCCGGCGGCCTGTGCCGCCACGCAGATCCGCAAGGTCAACGTGATGCTCACCGGGCGGTCGCCCAACGCCGTCAACAAGAACCTGCGGGTGTTCCGCAACAGTCTGCAGTCGCAGATCAGCCTGCGCGGCATGGCGTTCGTGGACGAGTACCGGTCGACGTTCTGACCGCGGCAACTCCAGTCAGAGAAACGGGAAGCACGGCAGGTTCGGCACGGAGTCAACTATGAGAATCACGGCACGAAGGTCGGACGAGCAAGGCGTTGCGCTGGTGACGGCGCTGCTGGCGGTGCTGCTGGCCAGCGCCCTGATGGCGGGGATGTTCGCGGCGCTGACCGCGGACCAGCGCTCACACGCGGTGGACCGCGACCAGAGCCAGGCCTACGCCGCGGCGCACGCCGGCCTCGAAAAGCTGACGTCGAGCCTGGCGCAGCTGTTCTCCGCGGACTTCAGCCCGAGCGCGGCCCAGGTGAACGCCACCGACAACGTGCCGCCGACGATCAGCGGCTTCACGTATACGGCGCCGGGAGGCGCGACGGGCTCTGGCTACGCGGTGACGTTCACGGAGGACGTCCACGGAAACCCGAAGGCCAACGAGAACGCCGACATCACCACCGGTCCGTTCACCGGCTTCAAGGGGCTCATCACGCCGTACGTGATTACGGTCACCGCCCGATCGACGGGCGGCTCCGAGGTGCGCCTGCGGCGGGAGATTCAGACAGTCGCCGTGCCTGTCTTCCAGTTCGGCATCTTCGGCGAAAGGAGCCTGTCCTTCCACGCCGGCGCCAATTTCGATTTCGGCGGCCGCGTGCACAGCAACGAACACCTGTTCCTCGCCGAGGGCAGCGGCAACACGCTGACCTTCCGCGACCGGCTGACGGCGGTCGGGCAGGTCGTGCGCTCGCAGCTGGAGAACACCGTGCCGATCACCACGAGCGGCCACACCGGCACCGTGACGGTGCCGACCGTGATCGGTTCCACCTATCGCCCGCTGGCCTCGAATGAAGGCAGCGTGATCTACGGGCCGGGCAGCGACGCCGTCGAGGGCTGGAAGAACCTGTCCGAGGTGGAATACAGCACCAACATCCGGAACACGATGACCGGTGCGAAGCGGCTCGACCTGCCGCTGGTGTCGCAGGGCGCCGCTCCGATCGACCTCATTCGCCGGCCCAGGGTCGGCTCCAACGAGAACATCGCCAACCAGCCGGTATTCCTGCAGCGCTATTTCGCGCAGGCCAGCCTGCGCATCCTGTTGTCCGACCGCGCGGAAGACATCACCCAGCTACCGACGATCACCGCGGCGGCGCCGATCGCGCTCGACGGCTCGTGGGTGCCGCCCGCCGGCATCCCGGGGATCGCCCGGTCGGTGGGTGCGCAAACGGCCAACATCACCGCCACCGGCGGCACCGGCTCCAACGGTACCGGCACCATCACGTTTGCCACGCTGCCCGCCTGGCTGCAGATGCCCCTGCCGATCACGATCGGCGCGAGCACCATCACCGCCTGCACCGGCATGACCGCCACGACCATCACGGGGTGCACCGTTGCCGGCGCGGCCACACCCTTGAATGCCGACTTCACGGTGGCGCTGTCGATCGCGCTGAACTCAGGCGACGTCGCGAGCCTGCGCACGGGCGGCGCGGGATCGGCCACGACCGGTAACAACAAGACGATCACGCTGGTGTCGACCCGCGACCTGGCGCTCGGCTCCCGGCTCCTCTGGTCCGCCGGCTCGCCGGTGACCTGCTCCGGCTACTCGGTGGGCGCCAACCAGCTGACGGGCTGCTACTGGTCTACGGCGCCGGCAGGCAGCGTGCGGACACACGCGCTGTCACCGGAGGGCACGAGCCAGATCGGCGGCTTCATCAAGATCGAGCGGCAGAACGACGCCGGGGTCTGGACCGACGTCACGGCCGAGATCCTGAGCCTCGGCTTCTCGGCGCCGAACCAGCAGGGCGGCAGCGCGCCGTGCACAGACCCGACGCCGACCGCCGTCATTCGCCTGCAGCGGTGGCGCGACAACGGCATCGCCAACACCGTCGCCTGCACCAACGGCGCAACCCTCCTCGCCACGGACTACTGGCCCAACGCCCTCTACGATGCGCGTGAAGGGGACGCGCGCGACCTGGCCACGAACGAGGAGATGAGGATCGGCGGCGTCATGAACTACGTCACCCTGGACGTGGGGAATCTGGCGCTCTGGTTCGCCGGCGGCATCGGCGCCACGGGGACCCAGGCGCTGAACAACAACGGCTACATCGTCTACTTCTCGGACCGGCGCGGCAACCACGACGGCGCCGGGGCCGAGACCGGCGAGTACGGCAACGAGGACTCGATCAACATCCTGGCCGGCGAAAACTCCAGTGCCCCCAACGCAATTCGGGAGACCGGCGAGAGCCGCAACGAAGACGCTGTGCTCGACGTCTACGGCGAAAGGCCCCACGCGCTTGCGCTGTATGGCGCCACGGCGCTGTTCGACGCCGGGGCGAGGCCGTGGACCCAAATCGCCAACGCCCCCCAGGCTCGGGTCAACCGCCAGGTTCTCTTCCGCCGGGCGCTGAAGTTGACGAACGCCGGCATCGAGAGCGGCGTCAACCGTCTCCCTGTCTCCGGGCTGACCGTCGCCACCGAGAACGGCGTCTACGTGCAGGGCAACTACAACGCCACCTCGACCGACGCGACGGCCGAGCCCAACCGGCCGGCGGCGATTCTGGCCGATGCGGTCACGATTCTCTCCACGGCGTGGAGCGACGCGCAATCGTTCAACAGCCCGAACAACATCGCCAACCGCGACGCCGTGACAACGGGCTACCGCTTCGGCCTGATCGCCGGCAAGAGCATCGCGTTCCCGAAGCCCAGTGGATGGGGCGCGGGTGACTTCGGCACGGACGGCGGCGTGCACAACTTCATGCGGATGCTGGAGGATTGGGGCGGCCGGACCATCAACTATCGCGGCTCGATGATCAGCTTGTATACGGCGCGGCAGTTCACCGGCATCTACCGGGCGAACAACAACATCTATGCGCCGGGTACTCGCGCCTTCCAGTTCGACACCGACTTCCTGACGCCGTCGCTGCTGCCGCCGGGCACACCGATGTTCCGCGACGTCAACACCCTCAAGTTCCGGCAGATCCTGCGCCCGAACCAGTAGGGCTCGGCGAGGCGGACCGCACGGGTGTGACTCCGCCTCGCGTTACGCCTCGGCCCAGCGCCGCAACAGGTTGTGGTACACCGCGGTGAGCTGCACTGCGGCCGGATGCTCCGGCAGGTCCAGGGTGAGGCGCTGGATCGCGGTATCGAGGTCGAAGAGCAGCGTCCGCTGCCCGTCGTCGCGCACCATGCTCTGAATCCAGAAGAACGACGCGATGCGCGCCCCCGAGGTGACCGCCGTCACGTTGTGCAGGCTCGTCGAGGGATAGAGCACCATGTGCCCCGCCGGCAGCTTGGCCGAGTGCACGCCGTAGGTGTCCTCGATCATCAGCTCGCCGCCCTCGTACTCCTCCGGATCCGCCAGGAAGAGCGTGGCCGAGAGGTCGGTGCGAATCCGCATGCCGGTCGTGACCGATTGACGGATGGCGTTGTCCACGTGGTTGCCGAACGACTCCCCGCCGCGATACCGGTTGAACAGCGGCGGAAACACCTTGAGCGGGAGCGCCGCCGACACGAACAGCGGATTGCGCTGCAGCGCGCCCAGAATCTGGTCGCCGATCTGGCGCGCGACCGGATCGCTCTCGGCGAGCTGCATGTTGTCCTTGGCGCGTGCCGCCTGCGGACCGGCAGTGCCCCGCCCGTCCACCCAGGTAGCTTCGCCGAGCAGGCGCCGTGCGTGCGCAACCTGGTCGGCGTTGAGAACGTCGGGAATCTGGAGAATCATTCGCCGCTAGAACCGTACGTTCGACGACAGCATGGCCGAACGCGGATGGCCGGGATTGTAGCGGCCGCCGTTGTTGTTTACGTTCCGGATGTAGAGCTCATCCGTGAGGTTGTAGAGATTCAGCCGCAGGCTGAAATGCGAGTTCACCGCGTACTCCACCAGGCCGTCCAGCAGCGTGTACCCGGGCGACTTGATGGTGTTCGCCGCGTTGATGAATACGTCGTCCGTGAACCGGAGGCCGCCGCCGAGCGTGAGGTTGAGGGGCAGCCGGTAGCTTGACCAGACGCTGCCCGAGAACTTCGGCGTCAGCACCAACTGGTTGCCGTTGTTGACGGCGTTCTGGGTGTCGAGCGTCGCGTCGAGATAGCCGGCGCTGACGAGCACCTGCCAGCGATCCGTCACCTGCCCCGCCACCCCGCCGGTCACGCCCCTCACGAGCTGCCGGTCGTCCTGGTTGTAGATCGGTGGAATCGCCGTCGCATCCACGGTGTAGATGACGTTCTCGTTGACCGTCCGGAAGACCGCTCCGGTCACCGAGAGACGGGTGCCGAAGAAGTCCCATTTGCTGCCGACCTCGAAATTGGCCGACTCCTGCGGCTTCACGCTCGGGTTGTTCTGGTTGTTGGCTTGCGCGCTCAGGGTGAAATTGGCCGTGCCCGGCGGCGTCACCACCGTGCCGTACGACACGTAGAGATTGCCGCTTTCGGCTGCCCGGAACACGACGCCGGCCTTGCCGCTCACCAGCGTGTCAGCACCCTCGAGGTTCGCGGTCGTCACTCCGGCCGCGTCCACGTTGGTGAAGTCGGTGTCGTAGCGTTCCACCCGCGCGCCGCCCGACAACTGCCACCGCGAGCCCAGATCGACGGTGTCGAAGGCGAACAGGCCGACCGTGGCCGTCTCGCCGCGGCTCCACGCAAGCGAACGCGTGGGCGCGTAGCCGAGCACCGGATCGAGCGGGTTCGGATGGTAGATGTCGACCGGGGCCCGCGTGCCGAGGCCGGTCAGGCCGGGGGCGAACTGATTCTCGAGGTTCACGTCCGCGCCGGCGCTCACCGCGTGGCGCAGCCCGCCCGTGGAGAAGCGATCGATCAGCGAGAACTGATGCGACGTCACCTGGTTGCGGCGCTCGTTGCCCTGGCGTCCAATCGTCACGAGATTGGTCGTCGCATCGAACGCCGCCGGGTTCTGAATCGTCGAGAGGATCGCCTCGCGGGTCGTGCGGTTGTAGCGCGACTGGAAGCGCAGGCTCAACGTGCGGTTCACGTCGTGCTCGAGGCGCACCGTGCCGTTGTCCTGCGAACCCTTGTCGTAGTCGTAGTGGGGGCTGCCGTAGTAGTTGGTCTGCGGCACCGGGGCGGCGGCCTGGATCGTCGTCGGCGCGAGCGGCTCCTCCGCCCAGGCGGCGCCGGGAATCCCGTAGTCGGGCAGGTTGTCCTGACGGACGGACTGGCCGCTGAGGGTCAGCCGGGTGCGCGTCCCGAGGCCGAATCCCAGTGTCGGCGCGACGGCTCTGGTCTCGTTCTCGACCACGTCGCGGCCGGGGACGCCGCCGTCCTGCCACAACGCGTTGACGCGGAAGGCGGCCTTGCTCCACCACCCGCCGCCGGCGGTCATTGGCGGCGCGAAGTTGGCGTCGGCGGTCATCCGGGCCCGGTCGTTGTTGCCATAGCCCACGGTGGCCGAGTACGCCTGACCAAGGTGGGGGGTCTTGCTCTGCATGTTGATGTAGCCCGCCGCCGTGCCGCGACCCACATCCGACCCGGTCGGGCCCATGAACACCTCGATCTGCTCGAGGTTGAACACGTCGCGGCTGATCAACCCGTCGTCGCGCACACCGTCCACGAACAGGCTGTTCGAGGCGTTGAAGCCGCGCATGTTGAACATGTCGCCGGCGGTATTCGACGCGCCGCCGCCCTCCCCTGCCTGGAGCGTGATGCCGGGCACGTTGCGCAACGCGTCCGACAGCGTCGTGGCACCCTGTTCCTCGATCGTCGCGCGGGGAATCACCGCGATGGTCTGCGGCACGTCGCGCACCGGGGCGGTGTAACGCGGCGACGATACCGTGCGCGCCGTGCCGGCCACTTCGACGAACTCCCGCACCCGATCGACGTTCACGGTGACGGTCGCGCCCTCGAACGTGGCTTGCAGCGAGGTGCCCATGAGCAGGCCTGTCATCGCCTCGG
>Ga0173480_10000177_pt1 | contig 18362 bp, 17 predicted proteins | sample NitcycUS209509C1_FD_122622 | JGI IMG/M metagenome (GOLD analysis project Ga0173480, IMG submission 122622) | Soil microbial communities from Arlington Agricultural Research Station in Wisconsin, USA - Nitrogen cycling UWRJ-S209-509C-1 (version... | ecosystem: Environmental > Terrestrial > Soil... | reverse complement strand
GGGTCGGCATTGTCGAGTACCACAACGTGCACAACACCGGCGACCTGGCCGGCCAGGTCGTCAAGTCGTACAGCACGACGGGTCGCCTCGCCTATGGCTCGGGCTCCGATGACCATCCGACATGGGTCGGCGGAGCGGTCGCCAGTCGCTCGGGCAGCTATCCGGGGACGGCGCCCGGCGCCGACCTCGTGTCGGCATCGACGGGTGGTTACCATCCCAGCCTGAGCACCGATCGCGCGATCATCCAGGCGGCCGACTGGGCGGTTTCACCCGGGGGTGGGGACGCCGACGTCCTCAACGCCAGCATCGGCCAGGACACGGCCACGGGGGCGGAAGAAGCGCGCCGCTACTTCGACTCGATCGGCTGGGAGGACGGCCGTCTCGTCGTCTCGGCCTCCGGCAACTTCACCACGTTCGGGAACTGGGACGTCGTCTCGCCTGCCACCGGCTACAACGTCCTCGCCGTGGGCGGGATCACCGACCGAAACACGAGATCCTGGGGCGATGACCGGATCTGGTACGCGCCCGGATCGAACGGCAGCAGCTACCGCGACCGGTCCGATGCGTCCTGGAACACCCATGGTGACTACAACAAGCCGAACCTCTCCGCTCCGGCGGTCAGCGTCCGGACCGCGAATGGGATGATCGGCGACGGAACGAGCGTCGCGAGTCCGATGGTCGGAGGCATCGCGGCCCAGCTCATCGCGCGGGCGCCCACGCTCGCGACGTGGCCCGAGGGCACGCGGGCCATCCTCCTCGCCGGCGCACGGCGGCATACGACGATGTCAGATGGCTCCGTCAACGCCGACCACGAGGGCGTCGGCACGGTCGATGCGCTCTGGTCGAGTCGGATCCTGTCGGGGACCTCGTTCGGGAGCTATCGCATCGCCGCCATGGCCGCCGGCCAGGTTCCCTCGCAGGAATTCCGCGTCATCCGTGGCCAGCGCGTGCGCGTCGCTCTGGCATGGAGCAGCCACACCTCCGGGAGCAGCAACACCGGCAAGGCGGACACGCTCGCTTCCGACCTCGAGCTGCGGGTCATCGGGCCGGACGGCGCCGTGCGCTGGGGCGCCACGTTCGACAATCCGTACGAGACCGTCGACATCACGGCCGGCACGACCGGCACGATGCGGGTCGAGATCCGCTCGTCGCGCTTCGGCGGATCCGAGGAGCCATACGGCCTGGCCTGGACCATCGGCGGGCCGTTCACCGATGCCGACGATTCACCGTTCCGCGCGGACATCCTGTGGGCGCTCGAAGCGGGCGTGACGGCGGGTTGCAGCGCAACGACGTACTGCCCGACGTCGACCGTGACCCGTGAGCAGATGGCCTCGTTCCTCGTCCGAGCGCTCCGGCTGCCGCCCGCGACGCGCGACTATTTCACCGACGACGAATCGAGCCAGCACGAATCGGCCATCAACGCCATCGCCGCGGCGGGGATCACCGGCGGCTGCAGCGGCACGAGATATTGCCCTCGCTCGGCGGTGACACGTGAGCAGATGGCCTCGTTCCTGGTGCGCGCGCTCCGTCTGCCTGCCTCCTCGCGCGACTTCTTCACCGATGACGAGACGAGCCAGCACGAGCGGTCGATCAACGCCCTCGCGGCTGCGGGGATCACCGGGGGCTGCAGCGCGACCAAGTTCTGCCCGAAGTCGTCGGTGACGCGAGGGCAGATGGCCGCATTCCTCCATCGTGCGTTCGACTGATCGGCGGCTGGTCGTCGGCGTCGTCGCCGCACTGGCCATCCTCTCAGGCTGCGGATCGGGTACCAGCCCGTCTCCATCGCCGACGAGCCCTCCGCCGAGCATCAGCCCTTCCGGCGCAGCGACCACGCCGTCGGCGGAGCCTTCCACGACCCCGGCGGTGGCCGCAGACCCCGGGCAGCCCTACGAGGCGGCCGCGATCCTGGAGGCGATGCGATCCTCACGCCGCCCCGGTGGCGTTCCCGACGAGCTCGAGACGGACGCGATCGCCGCAGCCGTCGCCGACGAGGTGTGGACGTTCGATGGGGCGCCGTGGGCGGTGTGGTCAGTTGGCGGGTCGTGCGGACCGACCACGTGCACGCTCGAGGTCGGAGGCACGCCCAGCGATGCCATCGGTGAGGACCTGTACGTGCTCGAGGTAACGCCTGCGAGCGCATCGGTCGAGGTCGTCGAGGCGAGCCTGCATGGCCTCAGTCAGAACGTCGTCGATCGCCTCGATCGCGAGGCGCGCAACGCCTGGAGTGGAGCCGACCTTGGGGAGATGGTCCTCGCATCGGCCGCATGGCACGCGCCCCCGCACGCCTCGGAGTTCGTGCTGAGCTACCGGTCCGGCGGCGAGGAGGGCGCTCCGGGTCTCGATCTGGTCCTCGACGTGGCGTCGGGAGCCGTCACGGAGCGCTAGACCGGCCGATCGTCCTCGACACGAACGGGGACCTCGCGGCTGTCACCCCCGTCGATCCACCACGCCCGAAGCTCCGGGACGTCGCCGCGCAGTGAGACCACGAGCTGCATTACCGGGTATCGCGCCTCGCGACAGTCCACGGCGGAGGGAACGGCCCGCGACCGCGGATGGCTGTGGACGATCGCAACGAGATCCCCCCCCGCCCCTTCGATCTCCCCGAGGATGCGGACGAGGTCTTCCGGGTGAACGTCGAATCGATACGGGCTGGCGAGCGCATTGCGTGCCGGGTGGTACGCGGCGCCGACTCCCCGACGAGCATCCCCGGCGATGAGCCCGCATGCCTCGTTCGGCGCCTCGGCCCGTGCGTGGGCAAGGAGGGCATCCGCCACGCTCCGAGGGAGGATGACGCCAGCGTATGCGAGCTCCGGGTCAGGCGGTCGCGGCTCGGCCGTCATCGGTGCCGCACGCGGGGCAGGCGGGGTCGCGGTGCACCGCGACCTCATCGAAGTGACTCCCAGCGAGGTCGATGAGCAGCATCCGACCGATGAGGGGATCGCCGGTCTCGAGGATGAGCTTGATGACCTCGGCGGCCTGGAGGACGCCGGCCAGCCCCGGGAGGACGCCCACGACGCCCGCGACGTCGCACGCGGCGGCAATTCCGTCGGGCGGCTGGGTCGGATAGAGGCACCGGTAACAGGGCCCGACGAACGGCACCAGCGTGGTGACCTGCGCCTCCCAGCGATAGACGGCGGCATGGACGACCGGCCTGCGCAGCCGCACTGCGGCGTCGTTGACCAGGTACCGGGTCTCGAGCGAGTCGCTGCCGTCGACGACGACGTCGTAGGAAGCGACGAGCCGGTCGACCGTCTCGCGGTCGACCCTTCCGGGGTGGCGTGCAACGGTTACGAGAGGGTTGAGCTCGTGGATGCTCTGGGCGGCGGAATCGACCTTCGCCGCACCGATGCGGTCGGTGGTATGGAGGATCTGCCGGTGCAGGTTCGTCTCGTCGACGATGTCGTCGTCCGCGATCCCGAGCGTGCCAACGCCGGCGGCCGCAAGGTACAGCGATGCGGGCGATCCTAGCCCACCGGCCCCGACGACGAGGACGCGCGCCTGCGTCAGGCGACGCTGCCCGTCGACGCCGACACCGGGTACGAGAACCTGGCGAGCATATCGCGGCTCGACGGCCAGCCCGGTGGGCGCGTCGGGCACCTCCCAGGGGCCGCCGGCGATCGGCCACCGATCGATGAGGCCGGCGAGGTTGACGACGTTCGTGTAGCCCTGCGCGACGAGCCAGGCGGCGGCGCGCCCCGAGCGTTGCCCCGAGTGGCACTGCACCAGGATCGGCGCGTCGTGATCGGGAAGCTCAGCGCCGACCCGACTGGGAAGGTCCGCGAGCGGGATGTGGAGCGCGCCCGCGATGTGGCCGCCCGCCCACTCGTCCGGCTCCCGCACATCGAGGACGCGATAGCCGTCGGCAGCGAGCCCGATCGCCTCCTCGATCCCGACCTGGCGAAGGGGCGTCATGGAGCTGATCCGCCAGAAGATGGATCGGCGAGGACGTCCGCATCCTCCGGCCAGCTGGCGGCGCTTCCCTGGACAGCGCCCTGGAGGACCTTGTAGCCGAGCAGGGCGCACTTCAGCCGGGCCGGCCCGATCGGCACGCCGAGTTCCGCAATCACGGCGCGCGGGTCGAGGTCACGCACGTCGGCGAGGCTGAGGCCGCGAAGCCCGTCGGTCATGATCGATGCCGATGCCTGGCTGATCGCGCAGCCACGACCGTCGAAGGCGACGTCGACGATCCGTTCGCGCGACGGATCGAGACGGATCGTCATCCCCAACTCGTCGCCGCAGGTCGGGTTCGAATCGACGAAGGCGAGATCGTGAGGGTCGAGCCTCCCGCGATTGTGCGGCTCGCGGTAGTGCTCGAGGATGAAGTCGCGGTAGAGGTTGTCCATCGGATCAGGCAGTGCCGAAGAGGCCCTGAGCCGAGCGGATGCCGTCTACCAGGCGACCCACGTCCTCGGCGTCGTTGTAGACGTAGAAGCTGGCGCGCGTCGTCGCCGGAACGTCGTAGCGATGCATGAGCGGCTGGGCGCAATGGTGCCCGGCGCGAACCGCGATCCCGTGCCCATCCAGCACGGTGGCCACGTCGTGCGGATGGATACCGGCGACCACGAAGCTGATGACGCCCGCGTGCTCGTCGGCCGAGTCCGGCCCGAGGCGCCTGACGCCGGGGATCTCGCCCAGCGCCCGCCAGGCCAGCTCGAAGAGCTCGCGTTCGTGCGCTCGGACGGCCTCCATCCCGAGGCGCTCGAGGTAGGCGATGGCGGCCGCGAGCCCGGATGCCTCCGCGATGGCCGGGGTCCCGGCCTCGAACTTCCAGGGCACCTCGTTCCACTCCGCGCCGTCGAGCGTGACGCGGGTGATCATGCTCCCACCGGTCAGGAATGGCGGCATCTCGTCGAGGAGCTCGCGGCGCCCCCACAGCACCCCGATCCCGGACGGCCCGAGCATCTTGTGGCCGGAGAAGGCCGCGAAGTCGAGACCCAGCGTCGAGAGGTCGACGGGCAGGTGGGGCACGCTCTGGGCGAGGTCGCCGACCACGATCGCGCCGGCCGCGCGGGCCCGGCGCGCGATCTCGACGATCGGGTTGATGGTGCCGAGGGCGTTGCTGACATGGCTCAGCGCGACGAGCCGTGGCCCTCGCGCGAGGCGCGCGTCGAGGTCGTCGAGGTCGAGGCGGCCGTCATCGGTCACGCTGACGAACTCGAGCGTGGCGCCGGTGGCGGCTGCGACCTGCTGCCACGGCACGAGGTTGGCGTGGTGCTCCATCTCGGTCGAGAGCAGCAGGTCACCGGGACCGAGGTTCGTTCGACCCCAGCTGTAGGCGACCAGGTTGAGGGCCTCCGTCGCGTTGCGGACGAAGACGATCTCGCGATGGCTCGGCGCTCCGACGAAGGCGGCGACCGCCACGCGCGCGGCCTCGTAGCGGGCGTCGGCATCGGTGCTGAGCTCGTACAGCCCGCGATGGACGTTCGCGTAGTGGTGGGCGTACGTGTCGGCCACGGCGTCGATGACGTCGCGCGGCTTCTGCGATGAGGCCGCTGAGTCGAGATAGGCGAGGCGTGAACCCGTCGAGGTGAGCCTATCGAAGACTGGAAAGTCGGCGCGGAGCGCCGCTCCGTCGATCGTCGTTGGGCGCGCTCTCGAAACCGCCACCTCGGTCGCGGTCAGTGCTGACCGACGGGCTCGGGCGCGGACGCTTCGTCCCCGATACCGGCCGGGAGACCGACCTTGTCGCGAACCCAGTCGTACCCGTTCGCCTCAAGCTCGTGGCTGAGCTCCTCGCCGCCCGACATCACGATCCGTCCGTCGAGAAGCACGTGGACGAACTGGGGCTTCACGTAGTTCAGCATCCGCTGGTAGTGGGTGATCATCAGGACGCCCATCTCCGGCGAGAGTGTCGCGTTGATGCCATCGGCCACATTCTTCAGGGCGTCGATGTCGAGGCCCGAATCGGTCTCGTCGAGGATCGCCATCCGGGGGGTCAGCACCGCCATCTGGAGCATCTCGAGGCGCTTCTTCTCGCCCCCGGAGAAGCCGTCGTTGACATACCGGCCGCCGAAGGCGGGGTCCATGTGGAGGAGGGCCATCTTGTCTTCCATCAGGCGCCGGAACTTTGCGAGCGGAATGCCGGTGTACTTGACGGACGTCTCACCGGTCTCGTCAGCCGGCTTTGGGTGGTGGACGGCGTTGTAGATGTTGCGCAGGAAGCTCGCCACCGTCACGCCGGGGATCGCGGACGGGTACTGGAACGCGAGGAACAATCCGAGCCGCGCGCGCTTGTCCGGCGACATCCCGAGGGCGGTCGGCCCGGCCCGCAGGTCCTGTCCGGCCCAGGTGATCGAGCCCGAGTCGATGATGTAGTCCGGGTGACCCATGAGCGTGTAGGCGAGGCTCGTCTTGCCCGAGCCGTTCGGGCCCATGAGAGCGTGGACCTCTCCCTGGCGGACAGTGAGGTCGAGGCCCTTGAGGATCTTCTTTCCGCCGATGCTCACCTCGAGCCCAGCGATGACGAGTTCGTCGGTCATGCGTTCCTTGCTTCCTGCTGGTTGGCGAGATGCTCGGCGGCGACGCGCCGTCGGACGGCCGACGGATAGGGCGGTCCGCCTGCCGTGGCAGCCACGTCCGCAAGGTTCGTGGCGCCGAGCGAGATGGAGAGCGATTCGTAGACGCGCTGGAAGACCTCGTGCACGCTGCACGGCTGCGGTCGGTCGCAATGCTCGAGGTCGTCGGCGCCGGCGCACGGCATCTCGAGCAGCGGCCCTTCGAGAGCACGGACTGCGTCGGTCATGGCAATCTCTCCGGCCGGCCGCGCGAGCCGATAGCCGCCCGCCTGCCCACGCGTCGCCGTCACGAGCCCGGCGCGCCGAAGGTCGCCGACGAGCTGCTCGAGATAGGCATGCGGCAGCTTCTCGCGCCTGGCTATCTCGGCGAGCGAGAGGCAGCCTTCGCCCTGGTTGCGGGCCAGCGTGACGAGGACGCGGATGCCGTATTCGGTCCGCGAGCTGATCTTCATCTCGGGGCGAGCCTCACCTTCACCTCGTCGCCCTCGAGCACCGTCTCGTAGGCATTCACCGGCCGCACCGGTGGGAGGGCCAGGACGCGCCCGCTGAAGAGATCGAAGCGTCCGCCGTGGCGCGGGCACTCGACCGCGGAGTCATCCAGCTCACCCTCGCCCAGCGTGCCGCCGTCATGGGTGCAGACGTTGTCGATCGCACCCCACTCGCCGTCCTCGGTGAGTCCGACGCACAGCGACCGCCCGTCGAGCTCGACCACGCGAACCGTTCCCGGCTCGATCTCCCCGACCCGCGTGACCGAGATGAAGCCGCTGGCCGCCTGTTCGACCGTCATGCGGCCAGGTCCTCTTCTGAGCCGATGCGGGACGCAAGCGCCTCGAGGACCCGGGCACGGATCGTCTCGTCGTGGATCTGGGCCACGACCTGCTCGAAGAAGCCCCGAACGATCATCCGCTCGGCGCTGGCGCGGTCGAGCCCGCGCGACTGGGCGTAGAACAGCTGGATCGGGTCGATCGCCCCGGCGGTCGCGCCGTGGCCGCAGCGCAGGATGTCGTTCGTCTCGATCTCGAGTACCGGAATCGGCTCGGCACCCGCCTCCGGGCTCAGCAGGAGATTGCGGCACTCCTGGTAGGAGCTCGTCTGCTTCGCCTCCGAGCGGACCTTCGTCACCCCGTAGAACGCGGCCCGGGATCGGTCGTACAGCGCCGACATGTAGAGGAGGTCGCTCGTCGTGTAGCTCGCGTGGAGGTCCTGGTCGGAGTTGATGTCGATGTGCTGGTCGCCGCCCGCGGCGAGAAGGCCGAGCAGCCGCGACGTGCCGCCCTTGCCTGTCATCTGCACGTCGAGCCCAACCTTCGTGACCTTCGAGCCAACCTCCGCATTCAGCGTCGTGACGTTGGCATCCCGGCCGACTACCACCCGCTGCGCGCCAATGTTCCAGGCGCCGTCGCCGAGCCGCTGTAGGTTCGCGTAGCGAACCTGGGCGCCCTGCCCGGCCTGGATCTCGACAATCCCGCCGAACCACGCGGCCCCGCCGTCCGGCGACGCCACCTCCTCGAGGAGGCTGACGCTGCTGCCCTCCTCGGCGACGATGAGCGAGAGGGGCAGGTAGGTTCCCTCGGAGCTCGGCAGCGCGGTACGGGCGACGAGCGTGCCGTCCACGCTGACGCCCGTCGGGATGTAGCAGAAGAGCCCACCCGTCCACGCCGCCTGGGCCAGCGCCCAGAAGTGGGCGTGCGAGGCCTGGCCCTCCGCCCGGCCGATGAAGCGGCGGACGAGGTCGGGATGCTCGCGAACCGCCGACCGGAGGTCGGTGAGGATGACACCCTCGCTCGTGCCGGGTGGCACGACGGTCTCGAGCGAGGGCGGGTCGGCGATGAGCTCCCCGCCTCGAGGAAGGGCCGACAGGTCGGTGCGACGCCACTCCTCCTCCAGCCCCGTCGGCGGAGGCGTCGCCTCGGCGCGATCCCACCAAGTCGCACGCAGCTCGCGCAGCCAGCCAGGCTCCTCGAGGCGGTCGCTGATGCGCCCGATCGCGTCAGCGTCGAGCGTGAGGGCGGTGGCCGTCGTCACCCGACGGCGCCCTCCATCTGGAGCTGGATGAGGCGGTTCATCTCGACCGCGTACTCCATCGGCAGCTCCTTGACGATCGGCTCGATGAAGCCGTTGACGATCATCGCGCTGGCCTCCGCCTCGCTGAGCCCCCGGCTCATGAGGTAGAAGAGCTGCTCGCTGCCGACCTTCGAGACGCTTGCCTCGTGGCCGATGGTGACGTCCTCCTCGTCGATCTCCATGTAGGGATACGTGTCGGAGCGCGCCTCCTCGTCGAGGATGAGGGCGTCGCAGCGGACCGTCGACTTCGACTTCTCGCATCCCGGATACACCTTGATCAGGCCGCGGTATGAGGTTCGTCCCGTGCCCTTCGAGATCGACTTCGAGGTGATGAGCGAGGTCGTGTTCGGCGCGGCGTGGATGATCTTGCCGCCGGCGTCCTGGTGCTGCCCGTCACCCGCGAACGCGATGCTGAGGACCTCGCCGTGCGCCCGCTCGCCGAGCAGGTAGATCGACGGGTACTTCATCGTCACCTTCGAGCCGAGGTTGCCGTCGACCCACTCCATCACGGCGTCCTCGTGGGCGACGGCGCGCTTCGTGACGAGGTTGTAGACGTTGTGGCTCCAGTTCTGGATCGTCGTGTAGCGCACGCGCGCGCCCTTCTTGACGATGATCTCGACGACGGCGCTGTGGAGAGATGCGGTCGAGTACGTCGGAGCCGTGCAGCCCTCCACGTAGTGCACGCTTGAGCCTTCGTCGGCGATGATCAGCGTCCGCTCGAACTGGCCCATGTTCTCGGTGTTGATCCGGAAGTAGGCCTGCAGCGGCAGCTCGACGTGAATCCCCGGTGGCACATAGATGAAGCTGCCGCCACTCCAGACCGCAGTATTGAGTGCAGCGAGCTTGTTGTCGTTGGGCGGGATGACCGTGCCGAAATGCTCGCGGAACATCTCCGGGTACGTCTTCAGGGCCTCGTCGGTGCCGAGGAAGACCACGCCCTGCTTCTCGAGGTCCTCTCGAATGTTGTGGTAGATGACCTCGGAGTCGTACTGGCCCCCGACGCCGGCGAGGTACTTCTTCTCAGCCTCCGGGATCCCCAGCTTGTCGTACGTGCGTCGGATGTAGTCCGGAACGTCGTCCCACGACTGCGCCGCCTTGTCGGTCCCGGTGACGTAGTAATAGATGTCCTGGAAGTCGATGCCGTCGAGGTCGGCTCCCCACTTCGGCATCGGCCTGGCCTCGAAGTGGCGATACGCCTTGAGGCGCAGCTTCGTCATCCATTCCGGCTCGCCCTTCACGCGGCTGATCTGCTCCACGATCTCGGCGCTGATCCCCTTAGGGAACGTCGTGCGTGGCTGCTCGGCATCGTGCCAGCCGTACCTGTAGCTGTCGGGGACCTGGGTGAGCGCCGGATTGGGTAGGGCCATGGCTCCTCGCGTGCGACCGGGACGGCGGCGGACCCGCCAATCCCGACCAAATCAGTCGGTGTTTGACGCTCATTGTCCGTCGGCCGGCCACGACGGTCAACCGAGCTGGGCCGGCAGGATCGCGGCGAGCTCCGCAACGGGCGCATCGCGCTCCACGATGGCTCGCGCCTCCTCGACCGATATGGCCGAGCCGACGATGGCCACCTGCACGACACGCTCTCCCTGAAGGTAGGCGAGCACGGAACCGTCTGCCATCCAGCGCTCCTCGTCCCACGCCCGCGAATCTCCGACGATATCGATGGCTGCACCGGCGACCTCCGAGAACACCCACGACGCCCGAGGTGGCGCGACCGGCAACCCGAGCATCGACAGCGCCGCGCGCTCCCCGCCCTCCCGAGCCGCGTGCCAGTGCTCCACGCGGCGACCATCCACCCGCGCGACGTCACCGGCGGCCCACACCCCGGGTGCCGACGTCCGATGGTCGGCATCGGTGACGATCCCGTCTTCGACCGCCAGCCCAGCCGCCTCGGCAAGGTCGGTGCGTGGACGAACCCCGATGCCGGCAACGCAGAGATCTTGGTCGAGGCGCTCGTCGCCGATGATGCACGAGCTCTCGGAGAGTCCCGTCACTCGCGCACCCAAGCGGAGGCCGACGTCGCTGGCGGCGAGGCGAGCCGCCGCCCACGCCCCCAGCTCGCCGCCCAGGACTCCCCCCCAGAGGCTGTCAGCCATCTCGACGATCGTCGGGCGGCGCCCCAACGACGCCAGCGCAGATGCGACCTCGATCCCGATGAACCCGCCGCCGACGACGGTGACCGGTGCGCCTGGCGAGAGTGACATCGCCGCCGACCGAAGGCGGCGTGAGTCCTCAAGCGTGCGCAGGAGGAGCGCTCGTTCAGCTCCCGGCACCGGAAGAGTCAGCGGCTCTGCGCCGGTCGCGAGCAGGCACCGCTCGTAGCCGATGGCGCTCCCATCCTCGAGCGCCACGATCCGCGCCTCGGGATCCAGGCGCGTCACCCCGACGCCAACGCGCAGTTCGATCCGACGTCGCTCGTACCAGGTCGCCGCCTCTGCCAGGACGAGGCCGTCGGGCAGGTCCTCGCGAAGGAGCTCCTTGCTGAGCGGCGGCCGATTGTAGGGCGGCCTGGGCTCCGCCCCCACGAGCACGATCGACCCGCTGAACCCTTGACGCCTGAGCGTCCGCGCACAGCGCACCGAGGCGATCCCGCCTCCCACGAGCAGCACATCGGCGCGTTCGGACCCGCTCACGCAGCCATGCTACCGACGCGGCTAGACTCGCTGGCGATGCCCCTACCGCCCGACCTGCGCATACGCGACGCAACCCACGACGACGTCTCGACGATCGTGGCCCTTCGTGACGACGTCGGCTGGCGAGGGCATGACTGGGCGCTCCGCGCCGTGCTCGATGCACCGGCCGCGCGGTTCGTTGTGGTCGTGGACGGCGACGGCGCGATCGCCGGCGTCGGGTCCGGCATCGCCTACGGCGCGATTGGCGTCGTCGGGAACATGATCGTGTCCGAGCCCCACCGCCGTCGCGGCATCGGCTCCGAGGTCCTTCAGACCGTCCGGGCGTTCCTCCGCGACGAATGCGGCTGCACGCGCCTCGAGCTGTACGCCACTCCGGCCGGTCGACCGCTCTACGCGCGCCACGGATTCGAGCCGATCGAGCCCGGTGCGAGGGCGTACCTCCCGCCGCTCGAGCCGCCCGCCGACGGAACGTCGGTCGACATCGGTCGTCCGGCCGACGTCGGTGCCCTGGCCGCCTACGACAGAACCCGATTCGGCGGCGATCGCTCGTCACTGCTGACGATGATGGCGACCGATCCGGACCGTCCGCTCTTCGTGGCTCGCCGCGAGGGGTCCGTCGCCGGATATGCGTGGCTGCGTCCGGAGGAGGGCCGCATCGGACCGTTCCTCGCCGAAGACCCTGACGTCGCCACGAGCCTCGTCGCCGCGGCAGCAGAGCACGAGGTAGGGGAGCCGCTCACGGTCAACGTTCCGACCTCGAACCGGACGGCCACCGCCTGGCTCGAGGCGCTCGGCGTCGAGCTCGATCCGTGGGATGGGCGCATGGCGCTCGGTCCGCCGGTCGCGCGCCGCGAGTCGACGATCTACGGCAGCGTGGTGGGCGCACTCGGGTGAGCGCGGTCGCCGGCCTGGTGGTCCGCGCAAGGTCCAGCTTCTACACCGTCGAAACCGATGACGGCGATCGCGTCGAAGCCGGGATCCGCGGCAGGATCAAGAAGGAGCGCCAGGCGTCGGACCTCGCCGTCATCGGCGACCGCGTCAGCGTCCAACGCCTCGACGACGGGACCGGGATCATCGAGTCCGTCGAGCCTCGGCGAACCCGATTCAGCCGGCGTCAGCCGGGACCGCGAGGCTCATGGCGCGAGGACGTCATGGTCGCGAATGCCGATCTCGTCGCAGTCGTCCTTGCCTGCGATCGGCCGCCGCCGAACCCGCGGCTCATCGATCGCTTCCTCGTGGTCGCGGAATACGAGGAGCTGCCGGCGCTGATCGTCGCCAACAAGGTCGATCTCGTGCCGGCCGAACGGGCCCGATCGGTCTTCGGCCCGTACGAGGCGATCGGCTACGAGGTGGTCTATGCGAGCGCCAGGGATGGGACGGGGCTCGAGGCGTTCGCGGATCGGCTGAGCGCCGGGATCTCGATCGTCACCGGGCCCTCGGGGGTCGGCAAGTCGACGCTCCTCAACGCGATCGAGCCGGGCCTTCGCCTCGACACCGGCGAGGTGTCGGAGACCCTCCACAAGGGTCGGCACACAACAACAAATGCAGAGCTCCACCCGCTCAGCGGTGGCGGGTATGTCGCCGATACTCCCGGCATCCGCGAGCTCGGGCTATGGGAGATTCCGTCGACCGAGCTGGCGGGGTGCTTCCCGGAGTTCCGAGACCACCTCTCCGGATGCGCCTTCAACGACTGCACCCACACCCACGAGCCACGATGCGCGCTGCGCGCGGCGGTACAGGCGGGCACGGTCAGCGAGGCTCGCTACGACTCCTACCGGCGCATGCTGGCTGGGGAGCAGTCCGGCTAGTCAGACCTACAATCGCCGCGCATGGAGATCGTCCCCGGCGTCCACCAGGTGCGCATGCTCGGCGCCGACTCCTTCCTCATCGCGGAGGACGAGCTGACCCTGATCGATGCCGGCATGGTGGGCTCGCGCCGCACACTCGAGCGATACCTCCGCCGCATCGGGCGCCAGATCGACGAGCTGCGCCGCATCATCTGCACACACGGCCACCCGGACCACATCGGCGGCATCTCTGAGCTCGTCGGCGACCGCCAGGACGTGACGGTCCTCATTCACCCCGACGACCTGGCCGGCCTGCGCGTCTCGCTTCGAGAGGCGATCTCGAAGCCACCGGATGGCACTCCCCGACGGGGGCGGATCATCCAATACCTGACTCGCACCCCCGCCCGAGCCACGGCCATGGTCGAGGCGGAGGTCATCCCGGTCCTCGGCGGCCTGCAGGTGGTCCACACGCCGGGCCACACGCCGGGAAGCGTCTGCCTCTACGCGCCGCGCCACCGGCTTCTCTTCACCGGCGACGTACTCCAGGTCATCCGCGGCCGGCTGACGTACGCGAGCGCGTTCTTCAGCCACGACCACCCGGCGGCAGTCGCCTCGGTGGAGCGTCTCGCGGCGCTCGACGTCGAGACGATCGCTCTCTCCCACTACCCGCCGTGGCGGCACGAGCCAAACGAGACTCTGAGGGCATTGGCCGCACCGGCCGGAGGCTAGGGCTCGATCCCACCCTCCATCAACGCGTAGGCGACGCCCAGGGTCGCTTCGGCGAAGAGGGCGACCCGCGCGACGTCGACGTTGTCGAGGTCATCGCAGGCGAGGTGGTAGCAGGCGTCGGCAGGCCCACCGGTCGAGCCCGACGCGGCCGGCTGGGCGGCTGACCCGGTTTCGCTCGCGCCGGCGAAGAGGCCGCCCGTCGGGGTCCCGGCCTGCCCGAAGGCAAAATGGTCGCTCGATCCGCCAATGTCGACCGGTGCGTGCGGCTCGCCGCGCGCGTCGAGCCATGCCTCGAAGGCGCGGGTGATCTCCTCCGACCCCGACGGCGCTCCGGCCTCGTCGTACACCAGCGTCGCGCCGTTGGGCGAGCCGGCCATGTCGAGGTTGAGGTATGCCGCCACATCGTCGCCCGACGTTTCGACATAGGCACGCGAGCCGATGTCCCCGAACTCCTCGCCGCCCCAGAGGCCGATCCGCACCGTCCAGCCCTCGGGGACACCGGTCTCGACGATAGCCCGGGCGACCTCGAGCAGTGCGACGACGCCGCTGCCATTGTCGTTCAGCCCAGGCCCGTCGAGCACGGAGTCGAGGTGCGCGCCGAGCATGAGGACCGACGGTCCCTCACCAAGCGAGGCGATGACGTTGCGGAGCGTCGCTGGCGCACGCTCCGTCTCCACAGCGAGATGGGCGTCATCGCCCTCCGCATCCCTCAGTGCCCTGACGCCGTCGTCGGTCACGCTCACCACCGGAATCGTGATCCCGGCCGGATCGATGAGCGTAGGCCGGTAGATCTCACCCGCGCCGCGATCCGGATAGCCGACCACGAATGCCGCCGCGCCCGCGTCGGCCGCGTTGAGCGCCTGGTCACGCCGGAAGCACCCGCCGCCGGTCGTCAGCACGATGGCGCCGGACGGGACATCGGCGAACTGGCCAGGCTCGCAGCCGCTCTCGTCGAGCACGGCGACAGGGCCGGTCACGTCGCCGCCGGCCGAATAGATCAGGGCGTGGAGCTCATCCGGCGCCGCGAACGTGCGGCCGTCCACGGTCAGCGACGCACCGGGAAGCTCGATGAAGCCCGTGAACGAGACGGAGGGGGTCTCAACCGCGAACCCGATGTCCTCGAGCGACGCGGCCGCGGCGTCGACCGCGGCCTCGTAGCCGGACGTTCCGACGGCGCGGATGCCGCCATTCGCATCGGCGATGCGCTGCAAAATCTCGAGGTCGGCCCGCAGGCGGTTCTCATCCGCTCGCATGCTGGCCGCAGGGCTCGCTGCGGCATCGGGAGCTACCGGTGTCGGCGACGTGTTTGGCGTGTGGGAGCCGCAGCCGGCTATGGCTAGCGCCAGCGCGACGACCCCGAGGCGTCGGTCCATCTGCCACCGATACCCCGCCACGCGATCAGGGGTTCACGTAACGGGACGGTCTCGACGTCCGTCGAAGGCCCGAGGCGAGCGCCGAACCCACGAGCGCCCGCAGTACGAGGAACCCTCCATGCGTCCCCACCTTCGTTCCGCTGCGGCTCTCGCACTGGTCATCGGCGCGCTGATCGCCGCGCCATCGGCCGCGATCGCGGCCATTCCGGACTATCAGCGCGTCATCGTCTCGCGTCATGCCGACATCGCCCTCGCCTCGCTCGATGGCTGCGTGCTGACCGAGATCTTCGTCTCGGGCACGGACGGCGTTTTCGGCGGTCGTCCGGGACCGATCAACCGGCAGGGGCTCACCGGGGTCGGAGTGCGGCAGAGTGACATCTGCGCGGCGGCCGCCTCCATGGGCCGGCTGGGGATCTACGCCGCGGGCGGCGGGGGCGGCGGCACGCTGCTCTTCGACGGACTCGGTCAGACACTCGACCCGCTCCTAAGCGACGTTCACTTCGCCCGCGCCTGGCTCGACACCGCGGTTCCCATGGTCAACGAGGCGTCTTCCGACGGGGAGGAGGTCATCGTGGCCATCGACCTTGCCTGGAGCCTGGTCGGCCGGCTGGATCGCGATACGGGCCACCTGCACGTGCGGGTGCCTGGCGAGGGCAACGTCGTGAGCCACCAGAACACGCGCATGGGCGACGCGACCGTCAGTGGGACCGTCAGGATCGGTGACCAGCCCTTCACCTTCGACAACGTCGAGGGCGGCCACCTTCAGGAGGTCAAATACGGCTGCCAGGTCGTCGCGCATCCCGCCGCCGGTGAGCCCGATCTCAGCTGCTGATGGTCACGCCACCCAGAAGTCGAAGCTATAGATCGCGGCGAGGAGGCCCATGAGGAGGACGCTGACGACGGTCCAGGCACGATCAACGGCCGGGAAGCGCCCGAGGCTGCCGAGCATGAGGAAAAGTGGGGGCACGGCGAGGACGTAGCGGATCATCCCCTGCGGCTCGCCGCTGGTGATGGCGACGGCCAGCGTGGCGAGGCCGAAGATCGAGGCCGCGGGCCATCGACGAACGGCCCACACGCAGGCCACTGCAGCGCCAACGACCGCGATGACCTCAAGGATGTAGTAGACCCGGGTCTCGGGCAGCGCCTCGGACAGCCCGATGAGCGCGTTCGACCAGCCATTCCAGGCGGTCTCGAGGTTGAGGAGCGCTCGACCGAAGTACTCGCGCTCCACGAGCTCGAATGTGCGGCCCATCGAGGACGACGACCACGCGGCATACGCCACGAACGGCGCGACGAGGGCCGTCGCCCAACCGACCAGCTCGCGCGGCGCCGGACGTTCCCCGGCGCGCCGAGCGTGCACGACGGCGCCGACAAGGCCGACGGCGATCGCGAGCACGAGGGCGATCCCGACCGATCGCGTGAGGACGGCGACGACGGCGAAGGGAGCGGCGAGGAACGGGCGCCGCTCGGCGACACACGCGAGGGTCGCGAGCGACGCGGCGAGGAAGAGCCCCTCGCTGTAGACCTGGGCGAGGAAAAAGCCGGTCGGAAACACGAGGAGGTAGAACGCCGCGCGCACGCCGGCAGAATCTCCGAGATGTCGCCGCGCGAGAAGGAACATGGCGATGGCGGCCGCCAGCGCCGACGCGAGCGAGACGACGACGCCGGCCACCGCCGCCGCGGCGATCGGCTCCATGCCGAGCCATCCGAGCGGTGTCGCGATGATGCGCATCGCGAACGGATAGGCGGGCATGAAGGCGTAATTGAGTGGGACGTCCCCGTCCGGCCCGTCGTACTGCGGCACCTCCGGGTCGTCGTACCCGACGACGGCGATCGAGAGGTAGTACTCGGAGTCGAAGGCGACGTGGCTGCCAAGAGTGGGCACCGCAAGGTACGGCCGGCCGCCGAAGCGGCGCACGCCCGTCTCCTGGGCTGTCCACGAGAGGACATGGTCGGGCCGGTCCGGCTGAAAGCGAGCGACTGCGACCTCCTGGAACACGAGGAGCGCGACGGCCCATCCGGCCCAGATCGCAGTGACGAGGAGCAGGGAACGCCGCAGCGACGAATCGGCGCGGGCCGAGCTCGCGTCGCTCGCGGCGTCGCCGGTCATGTGCGGCTCAGCGCGCCCCGGTAGAGGTCGAGCATCCTCGTGCTCAGGCCCGGCCCTGCGGAGACGAGGCCACGGAACTCGTCGGCCTCGAGGGCGAAGAGCGAGCCGTCGCTCGTGGCCGTGACAGTAGCGGTGCGCGGCGACTGCCGCAGGAGGCCGATCTCGCCGAAGACGTCGCCCGGTCCGAGGTCACGGAGATGGGTGTCCGTGGGGCCTTGGGTGACGCTCAGGTTCCCGTCGGCGATGAGATAGAACCGGTCGGCCGGATCGCCCTCGCGCACGACGACCTCGCCGGCTCGCATCGGGACGGGCGCCAGCTGCCGTGCTGCGGTCTCCAGTCGAGCGGGCGGAAGACCGGCGAAGATCGGATGCTGGACGAGCCGGGCACGGGCCGGATCCAGCGCTTCCGGCTCGCCGCGGCCGGCGTTCAGGGCCAGAGCAGTGATGACGCCAAGCGCTGCGATCGCGGCAAACGCGACGAGGACAATCGGGACGCCAAGGAAGGATGCTGCAACCGGCGCAATGAGCGATCCAAACGAGTACAGGATCGCCGAGCTCGTCTGCAGCACGCCCATCGCACGGCCGCGCAGCTCATCGGGGACCAGGCGCTGAATGAGCGTCGTGTTGACCACGTCGAGTAGCAATAGGCCCGCCACGGCGACACCCATCGCGATCATCGCCGGCGCGAGCTGTCCCGCCAGCGCGAGCCACACGAGGCCGATCGCGGCGGCGACGCCACCGATGAGCAGAGGCACGCTCAGCTTTCGCGCAAGGAGGGCGCCGCCGGCGATGCCGGCCACGACTCCGCCAACCCCGGTCGCCGCGTTCAGATAGCCGGTCCCCGCCTCCCCCGCGTTGAGGACGTCGAGCGCGATCACGACGGTGAGCACGCCGATCCCGCCGGTCACGAAGCTGTTGGCAGAGTCCAGGATGAATGGGCCGGCGAGCGGACCGGCCAGCTCGCGCCAGCTGATGCCCTCGTCGCGGGCGGTCTCGTCCTCACCTGCCTCTGCGGGCTTGTCGCGCCGGTCGACCGGAAGGCGCCAGAGGACGATCGCCACGGCACCGAAGGAAACGGCATTGAGAAGGAAGGCCAGAGCCAGGTTCCCTCCGGCCAGGAGAATCCCGGCGAGGGCCGGACCGATGAT
>Ga0173480_10000176_pt1 | contig 18453 bp, 14 predicted proteins | sample NitcycUS209509C1_FD_122622 | JGI IMG/M metagenome (GOLD analysis project Ga0173480, IMG submission 122622) | Soil microbial communities from Arlington Agricultural Research Station in Wisconsin, USA - Nitrogen cycling UWRJ-S209-509C-1 (version... | ecosystem: Environmental > Terrestrial > Soil... | reverse complement strand
CGGTCGAGGTGGTTTCAGACCGGGCTGCGATGCCGGGCGACAGGGCCGCCGCTAGGAGCCTTGACGGGCACAAATGTCGACTGAATGACTCAAGCGCTTCTCCGTCAAGGCGACTGCCCGGCCGGAGGCCGGGCCAGACAACATAGAAAAACTAGCGAGGCTCGCCGGTCTTAAGCGGAGCCTCGCTAGAGCTTGACCTCGCTCACCTGCAGAACGGGCGCGGAGTTCGTGTAGTTCGGCACGTCGGCCATGATCGCCGGACCGTGGGCGGCGAGGACTTCCTGAAACGCCGTCACCGAGTCGAAGAGCAGATGGCCCATCGCCATGTAGGCCGCGGGCGACCCGGGCGCGGCACCGCTCAAGCCCTCCTCGACGGCTTGCCCACGCAACGCCGCACCGGCGAGGCGCTTGACGAGCGGCATGTGGGTGCCGAGGTAATACGCCATGTCGAACGTCGTGCCGGCGCCGTTTGGATACATCACGCTGACCTTGATCACCAGTCCTCCTCTGCCGGCAACGGCGTGGGCCGAAACGCGGGCCGCCACGGCCGTAAGAGAGTAGCCGAAAACAAAGGGCGCTGGTCGCCTGCTCCAGCCGGCTCGCTATTTCTTGGGAGGTCCCGCGTCGTCCTGGGAGGCGTCGACGACGACGAAATCAGCCGCTTCCCACGTGAAGGGCGGCGTCTTCCGTCGATCACCCGAGCGGCGCTCGACTGGAGCCGAGTCGCCTGTCGCACGCCGGTCGTCGGTTCGTCGATCCCAGGAGATCGCCACTGGCAACTCAGCCGTTTTTTGTGTGAGGGTGTCGAATCGACGCAATGCGCCACGGCGCACCACAATCCCGATAGAACTCTTCTTCGCCATGCAGAACCTTGTATCGGTCGATGGCGCGTCGTACGCAGCTTTCGCAACGTGCGAGCGAACGAGCGTGCAGATATGTGAACGAACAGGCTGCTGGAGGACTGCGTCGAGCCGGTCGCGGCCATTCGAACCGGATCGCGATGCGCGGGTCGGGTCACGGGTCTTCGCCGGCCGACTGTGAGCGCCGCGAGCGCCAGCGATAGAAGAAAAACGACGAGGCGCCGCCTTCCCCGGAGGCGGCGCGCGAGGAGTTTTTCCGCGGCGTCGAACCGGAGGCCCGGCGGAGACCCGTGGCCCGGCCCGCGCGTCCCGAGAGAAGAAGGGCGAGCCAAGAGCGCCCTCGACGTACCCGCCCGGGTCTGAGGACCCGGCCTGCGTTCGGGGTGGCGGGGCTGAAGCCCCGCCCTACGAACGGTTACTTGCCGGTGACCATCCTCAGCAGGCGGCTGACCGGGTCGTAGAACCGGTCCACCACGCGCTCCTTGAGCGGGATGATCGCGTTGTCGGTGATGTGGATGTGCTCCGGGCACACCTTGGTGCAGCACTTGGTGATGTTGCAGTAGCCGATGTTGTGCTGGTCCTTGAGCTCCGGGATGCGATCGGCACTGTCGATCGGGTTCATCTCGAGGTTGGCGGCATAGACGAAGAACCGCGGCCCGATGAACTCCTCGTGCTTCCCGTGATCGCGCAGCACGTGGCACACGTCCTGGCAGAGGAAGCACTCGATGCACTTCCGGAACTCCTGTACCCGGTCCACGTCGGTCTGCTTCATGCGCCAGGTGCCGTCGGGAGCGTCGGCCGGGCGCGGCGTGAACTTGGTGATGTTCTTCTTGACCCGATAGTTCCACGACACGTCGGTGACCAGGTCCTTGATCGGCGGAAAGGCCCGCATCGGCTCGACCGTCACCGGCTCGTGCAGGTTCACCTGGCTGAGACGCGTCATGCACATGAGGCGCGGCTTGCCGTTGATCTCCGCCGAGCAGGAGCCGCACTTACCGGCCTTGCAGTTCCACCGCACCGCGAGATCCGGCGCCTGCTCGGCCTGGATCTTGTGCACGACGTCGAGGACGACCATGCCGTCCGAGACTTCGGTGTGAAAAGTCTGGAAGGTGCCGTCGCCGTCCGAGTGGGTGCGCCAGAGCTTGAAGGTTGCGGTCGCCATTACGACTTCTGCTCCTCGATGACCTGCTTCAGGTGGTCGGGAATCGGCGGGATGGGAATGCGCGTCAACTGCATACGGCCGTCGGGACCGGGCTTTACCATCATGTTGACGGTCGCGTATTCGGCGACCTTGTCGGGATGGTCCTCACGGAAGTGGCCGCCGCGGCTCTCCTTCCGCTCGATCGCCGAGCACGCGATCGCCTCCGAGACGACCAGCAGGTTCCGCAGATCGATCGCGGTGTGCCAGCCCGAGTGGTACTCCCGGTGGCCGTCCACGCCGACGCGGGCGGTCCGCTCCTTGAACGAGTCGATGCGCGTGAGCGCTTCCTTCATCTCGTTCTCGAGACGCACGATGCCGACGAGCGCCTGCATCGACTCCTGGAGATCGGCCTGCACCTTATACGGGTTCTCACCGCCGGTGCCGCGCTCGAACGGCGCCAGCGACTCCTGGATGGACTGACTGACGGCGCCGTCGTCCACCCGGGAGGCGCCATTCTGCTTCGCGAACTGCGACGCGTACTCGCCGGCGCGCTTCCCGAACACGATCAGGTCCGACAACGAGTTGCCGCCCAGACGATTGGCGCCGTTGATGCCCGACGCACACTCCCCTGCCGCGAACAGACCGGGGATCGTGGACATCTGGCTGTCGGCGTCGACGCGGATGCCGCCCATGATGTAGTGCGTGGTCGGGCCGACTTCCATCGGCTCGCTGGTGATGTCGAGGTCGGCCAACTCCTTGAACTGGTGGTACATGCTCGGCAGCTTGCGCCGGATGTGCCCTTCGGAGTCGCCGATCTTCTCCTTGATCCACGCGATGTCGAGAAACACGCCGCCGTGCGGGGATCCGCGTCCGGCCTTCACCTCGCGGTTGATGCAACGCGCCACGTGGTCGCGCGTCAGCAGTTCCGGCGGACGGCGCGCGCTCTTGTCGCCCTGCGTGTACCGCCAGCCTTCCTCGGGGTCCGACGCCGTCTGCGGCTTGTAGTTGTCGGGGATGTCGTCGAACATGAAGCGGCGCCCTTCGCTGTTCTTGAGCACGCCGCCTTCCCCGCGCACGCCTTCGGTCACGAGGATGCCGCGCACGCTCGGCGGCCACACCATGCCGGTCGGATGGAACTGGATGAACTCCATGTCGATGAGCTCGGCACCGGCCCGATACGCCAGCGCGTGCCCGTCGCCGGTACCCTCCCAGCTGTTGCTCGTGATCTTGTAGGCGCGGCCCACGCCGCCCGTCGCCAGCACCACCGCCTTGGCCGCAAACACGTGGAAGCGGCCGCGCTCGCGGTCGTAGGCCACGCAGCCCGCCGCGCGCCCGCCGTCGAGCAGCAGGTCGATGACGGTGTGCTCCATGTGCACGGTCATGCCGCAGTGAATGGCGTGGTCCTGCAGGGTGCGAATCAGTTCGAGGCCGGTCCGGTCGCCGACGTGCGCCAGCCGCGGGTAGCGGTGGCCGCCGAAGTTGCGCTGGTTGATGCGGCCGTCGGGCGTGCGATCGAACACGGCGCCCCACCCTTCGAGCTCGCGCACGCGATCGGGGGCCTCCTTGGCGTGAATCTCGGCCATCCGCCAGTTGTTCACGTACTGGCCACCGCGCATCGTGTCGGCGAAGTGCACCTTCCAGCTGTCGCGATCGTCGTTGTTGGCCATGGCGGCGGCCATGCCGCCTTCAGCCATCACGGTGTGCGCCTTGCCGAGCAGCGACTTGCAGATGAGCCCGACCGAGACGCCGGTATTGGCGGCCTCGATGGCCGCGCGCAACCCGGCGCCGCCGGCGCCGATGATCAGCACGTCGTAGGTGTAGGTGGCGTGCGCCGACATCAGAGGATCCTCCAGTCCGACCAGATCCCCATCGAGCAGAGCCGCACGTAGACGTCCGCGAACGCCACCGAGAACAGGCTGCAGTAGGCGAAGAGCTGATGCTTGTAATTCAGCGCGCTCGAGCAGTTGTAGCAGGCCTGACTGAGACCCGACTTCGAGACCTCGTCCTTGCGGCCGCCCACGAGGTGCCGTATCGAGTGACAGCCCAGCGTGTAAGAGGCGAGCAGCACCACGTTGACCGCCAGGACGATCGTGCCGAGCCCGATGCCGAACTCCTTGCCGCCGCCGTCCGTCGGGAACCACAGCGCCAGCCACACGTCGTACGTCAGCACGAACAGGAACAGGACGGCGGCATAGGCGAAGTAGCGGTGGACGTTCTGCAGCACCAGCGGGAACCAGCGCTCGCCGCGGTAGCGGGTGCCGCGGGGCTCGCCCACCGAGCACGACACCGGATCCGACCAGAACGCCTTGTAGTAGGCGCCGCGGTAGTAGTAGCAGGTGAAGCGGAAGAGGCCCGGGAACGGCAGGATGAGGAGCGCCGGCGAAAACGGCAGGAGCGCGGGCCACCACAGCGGCTTGGGCCCGAACCAGGCGTGCTCGCCCTCGCCGAAGATCACCGGCGAGTAGAAGGGCGACAGATACGGGCCTGAGGTGTAGTGCGCGTTCTGAAACGCCGCCCACGTCGCGTAAACGACGAAGCCGCCCAGCACCAGAAAGACCACCAGCGGCTCAACCCACCACGCGTCGCGGCGGAAGGTCTCGCCATACCCTCGCGCCACGAACTTCACCGGAACTGCTTCCATCCGACCTCCCAAACCTGCTTACGTTAGTTGGCCGGCGGCCCTTCTGGCAAGCCCGCGACCGCGGCCCGCGCGCACTCGCCCACCGTCGTCAGGTAGCGCTGCACCACGTCGGCGCCGACGACGTAGGGATGCGGCTGCCCCGGCTGACGCGCGCGCACCGCGGGCAGCTTCGTCTTGCTGCCGTCGTAGACGGTGTGGTTCGAGAGGATGACGTCGGCGCCGGCCTTGGCGGCGATGTCGCGGAAGCGCGCCGCGGAATTGGCGTAGGCGACGAGCCGCGGCCGAATCGGACCGAAGTTGAAGAGCGTGCCGCCCCATTCCGCCACCACGTGACGGCGGTCGCCGTCGCGCACCGGGAAGATCGTCGAGATCGTGCCTTCGGTGTGGCCTGGCGTGACGTAGAACGTGAGCGTCGTGTCGCCGAGCGTCAACTGCTGCCCGTCGGTCACCACCAGGTCGCGCTTCGGCTTCCACGACGGGTTGTCCCGATCCATCAGGTCGTAGTCCGCCGCGCTCATCAGCAGCCGGGCCCCGAACCGCTCCTGCAGGAACTTGGCTCCGCCGGCGTGATCGAGGTGGCCGTGGCTCACCATCACGTACTTGATTTGCGCCGGGTCGAGCCCCAGCTTCTTCAGGCCGCCGACGACCTCCTCCTCGACCGAATAGTCGAAGATGGCGTCGAGCAGGATGATGCCCTGCGAGGTGGTGATGGCCCACACCGAGAACTCGGTCTGGCCCAGGAAATAGAGGTTGTCGAAGACCTTCACCGGCTCGGCGTACCAGGTTTCGCGGGCCGGAGGACCGGGGGGACCGCCGGCGCGCCCGCCGCGCCCGGGCCCGCCGGCACGTGGCGGCGCACTGGCCTGGGCGATGACGTTACGCGCGGTCGTGCAGACGGCGTCGAACACGCCGGGGTGATAGGTGCCCGCCGCGACGCGGGCAGCCTCGATGTGCCTTTCGACTTCCGAAGAGAGCGGCCCGGGAGCGGGGACCTGCCCGTGAACGAGAGCGCCAATCGACGCGGCGCAGGTGAGACCGAGCAGCAGGTTTTTCATTGGTCCCCTTTGCGGAATCAGATGTGGGGGCCGCCTTCAGGCGGCCCAGGGCCGGCTGAAGCCGGCCCCCACGATCGTCATTTCCGCTTCGGTTTGTAGACGTGCGTGCTCTGGCCGAAGAACACCTCGGCAGCTTCCATCACGCTCTCCGACAGCGTCGGGTGCGGATGAATGACCATCTTCAGATCCTCGGCCGACGCGCCCATCTCGATCGCCAGCACGCCCTCGGCAATCAGCTCGCCGGCGCCGGATCCCGAGATGCCGACTCCCAGCACCCGCCCCGTGCTCTTCTCGAGCACCAGCTTGGTGAGCCCCTCGGGCCGGTCCACCGTGATCGCGCGGCTGAGCGCTCCCCACGGGAACTTGGCCACGTCGACATCCACACCCTGTTCCTTCGCCTGCGCCTCGGTCAGGCCGCACCAGGCAATCTCGGGATCAGTGAACACGACCGCCGGAATCGCCTGCGGCTCGAAGACGGCCTTGTGACCGGCAATCGCCTCGACGGCCACGCGCGCCTCGTGCGACGCCTTGTGCGCGAGCATCGGCTCCCCGGCCACGTCGCCGATCGCGAAGATCGACGGCTCGGCGGTGCGCCGCTGCGGATCGGTTTCGATGAAGCCCTTCGCGTCCACCTTCACGCGTGTCGTCTCGAGCCCCGGTACCTTCGAGTTCGGCCGTCGGCCGATGGCCACCAGGACGCGGTCGAACAGCTGCTCCTTCTCCGCCACGTCGCCTTCGAAGGTGACGCGGATGCCGTCTTTCTCCTCCGCCACCTTCACGACCTTGGTGTTGAGCATGATCGACGAGAAGAGCGCCTTGAGGCGCTTCTCGAGCGGCTGCACCAGGTCACGGTCGGCGCCGGGCAGCAGGCCCGCCGTCATCTCGACCACCGACACCTTGCTGCCGAGCGTCGCGTAGACGGTGCCCAGCTCGAGGCCGATGTAGCCGCCGCCGACCACCAGGAGCGACTTCGGCACGTCGGGCAATTCGAGGCCCGAGGTCGAGTCCATCATGCGCGGGCTGTCGAGCGCCAGCGACGGGATCTTCGTCGGATGCGAGCCGGTGGCGAGAATCAGGTGCTCGAACTGGATCTCGGTCTCGCCCGAAGCGCCTGCCACCTTGAGCGACTTCGGACCGGCGATCGTGGCGCGGCCCTGGACGTAGTTGACCTTGCGCAGCTTGGCCACCGAGCCAACGCCGGCGGTGAGCTTGTCCACCACGCCCTGCTTGTAGGCGCGCAGCTTGTCCACGTCGATCGCGGGGGCGCTGTAGGTGACGCCCCACTTGGAGGCGTGCGCCGCTTCGTCCACGACCTTGGCGACGTGCAGCAGCGCCTTCGAGGGAATGCAGCCGCGGTAGAGGCACACGCCGCCGGGGTTCTTTTCTTCGTCGATGAGGGTGACCTGCATGCCCAGGTCAGCCGCGTAGAAGGCCGCGGCATAGCCGCCTGGCCCCGCGCCAAGTACTGCGATCTGTGTTGTCTGCGCCATTAGCCGATGAGGGAAAGAAGGAAGGGTTGCTCGATCGCTTCCACGACCCAGCGAAGGAACCGGATGGCGTCGGCGCCATCGATCAGGCGGTGGTCATACGACAAGGACAAGGGCAACATCTGACGGGGCTCGAACTGGTTGTTCCTCCACACCGGTTCGGTGCCGCCGCGCGACACGCCCAGGATCGCCGCTTCGGGCCAGTTGACGATCGGCGTGAAGTAGGTGCCGCCGATGCCGCCCAGGTTCGACAGGCTCATGCTGCCGCCGCTCATCTCGTCCACGGTGAGCTTGCGGTCGCGGGCCTTCTCGGCGAGCTGCTGCAGCTCCACCGCAATCTGGGTGATGTTCTTGCGGCTGACGTCCTTGATCACCGGCACGAGCAGGCCGCGATCGGTGTCCACGGCCACGCCGACGTTGACGTACTTCTTGTAGATGATCTCGCCGCGCTCGGGATCGATCGACGCGTTGAACTGCGGGAACTTCTGCAGCGCGGTGGCCAGCACCTTCACCAGCATCGCGGTGACGGTGAGGTTGCCGCCGGCTTTCACGACCTGATCCTTGTACTTCTTCCGCAGCTCCTCCAGCGCCGTCACGTCGGCCTTGTCGAACTGCGTGACGTGCGGAACCGTGTTCCACGAGTAGCTGAGATGCTCGGAGGTGACGCGGCGGATATTGCTCCACGGCTCGCGCACCACCTCGCCCCACTTCGCGAAGTCGGGCATCGGCCGCGACGCGCGGGCGGAGATGGCCGCCGGCGCACCAGCGCTGCCGACGCTGCTCAGGATGCGCCGGGCATGCTCCTTCACGTCGTCCTGGGAAATACGGCCGGCCGGGCCCGTGCCGGGCACGGCGTTGATGTCCACGCCGATCTCGCGCGCGAGGCGCCGCACGGCGGGCGAGGCGGCCGCGGGCACCACGTTCGCCGCGGGGGCGGGCGCCGGAGCCGGCGGCGGCGCGGCGTCGGCGGCCTGCCGCTGCGGCATCGACAGCACTTTCGTCTCGGGCTTCGATTCGGGCTTGGCTTCGGCCTTTGGGTCAGGCCTGGGCTCGGGTTTCGGTTCCGGCTGGGCCTCTGGTGGCGCTTCGGGCTTGGCCTCCGCCTTGGCCTCGGCTGGTTTGGCGGGTGCCGCGGCGGACTTGCCGGCGCCGTTGCCGGCACCGTCGTCCACCGTGAAGATGACCGACCCCACCTGAACCTTGTCGCCCTTCTTGACCTTGACCTCTTTGACGACACCGGCCACCGACGAGGGCACCTCGATCGTGGCCTTGTCGGTCTCGAGCTCGATGACCGGCTGCTCTTTCTTGACCGTGTCGCCGACGTTGATCAGGATCTTCGCGACGTCGCCAGATGCGACGTTCTCTCCCAGCTCTGGAACCTTGAACTCGGTCACTTATGACACCGCCGGGTTGGATTTCTCGGGATCGATCCCGAGGTCCTTGATCGCTTTCTGCACCACCGAGGCCTCGATCACGCCGTCGCGCGCGAGGTCGCCGAGCGTCGCGACGACGATGAACCGGGCATCCACCTCGAAGAACTCGCGCAGTGAGGCACGGCCCTCGCTGCGTCCGAAGCCGTCCGTGCCGAGCGACGTGATGCGCCGCGGCATCCAGCGATCGATGGAGTCGGCCATCGCCTTGACGTAGTCGGACGCGACGACGATGACGCCTTCAGTTTTCTCGAAGCACTGCGTCACGTAGGGCACCTTCGGCGCCTGACCGGGGTGCAGCCGGTTCCAGCGCTCGCAGGCGTGGCCGTCGCGATAGAGCTCCTGGAAGCTCGGGGCGCTCCACACATCGGCCGCCACGTCGTAGTCCTTCTCGAGCATCTGCTGGGCCTTGAGCACCTCGTTGAGGATGGCGCCGGCCCCGATCAGCTGCGCCCGACCCTTCGCCTTCTTCTTCGACGAGGTCCGCAGCTGGTAGAGCCCCTTCAGGATGCCGTCGCGCGAGCCTTCGGGCATCGGCAGCATCTCGTATGTCTCGTTCATCACGGTGAGGTAGTAGAAGACGCTCTCGCCGTCCTTGTACATGCGCCGGATGCCGTCTTCGAGAATCACCGCGATCTCGTAGGCAAACGTCGGGTCGTACGAGATCAAGTTCGGCACGGCCAGCGCCAGCAGGTGGCTGTGGCCGTCCTGATGCTGGAGCCCTTCGCCCGACAGGGTCGTCCGGCCCGCCGTGCCGCCCAGCAGGAACCCGCGCGTGCGCGTGTCGGCCGCGGCCCAGACCAGGTCGCCGACGCGCTGCATCCCGAACATCGAGTAGTAGATGAAGAACGGAATGGTGTTGACGCCGTGCGTGGCGTAGGCGCTGCCCGCGGCGATGAACGACGCCAGCGAGCCCGCCTCGTTGATCCCTTCCTCGAGGATCTGCCCTTCCTTCGCTTCCTTGTAGTAGAGGAGCGTGTCCATGTCGACCGGCTCGTAGAGCTGACCGACACGCGAGTAGATGCCCACCTGGCGGAAGAGCGCCTCCATGCCGAAAGTGCGTGCCTCGTCCGGCACGATCGGCACCACCAACTCGCCAAGCTCCTTGTCGCGCAGCAGCTTCGCCAGCATGCGCACGAACACCATCGTGGTCGAGGCCTTGCGGCCTTCGCTGCCGGCGTGGAATTCCTTGAAGAGCTCGGGAAGGGAGTCGATCTTGAGCGGTTCGACCTGGACGGTGCGGGAGGGCACGAAGCCGCGGAGTTGCTTGCGGCGCTCCGTGAGATACGTCACCTCGGGGCTGTTGTCGGAGGGGCGGTAGAACGGGGCCTTGCTCACTTCCTCGTCGGCGACCGGGATGCCGAACCGGGTGCGGAACGCCCTCAGCTCGTCTTCGTTCAGCTTCTTCTGCTGGTGGGTAACGTTCTTGCCCTCGCCCGCCTCGCCGATGCCGTAGCCCTTGATGGTGCGGGCCAGGATGACCGTGGGCTGCCCGGTATGCTCGACGGCCGCTTTATAAGCCGCGTAGACCTTGGCTGGATCGTGGCCGCCGAGCGTGAGCTTCTTCAGCTGCTCGTCGGAGAGATGCGCCACCATCTCCAGCAGCCGCGGATCCTCGCCCCAGAAGTGGTGACGCACATAGGCGCCAGACTCCACGGCGTACTTCTGATACTCGCCGTCCACTACCTCACCCATGCGCTTCACGAGCAGGCCGTCGGCGTCCTTGGCCAGCAGCGCGTCCCACTCGCTGCCCCAGATCACCTTCAGCACGTTCCAGCCCGCACCGCGGAAGATCGCCTCGAGCTCCTGGATGATCTGACCGTTGCCGCGCACCGGACCGTCGAGCCGCTGCAAATTGCAGTTGATGACGAAGATCAGGTTGTCGAGCTTCTCGCGTGAGGCCAGCGTGATGGCGCCGAGCGATTCGGGCTCGTCGGTCTCGCCGTCGCCGAGGAAGGCCCACACCTTCGAGTTCGAGTGCTTCTTCAGCCCGCGATCTTCGAGGTAGTGCATGAAGCGGGCCTGGTAGATGGCGCAGATCGGGCCGAGGCCCATGCTGACCGTGGGGAACTCCCAGAAATCGGGCATCAGCCACGGGTGCGGGTACGACGAGAGGCCGCCGCCGTCCTTCAGCTCGCGGCGGAAGTTCTCGAGCTTCTGCGCCGAGAGGCGCCCTTCGAGGAACGCGCGCGCGTAGATTCCGGGCGCCGCGTGCCCCTGGAAGTAGATGATGTCGCCGTCGTTGTCGTCGCCCTTGCCCTTGAAGAAGTGATTGAAGCCGACCTCGTACAGCGTTGCGGCCGACGCATAAGTGGAGATGTGGCCGCCGATGCCGTCCTCGACCTTGTTGGCTTTCACCACCATGGCGAGCGCGTTCCAGCGGACGAGGCTCTTGATGCGCCGCTCGATCTCGCGGCTACCGGGGAACGGCGGCTGGGCGTCGGTGGAAATCGTGTTGACGTAGGGTGTGTTGGCTGTAAACGGCAGCTTGACGCCGTTGCGGCGCGCGTGGTCGCTCAACTCGCGCAGCAGCTTGCTGACGCGGACCGGGCCGCCCGACTTGATCACGTAGTCGAGCGACTCGAGCCACTCGCGCGTTTCGAGGGCCTCGATCTCGGCGGCGTCTTTTGGTGCTGTATTCCGCATGAATCCTCGTGGAACCACCCCGCGACGCGGGGCAGGGGACGGTAACCAGCCCTTATTCTATTATTCGGTCCTTGCTGGATGGAACCTGATTCGGCGACTTTCCCTGTGAATTCCCGCGAGGCCAGCCGCCGTCTCGCTGATGTTTCTCATGCGATCACCTCATGCGAGCGCTGCCCACGGCTCCGCGAGCATTGCCGCACCGTGGCGCGCGTGCGCAAGCGCGCGTTTCGCGACGAGGTCTATTGGGGCCGGCCCGTGCCGGGCTTCGGCGACCCGGCGGCTCGCCTGTTGCTGGTCGGTCTGGCGCCCGCCGCGCACGGCGCCAACCGGACCGGTCGAGTGTTCACCGGCGACGGCGTGGGCGGCTCGGGCGACTTCTTGATGAGCGCGCTCCACCGGACGGGCTTCGCCAGCATCGCGACGTCACAGCGTATCGACGACGGGTTGCAGCTCCGTGACGCCTACATCCTCGCGGCGGTCCGCTGCGCACCGCCGCAGAACAAGCCGACGCCCGAGGAGATTGCGCGCTGCCAGGATCATCTGGATGCCGAAGCCGACGCACTGGCGCACGTGCGCGTGGTGGTCGCGCTCGGCAAGATCGCCTTCGATGCCTGGCTGCAGCGGCTGAAACGCCGCGGCGTGTCGATCGCGCCACGGCCGCAGTTCGGGCACGGTTCGATCGCCCGGTTCGAGCACGCCCCCACGCTCATGGGCTGCTATCACCCCAGCCGGCAGAACACGAACACCGGGAAACTGACGCCGCCGATGATGGTGGACGTGTTCAGCACTGCGAAACGTCTAGCAGAAAGCCCTGCAGCCGCCGTCCGCTGAGCTCGGCGGTATTCCGCGTCTGATCTCACGGTGCCGTACGCACGACGGGCGGGCCTGCGCCCGCCCGTCGATGCCGCGATGGACAACCGACGCGTGTGCTAGATGGTGCCCGGCTTCAGGATGTACTGCATGTTCTCGTCCTGCACGCGATAGGTCTTGTGGCAGGCGCCGCAGGTGCCGCCCGCGGCCTTCAGCGCCGCAAGCGCGGCCTGCTGATCCGGCGCGGCGGCCGACACCGCCTGCTCGAGCGCCGTGATCTTGGCGATCGAATCCTTGCTGAACGCGATGGCCTCGTCCTTCTTGTTGGCGACCCAGAAATTCTCCGCGTCCGTCAACGTCTGCTTGACGATCGCCACCTGCGCCTTCGCGTCGGCGAAGTTGCCCGAGTTGATCGCCTTACCGGTCGCGCCCTGCGCGGCAGCGATCTTCTTCATTGCGGCATCGAGCTCCGCGGGGGTCGTCACTTTCTGGGCAACCAGCGCGCTTCCGGCCATGGCAATCATGGCAGCCGTCGCGATCGTGAGAATTCGCCGCATTCGATAGTCCTCCTTGGGAATCACGCACCAACTGTGCTGAGTAATCATGCCCCACGATTGCCGACCCACGCAACAAAGCGAAGCATGAATCGCATCACGTCGCGTCACGTCCGGGCCGGCGCCGCCGTGACGGTGCCGACAAACGTGTCGCGCACCGTCGCCGCGAGATCCGGGCGATTGCTGATCAGCGCATCGACGCCCCAAGCCAGAAAGCGCTCCATGTCCCCCTCGGCATCCACGGTCCACACCTGCACCTCGAGGCCGGCCGCGTGGGCATGGCGAATGAAGCGCGGTGACACGATCCGCACCCTTCCGGCATGCTCGGGCACCTGATAACCGCCAAATGGCGGACGCTTTACCGGCCACCCGCTCCAGGACCGGTACACCGCCAGACGTACCTCGGCGTGGCACGCGCTGGTGGCCACGCCCGGCAGCAGGCGCCGCACGAGGGCCGCGCTGGTGCCGCCATAGCCGGCGCAGCAGACCATGTCTTCGGCACCGGCGGCGCGGATGTCACCAGCCACACCGGCGGCCATCGCCTCGGAATCGACCTTCATCTCGATGATGACGGGCACGCCGCGATGCTGCAGCAGCACGTCGCGCAGACGCGGAACACCCAGTCCCTGTCCACGAAACGCGAACTCGCCGCCCGGGCCCTGGAACCACCACGCCGCATCCACACCGGCCAGCTCGGCTGCGGTCCGCGCCGCGACGGGCCCGGTGGCGTTGGTCGTGCGGTCGAGCAGGTCGTCGTGAATCACCACCGGCACGCCGTCGGCCGCCAGGTGCACGTCGAGCTCGAGGCCGTCGGCGCCGGCGCGGAGGCCGGCCGCGAAGGCCGCCAGCGTGTTTTCGGGCGCGAGCGCGCTGCCGCCGCGATGCGCGAACACACGCGGACGCCCGCCACCGAAGAACGGCATGGCGGTCATGCTAGCAAACGCGGCGCCTCGAACCGGCCTGCAGGCGGCGCCTGCTCGCAGCACAGCGCCTGATCGTCCGCCCTTCGGGCCGACAGCTGCTATAGGATCCACGGTATGCCCAATCCCTCGGCGATCTCCACGCTGGGCGATCTCCGCCGCGCCATCGAGCGCGGGGAGGTTCGTCACCGCAACGTGCACGAAGAGGTGCGCGACAACCTGATCGGGAAGCTGCGCGCCGGGGGAACCCTGTTCCCGGGAATCGTCGGCTACGACGACACGGTGCTTCCGCAGCTCATCAACGCGCTCCTCTCGCGCCACCACTTCATCCTGCTGGGCCTGCGCGGACAGGCCAAGACCCGCCTGCTGCGCGCGCTGGTCACCCTGCTCGACGAGGTGCTGCCGGTGATGCCGGGCTGCGAGATCAACGACGACCCGCTGAAGCCGATCTGCGGTGCCTGCCGGGCCCTGGTGGCCGAGGCCGGCGACCGAACGCCGATCGCGTGGCTCGAGCGCGAGGCGCGCTACGTGGAGAAGCTGGCGACGCCCGACGTGACGATCGCCGACATGATCGGCGATATCGACCCGATCAAGGCCGCGCGCGCCGGGCTGCAGCTCTCGAACGAGCTGACCATGCACTACGGGCTGCTGCCGCGCGCCAACCGCAGCATCTTCGCCATCAACGAACTGCCGGACCTGGCCGGCAAGATCCAGGTGGGGCTGTTCAACATCCTTCAGGAAGGCGACGTCCAGATCAAAGGCTATCCGGTGCGGCTGCCGCTCGACGTCATGATGGCGTTCACCGCCAACCCCGAGGACTACACGGCTCGCGGCAAGATCATCACCCCGCTCAAGGACCGGATCGGCTCGGAAATCCGCACGCACTACCCGGTGAGCCGCGGCGATGCCCAGATCATCACCGCGCAGGAAGCGTGGATGGCCCGCGGCGGCAGCGGGCCACGCACCGAGGTGCCGACGTTCGTCGCCGAGGTGGTCGAGGAAATCGCGTTCCAGGCGCGGCAGGACCGGCGCGTGGACAAGCGATCGGGCGTGAGCCAGCGGCTGCCGATCTCGGTGATGGAGAACGTCATCTCGAACGCCGAACGGCGTGCCATCGTCGCCGGCGAGGACCCCGCCGTGCCGCGCGTCACCGACGTGTATGCGGCGCTGCCGTCGATGACCGGCAAGTTCGAGCTCGAATACGAGGGCGAGCTGAAGGGCGCCGAAACCATCGCGCGTGAGCTGGTCCGCAATGCCGTGGCCAACGTGGCCGAAGGCTATCTCTCCCATCTCGACCCGCGGCGCATCATCGAGTGGTTCGACCTCGGCGGCAGCCTGCAACTGGCCGACACCATGAGCGCCAGCGACGTGCTGACGCACGCCCGCGCAGTGCAGGGCCTGGTCGATCTCGCGCACCAGGCCGGCATCTCGAAGCAGGCGCCGCCGCCGATGCTGGCGGCGGGCGTGGATTTCGTGCTCGAAGGCCTCTATGCGACCAAGAAGATCAGCCGCAGCGACGAACGCGGCTATCACGCCAGCGACACGCCGGCGCGGCGCCCGCAGCGCGAGCCGTCGCTCGAGGACGAGCCGAAAGTGCAGAGTGGTGGCAAGAAGAAGTACTACAACTAGGTCAGGTGGGCCAGGTAGGCCGGGTGGATAAGAACGCTCCTGCATCGACATGAAATATCGCTACACGAAATTCACCGGCGACCTGATGGACGAGATCGATCTCGAAGATCTCGTCTCGAAGCTGTCGGACCTGCTGCTGTCGAGCGGCTTCAGCAATCCCTGGGATCCGTCGGACACCGACGAGGACCGGACGATGCAGGCGCTGCACGACGCCATCCTCGACGCGCTGTTCAGCGGCGGTGTGCTGTCCGACGAGGCCATGCAGCGGCTGCTCGGCGAACCGGCCGACGGCGATCAGGAAGGCGTGCGGCAGCAGCTCGAGGACCTGATCCAGCAGATCATCGACCGCATGATGGAGCGCGGGTTCATCACCGGCGCGCCCGACCTCGAGACCGAGCGCGAGCGGCGGCGCGGGGCCGGCGGCGGCGTCGGCGAGGACAACAGCCGCGTCCAGTTCGAGGTCACCGACAAGGCGCTCGATTTTCTCGGCTACCGCGCACTCCGCGACCTGCTCGGCTCGGTGGGCCGCAGCAGCTCAGGCCTGCACGACACCCGGCATCTGAGCACCGGTGTCGAAGCCATCGCCGCGCCCAAGCCCTACGAGTTCGGCGACACGCTCAACATCGACCCGAGCAGCACCATTCTCAACGCCGTGCAGCGGTTGCATCTCGACGGCGGCGCCACGGCCGGCAGCGGCATCGACATCGACTATGCCGATCTGATGGTGGCGCAGAGCGACTACCAGAGCTCGTGCGCCACCGTGATCATGCTCGACTGCAGCCACAGCATGATCCTCTACGGCGAAGATCGCTTCACCCCGGCCAAGCGGGTCGCGCTGGCGCTGTCGCATCTGATTCGCACCCAGTATCCCGGCGACTCGCTCCACGCGGTGCTGTTCCACGACTCGGCCGAGGAAATTCCGCTCAAGCAGCTCGGGCGCGTCCGCGTCGGGCCGTATTACACCAACACCCGCGAGGGGCTGCGCCTGGCGCGGCGCATCCTCGAGCGGCAGCGCAAGGACATGCGCCAGATCGTGATGATCACCGACGGCAAGCCGTCGGCGCTGACCCGGCCTGACGGGCAGATCTACAAGAACGCCTTCGGTCTCGATCCGCACATCGTCTCGGAGACGTTCGCCGAGGTGAACGCGTGCAGCAAGGCCGGCATCATGATCAACACGTTCATGCTGGCCCGCGACCCCGACCTGGTGGCGTTCGTCCGCCGCGTCGCAGCCGTGTGCCGTGGCAAGGCGTACTTCACGACGCCCTACACGCTCGGCCAGTACGTGCTGATGGATTACATGAACCGCAAGACAAAAACGATTCACTGAGCGAGGCTCCGCCACTTGCGTAGAACCGGCTCCGCCTCGCTCAGGCAGTGTTTAATTGCCCCGCCTCCGGCGGGGCGGTTGTGACCTGTTTCCGATGCTGCCGACGACGATTCCGATTTTTCCGCTGCCGAACGTCGTGCTCTTCCCGAACGTGTTCCTGCCGCTGCACGTCTTCGAGCCGCGCTACCGCGCCATGCTCGCCGACGCGCTCGCCGGCGATCGCATCATCGGCATGACGCTGCTCCAGCCCGGCTTCGAGGTCGACTACCAGGGCCGCCCCGCCGTGTATCCGATCGGCTGCGCCGGCGTCATCACCCACTCGGAACGGCTGCCCGACGGGCGGTCCAACCTGGTGCTGCGCGGCATCGAGAAGTTCCGCATCGTCAACGAAGACGCCAGCCGCGAGTACCGCCTCGCCCACGTTCAGCCACTGCCCGAAATCGCGAGCGACGCCGACAAGCAGCTGCTCAAGCGGAAACGGCAGCGGCTCGAGGCGCTGCTGGTCGTCGCCATCGAGCGCGGCGGAGCCGACCCGCGTTTTCCCGCCGCGATTCCCGACGAGGACCTGGTCAATGCGCTGTCGCAGTACCTGGGGCTGGATCCGGTGGAGCGTCAGGCGCTGCTCGAGCGCGACGGCATCCTGGCGCGATGCGACGGGCTGATCGAGCTGCTGGAGATGAAGACCTACTCGGCCGGCGGACCCACGTCGGTGCACTGAGGAGCTCCCCAAGGATCCGGAGCGATTCTCCGAGGAGACACAACGGTGAGCTTTCTGGCGCAGTACGACAAGGCGACGACGGAAAGTCAGTTCCCGCTGGTTCGCGGCTGGATGAAGAATTCACCGCTGGAGTTCTTCACAGAACTGCGGGAGACCCGTCCGATCCTGCAAACACCGGAGTGCACGCTGCTCGCGCTGCACGACGATGTCGTGGATGCGCTCCTCCAGCCTTCGGTGTTCACGGTCCAGCTCTATGAGGACAAGATGGGCACCCACCTGATGGCGCAGGATGACACCGCGGTGCACTACAGGGAAAAGGCGATCATGCAGTCGCTGTTGAATCGCGACGATCTACCCCGGATTCGTCAGTTCGTTGGTGAAACGGCGTCCGCCGCCCTCGATGCCGCGCCGGACCAGGAGATCGAAGCGATCAACGGCCTCACCCGTCGGGTACCGATTGCGCTCGTCCAGGAGTACATGGGGTTCGACGGGATCCCGCCGGAAGATATCGCGCGTTGGTCGCTGTTCAACCAATGGGACACCTTTCACAACCAGCCGTTCGACGGCAACGAGGACCCCGCAGCGATTCATGCGCAAACCCAGGCCGTAAACCAAGAGCTGCGAGCGTATCTGGCGGAACTCGTTCCCCGGCGCATCAACGCGATCAAAGGCGGGGACACGCGCGATGACATCGTGTCCCGGCTGCTGCGCATGTCTCTTCCGGCGAGCGTGGGATTTCCGATGGACCGCCTCGTGCGCAATATCGGCGGCCTGCTCATCGGGACGATCGAGACGACGTCTCAAGCGGCGGCCCAGGCGATCCAGGAACTGTTCCGCCGTCCCGAGGCGTTGGCGAAGGCGCGCCTGGTTGCGAACGATCCGGGGAAGTTCGATGGTTTCGCGTTCGAAGCGCTACGGTTCGATCCGATCGCGCCGTATCTATTCCGGCGCGCGGCGCAAGACTATGTCGTAGCGCGAACGACGAGCCGCGAGACGACCATCGCGGCGGGCACGATCGTGCTCCCGCTCGTGCAGTCCGCGATGTTCGATCCATCGGCACACGCCGAGCCACTGGAGTTCAGGCCAGAACGCTCACTGGCCAAGACATTCCACTTCGGGTTCGGCTTGCATGAGTGCCTTGGCCGGTATATCGGCGAAGTGATGGTGCCGGAGATCGTGCGGCAGGTTCTCTTGCGTCCGAACGCGCGGCCACTCAGTGCGATTGAATTCGG
>Ga0173480_10000175_pt1 | contig 18492 bp, 19 predicted proteins | sample NitcycUS209509C1_FD_122622 | JGI IMG/M metagenome (GOLD analysis project Ga0173480, IMG submission 122622) | Soil microbial communities from Arlington Agricultural Research Station in Wisconsin, USA - Nitrogen cycling UWRJ-S209-509C-1 (version... | ecosystem: Environmental > Terrestrial > Soil... | reverse complement strand
CTGACGGCCGCCGTCGCGGTCACGCTGCTCCAGCGCGCCGAGGACACCCTCGAGCTCCATGATCGAGGTGGCGGTCATGTAGCCGCGCTGGCTCAGGCCGGCCTTCAGCAGCGTGTGCGCGCGTGCGCGCTGCGCCTCCGACATGTCCTTCACGGTGAGACCCTTCCGGGGGAACCCTTCGGTCGGGATGAAGTGCCAGCGCGTCAGTTCGTCCGACTCGAGCGGAAACAGCGCCTGCTGCCGCTGCTCGGGCGTCAGGCTGTCGACGAAGGCGGTGGCGGCGTTGGCCATGGCGCTCGACGAGCGCTCGGCGGCGATGATGGCGCCGGCGAATGCGGCGACGACGCAGACGACGGACAGCGCGAGACGAGGAGCGCGGACGAGATGAGGCATGGGCCTTCTTCCTCCAGGTGGGAGGATTCTACGCCCATTGCCTGCCGTGGCTGCGGGGTCTTCAGACCCGCCTAACGCCCGCGCAAAACCTCCTCGAAGAAGGCGAGCGCCCGCGGGTCCCGGGACTGTCCCAGCCAGAACATCGCCTGTTTCCGTACCGCCGCGTTGCGGTTCGAGCGCGCCAGGTCGATCAGCCGCGGCACGCTCTGGTCCCGGGGCAGCCGGCTGAGGACGAACACAGCCTGGCGCTTCACGTCCGCGTCCGGATCGTTCTCGATCGTGTCGGCAATCGTGCCCGCCGCGCGATCGCCGGCGCGCTGGCCGAGCCAGAACAGCGCGCTTGATCGCACCTGGCGATCGCGCCCGTCACGTTCGAGAACCAATGCAGGGTCAGGCCGCCGAGGTCGAGCGGGCACTCGGGCGACGCGACCTGAATCCGGCCCACCACGCCCTGCTCCAGGCGATAGAGGAGGAAGAACTCCGCCGCGCCTTCGAGCTTGATCGGAACGACACGTCGCTCCCCGCCCCGACCGTCCCGGCAGCCGTTGAAGCCGCCGCGTTGGCGCGCCGGCACGGCGTAGCCGATCCACATGGGCCGCGCTGCGTCGCGCCCGATCGCCGCGAATTCTCGTGCGAGCGTGCCCGAGGCCTCGTGCCGGACGAGGCCCGTCCTCGACGAGGGGTCTGCTCAGACGTACAAGCAGGCCGGCTTCGGACGACCCTGCCACGCACGCCGGTCGCTGGTCGTGGTAGTTCTCGGTAAGACCTGGCAACCAATAACGAAGGAGATGGTCCGAGCTATGGTCACGCGGCCCTCACGCGTCAAGGAGCATCAGTCAGGGTTGGCCTCCGATTCGGGCTCGGTGAAGACATCTTCGACGAGTTTGTGCTTGTCGTCGAACCACCTGCACTGATAGCCCGGCTTCGTTCCCATCCCAAACTCCCCGAACTCCACCACCGTCATCCTCGGCCCCCAGGACCTCAGTTTCACAACGTCGCCGGACTTGAATTTTCGGCCATTCGCACACTCCTCTTTCGAAGCCTAGTCGAGCGGAGTGAAAGGGTAGGTCACGACCGCGCCCGGCCGAGGTTGCGCGCGGTTTCACTGGGCTGCCCCAATACGGGCGCCGCAAGCACGAGCGACGAACTCGGGCGACACTGGGACGCCGGGCTCCTAGGGCGCGACTCTCCGATGGTCCGGCTGCGACGCCTGGAGACCATGGCGCCAGGGGCCGGGCCGCACTATCGGTTTTACGTCACGGGCGGTATCGCAACCACCCTTGGGAGGACGCGCGCCCACGTACGAGGCGGGTCTGAAGACCCGCGGCCACAATGCCAGCGACTGGCGTGCGTGGCAGGGTCGTCCGAAGCCGGCCTGCTTGTACGTCTGAGCAGACTCCTCGTCGAGGACGGGCCGGCGAAGCGACGTGCCCTGTCACGCGCGACGGGAGGCCCCACTGTCGCCCGGGTCTGAAGACCCGGCCCACGATACAATTCGCGCGGAGGAGGCACCATGCGTTTCACCCGTTTCGCGATCGCGGTGCTGCTCGTGGCCGCCGGGCTCGTGTGGCCGGCTGCCGCGCAGCAGCCCGCCGCCGTCTCGTCGTTTTACGACCTCAAGACCCTCAATCTCGACGGCACGCCCGGCAACCTGGCGCAATACAAGGGCAAGGTGAGCCTGGTGGTGAACGTGGCCAGCAAGTGCGGCTACACGCCGCAGTACGAGGGGCTCGAGAACCTGCAGAAAGAGATGAAGGGCAAAGGCTTCAACGTGCTCGGCTTCCCGAGCAACGACTTCGGCGGCCAGGAACCGGGCACTGCGCAGGAGATCGCCACGTTCTGCCGCCTGACCTACGGCGTCACCTTCCCGATGTTCGAGAAGGTCGTCACCCGCAAGGGCGCGGGGCAGTCGCCCATTTACACCTTCCTCGGGGCCTCCGGCCAGCTGCCGGCCTGGAACTTCAGCAAATACGTCGTCGACAAGCAGGGACGGGTGGTGGCGTTCTTTCCTAGCGAGGTCACGCCCGAAGATCCGGCCCTCCGCGCGGCGCTCGCCAAGGCCCTGGCCATGTAAGGACCGCCTTCAGACGGCCCGGGGCGGCTAAAGCCCGGCTAAAGCCGGCCCCCGCGTTGCCATGTTGCCTATTGACTGAACGTCGTTCATAATTCTGAACAGCGTTCAGTCATGACAGTACAACGGCCGACAGGCCGTCAGGCCCGTCTGCTCGAAGCGAAGGCGATCACGCGGCGCGCGATCCTCGACGCCGCCCTCGATCTCTTCCTCACCCACGGCTACGCGCAGGTCTCGATCCGCAACATCGCGGCCCGGGTCGAGTACAGCCCCGGCGCCATCTACGGCTACTTCGCGTCGAAGGACGACATCTTCTTCGCGCTCGCGGAGGAGGGGCTCCGGAGCCTTGGCGCCCGCGAGATGGCCGACGCGCCGAGCGCGGATCCGGTGGAGGACGTGCGCGCCGCCACGTGGCGGCTCTACGAGTTCAGCAAAGACCAGCCGCAGTACTTCACGCTGGTGTTTCTCGATCAGCGTGTACCCCGGGTCAGCCGCGAGTACGAGCGCTTCGCCTTTATCTCCGAGATGCGCTCGCGGGCGCTGGCGCGCGTGGACCGGTGCGTGGCCGAGGGGCTGTTTCCGCCCACCACCCACGCCGACGTGGCGCTGCGGCTGCTGTGGGCGCCGATCGTGGGCTTCGCCGCGCTGCGCCTGTCGCGCCGCATGGCGGACGAGGTCGATCTCGATCCGCTGGTGCGCGACGCCATCGAGACGACGATTGCCGGCATCCGCGCCGGCGCGCCGCGGCACGCGCGACCGGCCCCGTCCAGCGCCGCCGCTCTCGAATCCGCGGTGCCCGAGCCCGCGGTCCGCACCGCGTAAGCGAATCCATGTTCCCCAGGAGCTTTCGTTCCATGTCTCGACTCTGGTCTTCCCCCCTCGTGCTGGCCGCTGTCATCTCCGCGGCATGTGGCAGCGCGAAAGGCGCGTCGTCTGCCGACAAGGCCATAGACCCGGCCGCGGTGCCGGTATCCACGGCCACGGCCGTCGAGCGGCCGATCACGCGCTTCATCCGCGTTACTGGCACGCTCGCCGCCGAGGAACAGGCCGACGTCGCCGCCGAGACGCAGGGGCGCGTCGTGGCAACGCCGGTCGAGCGTGGAACGCGTGTCGCGATGGGCGCCGATCTCATCCGGATCGCGGCCGCCGAAGCGTCGGCTTCGGCCGCGGAGGCCCAGGCCAACGCGGCCCAGATCGAGAGCCGGCTCGGGATCGCCGGGGGTGCGGCCTTCGAGGTCGATCGCGTGCCCGAGGTGGCCAACGCCCGCGCGAACCTGACCCTGGCAGAGGGCGACTACGAACGCGCGAAGATGCTCGTGGACAAGAAGTTGCTGTCGCAGGCCGAGTTCGATCAGCGCAGCGCCCAGGCCGAGGTGGCGCGCCGCCAGTTCGACATCGCGCGCAACGGCGCGGTGCAGCAGTACCAGGCGCTGCTCGGGGCCCGGGCCCGGGTGAGCATGGCGCAGAAGGCGCTCGCCGATACGGTGGTGCGGGCGCCGTTCACGGGAGTGGTGGGCGAGCGGCTGGTGTCGGTGGGCGACTACGTCACGCGCGGCACCAAGGTGGCGTCGGTGATGCGCACCAATCCGATGCGGCTGGAGCTCACCGTGCCGCAGCAGTTCAGTCCCGAGGTGCGCGTGGGACGGGCGGTGTCGCTCGAGGTGGACACGGCGCCGGGCAAGACGTTCGTCGGCCAGGTCCGCTACGTGTCGCCGGCGCTGCAGACCGATTCACGCACGCTCATCGTGGAAGCGGTGGTCGCCAACCCCGACGGGTCGCTGAAGCCGGGCTCGTTCGCGACGGCGCAGATCGAGCAGGCCGAGAACACGCCCGGCGTGCTCGCGCCGGTTGCGGCCGTCCGGACCGTGTCGGGCACCGCACGCGTCTTCGTCGTGGCGAACGGGCGCGCCGAGGAACGCCTGGTCACCACCGGGCAGGCCGTGGGCGATCTGGTGGAGATCACCACCGGTCTGAAAGCCGGCGAACAGGTCGTCACGACCAACGTGAACCAGATCGTGGACGGCGTGCGCGTCGCCGCCACCGCGTCCGCCGGGTCGTAGCCGGGACACGAGGGAGCCGTCATGCAGTGGCTAGCTGAACTCTGCGTCCGCCGTCCGGTCTTTGCGTCGGTGCTCATCCTCTCGCTGACCGTCGTCGGCGCGTTCGCCTTCGGACAGCTCGGCGTGGACCGGCTGCCGACGGTGGACTTTCCCACCGTCACGGTCACGACGCGGCTGCCGGGCGCGGCGCCCGAGCAGGTGGAGAGCGAGGTCACCGACAAGGTCGAGGAAGCCGTCAACACGATCAGCGGCATCGACCAGCTCAGCTCGAATTCCGCCGAGGGCATCTCTCAGGTGGTGGTCACGTTCCGCCTGGAGAAGAACGCGGACGTGGCGGCCCAGGAGGTGCGCGACCGCATCAACCGCATCCTGCCGCTGCTGCCGCGGACGATCACGCAGCCGACGATCGAGAAGCAGGATCCGGACGCGGCGCCGGTCCTGACGATGGCGGTCAGCGCGAAGAAGCCGATCCGCGACGTCACCGAGTACGCCGACAAGGTGCTGCGGCGCCGGCTCGAGAGCGCCGATGGCGTCGGGCAGGTGCTGGTGATCGGCGGGCGCAAGCGCCAGGTCAACGTATGGGTCAACGCCGACCAGTTGCGCGCCTACAACCTGACGGTGAACGACGTGTCGCGGACGATGCAGGCGCAGAACGCCGACATCCCTGGCGGCCGTATCGATCAGGGGCCGCAGTCGATCACCATGCGCACGCGCGGGCGCGTCGAGTCGCCCGAGGAGTTCGGCCAGCTGGTGATGCGGCAGGTGGACGGCCACCCGGTGAAGATCGGCGACGTCGCCCGCATCGACGACGGGGTCGCCGAGGCGACCACGCTCGCCAACATCGACGGTGAGCCCACGGTGCTGTTGCAGATCCGCAAGCAGTCGGGCACCAACACGGTGGAGGTGGTGCGCAACGTCCGGGAGCGGCTCGAGGACGTGCAGGCGGGTCTGCCGCCCGGGTACTCGATCCGGATCGTGCGCAACCAGGCCGACTTCATCGAGGCCTCGATCCGCAGCGTCGAGGAGCACCTGGTCGTCGGGTCGCTGCTCGCCGCCTTCGTGGTGCTGATCTTCCTCGGCAACTTCCGCTCGACGATCATCGCCGCGATCTCGATCCCGACCTCGATCGTCGCCACCTTCGCCCTGATCTGGTACATGGGCTTCACGCTCAACATGCTGACGATGCTGGCGCTGACGCTGGCAGTCGGCATCGTCATCGACGACGCCATCGTCGTGCTCGAGAACATCTACCGGTTCATGGAAGAGAAGGGCATGCCGCCGATGCAGGCGGCGGTGGAAGGTACGCGCGAGATCGGCCTCGCGGTGCTCGCCACCACCCTGTCGCTCGTCGCGATTTTCGCGCCGGTCGGCTTCATGTCCGGCATGGTCGGCCGCTTCATGCGGAGCTTCGGCCTGACCATGGCGTTCGCGGTGATGGTGTCGCTGCTCGTCAGCTTCACGCTCGTGCCGACGATGTGCGCGCGCTGGCTGAAAGTGAAGCCTCGCCGTGAGGACGAGGAGCATCACGTTCACGACTCCAAGCACTCGGCGGTGTTCGGGCCGATCGATCGCGTCTACACCCGGATGCTGGAATGGTCGATGGCTCATCGCGGCCTCGTCGCCGCGGTGGCGGTGCTGGTGCTGTTCTCGAGCGTGCCGATCTTCCGCATCGTCAACGTCACCTTCACGCCCCAGGACGATCAGTCGGAGTTCGACGTCAGCCTGCGGGCGCCCGAGGGGCAGAGCCTCGAGGGCACGGAGGTGCTGGCCAACCGCGTGGCCGCGGCGCTTCGGCGCATTCCGGAAGTGAGCTTCACCATGGTGACGGTGGCCGGCGACTCTGCCGGCACGTTGAATACCGCGGGCATCTACGTCCGGCTCAAGGATCTCGGCGAGCGCGACCGCGATCAGTTCGAGATCATGGACGAAGTGCGCCGCGAGGTGCTGCCGCCTCTGACGACCAACGGGGTGCGCGCGTCGCTGCAGGCGCCGGGCATCGCCGGCGGCGGCGGTGGCGGCGGCGGGCAGGCGCAGGGCGACGTGATGTTCGTGATGCAAGGGCCGCGGCTGGACGAACTGCAGCGCGCCAGCGACACGCTGGCGGAGCGGGCCCGGAAGATTCCCGGCCTCGTGGACGTGGACACGTCGCTGCGCACGGGCAAGCCCGAGGTGTCGGTGCGGCTCGATCGCCCCAAGGCCGCCGATCTCGGCGTGCAGGGATCGGACGCGGCCGAAGCGCTGCGGCTGCTCGTGGGCGGCGATCAGGTGACCACCTACAACGAGGCGGGCGAGCAGTACGAAGTGCACCTGCGGGCCGAAGGCCAGAACCGCGACTCCGAGAAGGCGATCGGCCGGCTCACCGTACCGTCGGCTCGGCTCGGAAGCGTGCCGCTCGAGAGCATCGCCAGCTTCACCCGCAGCGAGGCGGCGTCCGACATCCGCCGCCTGAACCGCCAGCGGCAGGTGACGGTGGCCGCCAACATGCTCCCGGGGACGTCACAGAGCACGGCGCAGGCGCTCATCTCCGAGGAAGCGGCCAAGCTCGGGCTGGGGTCTGAGTACCGGATGGGCTACACGGGCCGCTCTCGTGAATTGAACCGCACCGCGAGCGCGTTCTTGCAGGCCCTGGCGTTGTCGCTCATCTTCATGTACCTGGTGCTGGCGGCGCAGTTCGAGTCGTGGCTGCACCCGGTGACGATCCTCCTGTCGCTGCCGCTCACGCTGCCGTTTGCGCTGATCTCGATCGTCATCTTCGGCCAGTCGCTCAACATCTTCTCCGCGCTCGGCATGCTGGTGCTGTTCGGCGTGGTGAAGAAAAACTCGATTCTGCAGATCGATCACGCCAACCAGCTCCGTGAGGCGGGCCTTGACGCCAGGGCGGCCATCATCCAGGCGTGCCGCGACCGGCTGCGGCCCATCCTGATGACGACGTTCGCCTTCGTGGCCGGCATGATCCCGCTGGTCGTGACCAGCGGAGTGGGCTCGGCCACCAATCACGCGATCGGATACGTCGTGATCGGCGGGCAGACGCTGGTGCTGGCGCTCACGCTGGTGGTGACCCCGGTGACCTACTCGCTGTTCGAGGATGCCCGCGAGCGCCGCATCATGGTCCGCGGCTGGAGCTGGATGCGCTCGAAGCTGCCGCTGCAGGGCTCGCAAGGCTACGCCCCTTGAATCTCCGGCTTCGCCTCGCTCGCGCAGTGTCTACTTGCCCGCACTTCGTGCGGGCGTTTCGCGTGGGTACAACTTAAGGCGGTGGCCGGGTTCGACCTCGACGCCTACCTCGCGCGCATCGGCTGGCCGGGCGTACGTGGCCGCGGGTCTTCAGACCCGCCCCAAGGAACGGCCTTGTCCAGTGGGTCCCGGTCTTTAGACCGGGACGCTATTGCCGCTCTCCTGCAGGCCCACATGGCGGCCATCCCGTTCGAGAACCTCGACGTGCTGCTCGGCCGCGGCATCCGCCTCGATCTCGAAAGCGTGACCGCCAAGCTCGTGACGGCGCGGCGCGGCGGCTACTGCTTCGAGCACGGGACGTTGTTCCAGGCCGCGCTCGGGGCGCTGGGGGTCGCGGCCACGGCGCACGCGGCGCGCGTGCTGCTCGTCGTGCCCAAGGCCGAGGCGCCCCGCACCCACATGTTCCTGACCATCGAGGACGGCGGCACCACCTGGGTGCTCGATCCCGGCTTCGGCGGCCAGGGTCCGCTCGTGCCCGTGCCGCTGATCGAGGGCGAGGAGGCCAGGCGCGGCCCCGATGTGCATCGCCTGCTGCGGCGTGACGGCGAGTGGGTGCTGGAGGGGCGGGTGAACGGCGTGATGACCGCCCTCTGGACCTCGTCGCTCGAGCCGCAGTTCCCCGTGGACTTCGCCCTGGCCAACCACTACGTCGCGACGTTTCCGGAATCGCCGTTCGCCACCCGGCTGATGATTCGCGCGCTCACGCCCGGCGGCCGCGTCTCGGCCATGAACCGCGACGTGACGGTGCTGCGTGACGGGATCGCGGAGAAGCGCCAGCTTGCCACTCGCGCCGAGCTGCGGGCGCTGCTGGCGCAGCACTTCGGCTTCGACCTGCCGGAGGTCGATCGCCTGCGGGTGCCCTCCGTGCCCGAGTGGGCCTGATGTCCTCGACGCCTGCCATCCACTTCCTGCGTAAGCACGGGGTCGCTTTCACCGAGCATCCCTATCGCTACGAAGAGCACGGCGGGACGCGGGTGTCGTCGCGTGAGCTCGGTGTGGACGAGCATGCGGTGGTGAAGACGCTGGTGATGGAGGACGAGGCGAAGCGGCCGCTGGTCGTCCTGATGCACGGCGACCGCGAGGTGTCCACCAAACAGCTCGCACGGCAGACCGGGCACAAGACCATCGAGCCGTGCGCCCCGGCCGTGGCCGAGCGGCACACCGGCTATGCGGTCGGCGGCACGTCGCCCTTCGGCACGCGCAAGCCGCTGCCGATCTTCGTCGAGCGCACGATCCTCGATCTGGAGCGCCTCTACATCAACGGGGGACGCCGCGGCCTGCTCGTGGGCGTGGCGCCCGGCGATCTGACGCGCGTGCTCGGCGCCACCCCCGTCGAGGTGGCGCTATGATCGCGCGCTCGCGTTGCGCGATCGGGTAGCCCTTACATCCCGGCCGTCCAGCGCTTTGCTCGGCCGTTGCGCGCGGCTGAGCGGCGATCTCGTTGCAAGTGAACGTCGATCCCGATCCCGGCACGCCCTCTGCACTCTCATCTCTCGCGACTACCTGAACGGAGGAGAAGCCCATGAAGAGATGGATGGCGACCTGTGCGTTCGCGGCCGCGATTGCGGCTACCGCCCACGCCCAGGACAGCACCGTGACTACGCGTACGCAGGTCAAGGCCGACGACGCGAAAGCGATCACGGCGACAGGGTGTCTCGTGCCGGGTCTCGCGCCTGGCGCGTTCGCGCTGCGCGGCGGGATCACTGCGCGCGGCGAAGAAGTAACCAGCAAGACGCAGACGAAGACCGAGGTCGATAGCGACGAGGCGCGCGTGCGCACCGAGACGCGCACGAAGGCGGAGGGCGACCACAATCGGGTGAACCACGGCGCCGCGCTGCTCTACGACCTGAGCCCGCGAGCCGGGGTCGACCTGACGCCCCACATCGGACAGCAGGTGCAGCTCACCGCGATCGTGCTCGATCGTGGCAAGGGCGACGCCGACGTGAAGATCAAGGAAGAGACGAACGTCGACCGCGAGCACGGCAAGGACGGCAAGTCCACGACGGAGTCGAAAATCACCGTCGATCGTGGCAACGGCCCGCGCCTCAACGTGATCTCGGTGAAGTCGCTCGGCCAGCCCTGCACGTAAGCCGTCACACCACCGCAGCCTGGCGCGAGCCGCGATGGCGGTCCGGAGGTCACTCCCGGGCCGCCATCGTCGTGTACAGCGGCGAAACGGGGTAAGCTTCGCTCCATCGGAGGCATCCCATGAGAGTTGTCGCTCCCTTCTTTGCGGCCGTTTTCTTTGCCGCCGTCTTCGCACTCGCGCTGACCGTGCCGCTGCCGGCGCAGCAGCCAGCCCCGGCGCCTGCCGCGCCCGCGGCGCCGGGCTTCACGCTCACCATCGGCGCCTGGCCCGACGGTGACGACATTCCTTTGAAGTACACGCAGGCGGTGGCCACGCCCGTGTCGCCAGCCCTGTCGTGGAGCAACGTGCCCGCCGGGACGCGCAGCTTCGTCCTGCACTTCCACGATCCGGACGTTTCGATCAACCGGACCACCGCAACGCAAGTGCACTGGCTGGTGTGGGGCATTCCCGGCACCGCGACCGGCCTGGCGGAGAACGTCCCGCAGGGGCCACAGCTTCCAGACGGCAGCCGCCAGATCAGTGCGTCGGGACAGATCTACCGCGGACCGGGTGCCCGCGCCGCGGGCCCGAAGCACCACTACACCTTCGAGGTGTATGCGCTCGACACCACGATCGACGTGCCGATGGGGGCCAACGAGCAGGAGACCCGCACCGCGGTGATGGCGGCAATCCAGGGCCACATCCTCGGCAAGGCGGTCTACAGCGGGCTGTTCAAGCGTCCACAGTAGCAACGACCTGCGTCAGCCGGAGGGTTCGATGCGAAGCCACTGCCTCTGCCTCGTGGCCATGGTGATGGGGTGTGCTGGTGCCACCGTGGCCGGGCACCACTCGTTCGTCGCGCAGTTCGACGGCAACAAGCCGATCACCCTCCGCGGGCCGGTCACGAAAGTCGAGTGGCGGAACCCGCACATCTGGGTCTATCTCGACGTGCGCGGCCCCGACGGGACGCTGACGCCATGGCAGTGCGAAGGCGGCGCGCCCAACGCGCTCACACGCCAGGGGTGGACGCGCAATACCTTCACGCTCGGCGAGGAGATCACCGTCGAGGGCTGGCTGGCGAAGGACGGGACGCCGACCTGCAATGCGAAGTCGTGGAAGCTGGCCGACGGCCGGACGGTGCTGGCCGGGTCTTCGGCTGGCGGCGAGGCCACGCCGCCTCCACGATAAAGGGGAAGCCATCATGACCGCACGCGTTGTCGCCTGGCCGGTCTTCCTGCTGGCGTGCGCCGCCGCTCTGCTGACGCCCGCGCCCGTCCGCGCCCAGGCTCCGGCTGCTGGCAGCGGCACGCCGGTACCGCGCACCGCCGACGGCCGCGCCGATCTCTCGGGCGTCTGGAACAAGCGTCTCGTGGTCAACACTGGCGCGATGGTGGAGCCGCTGCCGTTCACGCCCGAGGGGCTGAAGGCCTTCAACGACGTCTGGAATCACATCGATCCCACGAGCCGCTGCATCTTTCCCGGTGTGCCGCGCGTGAACACGTCGCCGTACCCGATGCAGATCGTGCAGCTGCCAGACAAGGTCGTCTTCCTCTACGAGTACATGCACAACTACCGCGTGATTTACACCGACGGCCGCGGCCATCGTCCAGCCTGGGAGCCGTCGCTGATGGGCGATTCGATCGGCCGCTGGGAGGGCGACACGCTCGTGATCGACACCGTCAACCTCACCGACCGCACCTGGCTCGACGATCACGGCAACCGCCACAGCGACGCGCTCCACGTGATCGAGCGCTGGCGCCGCACCGGCGCCAGCGAACTGTCGTACGAGGAGACCATCGACGACCCGAAGTTCTACACCAGGCCCTGGACGGTGAGCTGGACGATCCCGCTCGCGCCGAAGGAGTGGGTGGTGATGGAATACGCGTGCACCGACAACAACAAGGACCTGTACGACGGCCACCTGCAGAACGGGCCGCTCGACGGCTCGCTGCGCAACGGGTCGGCCATCGGCCCGCCGGCACCCCCGCGCCGGTGAGCCCGGAGGAACGAGACCGTGCCGGTGCGATCTGAGCCGCTGACCCGCCGCCGCCTGTTGCGCGACGGGGTCCTGGCGGCCAGTGTGTTGGCGCTGCCGCTGCGATTACGGGCCGACGGTCCTGGGCCGGTGATGACCGCGCTCAGCGCCTACATGGCCGCGGCACGCGAGGGCACGCTGCCTGCGGCCGTGATCGAGCAGGCGTCGTTTCACGTGCTCGACACCGTGGCCGCCATGGTGTCGGGATCGGAGCTGGCGCCGGGCCGCGCCGCGCTGGCGTTCGCCCGCGCTCAGCCGGGGCGTCCCGTTGCGACCGTGGTCGGCTCGACGCTGCTCACCGGACCGATGGAGGCGGCGCTCGTCAATGGCGTGCTGGCGCACTCCGATGAGACCGACGACTCGCACGGACCGTCGCAGTCGCACCCTGGCGCGGCCATCGTGCCGGCCGCGCTGGCGGTGGGGGAGGCGCTCGGCGCAACCGGGCGGCAGTTCCTGCGCGCCGTGACGCTCGGATACGACGTCGGCACCCGCGTGACGATGGCGCTCGGCGGACCCGAGTTCCGCGACAAGAGCCGCCGCAGTACGCACGCCATCGCCGGCACGTTCGGCGCCGCCGCCGCGGCCGGCGGCCTGGCGGGGCTCGACGCCCGGCAGATGCGCTGGCTGCTCGATTACGCGTCGCAGCAGGCTGGCGGGTATGCCGTGTGGGGCCGCGATACCGACCACATCGAGAAAGGCTTCGTCTTCGGCGGCATGCCGGCGCGCAACGGCGTCACCGCGGCGCTGCTCGTCCGCGCCGGGTGGAACGGCGTGGACGACGTCTTCTCCGGCGCCGACAATTTCTTCCAGGTGAATGCGCCGGACGGCGACCCCGCCCTGCTCACCGACGGGCTCGGCGGCCGCTTCGAAATCGTCAACACCGACATCAAGAAGTGGAGCGTCGGCACGCCGATTCAGGCGCCGCTCGACGCGATCGAGAACATTCGCCGCCAGCGCCCGTTCGAGGCCGACGACGTGCGCAGCGTGGTGGTCAGGCTCGCCCCCGCGGTGGGCGGCGTCGTCGACAACCGCGAGATGCCCGACATCTGCCTGCAGCACATGGTGGCGGTGATGCTGCTCGACAAGACGGCGTCGTTCCGCGCCGCGCACGACAAGGCGCGGATGCAGGACGCCGCGGTGCTGCGGCAGCGGGAGAAGGTCACCTACACTCCCGACCCGTCGCTGGCGGCGCTGCTGCCGGCGCGCGTGGCCGTCGTCGAGATCGTGCTGAACGATCGCACGCGCCTCGCGGACCGCGTGGAAGCGGTGCGCGGGACGGTGCGCAACCCGATGTCGCGCGACGAAGTGGTCGGTAAGGCCACCGACCTCGTCGCACCGGTGCTCGGCGCCGACGCGGCCCGCACCCTCATCGGCCGGCTCCTGACGATCGACGGAGTCGCCGACGTGCGCACGCTGCGGCCGATGCTGCAGCGCCGCTGAGGCGCCGTTCTCGTCGCTGCCTAGTCGATCTTGACCTTGCGGCGGAACTGCTGGTTCTCGTTGCAGACGAACTCGATCATCTCCTCGTCGGGCAGGATGCGCTGATCGATGCGGACCGTCCACGGTTTCGTGTACGCCTTCGGATCCTCGAGCGTCGTGTCGATCTGCAGCTGGCCATAGGACAGGCGACGGAAGCGCTCGGTGAATTTGGCCTGCTGGCTGTAGGGGCTGCCGTTGACGTCCAGCCAGCCGTCGTAAGCGCTATCCTCCGCGCCGCGCAGGTTGTTGGTTTCGACGACCAGCGTGTCGCCTTCCCAGCGGCCCACCGAGTAGCCGTACCAGAACGGCTGCGGCTCGCCTTGCGGCGGCAGTTTCCGGCCGTCGAGGTAGATGTGGCGCAGGCCGTAGTTCGCCTCGTACTCGATGAGAATCTCCTTCGGCGTCTGGTAGATCTTTCGCGGCTGCGGCTGCTGATGGAACTGGAGGAAACCCATCGGCAGACACATCGCGTCTGGATTGTCCCTGGCGTTGAGGGCCAGCCGGGCGTCGCGGATGCCCTTCGCCCACGGTGTGTAGGGGAGTCCGCCTTCCATGTTGCCGCCGGCCTCGAAGAAGGTGGCCACCGGCGGGCCATTGGGATCGACCGGGAACGGCGCCGTGGAGGGCTCGAGCGACACGCCGCCCCGTCCGCCCTGTCCGATGCCTTCACCCGCGGCCGGCGCGCCGCCGGGATTGCCGGCGCGACCACCCGGTGCCCCCGGCGCGCCCGCGCCGCCCCGGCCGCGGCCCCGGCCGGGCGCGCCGCTGTTGGCGCGCGCCCACACGCCGGAGAAATCGATCTTGCCGTCGGCCGTGCGCGGCGGCGGCGCGTCGTAGCGCACCCGGCCCTGGGCGTCGCGTGGGACCGAGGGGTCTTGTGTCTTCGGCCACTGGGCGGCAACCGAGACCGAACCTGCAACGAGAACGGCGGCTGCCAGGACGAGGGTTCTGTTCATCGCGGACTGTGACTCCAACCTGTTGACGGGACTGGCCCGCGGCGAACATGGCCGCCGGGACAGCATTCCATCGTAATACGACGTCACCGCAGGGTGGATTACAGGGCGGCCGGCCGCACGTGGGGGCCACCTGGGACTAGCGCTTCTTCGACGAGCTCGCCTTCCGCGCGCCCGTGCGTGCCGCGGTGCGCTTGCGCGGGTTCTTCCGGCTTGCGTCCGGCTTACGCGGGACTTTGCCGCCCTTCTCGCGGGCCTCGCTCAGCCCGATGGCGATCGCCTGTTTGCGGCTCTTCACCGTGGCGCCCGAACCGCTCTTCAGCGTGCCGCGTTTGCGGCGGCGCATGGCCGACTCGACCGTCTTCGACGCCTTGTCACCGTACTTCTTCGCCACGATTCACCTCCGCGCCGTTCAGAAGATGTCGCGCGTGAGGCCCTGGCCGGCGCGGCGCGCCGCGAGCCAGAGCCCGAGCGCCCAGACCGCGATCGAGACAACGCCATACGCGGTGAGGCTCGCCTGCACCAGCGTTTCGGCGAGGCGGGTCATCACGCCGTCCGGCGCGAACAGCTGGCGCACGCTGTCCCGTGTCGCGGTCAGCGCTGCCGCGGCAGCGAGAGCCACAACTCGACGGGCGGTGAGGATAGGCATGCATCGGATCCAGGGCGCGCCGCCCGCCCCGGTGCCGGTTCCGCCATGACGCGTGTGGTGAGGTTCCCTCCGGCGCAGGCCGCAAGCCCCACCGCGTGTGCGGCCGGCCGCACCGGCCGAGCCGTGGGCCTGGGCGCGAAGCGCAATGCCCCGCTCGACCAGATCATCAGAGTGATGACGCACGTGACGGCGCCGCGATGACGTTCAGCGAAGGGTTTGTACCCGGAGGCTCCTGACACCCGCACCACGCCTGGCAGAAGGCAAGCCGAATGCCAGAGTTTCCTGGGCGGCGTGGCGTGTGGCCGCGCGGGCGATCCGAACGAACCGGCACGCCATCGTGAGCGCGCACCAGCTGGAGGCGTCGAGGCCGGCAATCTTTGCAGTCCGCCGGGGGCAAGAGTTTCAAGCCGGCGCGCGGCCCGCCGCGTCTCGCCCGAGGAATCGTGGCATGTCGCGTGCTTCCCTCGATTGTCGTCCCCCGTTTCGCACACAGGCTTCTCATGCAGCCATACGCACTCGCCCGAGACACATCGTACCAATCCGCGCACGAGCTCGAACGTTGGGCTGGCGTCGCGATGGCCACCGCCGTGATGGCCTTTGGACTCAGCCGCCGGTCGCTGCCGGGCATCGTGCTCGCCGCCGCCGCCGCACCGCTCGCCTATCGCAGCCTCACGGGCGAGTGGCCCGGCGCGTCGAACGGCCTGGCCCATGCCGATACCCGTGTCGCGCTTGCCGGCGCGCGCGGGGTTCACGTCCGCGACGCCGTCCGCCTCGAGCGGCCGCGGGACGAGGTCTACGCGTTCTGGCGGCGCCTCGAGAACCTGCCGCGCTTCATGACCCATCTGCAATCGGTGACCGATCTGGGCGGCGGACGGTCGCATTGGGTCGCCAACGGCCCGGCCGGGACGCCGGTGGAATGGGACGCCGAGATCGTCAACGAGATCGAAGGCGAGGTCATCGGCTGGCGCTCGATCGCCGGCTCCGACATCGCCACCGCCGGTTCGGTGCGTTTCTCGACCCCGCGCCAGGGGCGCAGCACTCAGGTGTCGGTGCACCTGCAGTACGTCACGCCGGGGGGGCATGCCGGCCGTCTGCTCGCGCTCGCCCTCGGCCGCGACCCGGCGCACATCATTCGCGAGGATCTGCGGCACTTCAAGCAGCTGCTCGAAGCCGGCGAAGTCCCGCGCGCGACGAGAGGAGCGGACGCATGAGAGCGGTGTGCTACCACGGCAAGCAGGACGTGCGGGTGGAGACGGTGCCGGACCCCGAGATCCTCAACCCGCGCGACGCGATCATTCGTGTCACCGCGACGGCGATCTGCGGCTCGGACCTGCACATCTACGGCGGCTACATCCCGACCATGCAGAAGGGCGACGTGCTCGGCCACGAGTTCATGGGCGAGGTGGTCGAGGTCGGCCGAGAGAACACGCGCCTGAAGCTCGGCGACCGGGTGGTGGTGCCCTTCACCATCGCCTGCGGGCGCTGCTACTTTTGCAAGGAACAGCTCTGGTCGCTGTGCGACAACTCCAATCCGAATGCGTGGATGGCCGAAAAGCTGTACGGCTACTCGGGATCGGGCCTGTTCGGTTATTCGCACATGTACGGCGGCTACCCCGGCGGGCAGGCCGAGTACGCGCGGGTGCCGTTTGCCGACGTAGGGCCGCTGCGTGTGCCCGATTCGCTCACCGACGAGCAGGTCCTGTTTCTCTCCGACATCTTCCCGACCGGCTACATGGCGGCCGAGAACTGTCAGATCAAGCCGGGCGACACGGTGGCGGTGTGGGGCTGCGGGCCGGTGGGGCAGTTCGCGATCCAGAGCGCCTTCCTGCTCGGGGCCGATCGCGTGATCGCGATCGATCGCTTCCCCGAGCGCTTGTCGCTCGCCGCGTCGTTCAGCAAGGCCGAGGTGCTCGACTACACGCGGGTGGACGTCTCCGACGCGTTGCGCGAGATGACCGGCGGACAGGGCCCCGACGCCTGCATCGACGCAGTGGGCCTCGAGTCCCACGGCACGACCCTCGATGCGTGGTACGACCGGGCGAAGACCTCGCTCTATCTCGCGACCGACCGGCCGCACGCGCTGCGCCAGGCGATCGGCGCCTGCCGCAAGGGGGGCACAGTGTCGATTCCCGGCGTCTACGGCGGCTGGCTCGACAAGTTTCCGCTCGGCGCCGCCTTTGCCAAGGGGCTGACGCTGAAGATGGGGCAGACGCACATGCACCGTTACATGCCGCGTCTGCTCCAGCACATCGAACGAGGAGACATCGATCCCGCGTTCATCATCACGCACCGCGTCGCGCTCGAGGACGCGCCCGAGATGTACCAGACCTTCCGCGAGAAGGAAGACGCGTGCGTCAAGGTCGTGATGACCCCTGGGGTCACCGCGCGCCCGGCGACAATGCCCTGAAGGCCACGCGAGTGTGGGGCCCGGTTCCTCGGGGTCACACACCACGTTCTCGGCCGGCCGATTGTAAGGAGCCCCGGGGCTCCCAGGTCAAGCGTGCGACGTCAAGACGCGCCGCTCTTCTGCTAGCCTCGCGGCACGCCCTGGAGGCGGCATCGTTCTGCGGCAGAGAATCGTCTTCTGACGACCAGCGGGACGCAGGCGCCGGCCTCAGATCTCCTTCAGGATGGCCGCGCGGCGGGCCGCGTGCTCCTCTTTGGTGATCAGGCCTTTGTTCAGCAGATCGTCGAGTGTCCTCAGGCGCTGCTCCACGGTGCCCGTGGCCGCCTGTGCGCCCGCGGGCTTGCCGGATCCCCACGCCTGCTGCAGCATCGGATCGGCGAGCGTCTTCGCGAAGGCATCCTTGAGCGCGTCGCTCAGCACCTCGTTGCAATTGTCGGCGCTGCGCGCGCGGCCGTACCTGCTGGCCGTGCCCGCCGCGGCACCCTCGAGCAACGTCCTGCCGTCGCCGTCGAAGAGCTTGTAGGCGAAATGCACTTCCGCCAGATACGTCGACCCGATCGCTTTGTTGGTCTCGTTGACGTTGAATCGAGTGAGACGCAACTGCAGAACGCGTTCCGCGGGTGAGCCTTTCTTCAGCGCCTGCGCGGCGGCCAGTTGCGCGACCGATTCGGAGACGAACGGTGCAACATCGGTGGTCGACCGGATCGAGAAGGTCACATCGTCGTCGTCGGTGCCCGTACCGATCGTTCGCAGGTCGGGCAGCTCTCGCGACTCTTCGACGCGTATCTCCAGCACACGGTCGATGACTGACGCGGGAAGGGCGACCGAGTTGGCACGCACGCTTTCCTGAGGAACGAACTTCAGCGGCACTTGCAGATCGGCAGGGCGCTTCTGCGCTGCTCCAGGCATTACCGCCGCGACGACGAACCCGCACGCCAGAATGAGTGCACGCATCGAGCGCTCCTTCGCGAACTGTGGTGGCGGCGAGTATAGCGGAACCGCTCGCGCGTGCGTCATCAGCGCGAATCCTTTGCCGCCATCGACCTGACGTGGGTGAGGGGCGGAAACCCAGGCCTATCTGTGGCGCATCCAGTCGAGCAGTCGGTCGATGGGCCAGCAGTTGACGATCCGCTGCGGCGGAAT
>Ga0173480_10000173_pt1 | contig 18493 bp, 17 predicted proteins | sample NitcycUS209509C1_FD_122622 | JGI IMG/M metagenome (GOLD analysis project Ga0173480, IMG submission 122622) | Soil microbial communities from Arlington Agricultural Research Station in Wisconsin, USA - Nitrogen cycling UWRJ-S209-509C-1 (version... | ecosystem: Environmental > Terrestrial > Soil... | reverse complement strand
GAGGAACTCTGGCGTATCGGACGATTCAGCGGGTTTGGTCGCGACCGAACCGGACGCGGGCGGCGCCATGGCAGACGACCCTGTTGCAAGCGACGTCCTGGCAGCCGACGCCTCGACCGCCGGCGCGCGGTTGTCATCCAACGCGCGCGTCGCATCCGGCATTTCAGGCAGAAGCGCTTCGTCCGGACTTGCGGTACTGGCTACCGGCCTGGCCGACTCCGTGGCAGCAAGGGCCGGTGCCAAGGCCACTTCTTCGTCGCGAAAGGTCCACCAACTTCCAGCCACGAGCATCACGACGACGCTCGCGACGATTGCAATGGCGCGCCAGTCTGCCCGCGACTTGCCGGAGCGGGTGACATCCGTACTGTGTTCGAGTTCGACGGTCTGGCTCGTCGGCAGCAGCCTCACGATCTTCTGGGCGGTCTCGCGATCGTCCGCCCAGAAGGGCACCACCACCCGGGCTTCTTCGCCGGACTGGAATTCGACGCGAAGCGCTTCTCCCTCGCGATACACGGCGCGCAGGTTTTCACGCGGGATTCGATGCGTGTGTTTCCCGCCGAGGAGCGCTGACAACCTGCGCTTCACGCTGATGCTGATGCCGTGGGCATCGATGCGGAGGTGGCCGCCGCCCTTCCAGCGGAAGACGTTCTCGGGGACTTCGAGCAGGGCTGCGAGTCCCGCGGATCTGGCGAACCGGATGTCGAACGTCTGAGTCATGGCACTCGCCCCCGGGGTGTCGACGTCGTCGGTGCTCACTATCCTCCAACCAACGAGTCTTCGGAAGCACAGAACGCCACGGTGCCCGGATATGTCATCGGCACACGCTCGCCCCGGCGGGTGAATTGAAAATCAGGAGTTGTTTGGCCGTTCGGACTTCAAACGCGCGGACCGGGTCGTCCGGGGTTGAATCGAACGAGTAGGCTCAGCGCGCGCTGGTCGCCATGCGCCGCTGGCGCTCGCCTTCACCGCCACACTGCCAGATGGAGGCATAGCGGCAGTTCGACCGACGCGGAGGCCGCAGGCCGAGCGGACGCTTCTTCACCTTGCGCCGTGACCTGGGATTGCAGATCGCGGCCGGCCGCTTCATCACAGCGTCTTCCCGAGGTACCGGGATACACAGATGTCGCAGCCTCGAATCGCGATGGCGACGCCGAGCAACGCAATGATGTTGAGCAGCGCCGACACGGACGCGAAGAACATGCCGTCCGGGCGTTCCCACACGAATCGAAGGCCGAGCACGGTGCAGGCCGTGAGCGCGATTCCTGCCACGAACAATACCGGCCGCTTCCACTTGTAAATGGGCGGCGGATCGCCGGCCGTCATGTAGTTGACGAGCCCGCAATAGAAGCAGGATTTGCAGCGCTTGTGCATGGTGCAAATTTGCCATTGCCCATAACGCGGCGACGGAATTCGCGCACAGTTTTCTGTAGGAATGTTGAGGACCGGCGCACGACTCGGGCCCCGATGCGATTTTTTGGGAGGGGTTTCGATGAGGCCGCGGGCGGCGACCCGGGCCCTAGTCGATGAAGATCATGGCCGGCTGTTCGAGGGAGTCCTTGAGCGACTGGATCATCAGCGCGCAGTCGTAGCCGTCGACGAAGCGGTGATCGAACGACGACGACAGATTCATCATAAGGCGCACGGCGATCTGCCCATCGACCACGACGGCACGTTCGATGGCCTTGTTGATGCCGATGATGGACACCTCGGGCATGTTGATCATGGGCGTCGACGCGATGCCGCCGAGCTTGCCGAGGCTCGTCACGGTGATGGTGGAGCCCGTGAGCTCTTCGCGCGGCGACTTGTTGGCGCGAGCGGCCTCGGAGACACGCCGGATCTCGGCGGCGAGATCGTGCAGGGAACGCGATTCGGCGTTACGCACCACCGGGACCTTGAGCCCCTGCGGCGTCTGCGTCGCGATGCCCACGTGCACGGCCTTGTGTTTCACGAGCACGCCACGCGCCGAGTCGTACAGCGCGTTGCACTGGGGAAACTTCTCCAGGACACGCGCCAGGGCGGCAACGATGAACGGCAGGAACGTGAGCGGCGGCGCGGCCGGCGGACGCCTGTCGTTGAGGTGCTTGCGCAGCGCCTCGAGGCGCGTGAGGTCGCACTCTTCTACATAGGAGTACTGCGGGATGGTGCGCGCGGACTCCGTGAGTCGTTCAGCGATCACGCGGCGCAGGCCGATGATCTTCACTTCCTCGGTGCCGTTGCGCGGCGCGTGCGTGGCGTTGGCGCGCGCATTCATGGACGGCGGCGCTCCGCGTGCGGCTCCCGCGGCCAGCGCGGAATCGATGTCTCCCGGCTCGATGCGGCCCGAAGGCCCCGTGCCCGCGACAGTAGATAGATCGAGGCCGGCCTCGGCGGCGCGGCGTCGAGAAGCGGGAGAGACCATGACTCGCGAGGATTTTCCGTCGGACGCGTGCGCGCCGTTCGGCGCCGCGGCGGCCGCGATGGCGGTCTTTTCGCTGGCCTGTTGGGGATCGGACTTGTCGGTCGCGCGCCGTTGCGGCGTCAGCGGTTCCGCTGGCGCCGGTGAAGGAGTGCGCGCAGCGGGCTCGGCACCCGCGGCGGCAGACGTGGCGTCCGTGTCGAACACGACGAGCTCGGAACCCACGGCCACCATGTCGCCGGGCGCGCCCTGGATGGAAAGGATGCGGCCAGTGACGGGCGCGGGCATTTCCACCGCGGCCTTTTCGGTCATGACTTCGCACATGACCTGGTCTTCCTGCACGAGATCGCCGGGCTTCACGTGCCATGCGACGACTTCCGCGGAGACCGTGCCTTCACCCAGGTCCGGCATCTTGAAAACGTAACGGCTCATGAATTCCCCTTATTCCTGGCCCATCGCCGCCCGCAGCGCGAGTGCCACTCGTGCCTGGCCGGGAAAATACTCCCATTCGAACGCGTGCGGGTACGGAGTGTCCCAGCCCGCGACACGCTGGATCGGCGCCTCGAGATACCAGAAGCATTCTTCCTGGATGCTGGCCGAGAGTTCCGCGCCGAACCCCGAGAAGCGCGTGGCTTCGTGGGCCACCACGCAGCGGCCGGTCTTTTTGACAGAAGAACAGATGGGATCGAGGTCGAGTGGCGACATCGTGCGCACGTCGATGATCTCGGCATCGATGTTCAACTTCTTCGCGGCCGCTTCGCACACGTAGACCATGGTGCCGTACGTGACGATGGTGACCTGTTCGCCCGGCCGCACGATGTCGCACTTGCCGATCGGCACCTTGTAGTGCCCCTCGGGCACGTTGCCCTTCGCGTGCGTGCTCCAGGGCACTGCAGGCTTGTTAGGGTCGCCGTCGAACGGGCCGTTATAGATGCGCTTCGGCTCGAAGAAGATGACCGGGTCTTCGTCTTCGATGGCCGAGATGAGCAGGCCCTTGGCATCGTAGGGATTGCTGGGCATCACCACTTTCACGCCGCAGATGTGCGTGAAGATGGCTTCCGGACTCTGCGAATGCGTCTGGCCGCCACGAATGCCGCCGCCGCAGGGCGCGCGGATGACGACGGGCGAAGTGAAGTCGCCGGCGCTGCGATAGCGGATGCGCGCGAGCTCGCTCGCGATCTGGTCGACGGCCGGGTAGATGTAATCGGCGAACTGGATCTCGGCGACGGGCTTGAGACCGTTCACCGCCATGCCGATCGCCGTCGCAACGATGCCGCCCTCGGAGATCGGCGAGTCGAGCACCCGGTGCTCGCCGTATTTTCTCTGCAGTCCGTCGGTGACGCGGAAGACGCCGCCGAAGTACCCCACGTCTTCGCCCATCACGACCACGGACGGATCGCGCGCCATCATCACGTCCATCGCGGAGTTCAGGGCCTGGATCATGTTCATCTGGGCCACGGCCAACTACTCCTTCGGCGCCGCGAGCCCGAGCTCGGCATTGAGTTTGATTTCTTCGGCGAGCTGTTCGCTCTGCCGGCGCAGGTTCTCGGGAAACTCCTTGTAGACGTCTTCGAACATGAGGTGACGATCGAGACGCGGGCCCTCGTTGAGAGCGCCGAACGACACGGCTTCCTTCCAGGCCGTCATGACCTGCGCATCGAGCTCGGCGTGCAGATCCTTGTGCTGCTTCTCGCTCCACTCGCCGCGTGCAATGAGGTGATTCTTCAGACGATCCACGGGATCGCCGAGCGGCCAATGCTCGTAGTCGTCTTTCGGTCGATAACGCGACGGGTCGTCACTGGTGGAGTGCGCGGAAGCGCGATACGTCACGAGCTCGATGAGCGTCGGCCCGCCGCCCATGCGCGCGCGTTGCGCAGCCCACTGCGTCACCGAGTACACCGCGAGGAAGTCGTTGCCATCGACGCGGATGCCCGCGATGCCATAACCCGGGCCGCGCGCCGCGAACGAGCGCTGCTCGCCGCCCGCCGTCCCCTGGAACGTGGAGATCGCCCACTGGTTGTTGACGATGTTCATGATGACCGGCGCCTGGTGCACGGCGGCGAAGATGATGCCGTGGTGGAAGTCGGCCTCGGCGCTCGAACCCTCGCCGATCCACGTGCAGGCGATGTGGTCTTCGTTGCGGATCGCGGCGGCCATCGCCCAGCCCACGGCCTGCGGGAACTGGGTAGTTAGGTTGCCGGAGATCGAGAAGATGCGGCCCGTGTTCCAGTGGTACATCACCGGCAGCTGCCGGCCCTTGCACATGTCGCGCGTGTTGGACAGCAGCTGGCACATGAGGTCGACGAGCGGACGCCCGCGCACCATGTAGATGCCCTGCTGGCGATACGACGGGAACAACATGTCGCCGGGCTGGAGCGCCATGGCCTGCGCCACCGCCACGGCTTCCTCGCCGTAGCTGCGCATATAGAAGGAGATCTTTCCCTGGCGCTGCGTGCGCTGCATGCGCTCGTCGAAGATGCGCGTGAGCAGCATGTGGCGGAGCCCGACCTGCAGGTCCTCGGCTTCGAGCCGCGGATTCCACTGGCCCACGGCTTCGTGCTTGTCATCGAGCACGCGCACCAGGCCCACGGACACTTCTTCCATGTCGCGAGCGCGCGCATGCACGTCGGGTTTGTTGATGGCCCCGGCCGGTGAGAGCTCGACGTAGCTGAAATCCGGCTTGTCGCCCGGGCGTGTGGGCGGTTGCGGTACGTGAAGTCTTGGCATGGCGCGGATGATAGCGCGGGCGGGAAGGGAAGACAGGCGCGACGCGGGCCTGACGTGCCGTCAGTGCCTGCGCCTGATTGGTTTCAGTTGAAACTGATTACGCCGGCTTGAAAACCATGAGAAGGAGAGCGCCCAGCGGCGCCGCGGTGGCGACGGCACCCCAGCGACCCCACGCCTTTGACAAAGCGTGGTACTCGGCCTCGTTCCATGCGCCCGCGAGGCCGGCGCGTGCATTGGCCAGCAGCTTCTTCTGCAGCGGCCCCACGAAGACGCCAAACACCGCGCCTGCAATGCCGAACAGGAGCAATCCCCACAGGATCCACGGGGTGCCGAAGATAGGTAGTCCCATCGTGAGAGCAAGCGAGACGCCGGTGACGATGATGAAGAGCACGGCCGGTGTCGTGAACACGCGGTCGGCCCGGATGAGACCGTCGAGTGCCTGCACGCGCCCGCGAAGTTCACCCGTGCGGTCCGCGTGAGCCTTCCAGAAGAAGCCGGTGATGATGTTGCCGATGAAGACCACGACGCTGACGATGTGCAGCGCCTTCAGGGCGAAATAGAGCATCTAGTTAGGCAGCCTCGCGGTTGAGCCAGGCCACGAGGCCGGCCGCGTTGAGTTCGAAATCCTTGCCGAGGATGGCGTCGATCTTCGCCTCGGTCAGCGTGCAGCCGTGTTCGCGCAGCGATTCGTGCGCGAAACGGCGCAGGTCGAGCCGGATGTTCGCCATGCCGTCCGGCCCACCCGCTCGTGCGATCCGCACGAATTCGTCGATGGCGTCGACCATGTCGTTGGCGAGACGCGCGCAGTCCGTGACTTCGCTGTAGTGCGTGAGGTAGAGCCGGCGCGGCCGGAATTGCATGAGCCTCACGATGGACGCCTTGAGCTGACCGGGGTCGAATTGCGTGGGCGTCGTCGTCGGCATGATCCACGCGCCTTTCGCGGTATCGAACTCGCGGTACGAAATGCCGAAGGTGTCGCCGGTGAAGATGCTCGTCGTCGCGTGGTCGACGATCGCCTGGTGATGCAGTGCATGCCCGGGCGTGTGCACGATCTCGAACAGGCGGTTGTGGATCTCGAAACGCTGGCCGTCCTGTGCGATGGAGATGCGCTCGCGATCGATGGGCAGGATCTCGCCGTACAGCTTCGAGAAGAGCTCGTCGCCGTACACCGCGCGCGTGCCCTGGATGAGCTTCTTGGGGTCGATCATGTGAGCCGCGCCGCGCGGATGGACGACGCAGATGGCGCGAGGCAACGCGCGCATGAGCGCGCCGGCGCCGCCGGCATGATCGAGGTGGACATGCGTGAGGAACAGCAGCTCGACCGCGTCGGGGGCGATCTGCAGCTTTTCGAGCGCCGCCAGTATCAGAGGAACGGCAGTGTTGGGGCCGGTGTCGACGATCGCCGCGCTGTCGCCCGCGACGACGATGTGCGAGGCATCCATCTGCGGGCGCACGTATTCGGTGTCGACGGCAGTGATCCCGTCGGCGAATGTCGTCAGGCGTGGCATGACTGCATTCATGGCTTGCGGCAACATAGCAGCATGAATCAGAAAATTCTCCTGCCTCTCGTCCTGGTCGGCGTGTGCACCCTGGCCCAGGCCGCCGTCGAAGAACGCGGCAACCTCGTGCTGGACAACATTCCCGCCGTCGACAGCCCGCTCACGGCCAGGCTCGATGACTACATGAACGCGCGCGGCGCGAGCTTCGTCGACTGGCTGCCGGATGGCGGCGTGCTGATCGCCACGCGCTTCGGCGACGTCGAACAGCTTCATCGTGTCGCCATGCCGATGGGCGATCGCGAACAGCTCACGTTCTATCGGGAGCCGGTCACCAACGCGCGGGCGCCGCAGTCGGCCGTCGCACCGGGCTTCGTGTTCCTCAAGGACCAGGGTGGCAATGAGAATTCTCAGCTCTATTGGTACGACACGACCACGCGCGCGATACGCCCGCTGACGGACGGCAAGGGCCTGACCGGCGGGCTCACGTGGAGCCATGACGGCCGGCGCGTCGCATTTCACAGTACGGCCCGCGACGGCGTGAGCTACGACCTCTACATCGCCGAGCCCACTAACAACTTCTCCCAGCCCCGGCTCGTGTTCAACGGCTTCCAGAAAACCTGGTCGGTGTCGGACTGGTCGCCCGACGACACGAAGCTGCTCATCAACAACTTCGTGTCGGCCAACGAGGCCCACCTGTACGTGATGGACATCGCCACCGCCGCGCTGACCCCCGTCAGCGAGGGGGAAGGCCCGGCGAGCGTGTCGCAGGCGAAATTCACACCCGACGGGCGCGGCGTGTACCTGCTCACCAACCGGGACAGCGAGTTCCAGCAGTTGCGCAAGGTCGACCTCGTCAGCGGCGCAGTCGAGATCCTGACTTCGCACATACCGTGGGACATCGAAACGTTCGCGCGCACCGACGACGGCCGCTATCTCGCGTGGGTCGCGAACGTCGATGGCCTGAGCCGACTCACGGTGGTGAATATCGCCACGCGCAGCGAGACCCTGCCGCCGCTGCCGGACGGGCAGATCGGCCGCATCGCATTCGACCGCACCGGCAAGAAGCTCGGGCTGTCGATCGAAAGCCCGCAGTCGCCGCGCGACGTGTTCGTGCTGGAGGTCGAACGGAACGCGCTCGTGCGTTACACGAAGAGCGAGGCAGGTCCCGTCGACCCGCTGCAGTTCGTACCCGCGGAGCTCATGCGCTTCCCGACGTTCGATCGCGTGAGCGGCAAGAACCGGCAGGTTCCCGCGTTCATCTTTCGCCCGCGCACGCCGGGGCCTCACCCCGTCCTCATCGAGATCCACGGCGGTCCCGAAGCGCAGTACACGCCTGCCTTCTCGCCATTCACGCAGTTCCTCGTGCGCGAGCTCGGGTTCGCGGTGATCGCGCCGAACGTGCGCGGGTCCACCGGGTACGGCAAGACGTACATGAACCTCGACAACGGCATGGACCGCGAGGATTCGGTCAAGGACATCGGCGCACTGATCGTGTGGATCGGCCTGCAGAAGGATCTCGACGCGAAGAACGTATTCGTCTTCGGTGGCTCCTACGGCGGTTACATGTCGCTTGCATCGATGGTGAATTTCAGCGACCGGCTGCGCGGCGGCATCGACGTGGTCGGCGTCTCGAATTTCGTGACGCTCCTCGAGAGCACGTCTGCCTATCGCCGCGACCTGCGACGCCAGGAGTACGGCGACGAACGCCTGCCGAAGATGCGCGCCTATCTACAGCGCGTTTCGCCGCTCACGAACGCGGCACGCATTTCCAAGCCGCTGCTCGTCGTGCAGGGACTCAACGATCCGCGTGTGCCCGCGACCGAGTCACAGCAGATGGTGGCGAAGATCCGCGCGCGCGGTGGTGAGGTCTGGTATCTCGCGGCCAAGGACGAGGGCCACGGCTTCCGCAAGAAGGCGAACCGGGATTTCTACCAGCGGACGATCGTCACGTTCCTCGAGAAGCAGCGCACGGCGAAGTAATCCTTCGCCGGCGAGCTGGCCAGCAAACTCAGTTGCTGGACAGGAACGAGGTTTTCTTCGGCACCGTCGACAGCGACGGGCTCTGGCTGGAGTAGTACGTGGCGAGCTGCTCGATGTCCGCCGGCGTGAGCGTGGCGGCCATGCCCGCCATCACGGGATTCTTGCGACCGCCCTTCTGGTAGTCGTGCAGCGCGCGCTCGATGTAGTCCTTGTGCTGGCCGGCGATCGTCGGATAGTCGGCGGTGATGCCGACGCCGTTGGTGCCGTGGCACGCGAGGCAGACTTCCGTGGCTTTCGGACGCGAGGTGGCCGGGACGTCGTTCTTGGACGCGGTCAGCACTTCGGAGCCCGACAGGTAGACGGCAACGTCGGCCATATCCTGTTCATTCAGCGAAGAAGCCTGCGAATGCATGGTGCCGTGCGAACGCTCGCCGCTCTTGTAGGCCTTGAGCGCCGCGACCAGGTATTCGGGGCGCTGGCCGTGCAGCTTGGGCACCGAGTACGTGGGATACACGTTCTTGTAGTTAGGAATGGCGTGGCAGCCGTTGCAGGTGTAGGCCAGCGCCTTGCCGCGCGTGGCGTCACCGGTGGGGGCCTGGGCCTGGACCGCGAGCGGTGCGAGAGCCAAAACGACGAGTCCAAGAATTCGCGATGCCATGACTGAGATGTTGCCCCGTGGCTCCCTAAAACAGGCCGCGATATTAAGGACTTGGGCGCGCAATTGCCACCGGGCACAATCGGAACATCTTGATAGCACTCATACAAAGGGTCAGCGAAGCGTCGGTCACGGTCGACGACCGCGTCGTGGGGAGGATTGGTGCCGGAATCCTGGCCCTGGTTGGCTTCGAACGTGGCGACCACATGCAAGGCGCATCCCGGCTGCTCACGCGCGTGCTCACGTACCGGATTTTCCCTGACGAGGCTGGCCGCATGAATCTGTCGTTGGCCGACACGGGCGGCGGGCTGCTCATGGTTCCGCAATTCACGCTGGCAGCGGACACCCAGAAAGGCACGCGCCCGGGCTTCAGCACGGCCGCTGCGCCTGACCTCGCGCGATCCATGTTCGATCAATGTCTGACACTGGCGCGAGCACGCCATGCGGACGTCGCAGCGGGCGAATTCGGGGCCCACATGAAGGTGGCGCTCGTGAACGACGGTCCGGTCACGTTCTGGTTGAAAATGCCCCCGGATGACAAAGAGTTAACGGTGCCGGCCGGCGCGTGATGCGAGTCTCGCCCCCGCCGAACTTTCTTAGGTTTGGCGCCTCTGTTGACTTATCATTCCGGCACTTATCAATGGCATTTGCGGGGCGTCCTGACCCCCCTCTAGGAGCGGCTCATGGGCCCAATTGGTTTCAAAGAACTTGTAGTCATCCTGATCGTCGTCCTGCTGATCTTCGGCGCGAAGAAGCTCAAGACGATCGGCTCGGATCTCGGTTCCGCGGTTCGCGGCTTCAAGAAGTCGATGAACGAGGGCGATGCCGAAGAGTCGGTAAAGCAGCTCAAGGCCGATGCCGAGTTCAACGATTCCGCGAATTCCAAGACCGCGGACAAGAGCGAGAACAAGGCTTAACGCCCTCGGCGGTTTTGCCTTCCTGACACCGCCGCGCGGGCGGAGCACTCCATGTTCGAGGTTGGATTTTCCGAACTTCTGCTGATCTTCGCGCTCGCACTCATCGTGCTGGGCCCGGAGCGGCTGCCCAAACTTGCCCAGCAGGTGGGGCGCTGGGTCGGTCGCGCGCGCGCGATGGCGCGCCAGTTCCGCGATCAGCTCGACGAGGAAGCGCACAACCTCGAAACGAAGATGAACATCGATCCCGGCATCGATACGTCGATGGACTCGAAGCCGAAGGAATCGCCGCCGCCGAGCAGCACGACTGCGCCCGCGGAGACCACCGCACCGGTCGTGTCCGAGCCGGAAGAAGAGTTCTACCCGCCTGACCATCACATGCATTCGTCGCATCGCGAAGAAGCAGTCAGCCCCGCGGAAACCGATCCTGACGCGCCGAAAGACGATACGCGCCCCGCCCCATGAGCGACGAAGACAAGAAGCGCGAAGACCTGGCGGAAGGCACGTTGATGTCGCATCTGCTCGAGCTGCGCGACCGGCTCATGAAGGCGATGCTGGCGCTGCTCATCACGTTCATTCCGTGCGCGATTTACGCCAACGAGCTGTTCACGCTCATCGCCGAGCCACTGCTCGCCAAACTACCCGAAGGCACGACGCTGATCGCCACCAGCGTGGTGTCGCCGTTCATGACGCCGTTCAAGGTGGCGTTCTTCGTCGGCCTGTTCCTCGCGATGCCCGTCGTCATCTACCAGATCTGGGCGTTCGTCGCGCCCGGGCTGTACAAGCGCGAGAAGCGTTTCGCCGTGCCGCTGCTGGTGTCGTCCGTGGTGCTGTTCTACGTCGGCGTCGTGTTCGCCTACATCGTCGTGTTCCCGCTGATGTTCACCTATCTCGTCGGCACCGCGCCCGAGGGCGTGAAGTACATCCCCGACATGACGAGTTATCTCGACTTCGTGCTCACCATGTTCTTCGCGTTCGGCATCGCGTTCGAAGTCCCGGTGGCGGTGGTGCTGCTCGTGCTGACGGGCATGGTCCAGGTCGAGAGCATGTCCAAGCATCGCGGCTACGTGATCATCGGCATCTTCGTGGTTGCCGCGATCCTCACGCCGCCCGATGCGATTTCACAGTGCATCATGGCCATCCCGATGTACCTGCTCTACGAGGGCGGGCTGGTGATGGCACGGGTCATGCAGAAGATGCGGCGCGAGTCGGCCGCAGAAGCGGAAAAAGAAGAAGCCAAGGCGAGCTGAAACCGCGGCGGCACGTAATTCTCCGGGGTGGCCAGCCTTGCTGGCGCCAGTGGGCATGAGTCAGACTCGGCGCCATCGCGGCGCCTGAGCGCCCATAAAAATCTGGGGTAAATAAATGGTCGATCCGACCGCAGCGACCGTAGAGTCGCCCGATCAAGGGAAAACCTTTTTCGGACATCCGCGCGGGTTAGTCACCTGCTTCATGGTCGAGTTCTTCGAGCGCTTCACCTACTACGGCATGCGCTCGATGCTCGTCCTGTTCCTCGGCGCCGCGGCTACCTCCGCGAACCCGGGCTTCGGCGTAGACGGCGCCACGGCCGGCGCGGTGTACGCGCTGTTCACGGGCAGCGCGTACCTGCTCGCGATTCCGGGCGGCTGGATCGCGGACCGGTTGATAGGCCAGCGAAAGGCCATCTTCATCGGCGGTCTCTTCATCGCCGCCGGCAACTTCGTCCTCGCCATTCCCGCCACGCCCGCCATCTTCTACTCCGGCATCTTCGTGATGGTGCTCGGCATCGGCCTGCTCAAGCCGAACGTCTCGTCGGTCGTCGGCGCGATGTACGAAGGACAACCCGGCGCGCGTCGCGACTCGGGCTTCTCCATCTTCTACATGGGCATCAACCTGGGCGCGACCATCGGCCCGCTGACCGCGAGCGCGCTCGGCGAGAAGGTGAACTGGCACCTCGGCTTCCTCGTGTGCGGCATCGCGACGCTCGCCGGAACTATCTACTTCCTCTGGACGCAGCGGTACCTCGGCACGGCGGGAATGCCGCCGACCAACGTCACCCCGGCGGAGCGCAAGCGCACGTGGTCGCTGCTCATCGGCATCTGCATCGCGGCGGCGGTACTCGCCGTCGTGCTGTTTGCACGCGAGCATCCGCCCACGGAGCAGCAGCTCGCGATGGGCCTCTTCGTCGTGCAGACCGCGCTCGCGGTGTTCTTCTTCGGCTACGTGCTCATGTCGAAGGAGCTCGACGGCCCGGCGAAGAAGAAGATCGGCGTGATCATCGTGTTCTTCTTCTGCGCCATCCTGTTCTGGGGCGGCTTCGAACAGCAGGGCACGACGTTCAATACGTTCGCGTTCGACTACACGGATCGTTCGCTGGGTGGCGGCTTCTTCCCAGACGGGCAGCATCCGGCCACCTGGTACCAGTCGATCAACCCCGCGTTCATCATCATTCTGGCGCCGTTCTTCGCCTGGTTCTGGGTCTGGCTCGGCGCGCGGAACATGGATCCCTCGGCGCCTACCAAGATGGGCCTCGGCCTCGTGCTACTCGGTGTCGGCTTCCTCGTCATGATGTGGGCCGCGGAACTCGTAGTCTCCAGCAATGGCAAGGTCGGCCCGACGTGGCTCGTGCTCGCGTTCCTGTTCCACACCTTCGGCGAGTTGTGTCTCTCGCCCGTCGGTCTCTCGAACGTCACGAAGCTCGCGCCCGCGAAGTTCGTGAGCCGCATGATGGGCACCTGGTTCCTGGGCACCGCGATGGGCAACACCATCGCCGGCCTCGTCGGCGGCCAGTTCGCCGAAGCGAAGGTCGACCAGATGCCGCACATCTTCCTCGTCATGACGCTGATCGGCGCCGGCGCCGGCGTGTTCATCCTCGTGGTATCGCGCGGCCTGCGTAGCTGGATCGGAGATGCGAAATGATGAAGACAAACTACCTGCGCGGCGCCACCTCCATCGCCCTCACCCTCGTGGGTGCCAGCCTGCTCGCGTCGTGCAACGGGCCCCCGGGCCCGAAGCCGCCGCCGAAGATCGATGAAGAAGCGGCCAAGGCGTTCGTCGGCGGCGTGAACAAGGACCTCGTTTCGCTCAACCGCGAGGCGAATGCCGCGGGCTGGACGCAACAGACGGACATCACCGTCGACACCCAGTACCTCAACTCGATGGTCACCGAGAAATACCTCGAGTATTTCAGCCGCAAGGCGGGTGAAGCGAAAGCGTTCGACAAGGTCCAGCTCGATCCGTCGACTGCGCGTTCGCTGAAGCTGATCAAGCTCGGCGTGAGCGCCCCGGCGCCGGCAGATGCGGCCAAACGCTCGGAGCTCGCAACGCTCAGCACCGAGCTCGATGCGATGTACGGCGAGGGCAAGTACTGCACGGGCCCGGAGAAAGACGGCAAGAAGACCGAGTGCAAGAACATCGACGAGCTCGGCGAAACGATAGCCACCAGCCGCAACTACCAGGAGCTCACTGATGCGTGGGTCGGCTGGCATTCCATCGCGAAGCCGATGCGCCCGAAGTACCAGCGCTTCGTCGAGCTCGCCAATGACGGCGCGCGCGAACTCGGCTTCGACGATCTCGGCGTGTTGTGGCGCGCGCGTTACGACATGTCGGCCGACGATTTCGAGAAGGAAGCCGACCGCCTGTTCAACCAGGTGAAGCCGCTGTACGAAGGGCTGCATTGCTACGCGCGCAAGCGCCTGCAGCAGCGCTACGGCAAGGACAAGGTGCCCGATGGCAAACCCATCCCCGCGCACTTGCTAGGCAACATGTGGGCGCAGCAGTGGAGCCGCGTCTATGACGACCTGCTGAAGCCCTACCCGGCCGCCAGCATCGAATCCGCCGACCGCCTGCTGCAGAAGCAGAAGTGGGACGCGGTGAAGATGACGAAGTCGGCCGAGACCTTCTACACGTCCATCGGCTTCCCGTCGCTGCCGCAGACGTTCTGGGAGCGTTCGATGCTCACGCGTCCGCGCGACCGCGAAGTGGTTTGCCATGCCAGCGCCTGGGACATGGACGACAAGGACGACGTGCGCATCAAGATGTGCATGAAGCCCGTCGAGGAAGACCTGTTCACGGTCTACCACGAGCTCGGCCACGTCTATTACTACATCCACTACAAGGACCAGCCGGTCCTGTTCCAGGACGGCGCGCATGACGGCTTCCACGAAGCCATCGGCGATGCGATCAACCTGTCGGTCACGCCCGCCTATCTACGCAAGATCGGCCTGGTGGGCGACGTGACTCCGTCGAAGGAAGCCATCATCAACCAGCAGATGAAGATGGCGCTAGACAAGATCGCGTTCCTGCCGTTCGGCAAGCTCATCGATCAATGGCGCTGGGGCGTGTTCAGCGGGAAGATCAAGCCCGCCGACTACAACAAGGCGTGGTGGGAGCTGCGCGAGAAGTACCAGGGCGTGTCGGCGCCCGTTGCGCGCACCGAGGAAGACTTCGATCCGGGCGCGAAGTACCACATCCCGGGCAATACGCCGTACACGCGCTATTTCCTGTCGTTCATCCTGCAGTTCCAGTTCCACAAGGCGCTGTGCGATGCGTCCGGCTTCAAGGGCCCGCTCAACGAATGCTCGATCTTTGGCAGCACCGAAGCCGGCAAGAAGTACGGCGAGATGCTTGCGCTCGGCTCTAGCCAGCCGTGGCAGGACACGATGCAGAAGCTCACCGGCACGCGCCAGATGGACGCGTCGGCGATCATCGACTACTTCAAGCCGCTCGAAGGGTGGCTGAAGGAGCAAAACAAAGACCAGTCCTGCGGCTGGGAATAAGAAGGGGAGTAGTTAGATGAATACGAATGTGGCACCCGCGCCGCAGCTGACTGCGCGCGCCGTCGTCCTGGCAATCGTCCTGGCGGTCGTCCTCGCGGCGGCCAACACCTACCTCGGCCTCTTCGCCGGCATGACCATCGCCTCCGCCATTCCGGCGGCGGTGGTGTCCATGGCCGTGCTTCGGGCGCTCGGCGGTGGCGGCATCCTCGAGAACAACATCGTGCAGACCGGCGCTTCCGCGGGCACATCGATCGCGTCCGGCGTCATCTTCACGGTGCCGGCGCTGGTGCTCATGGGTTACTGGCCGGACTTCAAGTACTGGTGGGTGCTCGCGATCGCGGGCCTCGGCGGATTGTTAGGCGTGCTTTTCTCGGTGCCGCTGCGTCGCAGCCTCATCGTCGACCAGCAGATGGCCTTCCCCGAAGGCAAGGCCGCGGCCGAGGTGCTGCGCGCCGGCGAGAATCCCTCGCAGGGCGTCAAGGTGCTCGGCATCTCGGCGCTGGCCGGTGGCTTCGGCAAGCTGCTCGCGGCCAGCGGCCTGCGTTTCATTCCCGACAGCTCGCTCGCCAGCGGGTTCATCGGCAAGTACCTCGGTTACATGGGCACGAACCTGTCGCCCGCGCTGCTCGGCGTGGGCTACATCGTCGGGCTCAACATCGGCGTGGTCGTGGTGTCCGGCAGCCTGCTGTCGTTCAACATCGCGATCCCGATCTACCACGCGTATTTCCTGCAGGACAATCCGGAGCTCGCGGCGCGCATCGCCGGTGCCTGCGCGAATATTTCGGCGTCGGAATGCGCGGAAGTTTCGGCGCAAATCCTGCGCGGCGCGCAGATCCGCTACCTCGGTGTGGGCGCGATGCTCGTCGGCGGCCTGTGGGCGTTGATCACGCTGCGCCACTCCATCGTCTCGGGCGTGAAGAGCGGACTTGCCGCTGCGCGTGCCGGCAGTGACACCATCATCGCGCACACCGACCGCGACCTGCCGATGAAGTGGGTGCTGATCGGCACGGTGTTGTTCACTCTGCCGCTCGGCCTCCTCTACTACAGCATCGTCGGCAGCGTCGGCGTGGGCTTCGCGATGTCGGTGATCATGGTGGTCGCCGGTTTCCTGTTCTGTTCCGTGTCGGCGTACATGGCGGGCCTCGTGGGTTCGTCTAACAACCCGGTGTCGGGCATCACGATTGCGACGATCCTCTTCGCGGCGCTCGTGTTGCTGGGATTCCTGGGCAAGGAATCGACGATCGGTCCCGTGGCCGCGGTCATGATCGGCGCGGTGGTGTGCTGCGCAGCCTGCGTCGCGGGTGACAACCTGCAGGACCTCAAGGCCGGATACCTGGTCGGCGCGACACCGTGGCGTCAGCAGGTGATGCTCGCGGTCGGTTCGGTGTCCTGCGCCATGGTGATGGCGCCCACGCTCAACCTGCTCGACAAGGCCTACGGCATCGGCGTCGCGACGCCGGAACATCCGAACCCGCTCGAAGCTGCGCAGGCGAATCTCATGGCGTCGGTGGCGAAGGGCCTGTTCGGCGGGCACCTGCCCTGGGACATGATCGCCATCGGCGCGGTGATCGGCGTACTCGTAATCATCTTCGACCAGATCCTGAAGGCGAAGAATGCGCCGTTCCGCGTACCCGTGCTCGCGGCGGCGATCGGCATCTACCTGCCGCTCGAGACGATGGTGCCGATCTTCCTCGGCGGCCTGCTCAACTATCTCGTGACGCGCACTTTCGGCAAGGGACTCTCTGAAGAGGAAACCGAGAAGCGCAATCGCAAGGGCATGCTGTTCGCAGCCGGCCTGATCACGGGCGAGGCGCTCATGGGCATCATGATGGCGATCCCGATCGTCGCAGCGGGCAAGGGCGATGTGCTGGCGCTGCCTGACAGCCTGCAGCTGCACGGTGCGACCGGCGAGTGGATTGGCCTCGCGCTGCTCGGCGCAGTCGCGTACTGGATGTACTCGGTCGGCAAGAGCAAGACGAACGAGGCCGCCGCCTAACCCCAAACTGAAAATGGGGACATTCCTCATTTTGTTGTAACAAATGAGCAGCTCACGACATCGTGGGCAAGTTTGGATTTGTTACAGCAAAATGAGGAATGTCCCCATTTTCTGCCGCCGCCGATTCCTCTCACCGCGCGAAGCTCATTCTGTGCTTCGCAGCGGTGTACCTCATCTGGGGCTCGACCTACGTCGTCGCCAGCGTCGGCGTGCACATCATGCCGCCGATACTGTTCGGCGGCATCCGCTTCATCTGCGCCGGGATCCTGCTCGGCATCACCGCGCTCGCGCTGGGACGCAAGTTTCCGCTCGACGCGACGGAGTGGCGTCACCTGCTGATCGTCGCGGCCGGCAGCGTCGTCATACCGAATGGCCTGACGAACTGGGCGATGCAATACGTGGCGTCGAACCAGACCGCGATCCTCAATGCGTCGGCGGCACTGTGGATCGCGCTCCTGGCCACGCAGGGACGGCGCGCGCATGCGCTCGACAAGCGCACGTCCGCCGGGCTCGTCATCGGGTTCGGCGGCGCGGTGCTCATCGTCTGGCCCGGTGGCAGTCTCGATACCAGTCATTTCGGCATGCAGTTGCTGATCCTGCTGGGCGTGTTCGTGTGGTCCGCGACCACCGTGTACATCCGCAACGTGCACTCGAAGCTGGACCTGCTGGCGTTCTCTGCGATGCAGATGTTGTTAGGCGGCGTGATGATGACCGGCGTGGGTCTGGCGCTCGGTGAGGCATCGGAGTGGGTGTGGTCGCCGAAGGGACTCTCCGCGATGGCCTATCTCACGGTCGCCAGCTCCTGCATCGCGTACACCGCGTTCTCCTGGCTGGCGCGCAATACGACACCGGCGATGGCCGGCACCTACAGTTACGTGAATCCGGCGATCGCCGCGATCCTGGGCTGGTGGTTCCTCGATGAACTGCTGTCGGCGAACCAGCTGCTCGGCATGGCCATCATGTTCGCGGGCGTTGCGCTCGTGAGCTGGCCGCAGAAAGGCGTGAAGCGGCTCGACGAAGATCAGCAGAAAGATCCGTCGACGGCTGGATGAGGAAATGGGGACACTCCCCATTTGCTAGGAAATGGGGAGTGTCCCCATTTACGGTCCCTTGTGGCGGATGATCTCCACTCGGCCGCGCGAGCCGATGAACCACGAGCCGACCCAGCTCACGACGCTCACGATGAGCGCGCCGCCGACGGCGGTCCAGAAACCGGCGATATGGAAACCCGGCAGCAGCAACGCGACCAGGCCGAGCATCGCGGCGTTCACCACGAGCAGAAACAATCCGAGGGTGATGATCAGCGCCGGCAGCGACAACAGCAGCGCGAACGGCCGCACGATGGCATTCACGAGGCCTAACAACAGGCCGGCCACGATCAGCGTCGTCGCCGAGTCGATGGTGAAGCCCGTCAACATCTCCGTCGCGGCCCAGAGGCCGAGCGCAGCAACGAGGCCGCGCAGAATGAAACCCGCCATGACTCAATACCTCGGTTTCGGCTGTTCCTGGTCGAGACCCTTCTCGAGGAACACCTTGAGTCGGGCCAGCGCCATCTCCCAGTAGCGGCGCT
>Ga0173480_10000171_pt1 | contig 18514 bp, 15 predicted proteins | sample NitcycUS209509C1_FD_122622 | JGI IMG/M metagenome (GOLD analysis project Ga0173480, IMG submission 122622) | Soil microbial communities from Arlington Agricultural Research Station in Wisconsin, USA - Nitrogen cycling UWRJ-S209-509C-1 (version... | ecosystem: Environmental > Terrestrial > Soil... | reverse complement strand
TTGTTCATCCCGCAAAAATAAAAATCCCATTCCGCATCAAACGGAATGGGATTGCAATTAATTCAAACTAAATTAAAGTGGCTGAAATTTTATTTCTTTAACCGACTGGCGGCCATTTCTTGTTTTCATAAAAACAGTGGTGCGGTAATCTCCCGATTTGGTATGTAAGGTTCCAATACAAAACTGGTTTCCACTGTTATCTCCGGTATGTTTTGTTTCAAAACCCGAAACAACATTATTGGCAAAAAAATCTTTTAAGATCATTATCGCCTGCGCCTTACTGTAGTTATCACTTTTATCGGGCAATGAAAGTTCAACGTTTTCATCAATATATTTTCCTACTTCTGTAGCATTTCCAACACGTAAAGCACTAATTACATCATCTATCCCATTTACGGGTTTAAAAGCACTACCCACAACTAAAATAATAGATAAAACAAGGGTAAAAAATTTGTGCATACTATTTTTTTTTTGCAACCTGCTATGATCGAAAAACATGCCACGATAGGAGAAAATTAAACTAGCTCTAGCAAAATAAACAAAACCTTTACGTTTTCATAGCTTTGCAGCCGTTAAACAGCATTTATGCCGAACAGGAAAGTCATTTTAATCATTATGGATGGATGGGGGTTAGGTAAGGTTAAAACAGCCGATGCAATTCAAAATGCTAACGTACCGTTTGTCCAATCTTTATATAGTCAGTATCCTAACACCACTTTAACGACCTGTGGAGAAGCCGTTGGTTTGCCTGAAGGGCAGATGGGGAACTCAGAAGTGGGTCATCTAAATCTTGGTGCAGGCAGGGTTGTTTACCAGGAATTACAGCGAATTAATGTCGCCATCAGGGAAGGAATGTTTCAGCAAAACCGGGAATTATTAGAAACGATTTCATTTGCCTTAAAAAATAAAAAGCCTTTGCATTTGATCGGCCTCGTAAGCAACGGTGGTGTGCATTCTCATATAAACCATTTGAAAGCTCTCTTAAGTTTGTGTAAAGAAAAAGGGCTGATAGAAGTATATGTACATGCCTTTACAGACGGCCGGGATTGTGACCCAAAAAGTGGATTGGCTTTTATTACAGAATTACAGGAACATATAGATAAAACTGTCGGAAAGATTGCCACCATCAGTGGTCGTTATTATGCCATGGATAGAGACAATCGCTGGGAAAGGGTGAAACTTGCTTACGATGCCATGGTAAAGGGAACCGGCCAGCGGGCAAAATCCGGTATAGAAGCCATGGTCCGATCTTATAGCGAGGATATTACTGACGAATTTATAAAACCAACAATTATTGCCAAAGGTGACCTGCCTGCAAACACAATAAAAGATAATGATGTAGTTCTTTGCTTCAATTTTAGAACTGACAGATGTAGGGAAATAACCAAAGCATTAACCCAGACAGATTTTCCGGAATATGATATGCATAAATTATCATTGTATTACACAACGCTGACAGAGTATGATGCGAGCTTTCAAAATGTACATGTTGCTTTTAACAATGATAATTTGAACAATACCTTAGGCGAAGTTTTGGAACAAAATAATAAAAGCCAAATAAGGATAGCAGAAACAGAAAAATATCCACACGTTACTTTCTTTTTTAGCGGCGGAAGGGAAACAACCTTTGAAGGTGAAAAAAGAATTCTTATCTCATCGCCCAAAGTAGCTACTTATGACTTACAACCGGAAATGAGTGCCTATGAATTAACTAAAGCTCTGATACCGGAAATTGAAAGTGGCACCCCTGATTTTGTTTGTCTTAATTATGCCAATGCTGATATGGTAGGTCACACGGGTATTTGGGAAGCCGTCATCAAAGCTGTAGAAACAGTAAATAATTGCGTTGAGAAAGTTGTTACCGCAGGGTTAAAAAATAATTATACCATCTTTTTAACAGCTGATCATGGCAATGCGGACTATATGATTAATCCGGACGGTTCTCCCAACACCGCTCATAGTTTAAATCCTGTTCCGCTCTTTATTATTAGTAATGATTGGAGAGGGCAAGTTAATAAAGGAAAATTAGCTGATATTGCCCCCACTATTCTAAAAATGATGGAGTTGGTCATACCAACGGAAATGACAGGAAATGTGCTAGTTGAAGCATAGGTTAATTCTTAATTCTCATATACTTACTTCAATATATTTTCCGTTATCCGGGCGGTGAGGTTTTTGGGAAACTTCGAATTTTTCTTTTATAGGTGCAGCATTCAACTCAAAAAATTGTCTAAATTACAGGCAACCATGGGAAATATATGACCGAGGAAGCCCTCTTACAAGGATGTTTAAAAAACAATCCAACAGCACAAAAAGTATTGTATGAAAAATACAGTACAAAAATGCTGTCAGTTTGTTATCGGTATGGGCATAACCGCGAAGACGCGGAGGATATGTTGCAGGAAGGTTTTATAAAAGTGTTTGCACAAATTCACACTTTTCAAAACCGTGGTTCTTTTGAGGGTTGGGTAAGGCGAATTATGATACACACCTGTATCAATAATTTGAAGAAGAACAAACGATTTAATGAAAGCGTAGATCTTATACATGCCACCAGTATACAGGTAAAGGAAGAAAGTATTCCTTCTATTATACAGGCAAAACAGGTAATTGAATGTATTCGTTTATTACCTATTGGGTATAGAACGGTGTTAAATCTTTACGCTATTGAAGGATTTAGTCACCGTGAGATTGGAGAAATACTGGATATTGAGGAAAGTACAAGCCGTAGTCAATATACTAGAGCTAAAGCCATGTTAGAAGATATCTTAATAAAGAAGAAAATTTTATATAAACCAAAAACACCATTGTTCATAGCATCTGGTGGACAATAATCCGATCCCTAAACTGCTGCTGTTATGGAGAGAAAATCTACTAACGAAAACTTTGAGCACTTCCTTCGACAAAATGCCGAAGAATTTCGAATTCACCCTTCTTTAAAAGTTTGGGATGGCATTTCAGAAAATCTGAAGAAACGGAAAAGGAAATTTTACTTTGGTCTTTCTGTTCTTCTTATATCTTCTTCCATTTTAGGATATACACTTCTTGATTTTTCTTTTTCTAAAATAGCTAAAAATACACAGCCTATTTCTGCCCCTGATTTCAAAACCACAATAAACCTACCGCCCAAAACTGTCGAACCAATTAAGGGTGTGGCAGGTATAGGGACAACAAATAATCAGTCGGCTCAAAAACTTACCATATCAAAATTCGGCACTGCTATTAATACTTCCGAAATGGGAAGCCCTTCAAACAGCTTTTCCAGTTATTTGTTAACGCAAAGAGGAAATTTTACTGCCGATCTTCTTACAAATGCGTCCGAAACTTTTCTTAGCCCTTTATCGCCTAACAAGTATTTGATAGATTTAGGCAACTCTGGAGTGGCGGGTATAGAAAAAAATTCCAGGGATGTCTTACCATTTGAAGAAAATGACCACCGTCCTATGCCTGCTATGAAGAATAATAATAAAGCCCGGAAATTTAGCTTTATGTTCTTTTTCACTCCTACAGTCAGTTACAGGAAACTCTCTGAAAACAAATCTTATTTGCGCTCAGCTTCTCCAATTGGTGTTCCTTATAACGTTGCCGCACTTTATGACATTAATAGTGCAGTAACGCATAAACCTAATATTGGGCTCGAAATAGGGATGACTTCAAAATATTCTATTGCTAAAAATATTAAGCTTCGTGCAGGTTTACAATTTAACTTAAACAGGTATGATATAAAGGCATTTAAATACACTCCTGAAAGAGCTACTATAGCATTAAACAATGGCAGTTCAGGTGTGCAGTCTGTAAGCACCCCATCTACTTACCGCAATTTTAATGGTGGTCAGATTGAATGGTTACAAAATTCTTATTTCCAGGTATCTACACCTGTTGGAGCTGAATTTAAACTACACGGCAACGATAAAATACACATAGGAGCAGCAACTACTATACAGCCGACTTATGTACTTGGAGACAGGGCTTATTTAATTACTGCAGATTATAAAAATTATGCGCAAGTTCCATGGTTAATGCGCCACTGGAATGTGAATACCAGTTTAGAAACATTTGTGGCCTACTCTACTGGCAAATTAAAATGGCAAGTGGGACCACAGGTTAGATATCAATTATTATCCAGTTTTGTAAATAAATACCCAGTAAAAGAAAACCTATTCGACTTTGGTTTAAAGGTGGGTATATCGGTGAATCAAAATCAATAATTCCGAGACTAATTGCTTAATGCCCCGCTTTAGCGGGGTTTTTTTATTAACCTATACCTTTAATTTTACGGCATGATAAAATCATTTCCCATTCTTACAATCAGTATCCTATTTATGCTTTCCTGCAAAAACAAAAAAACAGATGAAGAAAAAGAAACCCAAACCTTTTTTCCAGTTTTATCTTTTATTAAAAGCCAGGTAGCACATGTAGACACCTCGATATTCAGAATAATTAAGATAGTACAAAAAGACAGTACCTCTGACACAACCTATTTAAAAAGAGAAGAATTTAGAGAAGCGGCAAAAGATTTTTTGATGATACCGGATATAGCGTCGGATGAACTAAAAGATGAGTACACGGAGACAAAATTGTTTGTACAGGACTTAGAGCAAGTGGCCTTAAGCTATATGCCTAAAGAACCTAATAAGGAAATCTCAAGACAGGAAGTAATGATAAAGCCGGATGCCGATGGTGATAAAGTACAATCAATTTTTATTAATCGGACTACTGAAAGTAAAGGGGCATCTGTACAAAAAATATTATTTTGGGAAGTTGATAAACAATTCAAAATTGTAACCTTAACTCAGTCTCCTGGTCAACCTGAAAAAAAAGAAACCATAAAAGTGATTTGGAATAATTTTTCTTCATGACAATGTGCAGCAATGATTTATGACGCAGGCAGAATTTCAAAAAATATCATCTGGCTTACCTAACCTTCCAGGCATTTATAAATACTATGATGAAAGTAACTATTTATTGTATGTAGGTAAGGCAAAAAGTATAAGAAAAAGAGTTAGTTCTTACTTTACTAAAACTTTTACCAGTTATAAAACCCACGAACTAGTAAGACGCATCAACAGAATTGAATTTACAATTGTCAATTCTGAACAAGATGCTTTCTTGTTAGAAAATTCCCTGATCAAACAATTTCAACCCGTTTTCAATATCAACCTAAAAGATGATAAATCCTATCCTTATATAATTATAAAGCAAGAGCCTTTCCCAAGAATATTTCTAACCCGCCAAAAAATTGACGACGGCTCCCAATATATTGGTCCTTATACTTCGGTCCATAAAGTGAGAGACCTTTTAAATTTTATTAAACACACTATTCCATTACGCACATGCTCGTTAAACCTCACAGAAAAAAATATTGAAAAAAAGAAATTCAAGGTTTGCCTTGAATATCATTTGGGTAATTGCAAAGGTCCTTGCGAGGGATATCAATCTTTAGAAGATTATAATGAAAATATTATCCAAGTGAAGAATATTTTGAAAGGTAATCTCGGCACTGTAATTCAGTATTTTAGAAAGGAAATGAAAATTAATTCTGAAGCACTTGAGTTTGAAAAAGCAGAATTAACCAGAAAAAAAATTAGCTATCTCGAAAACTACCAGTCCCGATCAATTGTGGTGAGTACCAACCTACATACTATTGATGTATTTTCTATTAACCAGGTAGACGCCGTTGCTTACATTAATTTCCTGATGGTGCAGCACGGCACCATCATACACACCAAAACAATTAAGGTAGAAGCTAAGCTTGATGAAACGCAGGAGGAGATATTAGCTTTCACCATAGCGCAAATGCGTACTACTTTTAATAGTGAAGCTAAAGAAATAGTAGTGCCGTTTCCGATTATATACGATGAGCCTGAAACTACTATTACTGTTCCCAAAGGCGGCGACAAAAAAAAGCTCCTTGAACTTTCAGAAAAAAATGTGCTCTATTTCATTGATGAAATAAAAAATAAAGAACGTTTAAAGTTATGGGACAAGACTTTTGATAAATCAATAATCTTACAACAGATACAAAACGATCTACAATTAAGTGAAGTGCCAGTACACATTGAGTGCTTTGATAACTCAAACTTCCAGGGAAGTTTTCCAGTTTCGGCAATGGTGTGTTTTAAAAATGGCGAACCGAGTAAAAAGGATTACCGGCATTTCAATATAAAAACTGTAGAGGGCATAAATGATTTTGCCTCAATGAAGGAGTCAGTTTATAGACGATATAAAAGATTGCTGGATTCAGGTGAAACATTGCCACAATTAGTAATAATAGATGGAGGCAAGGGCCAGTTAAGCGCAGCAAATGAAGCCATAGAAGAATTGCATTTAGAAGGGAAAATGACCTTAATCGGCCTCGCCAAAAACGAAGAGGAAATCTTTTTTATTGGTGATAAGGAATCTTTGAAATTGTCTTACGACAGTGACAGCCACAAAATGATACGGCGCATACGGGATGAAGTGCATCGTTTTGGCTTAAACTTTCACCAAAATAAAAGAAGTAAAGGAACTTTTAAAAATGCTCTGCAGGATATCAAAGGGATTGGTTCAACGACCGCCACGGTGTTATTAAAAACATTTCGTTCTGTCAATAATATTCGTCAGCAATCAATAGAAGATCTGGCTAAAACAGTAGGAATTTCTAAAGCAAGAATTATAAAAGAGCATTTTGAAAAAACAGGAAGCTAGTTTTAATAAGGGATTTAAAAAGAAAAAGGGCCAGGATAAAAATCCAGCCCCGTTTTTAAAATCCAATATCCTATGAAAAACCGAGATAAAAATACAACAATCTGGCACATTTCCTACAGGTAATAACCACATTTTTCGGAAACTTTGCGAGGTGATTGATAAAAAAAGTCCTGCTCGAGAGCAGGACTGCAAAAAAATATTTTATTTAATTATTAGTAAGACCAAAGGTCCTGTTCGTAATTAAAAATCTTTTCTTTAATGTTATCACCTTCAAGTAAGGCAAGAATTGGATCTTTAATTGCCTGGCGAATAGTTCTGTTAGCGGGATTATCTAACGTAGATTTAACCACGTAGCTACTGAACATGCGGCTCTCAAACAGTTCTTCCCAAGTCATTCTGCTATTCCCCATGTTCTTTGGATTATATACTTCATATTTGGCTAAAATTGGCCGAAGGTCTGGATAATAGACCCAAAACATCACGGAACTACCTCTTTCCTGGCCGTTTGGAAGATATAATGTTTTTAATGGAGCTATTCCTATAATACGTACAAACATGCGGCTTGCCTCACGATCGAAAACCCACTCTTCTTTAATCCTAAATTTCATCACAGAACCCGGATCAAAACTTGTCTGCGTCACTCTATATCCCACTATCTTATTGGGATCATTCACATCACGTACAGCAACGGTATCAGCAGGGCCTCCAGCAGTTATACCCTTCACCCCCACAGAATCCATTGGAGTAGTAAAACGGTCATCTGTTGGATCAAAGGCAGTTACTTCTCCACTCCTTACTGCTTTTAGCAAAATGCTTATAAACCGCTGGTCTCCATTATCATCTTCAGACTGGTAGCGAAACGGCATATTCATTTTTTCCCGAAGGTCAACTTCTCTCCAAACCTTTTCCGCAAAAAGCGCATCATCCCAACGCAAGTGCTCGTAAGGTAAAGGCGTACGGTCGTTGATAAAACTTTTGTCAAAAGCAGCATCAGGACGCATAGACTTTTTAACTATTGAATCATTATAACCTCCAGATTTATCTACTTCGATTGGTAGATTACCATATGGATTATATCCAGATGGAGCAGAAGTATTATTATTTTGCCCTTGCTGATTTGCGTCTGTGCCAGTATTGGCGGGAGTAGTATTAGTTCTCTTGCGGCTGCTACGCTGAGCATCTGCATTAGAAACTAATAACGCCAAAACCAAAAAGGACAAACAACTTTTAAGGATAGGACTTTTCATTGAAAAGAATTTATTTAATATAGTAAACTAATGAAGGCAATTTTGTATTTCGTCCGTCAGGGCCTTGGGCACGAAGATCGATTGTAACAGTTCTTCCAGCTTTCAGTCCTTTTACGATTGCTAATGCCTGGGCATTCCAAGTATTGCCGTTAACAGTTGCTTCTGCAATGTCTCCATCGTCAGTATCTGCGGCTATGGTAAAACTTGTAACTGTATATTTTAAATCAAACGGAAAATCTTTTATATAGGCACCTACACCAGCTTGAGCTTTAAATGCACCTGCTGGTACATTTTCGCCGCTTGCATAACCTCCCACGGTACCTACTGCAACCGGAATATTGCGTACACGGAATTGGGATGCTCCAGCCGGTTTTCCATCTACCAATACAGTAATAGTGCAATTGTCAGTATTACTACTTACGAAGGCATTGTACTTTCCGGCAGCTGTTTTTTCTAGTCTACCACCGCCACCACTTATAGCTACGGATATTCTATCATCACCGCCGCCACTTGCAGCTACAGTTATAGGATTGGCAACACCCACATAAAGCACGTTCATTTTATCAAGAGCTATTGAGGCACTTGCCTGTCCAACTGTGTATTCTATTGACTTATTAATAATTTGGTCTTTCCCATCCTGATCTTTGAAACGAATCACGATAGGAATGTTGTGTCTACCTAATCCCCCACCCGGCATTTTTAATTTAGCCTGACCGTCTTCGCCCAAACCAACTGATTGACCATTTATAGAAATTAATGGCTGTGCGGCTTTACTAAAAGCTCCAACACCCGCCATGATTTCAACCTCTTGTCCAGGCATAACATAATTAGAACTCTGCCCAACAATGGCAGTATAGGTGTCAAAACGAACCTGTACCTTACCTACTTGCTCATGACAAAAAGCAACAACCTTATTCTCAGAAGTCTTAACGTCATTTTGAAATTTGCTAAGAATAGTAATTGAGGCTACAGTTGGAACCATGTGAAAATAAGCAAGCTCCCATGTGTTATTACTTTTGTCTTGAACGGCAGGCATATTTGTATTTACCTGCAACGTATTTTTAAACTCCTGTGCAATCAACGGATCGATAGCAAGAAGCTTAGCTTTGTATTCGTCCAACTTCTGTCTTAATTTTTGTCCTTCTTTCTCATTTACCATTATTCTGGTTGCGATATCAAGATCTTCCATTTTATAGGTAGTATCTCCCTTTGCAGGATTATAACCTGCGGCCGCCAAAATTTTATTCTTTAGTGTTTGAATATAATCGTTTAGCTCCTTGCTGGCACTTTGCGCAGCAATTGCTTTTGGGTACCAAATAGTTGCTTTTATAGCAGTTGCTGGATCGCTTTTTTTCTCATTAAGCGAAGCTAGAATTGTTTGGGTTGATGAATTGATTGTAGTATTGGTACTGGTTAAACTACTATCAACTATTTTGAAGGCATTAAGAATCTCAGCTGATACATTCAGTGCTAACAAGGCTGTTAACACCAGGTACATCAGGTTAATCATCTTCTGCCGTGGCTCTTTAGGTAATGACATAATCTATTGCCGTTTTTTCGATTTTGGATTTTTCGGTTTAGGTCTTTCTTACAACGTTTAATATCGATAAACATTGTTTAAAACTTATTGGTTTTATCTGCCTTGCATTGCACTTAGCATATTACCATAAACATTATTCAATTTTCCAAGGTTGTTAGCTAATGAACCAATTTCTACTTGTACTTTCTTGGCATCCTCTGCACTGTTATTCATAATGCTTGAAGTTTCAGCCAGTTTACCATAGAACTGGTTCAGGGCTTTCAAATGGTTATTGCTCTCCTGAAGTTCCAATTCATAGATAGTGTTCAAAGAAGATAAGTTTTTCGTCAAAACCTGAATCTGATCATGAAATATTTTGGCTCCGTCAGAAGCGGCATTAAAAGCACCTACTGAATTAGCTGCACCCACGTAAGCATCCTTCACCTGGCTTAAAGCCTGCGTTACTTCCCTTGTTCTTGCAGTATAATCGCCGGTCGCGGCTACTACATCGGTGATGTCATTCATATTAGTTATAGTAGTATTCAGTTTTTTAAAACCTTCTCCTAACCGATTAAGATTAGCAGGCGTTATGTCAGCATCCATCAAAGCCTTGTCCATTGAACCTAAAACATGTGGAACAGGTGTGGCATGAGCATGCGATTCAGCGACCGCTGGGTAACGCAAATACATGATACCGTAAACAAGGAAAACCAATGCTTCAGTGGTTAAACCTATTTTAAGCCACATGTCCGCATCAGGAGCATGAAGGATTTTTCTTAAAGCACCCCAGATTACTACTGCGGCGGCGATTGATACAAAGACATCTACAATTTTACCTACTTTGGGTGGAATAGCTACTGACATAAAACTTGGATTTAAAAATAATAGTTGAGGTTAATAAATTTTTGAGAGAAAGATAGGGGCAACTTAAGAGCACCCCTATCAATAACGTATAATTAGAATTGAATTATTTCTTTGATTGAGCTGGTAAATCAATTACGCTACGGAAACCTATATAAGATTTGGTTGAATCCTGGTATTCATAGGTACGAGCACCAGTTTGCAGATAGTAACCAACATCTTTCCAGCTTCCGCCACGGATTACTTTGCGTTTCATTTTAGGAGGATCAGAATCTTTAGCATTCCAGCGAACATCAGGATTCATATCATGCTGGAAGGTGTAGGATCCTTCGTAATAAATAGAAGAGGTCCATTCGGCAACATTACCAGCCATACAATATAAACCAAAGTCGTTAGGCCAGTAAGCGTCGGCCCGCACAGTATAGAAACCACCATCTTCAGGATAGTTACCACGACCAGGTTTAAAGTTCGCCAGCAAACAACCTTTTTTATTTCTTAAGTAATAATTACCCCATGGAAACATAGATTGTGAGCGACCACCACGCGAAGCATATTCCCATTGTGCTTCTGTTGGCAACCTGAAATTTGATTCCTGAACTCTTTTTTTGGAATCAAGCCATGTATTTAAGTAATGAGTCCTCCATTCGCAGAACGCGACAGCCTGTTTCCAATTAACACCTACTACAGGGTAGTTGCCAAAAGCAGGATGAGAAAAATATCTTTTGGTCATTGGCTCATTATATGAGTAAGAGAAGTCACGAATCCACACCAGTGTATCAGGATAAATTTTTACATCCGTTTTATTGATAAAGGCTGAACGGGGTTTACCTGCATTTTCTCTTTTTGCAGCTTCTTTCAAATCAAAAGTTTCAGAATGATACTCAAGTTGAGAAGCATCAATTTCTTTTTTCCCAAAAATGCGATCTTCGGGAGACAGAATTAAATTCGTTGAACTTAATTGCTCAACAACTTTAGGATCATCCCATTTTAAAGTTTGCATTTTTTTCCAATCAACATACTCATTGCCATCGGCCCCGCTTTTAACGTAGCCAAGTTTTTTGGCAGCAATTGAATCTCTAACCCATTGTACAAACTGACGATACTCATTATTGGTAATTTCAGTTGCATCCATCCAGAATCCACTAATAGAAACTGAACGGTTACGGGCACTAAATGCATACGCAGGATCTTCGTCGCTTGGTCCCATATGGAATGTTCCTTGTGGAATATAAACCATTCCGGGAGGCTTTGGTAGAACATAACGGCTGCCGGGTGCTACGCCATGTAACTGCCCGTCGTTGGGTAAACTGCTGCCTTTATCTTTTTTACCAAGGATTCCACAACTTGCCAACGTTAAAGAAGCAAGTGTGATAATTGTGAAGTAATGGTTTCTCATTTTCATATAAAAGGGTATTGGGCAAATATTAGTTTTTAACGTTACAAGGTTAATATTAATTTTTCTCATTTCCAAGAACCAAAAATTTTAGGCGTATTAACTCAAACGGCTGCACTACTCAAATATTGTTTATATCCTAAAAAAATGGGAATAAACAAGTTTTTCAGTTTTCGGGTATAAATACTTATCAAAAAGAAGTGAATCTTCCATAAATATAGGAGAGGATTATCATTGGATTACTCAATTTAAAAAGAAATCTTCTTACTTGATGAAAACTATTTGAGAATAATCTAAAAGCTATATTTCGTCAAAAAAAGGCGGCATATAATACATACGTAAGTTTAAGGTAACCGGGGCGGCTCTTTTTAAAAAATATTTTCCACAATTGTTTAATCAAATACAGTTCAATCTGATCCTAACCATGGCTAGACATTACTGATTATCTTGAAATCCTTGTTTGTGGGAGAAAGGGGAATCACGAATAAATGCTGTTAGCCTAGGACATAAAAAAAACCCTGCTTATTGCAGGGTCTCTATTTAGAGCAACTATTCTTTTTATCAGCCAGAAACTGGTCTAAGGCCGAAACCATCGAAGGCATCTTGGGCTGGGGTACTTTAATACTAAGTTTCAGTCCAGCTTCTTCCACAGCCCTAGAGGTATTGTCGCCAAAGGCTCCAATCACCGTTCCATTCTGTTTAAACTTGGGCATATTATCAAATAAACTGCGAACACCACTAGGTGTAAAAAAACAAATTACATCATAATCGTTAGTTGCCAAGACACCCTTTAGATCATTACTTTGCGTGCGGTACATATAGGCCAAAGCAAATTCACAGTTGTTATTTTTCAGCCAGCCTGTTATTTCACTATCCTGTTGGTTTTCAGAACATACATAAAGAAACTTCTCGTTTCCTTTATGCTTATTAATTACATCAAAAAGGCTTTTATTACTGCCATCAGCGCCGTAAAAAACTTTGCGTTTACGATATAAAATAAACTTTTGCAGATAAAGGGCAACGGCTTCAGTAATGCAGAAATACTTTGTGTCTTGTGACACATTAATTTTCATTTCTTCACACATTCTAAAAAAATGATCAATTGCATTTCGGCTGGTAAAAATAACTGCCGAATATGTCTGAATATCGATCTTTTGTTTTCTAAAATCTTTTGCCGGGATTGCCTCTAATCTTATAAAAGGATGAAAATCAAGCTCTACATTATACTTACGGCTTAATTCATAATAGGGCGATTTATCGCTTTCAGGCCTGGGCTGCGTAATTAGGATTTTTTTTCTGCTTTTACCAGCAGTGTGGGAACCGTTTTTTACCATATTTCGGGCTAAACTTGGCGCAAAGTTAGTAAGTTTCCTAAAAAAAACTAACCAACAGTTTGTTAATCAATAAAAGGGGAACTATTTCAAAGGCAATAATGTAAAGTAAAAAATGAAAGAGGTTGATGATAATCTGCTTTCGCACTGATACAAAGGACAAAAAGTACCGGTAAATAAAAAGTGCTCCCAACATACAGATACTTAAGGAAAAAACCACTTCATAAAAAGTTTTATCCATAAATGCCATGCCTACAACGAAGGGTAATAAAAGGACACCAATTATCTTATTCGTGGTAAAGACAAGAAAAATATAAGTATTTGTAGCTTCAGAAATGCCGAGTATCCAGCCAAAAAGTTTAAGAGCAACAAACTTAATGGTGTAAATAATGGCTAATGCACTAACACTAAAAGTAAACAAGGCCCAGAAGCTATATTGATCTCCCAGATGAAAATGTTTGAATAGTAAAGTGATAAACAGCGCGGCGCTTAAGGCGTATAAGATATTGAAAAGCAAGGACGGAAGCGGCGCAGTCATCAACTGATCCCTGGTTTGTCGTTGCTTTAAAGTAGTGCGGAAAAAAACTCTGAAAAGATCATCAAGGTATCGCGAGAAGTTATTTTTGGCAAGCGCAAAAAATAAAAGTAATGCTACTATTGAATAAAAAAAACCCTCCTTTCCGTGCCATTGTCTTTCTAAAACAATAAGCCGGGTAGGATGTTTAAAGTGATAAAAAGGACTGTTGCTGTAAATAGTAGTATCTAATCTTTTATAAAATTCCGAAATTTCCAATTGTTTTATTGAATCCCGGGCAATTGAATCTTTTGAAATTGTATCTCTTGCAGCAATTAAAGACAATGAGTCACTAATAAAACTGGAATCTATCCTAATTAAGCCACCAGTAATCGATTGTGTATAACACTTGGCAGAAATCAGAAAAAATAATATCAAAAACAATTTTCTCACGAAGTATGCAAATTTATGGATAGGTAATAAGGCTTAAAAATAGTTTACAAAGCCAAAATGGACTTTTGATTGTCTCAGGTTCAGTTCAGAATCATCTCTTTTTCCAATAGCCCATGCAAGATTAAAAATTCCTGCCTTTGTTTCAAAGGCCATGCCCAGGCCCGTACCGATGTAGCTGTGATTTGATATTTCCTGGATAGGATTTTTGGCCCAGCCTCCATCGACAAAAACAAAAAAATTCGAGTTAACACCAATCAGGTATCGATATTCCAATGTGCCAATTACATATTGGGAAACATATTCACTTTCTTCAGTAAAGCCTCTCAATAATTTGTATCCTCCAATTTGAAAAAGCTCGTTCGAAAAATAATTCTCACTCAGAAAAAATCCGGTATTTAGTGCAGTTTTGAAAGTTGTTTGCTTTGTTACCGGGAAAAAGTGAGCAGCTGAACCGATGAATCGAAACTGGTAGGTGTTGAGTTTTACTGAATCATATAAACTTTCATAATCGAAGGAAGGATCTTTTAATTCCAGCACCTGGTTATTTTTTTTTATTTTTTTTCGGCCTGTGGAAATAGTTGTCATTAAATCATTTCCCTTTCCGGGATTAAATCGGTAGTCCGTATTATTATAACTGTAAGCAACTCCAAAGTTGGTAGAACTCACATCCGCTTCTTCAGGCAGACTTTTTTGTTGTTTAATAAAGTTGGTATCTACCCCGTTTAAAATGCTTTGTCGACGTTCAATAAAAAACATTGTAGATTGGTTGCCACTAATAATATAATTGGCACCTAACTTCATATTAATGTTAAGAAATGTGCTGTCCTTTCGAAACATGTCCATTGTATAGTTTAGCCCTAATGGAGATTTGAAAAGAAACGGATGATCGTATAAAATATTTAACCGTGGAGATTTAACCTGTAACTGTTGCCAGTTTAAACCTATGGTTTCGCCGGCTCCTAACGCATTACGTAGTAGGATATTTGCTTCGCCTGTAACTAAAAGTTTTTTGTCTTCGCTAGGATTGCTATTTGGAAGAAATCCTACTAGCACATTAACCTGGCTATTTTTTTTTGCTTTTAGATATAAATTCAGCGTAGCGCCAGTAGCTTGAAAAGAAACCGTCGAAGGTTGCTCTTCTTCCACATAGGCAATCTGTTTAAGTCTTTTACTTACGTTAAGTATTTTTTGCTTATTGAAAATGCTGCCGTTTGGTAAATCAAGGTATTGCTGCAAAAATTCACGGCTGATCTTTGCATTACCCTGGAGATGTATACTATCAAGTTTATATAGGTTGCCGCGTTCAATTCTTAATAGCGCTTCTACCTGGTTTCCCTCGATGTCTATACTATCCAAAATAATCTTTGCAAAAGGGTAGCCATTGTTTTCCAGGTATATGAGTATTTGTTCCTGCCAGTTTTTTAAAGCTGTCCAATCCATTTGCAGGTTTCTAAAAGAAGCTTGCGGCCATCGTACGGCAGAAAGAATATCTTCATCACCAAGCACTGTATTAATTGTTGCCCACTTATATTGAAGTCCTAAAAACAAACGAACAGATGCCCCATTGGAATCTATTTTGGCGCTATCTACTGAAGCCGTAATATAGCCCCTCGTTTGTAAAAGTGTGGGAATGGTTGCAATAAAATAGCGGGCTTCTAACTGAGAAGCAAACTTTTCTTTTAGACCGATTTCTTTTTTTAAAGATGAATCTGCATCTATTAAAAAATAATTTACCTCGTAGGATTGCCCCGCAGCATCTTTCAATAGGATTAACAAGCAGCCTAAAAGCAGTAGTTTTAACTTCGTCATCAATTACAGTAAAAATATTTATCGGGACGCAACAAATTAATAACGAAGTTGGCAGGAATTTATTTGCATATACCTTTTTGTAAGCAGGCCTGCACTTATTGCAACTTTCATTTTACCACTTCGCAACGGTATAAAAACGAGTTTGTAAAGGCTATAATAAAGGAAATAGACCTTCAAAAAGACTTTCTAAGAAATGAATCTATAGCAACTATTTATTTTGGTGGCGGCACTCCCAGTTTGTTAACAATAGAAGAAGCTTGCCTGGTTTTAGAAAAAATTAAAAAAGAATTTTCTCTTGAAAAGAACATAGAAATAACTCTTGAAGCCAACCCAGACGATATTAGCAAAGAAAAGCTTCTTGGCTGGAAGGATATAGGCATTAATCGCCTTAGCATTGGCATACAATCGTTTTTTGAAGAAGACCTGGTCTGGATGAACAGAGCTCATAACCAACAACAGGCTTACAAATGCATTGAAGATAGCCTTGCCGCGGGTTTTGATAACATAAGCATTGATCTTATTTATGGAAGTCATTTATTGTCTGATGAACGATGGGAAAAAAATATTGCAACGTCGTCCATCAACTATAAAATTCCCCATCTCTCCTGTTATGCGTTAACGGTGGAAGAAAAAACACCCCTGCACAAACAAATTCTTTTAAAAAAGACAGTTGATGTAGACCCTGATAAGCAAGCCCGCCACTTTATGATTTTGATGGAAAAGCTGAAACAAAATGGTTACGAGCATTACGAAGTATCCAATTTTGCGATGCCCGGTTTTAGAAGCAGACATAATTCATCTTATTGGCAGGGGAAAAAATATTTAGGACTCGGGCCCTCTGCACATTCTTATGACGGTATAATTAGAAAATGGAATGTTGCCAACAATATAAAATACATAGAAGCTATTAATAAAGGAGTGATTGAAAGTGAAACGGAAGTGTTGACAGAAACGCAAAAGTTCAATGAATATATAATGATCTCTTTACGGACTAAAGAAGGTCTTAACCTGGAAACGATAAAAACCAACTGGGGAGAAGATAAGTTGACGACTATGAAACGCAGGTTAGAGAAATTTAAGGAACATAACCTTGTGAATGCTGCGGGCACAACAATACAATTAACCAATGAAGGAATGTTAATGGCTGATGGAATTGCTTCAGATTTATTTGTTACCCCAATCTCTTAGAATTCAAATTTTCAGCAATGGACGAAAGAGTTGAATTGGGCAACGTAAGAAAAGTTTAATATTAGAGCTACTGTTGGGTAAATAAAAATATTGAATGCCGATAACTATAAAGATTTTCAACTTCACCACCTAGCCTAAACCATTACTTCTTCAATTTTATAAAATCCCTCCGCAGGCAATAAACGCTCCCACAAAATCTTATAAACGGTTTCAGCAATAGGCAAATCAGCGTTTATTTTTTTATTGATATTATAAATGCATTTGGATGCATTATATCCTTCAGCCACCATGTTCATTTCCAGTTGCGCAGACTGCACCGCATAACCTTTACCAATCATTGTTCCAAAGGTGCGGTTTCGACTGTAGGGCGAATAACATGTAACCAACAAATCTCCTAAGTAAACCGAGGCTGCATAATTAATATCTTTCTTTAGCGTATATGGGTCGGTATGATGATGTTCACCTACTACTATGTGCTGAACCCCAACACTGCGAAGAAAGCCTGCCATTTCATCGGCACTGTTGGCAATATAAACACTTAAAAAATTGTCGCCGTACTCAAGACCATGCGCTATGCCTGCACCAAGTGCATAAATATTTTTTAGAACTGCGGCATATTGCACACCCAGGATATCATGATTTGTAATTGTATTAATGTAGTCTGTTTTAAAGCAGGCGGCTATTTGCTGCGTTATGGCTACATCTACGCCAGAAAAAGTGAGATAAGAAAGCTTTTCTGCAGCCACCTCTTCTGCGTGGCAAGGACCCAGGACGGCGAAATAATTTTCAATAGGAAAATTAAATTCATTTAATAAAAATTCATTTAACAATAAATCCTGTTGCGGTACTAATCCTTTTATAGCAGAAAGTATTTTTTTATTTTGAAGAGTTGATGCGGGCACATTAGTAAGCACCTGTTTTATATAAGCCGATGGCACTGCGAGAACTAATATATCAGATTCATCAATAATTTTATTGATGTCGTCAGACATGGAAAGTAACGAAACGTCGAAATAAGCGGAACTTAAGTAGTGAGGATTGTGTCTCCGTTTTTTTATTTGCTCAATGATGGGACTATTGCGAATCCACCAATTTACTTTTTGATTATTATCGGTAAGAATTTTAACCAACGCTGTAGCCCAACTTCCACTTCCAATAATTCCAAATCTATAATCCATAATTTACACGATTAGAGAAATAAAAGTAAGGATAGCCTTAGATATGTCTTTTCTATTTATGAAGCAGAACTATTTTTCAAACAATTTATCCTTAGGTACAGGTTTTACTTTGGTGCCTGTTTTTAATGTTTTTGTAACAGCATTATAGGGAGCTGTCACCACTTCCTCACCATCTTTCAAACCGCTTAGTACTTCTATATTATTGATATCCTGAATACCGGTTGTAACAGTGCGCATGTCTACCTTTCCTTCTTTATTTAAAACAAATACAACTTCCTTAAGTTCATCGGCGACCACACCCTCATTTTCATTTGCCGGGTTTGCATTTGCTTTT
>Ga0173480_10000170_pt1 | contig 18521 bp, 15 predicted proteins | sample NitcycUS209509C1_FD_122622 | JGI IMG/M metagenome (GOLD analysis project Ga0173480, IMG submission 122622) | Soil microbial communities from Arlington Agricultural Research Station in Wisconsin, USA - Nitrogen cycling UWRJ-S209-509C-1 (version... | ecosystem: Environmental > Terrestrial > Soil... | reverse complement strand
TCGACGTCGAGCTTGAACAGATCGTCGTTCTCGATCGGTTCACCGTAAGGGAACCCGTCGACCGACTTGTGCTGCTTGGCGTAGTCGAGCAGCCGGCGGATGTCGAGGCCGCCTTTGTCGTAGACGCCGCCCTTCCAGTCGGTCACGGCGACGATCTTGGCGCCGAGACGGTTGAGCAGCTGCGCCGACACCGAGCCGACGTTGCCAAAGCCTTGAACCGCGACCGTCGCGCCCTTCATGTCGAGGCCGAGATGCTTGGCGGCTTCACGGGTGGTGATCATGACGCCGCGGCCGGTCGCTTCACGCCGTCCAAGCGAGCCGCCCATCTCGATCGGCTTGCCGGTGACGACCGCTGTCGTCGTCGCGCCGACGTGCATCGAGTAGGTGTCCATGATCCAGGCCATGACCTGCTCGTTGGTGTTGACGTCAGGCGCCGGAACGTCTTTTTCGGGACCGATGGCGTCGATGATCTCAGCGATGTAGCGGCGCGTCAGCGCTTCGAGCTCGCGTCGTGACATCTTCGAGGGGTCGCAAATCACGCCGCCCTTGCCGCCGCCGAACGGGATGCCGGCGACCGCGCACTTCCACGTCATCCATGCCGCCAGCGCCGTGACCTCGTCGAGTGTGACGTCGGGGTGATAACGGATGCCGCCCTTGGCCGGGCCAAGGGTGATGTTGTACTGGACGCGGTAGCCGGTGAAGACCTCGATCTTGCCGTTGTCCATCTGGACCGGGCACGACACCGTGATCTGCCGCTTCGGATGGGTGAGGACCTTCCAGATACCTTCGTCGAGTCCAATCAGGCGCGCCGCGCCTTCGAACTCCTGTAGCATCGCGCCAAACACGCCGCCTTCTGAAGCCATGTTCTCTCCTCGCCCCTGCCCGATCGTGCCGGTGGGACGCAACCGGCGAGGTTACCCGTGGGCCGGAAGGGAAGTCAAACCCGCGTCACACTGGACACATCAGACGAGGTGAGATTGACATATATGAGGCATACCAATACGCTTAGATCGTATGCGCACCACGCTCGATTTGCCGGACGGGTTGATTGAGGAGGCCCGCCAGATCGTCGGCTTCACGTCGAAGACCGACACGGTCATTCTGGCGCTCCGCGAGCTGGTCCGGCGCAAGCGTCTCGACGAGCTGAAGGCGCTGATGGGGCACGTCAAACTCGACATCGATCTTCCCGCCAGCCGCCGCCGGGCGCCGCGGTGATCGTCGTCGACACCTCGGTCTGGGTGTCGGTATTGCGCTCGCCGGGCAGTCCGGAAGCGCCCTTCCTGGTTGACCTTCTCGACGCCGACGAAGTCGGACTCGCCTTGCCGGTGCGCGTCGAGCTGCTGTCCGGGGCGTCGACGCCTGATCGCGCCAAGCTGCGGCGCACACTGTCCGCCCTGCCGGTGTTGTACCCGACTGACGAAACCTGGGCGCTCATCGACAGCTGGATTGACATCGCCGCCCGAAAGGGACAGCGCTTCGCTCTTGGTGATCTGCTGATTGGCGCGATCGCAGCCGAACAGGGCGCGCTCGTCTGGTCACTCGACGCCGACTTCGCGCGGATGGCATCGGCAGGACTGATTGGGCGCTACGAAACGTGACCGTTCCGCCGGGGCCCTATAATCAACGGTCATGAAGTCCGCCACGGCCCCACCGCCCGCGAAGCAGTTCACGACGATTTCCGGGCGTCAGATCGAGCCGCTCTACACCGCCGACGACGTCGCCGGGCTCGACTACGCAAAGGACCTGGGCGATCCGGGCGACTTTCCCTACACCCGCGGCATTCATCCGAGCGGCTATCGCGGCAAGCTCTGGACGATGCGCCAGTTCGCGGGTTTTGGGACTCCGGAGGAGACCAACGAGCGCTACAAGCAGCTGCTCGCCGCCGGCGGCACTGGTCTCAGCGTCGCGTTCGATTTGCCGACGCTGATGGGCCGCGATCCGAACCATCCGCTTGCGCTCGGCGAGGTCGGCAAGTGCGGCGTCTCGATCGTCACGCTGGCGGACATGGAGGTGCTCTTCAAGGGCATCACGCTCGCCGACATCACGACGTCGATGACGATCAATTCGCCGGCACCGATGATCTTCGCGATGTATCTCGTCGTTGCCGAGCAGCAGGGCGCCGACTGGAAGACGCTGTCGGGCACGATTCAGAACGACATCCTCAAAGAGTTCATCGCGCAGAAGGAATACATTTTCCCGCCGCGGCCGTCGATGCGGCTGATCACCGACATCTTCGAGTTCTGCACCAAGGAAGTGCCGAAGTGGAACACGATCTCGGTGAGCGGGTATCACATCCGCGAAGCCGGCTCGACGTCGCTGCAGGAGCTGGCGTTCACGCTGCGCGACGGCATCGAGTACGTCCAGTGGGGCGTCGACGCCGGGCTCGACGTCGACGACTTCGTGCCGAGGATTTCGTTCTTCTTCAACGCCCACAGCGACTTCTTCGAGGAGATCGCCAAGTACCGGGCGGCGCGCAAGATCTGGGCGACGGTGATGAAGGAACGGTTCGGCGCCAAGGACGAGCGGTCGTGGAAACTGCGGTTTCATACACAGACCGCGGGCGTGTCGCTGACCGCGCAGCAGCCGTACAACAACGTCGTCCGGACGGCGCTCCAGGCGCTCTCCGCGGTGCTCGGCGGCACCAACTCATTGCACACCAACTCGCTCGACGAGGCGCTGGCGCTGCCGACCGCCGAAGCCGCGACGCTCGCGCTCCGTACTCAGCAGGTGATCGCGCACGAAAGCGGGGTCACCAACATGGTCGATCCGCTTGGTGGCTCGTGGTTCGTCGAGAAGCTGACGCTCGACATGGAAGCGGGCGCCTACAAGTACTTCGAGACGATCGATCGCATGGGCGGCATGGTCGCGGCGATCGAGAACGGCTTTCCGCAGCGGGAAATCGCCGAGGCGTCGTACCGCTTTCAGCAGGCGGTCGAGGCCAGGGAAAAGCTCATCGTTGGCGTCAACGCCTACGTGGACGAGAACGAGACGCCGATGTCGATTCTCTACATCGACGACACCGCCGCCGAGCTGCAGGCACAGCGGCTCGAGCGGGTGATGGCGACACGCGATCATGCGCGCGTCGAGGCGGCGCTCGAGGCGCTCCGCGAAGCCGCGCGAGGCGCGTCGAACACGATGTATCCGCTCCTCGACTGCGTCCGGGCATACGCGACAGTCGGCGAAATGTGTGATGCCTTGCGACAAGTTTGGGGCGAATACGAAGAAGTACCGTCAATCTAGTAATCGGCGCGCCGGTTTCCCGTCAGTTCGCGACGATTATTTCCAGCCGTGGCGTCCAGTCGTGGCCCGGCGAAAGCCGTGCGCGCGGCATGCCCCTTGCAATAAAATGTGACCCCGTGACGTCTGGACCAGATTCGAAAGACACGGGGACGCGCCGGATTCGCGTGATCATCGCCAAACCGGGCCTCGACGGGCACGATCGTGGGGCCAAGGTGATCGCACGGGCGCTCAGGGATGCTGGCATGGAGGTCATCTACACCGGCCTTCGCCAGACGCCCGAACAGATCGCGGCGGCGGCGCTGCAGGAAGATGCCGACGTCGTCGGGCTGTCGATTCTGAGCGGCGCGCACATGCACATCTGCCCAAAGCTGATGGAGCTGTTGCGCGAGAAGGGACTGGAACATGTGACGGTGCTGGTCGGCGGGATCATTCCGGATGTCGACATCCCGAAACTGAAGGCGATGGGCGTCCAGGGGATCTTCCTGCCGGGCAGTCCGATGCAGGACATCATCGAGTTCATCAACCGCACGGTTCAGCCGCGAGCTGAGGCGATCTGAAGTTCGAACGATGCCGAAGACTTTGCTGCTAGCCGACGATAGCGTCACGATCCAGCGCGTCATCGAACTCACCTTCGCCAACGAGGACATCCGTGTGGTTGCGGTGAGCGACGGCAAGCGCGCCGTGCAATGGATGGACTCGGAGTGGCCCGACATCGTGCTCGTCGATGTCGAGGCGCCGGAGCTCGATGGATACGGCGTGGCGGCGTACATGAAGAAGTCGCCGCGGTTGAAGAATGTGCCGGTGTTGCTGCTGGCGGGTGCGTTCGAGCCCGTCGACGAGAAGCGCGCGGCGTCAATTGGGGTTGAGGGGGTGCTGGTGAAGCCGTTCGAACCACAGCAGCTCGTGACTCGCGTCACGGAACTGCTGACGCCGCCGCCGGCGAAATCGGGCGGACGGAAGGCTGCCGCGGCGGCGCCGGCTGAAGCTCCCGAGACGGGCACGGTGACGCCGTTTCCGGCGCAAGCCTCGCGCGGCGAAGACGGTCCGTTCCGCGTGACCCACGGCAGTCCGTTCGACGCCGACGGCACCCCGGAGGCCCTCGAGCCACCGGCACGCCCGGTCTGGGAGACCGGCGGAGGCACGCCGCTGGGCAGCGCGCAGGCGGCGCGATCCGAGGCGCCGGCACCGAAGGTGTCGCTGGTCAACGCCTTTTCAGCCCTGCTGGCCGCCGAGCAGTCGACGACACCCGCACCGGCCGCCGCCCCGGCGCCCGCCGCGATCAGCGACGCGTCGGTCGAAGACGCGGTTCGGCGCGTGCTCGCGCGCATGACCGACGACCTGGTTCGCCGCATCGTCGTCGAGACCGCCGAACGGCTGATCAAGGAAGAGATCCAGAAGATCAAGGACAATCCCGAATAAAATTGCGGAGTGTCCGTTCCGGAAAAACCCGCCCTCGAAGGGCTCGAAACCAAATGGCAGTCGCGCTGGGATACTGACGCGACCTACGCTTTCGATCGCACGCAGTCACGCGCCAACGTCTACTCGATAGACACGCCGCCGCCGACGGTCAGCGGCTCGCTGCACGTCGGTCACGTCTTTTCCTACACCCACACCGACATCGTCGCGCGCTATCAGCGGATGCGCGGCAAGGCCGTGTTCTATCCGATGGGGTGGGACGACAACGGCCTGCCGACCGAGCGGCGGGTGCAGAACTACTACGGCGTGCGCTGCGATCCATCGCTGCCGTTCGATCCGCACTTCCAGCCGCCGGCCGAGCCGCCGAAGCCGCCGCTCGCGGTGTCGCGCCCGAATTTCGTCGCGCTGTGCGGCACGCTCACCGTCGAAGATGAAAAGGTTTTCGAGCATCTCTGGCGCTATCTCGGGCTGTCGGTCGACTGGTCGATGACCTATGCGACGATCAGCCCGGCGTCGCAGCGGGCCTCGCAGCTCGCGTTCCTTCGCCTGCTCGCCAAAGGGCAGGCGTATCAGCTCGAGGCCCCGACGCTCTGGGACATCGATTTCAAGACCGCGGTCGCGCAGGCCGAGCTCGAAGATCGCGAGATGCCCGGCGCCTACCACCGCATCGCGTTCGCGCGCGAAGACGGCGCCGGTGCGGTCGAGATCGACACCACCCGGCCCGAGCTGATTCCCGCCTGCGTCGCGCTGGTCGCCCATCCCGACGACGCGCGCTATCAGCCGTTGTTCGGCAAACACGTGATCACGCCGCTCTTCGGCGTGCCCGTGCCGGTCAAGCCGCATCCGCTCGCCGATCCTGAAAAAGGCACCGGCGTCGCGATGATCTGCACGTTCGGCGATCTCACCGACGTGATCTGGTGGCGCGAGCTCTCGCTGCCGGTGCGCGCGATCATCCAGGCCAACGGCACGCTGAAGCCAATCGCGTGGGGCAGCGCCGGCTTTCCGTCGACCGACGCGGCAGCGGCGCAGGCGCGCTACGACACGATGGCGAATCTCACCGCCGCCAAGGCGCGGGCCCGGACCGTTGAGCTGCTCAAGGAAACCGGCGCGCTCGTCGGCGATCCGCGGCCGATCACCCACCATGTCAAGTTCTACGAAAAAGGCGATCGCCCGCTCGAGATCGTCACCAGCCGCCAATGGTTCTTCAAGACGATGGACCATCGGAGCGCGCTCATCGAGCGTGGCCGCGCGATGCGCTGGCACCCGGCGCACATGCAGACGCGCTACGAGAACTGGGTGAACGGCCTCAACGGCGACTGGTGCGTCAGCCGGCAGCGGTTCTTCGGCGTGCCGTTTCCGGTCTGGTACAAAGTCCGCGACGACGGCACCACCGATCACGAGGCGCGCCTCGTGCCTGACGAATCCCGGCTGCCGATCGATCCGTCGACAGACACTCCTGCCGGTTATCGCGAAGAGCAGCGCGGCCAACCGGACGGCTTCGTCGGCGATCCTGACATCATGGACACCTGGGCGACGTCGTCGCTCTCGCCGTTCATCGTCTGCGGCTGGGAGACCGACGAGGAGCTCTGGGCGCGCACGTTCCCGATGGACCTGCGGCCACAGGCCCACGACATCATCCGCACCTGGCTGTTTTCGACAGTGCTTCGCGCGCATCTCGAGGTGAACTCGCTGCCGTGGGCGAACGCCGCCATATCCGGCTGGGTGCTCGACCCCGATCGCAAGAAGATGTCGAAGTCGAAGGGCAATGTCGTGACCCCGATGGGGCTCCTCGAAGAGCACGGATCAGACGCCGTCCGTTACTGGGCCGCGAAAGGCGGACCGGGCGTGGACACCGCGTTCGACGCCGGCCAGATGAAGGTCGGTCGGCGGCTGGCGATCAAGCTGTTGAACGCGTCGAAGTTCGTGCTGACCAAGACCACTCCGACCGGCCCGGTGACCGAGCCGCTCGATCGCGCGATGCTGCGGCAGCTCGACGACGTCGTGCGGCAGGCGACCGACGCGCTGCAGGCGTACGACTACGCCGCGGCGCTTCGCGCCACGGAGACGTTTTTCTGGGGTTTCTGCGACGACTACATCGAGCTGGTCAAACGGCGGCGCGGCCGCGACGATGCCGGGGCAGGCTCGGCGAACGCCGCGGCGCAGACGGCGTTGTCGGTGATGCTCCGGCTGTTTGCGCCGGTGCTGCCGTTTGTGACCGAGGAAGTGTGGTCCTGGTGGCAGCCGGGTTCGGTGCACCGATCGGCCTGGCCGACGTCCGCCGAGCTGGCCGGCGCCGGCGACGATGCCAGCGCCTACGTGCGGGCCAGCGAGATCACCGCTGCCATCCGACAGCAGCGATCGGAGCGCAAACTCGGCTTCTCGGTGCCGGTGCGGGTGACACTCAATGGCGTCGATCGCGGCGTGTGGCCGTCGATCGCCCGCGATCTGCTCGAGGGCAACAACGTCGTCGGCGATCCATTAATCGATTTCGATGCGCCGGCGTTGACGGCGGCGATCGAGCCTGTCGCCGCCGATGTCTGATCCGCTGCCGCTGTCCGTCTATCGCGGGATCGTCGGCCGCGCCATCGCCGAAGACCTCGGCGACGGCGACGTCACGACGCGCGCGACCGTCCCCGATGCGGCGGTGGGCCGCGGCGCGCTGATCGCCAAGAGCGACTGCGTGATCGCCGGCCTCGACGCGGTCCGCGAGACCTTCGCCCAGCTCGACGCGCGCGTGCGCTGCGGGTTCGCGCACGCGGACGGCGATCGGCTTCGCGCCGGCGAAACGATTGGATCGATCACCGGACCGGCGGCGGCGCTGCTCATCGGCGAGCGGACCGCACTCAACTTTCTCCAGTATCTGTCCGGCATTGCCACCGTGACCCGCGCGTTCGTCGACGCGGCGGCCGGGCAGATCGTCATTCTCGACACACGGAAGACCACTCCCGGACTGCGGGCACTGGCGAAATACGCGGTCCGTTGCGGCGGCGCGACGAATTATCGCTCCGGCCTGCATGACGGCGTGTTGATCAAGGACAATCACATTCGGCTCGCCGGCGGGATCGCCGCGGCAGTCGAGCGCGTACGTCAGCGCGGCACGGACTTGAAGATCGAAGTCGAGACGCAGAGCCTGACTCAGGTGGAGGAGGCGCTCGCCGCCGGCGCGGACATCATCATGCTGGACAACCTCAACGTCGCGACGATGCGCGAGGCGATCGCGAAGATCGCGGGACGGGCGCGGGTTGAGATCTCCGGCAATGTCACGTTGGCGCGACTGCCGGAACTGGCTTCGCTTGGAGCCGACTATGTCTCGGTCGGCGCGCTGACCCATTCGGCGCCGGCCGCGGACATCAGCCTCGAGATCGAAGTGGCAGCGAGTGACGGAGTCGTACCGTGACCGCCACCGATCCATGGCCGCCGCCGCAGTACCACGCTGAAGTCACGTCCACCAACGATCTGGCGCTGCAGCTCGCGCTGCGCGGAGCTCCGGAGGGGAGTGCCGTGCAGGCTGGCCGTCAGACCGCGGGACGCGGGCGGTTTGGACGCGAATGGTTTTCGCCTGCAGATGCCGGCCTCTACCTCTCGGTGGTGGCGCGGCCCGATCGCGCGCCGCGGTCGTGGTCGCTCTTGACGCTGGCGGCCGGCGTCGCCGCCGCCGAGGCGATTGAACGTACTACCGGGCTGCGCTGCGATTTGAAGTGGCCGAATGACATCGTGATCGGCCGGCCGTGGCGAAAACTCGGCGGCGTGCTGTGCGAGTCCGCGGAACGCGCCGTGGTGATTGGCATCGGTCTGAACCTGCGTGCCGCGGCCTATCCGCCAGACATTGCCGATCGCGCCACCGCCATCGAAGTCGAACTGGGACGCGAGATCGAGTCGCCGGCATTGAGCGGCGCGCTGATGCGGTCGCTGCAGGACGCGCTGGCGCAGCTTCGAGCCGGCGGGCATGATCAGATCTGCGAGGCGTGGCGGGCACGCGCCCGCGGTGGGCTCGGCGGGCGTGTCGTTCGCTGGCGGGAAGAAGGGCAGGAGCGGCGCGGGCGTGCGCGGGACATCGACGCCAATGGCGCCCTGCTGGTCGAGGCGGATGGACAAGTCGTACGTGTCATCGCCGGAGAAGTGACGTGGGAGCCGTGGACGCGTGAGTGAAACAGAACCGGCCGCTGGCGCCGTCGGAACCGTGGACGTCGGCGAGTACTGCCGGCGGGTCGAAGAGTTCCTGACCCGAGTCAATGGCGGCCATCTCGTCCGCATCGTCGGACCGGGATTCACGCTGGTGCGTGAATGGGCCGCCGACGGGATTCCGCTGAGCGTGGCATTTCACGGCATCGCTGCGAAAGCGGACCGGCACCGCACCGGAGCGTCGAGCCGTCCGCTGCGGCTCGAGTTCTGCGAATCCGACGTTCGTGAAGCATTTCGCGCGTGGCGGCGCGCGGTCGGAGCGTTTTCCGTGACTGAGCCGGCTACCGATGAGATCACGGCCGCGCCGGTCGAGGAGAACCGGCGGCCGTCGCTGTCGAAGCATCTGGACCGCGCCGTCGACCGCCTGACTCGCGCCGCCGGCCGCATCGAACTCTCCGAGGCGTTCCGAGATGGCGTGACCGAACAACTCGGCGTCGTCGTGTCGCTGCGCGACGAAGCGCGAAAAGCGCGTGGCCCGGCGCGTGCCGCCGTCGCCGCCAGGCTGCCGGCCGTCGACGCCGCGCTGGCCGCGATTGCCAGGGCTGCGGCGCCGCCGGAGTTGCTCGCGCAGGTGCGGCGGGACGCCGAAGCCGATCTGGCGGCCTATCGTCACCGGTTGGCCGCCGACGCGTGGACGCGCGCGATCGACGTCGGCGTCGATCACGCGCTCCGCGATCGATTCGGGCTGCCGGCGCTGGACGTCGCCGGGCTCTAGGGACACACCGATGGAATTGACAATCGAGCGCGCGGTCGCCGGTGGGCGCATGCTGGCGCGCCACGAAGGCCGGATCGTGTTCGTCCGCGGCGCCATTCCCGGCGAGCGCGTCCGCACCCGAGTCGAGAAGAGCACTCGCCAGGCGATCTGGGCCGACACGATCGAGGTGCTCGAACCGAGTGCAGATCGGCGCGAGCCGATCTGCGATGCTGCTTGCGGCGGCCTTGCCTACGCGCACATCGAGTACGCGCGTCAGCGCGAGCTGAAACGCGATGTCGTCGCCGACGCGTTCCGGCGGCTCGCCCGCTTCGATGTGCCAGCGGGTTTTGCAGTGGCGGGCTCGCCGGAGCGCGGCTATCGCCTGCGTGCGCGCCTTCACGTCAGCGACGGACGCGCCGGGTTCTTCCGCGAGGGCTCGCACAGCTGGTGCGACGCCGCGCCGACCGGCCAGCTCGCCGACGGCGCGATCGCCGCCGCCGACGCGGCCATCGCGGCCCTGGGTCGTCGCGCGCCCGCCGTCGATGCCGTGACCGTCATCGAGAACATCAGTGGCGCCGAGCGTGTGGTGCACTTCGAGCCGCGCGAAGGCATGCGGCTCGACGATGTGGCCCGCACGCTGGCGCTGCCCGACGGCGTCACCGGAATTACCGCCGACGCCCGCGGCCACGTGGTGACGATTGCGGGATCGCCGACGGTTACCGACACGGCTGATCAGTTGTTCGGTGGCGCGTCGCCGATCGGCGCGCTGCCGGCGTGGACGCGACACGCGACCTCTTTTTTCCAGGGCAATCGGTTTCTGACCGGGCCGCTGGTGCGGCACGTGCTCGACCTCGTCGGCAGTGATGCGGTCGCTGATCTCTACGCCGGCGTCGGGTTGTTCGCGATCGCGCTTGCGGCGCGTGGTGGGCGGGTCATCGCGATCGAAGGCGATCGATCGAGCGGCGGCGATCTCGACGCCAACGCCGGGCCGTGGCGCGAGCGGCTGCGCGCGGTGCATGCCGCGGTGGAGGACGTCGGGCAGTTCGTTCACCCGGGTGACGTCGGCGCCGTCGTCGCCGATCCGCCGCGAACCGGCATGTCGCCGGAGGCGCTCACCGCCGTCGTTGCCCTCGGGGCGGCGCAGATCGTCTACGTGTCGTGCGATCCGCCGACGCTGGCGCGGGATGCTGCGAAGCTCATGGCCGCGGGCTACGGACTAACGTCCCTGCGGGGTTTTGACCTATTCCCGAACACCGCGCATGTCGAGAGCGTGGCGGTGTTCGCGAAGTAAGAAGCCGAAAAAAGGGACCGGGTCGCTTTTTACGATTTACGTAAAAAGCGACCCGGTCCCTTTTTAGCGACCGGGCTTTTTCGCGGCCGTCACCAGCGCTTCGAACAAAGGCGAGAAACGTCCGCTGCGCCAGAAGTTTTCCGGGTGCCATTGGACGCCGATGCACCAGCGCGATGCCGGGCGCTCAATCGCCTCGATCACGCCGTCCGGCGCGACTGCCGAGACGACGAACCCCGGTGCGACCTGCTTGACCGACTGATGGTGGCGGCTGTTGACCGCCAGGCGCCGACCTGGTCCGAGCCGTTCAGCCAGTACCGCGCCCAGACACGTCTCCGGCCCAACGATGACGTCGTGCGACGGCTCATCGCGCGGCTCGACGACGGAATGCGCGAGCGCCGCCGGATCGGCGCTCGGGATGTCCTGAACGAGCGTGCCGCCGGCCGCGACGTTCAGCACCTGGACGCCGCGGCAGATGGCGAGCAGCGGCAAATCGCGTTCGAGCGCCGCGCGCGCGATCGCCAGTTCGTAGGCGTCGCGAACCGGATCGAGATCCAGCGTCTCGTGCCGCTCGTCGTCGTTGTAGTGCGCCGGATCCACGTCGGCCCCGCCGGTAAGCAGGACGCCGTCGGCGCCTTCGAGCGCCGCCGGCAGCGGGTCGGTCTCGGGTGTGATCACCCGCGGCGTGGCACCCGCGTTTTCGAGCGCCGACAGGTAGTCGGCTTTGGGCCAGGCGACCGCGATTACCGGCATCGCATCACATCCTCGTCGGCACCGTACAACCCATCAGGTCGAGCGCCCGCGCCAGTTGCCGGCGGGCGTATGCGACGCCGGCGGCGCGCCACAGGCGGGCGTCGGCGCGCTCCTCGCGCAGGATGGGTTGCCGGTGATAGAACGCGTTGAACGCCTGCGCCAGCCCGAAGGCGAACTTGGCCAGCACCGACAGTTCGAGCGAACGTACTGAGGCGTCGACGACCTCGTCGAGCCGCGCTGCTTCAAGCACCAGGGCCCACAATTCGTCGCCGTCGTCGCCGCTCTCGATCGCCGCGCGGCCCAGATCGGCAAGTTGCGCGACGACTTGCGCCTCGGTCAACCCTTCGCGTTCCTGCAGCTTCGCGAAGATGTTGTTGGCGCGGACAACGGCGTACTGGATGTACGGTCCGGTCTCGCCTTCGAAGCTGAGCGCCTCTTCGATGTCGAACGCGATCACTTTGCCGCGCGTGAACTTCACCAGGAAATAGCGCACGGCGGCGACCGCGATCGCCTCCGCGGTCCGCTGTGCGTCGGCGGCGGCGAGCTCAGGATTGCGCTTTGACACTTCATCCCGCGCCGTCGCAATCAGGCGATCAAGCAGATCGTCGGCCTTCACGCCAAGGCCCTTGCGCCCGGACACCTCGACGAACGGCTTGCCGTCGGCCTCGGTATCGGCGTAGCCGAGGGCCCGAGCGGTCGCGTGCGACAACGCGACCATTTCGTACGAGAAGTGCGTGGAGCTGTCAGCTTCTTTGGCGAAGCCCATCTGCGCCAGCGCCTGCTTCAGCAGTTGCTGCAGATATGCCTGCCGCGAGTCGATCACGTTGTAGACCGCGCTGGCGCGCCCGAACGACGGGACGCCGGTCGTAACCCCGGTCCCCGCCGTCGTCGCCCACAGCGGATTGCCGTTGCGCGGCTCGAACACGCGATAGTGAAAATCCTTGCCGAGCAGGCCGAATTTCCAGAACTGGTTGGCGATGTCCTTGCCAACGTAGGTCACGGTGCCGTTCGATCGGACGATGACTTTTTCCTTCTGCTCGGGATCGTCTTCGCCCTCGGCCGCCGCGGGAGCGTTCGCATCTTCGATCGGCATCACCCAGCAGCCGGCCAGCTTGCCCTCGGTCTGCAGGAAAATCGATTGGCGCTGCTTCAGCTGTTCGAACGCCGTCGCCCAGAACTGCAGTCGGAGGATGTCGCCCTCCCAGGTCAGCAGGTCGTAGTCGACGTTCATCCGAGCCATCGTCTTCAGATGACACCGGACGATGCGATCGGCGATGAACGCGCCCATCTCGGCCATCGCGTTGCCGCCCTCTTCGATCGCGTGCAGCGCGTGCGCGCGCAGCGACAGGCGCGCCTTGTCCGCTTCGTACCATTCGGTCACACGGGCGTAGAGGTCCCAGCAGTAGTAATCGAACGGCTGTCCGTTGTTGGCGAGTGCTTTGACCTCAGCCAACGTCCGGTGCTCGAGCTCGATGAAGCCGACCACGACGTCGGCGACCTGCACGCCGGTATCGTCGATGTAGTTCTGGACTTCGACCGGACGGCCCTGGAAACGCAGCGCGCGGACCAGCGTGTCGCCGAGCGCCGAGTTGCGGAGGTGGCCGATGTGCGCGGCCTTGTTCGGGTTGATCGCGGTGTGCTCGACGATGACCTTGCCGCCGGCCTCGCCCGCGGCGGGCGGATCGGCGGCGAGGCGGGCACGCAGGAACGTCGCGCGATCCAGATAGAAGTTCAGATACCCGTTGGCGGCGGCATCGACGCGCGAGATCCCCTCGATCGCAGGAATCGTCGCCGCCAGTTCCTGGGCGATGGCGCGCGGCGCCTTGCGCAGCCGCCGAGCCAGCTCGAAGGCCACCGGCACCGCCAGATCGCCCAGCGCCCGCTTCGGTGGCGTCTCGATGACAATCGCGGGCAACTCGGCTTCGGCCATGCCGAAGGTGGTCATGAGGTGTCCGCGCAGCCCGGCACGCAGACGTTGATGCACCGGAAGGATCATGAAGCGGGTAATTGTACTCTTGCGAAGTCGTCTGGCGAGTTGACGTTGGCGAGCAGGCGCTCGGGCCGGCCGAACTGCGTCAACTCGTCCGCCGTCATCGCCGCCATAGCCAGGACGGCGTCAAGCGCACCGGCCTGCAATCGGCCGGCCTCAATAGCGGATCGCACCGCGTGGCGCGCCGTCCGGGCATAGACGGCTAGCAGCGGTTCAGTCCCGCGGACCGTCCGCACCCAGGCGCCGTCGTGCCCATCGGACAGCTCGACCAGTCTCGCCAGCAGTCCGGCATCAAGAAACGGCAAGTCGCACGCCACGACGACGACCCGATCCGTTTCGGCGACTTCGAGGGCCGTGTAAATGCCACCGATGGCGCCGACGTCCGGAATCCGATCCGGGTACACCGTGAGTCCGACGTCGTCGAACCGGTCCGGCGCCCCGCCGACCACGAAAACCGGCGCCGCAATTCGTCGCAGGACCTCGACTTGCCGTACGATGATAGGGCGGCCCTCGACGACGAGGCGGCTCTTGTCCAGTCCGCCATAGCGGCGGGCGCGGCCGCCGGCAACAATTGCTGCGGCCGTCGTGAGGAGGGTCACGCACCGATCATGACAGAGGCGCGCATCGGGCGCCTGCTTGCAGCCTGCCTCCACCAGGCGATCCTCGAACAGCTGCCGCAGCGCATAGATTTTTACGAAAACTGGCTCCACCCCGACGGCCTGCGCGATGGAAATATCGGGCTCGCGCCGATAACTGCGGTCGTGGGATTCCTCCGCACCGAGGGCGACGCCTACGACCGCGTCATGGCCCAGGCCGGGACGCTGGCGGCCGAATGGTCGGTGACGTCGATGTCGGCGATCCGAAAGCGGGCGCTGATGTGGCTGCCGCGCGGCCTCCGAACGCGGGCGGCCCTGCGCGTCGCCGCGGAAATCGGGCGGGACATCTGCAGCACAACGCGAGCCCGGGCGAGCGTGAAGGGCAGTTCTGCCCGGGTCGAAGTGCGCGAGTCGCTGTTCTGCGCGGTGCGAGGCCAGCAGGCCACGCCGCTGTGCGGCTTCTACGTCGCCGTCGCCATCGAGACACTGCGGAAACTGGGACTGACCGCTGGCGGCCGGATCGACCGCTGCCGTGCGATCGAAGGCGGCAACTGCATCCTGACGTTCGACATCACCGGCGTCGCCGAGACGACGACGGATCCGGCCATCGCTGCCTGATGCTCGTCTGTTTTCGCATGCGGCTCGTGCGACAGGCGATGTTGGCCATCTGCGTCTGGACCGGCGCGGCCGGAGTCGCCGCGGCGCAGTCGCCGAACGCGCGCGGGACCCGCGTGCTCATCCTCCCGTTTACCGCCAGCGTCGATGCCAAAGCACCCGGCGGTGCCGGCTCCGCGCTCTGGCTCGGCGAGGCGACCGCACTGCTGCTCGGCGAGGGCCTTGGCGATCGCGGTGTTGGCGCATTGCCTCGCGATGAGCGGCTGACCGCGTTCGATCGTCTGCACTTGCCGATGACGTCGGCGTTGACGCGCGCGACGATGATTCGCGTCGGCGAGCTGATCGGCGCGACCGAGCTCGTCTTCGGCGAGGTCAAGCTCGGCGATCGCCTGGGCGTGCGCATCCGCGTCATTCATCTGGAGCCGGGACGCGAGTTGCCGGAGATCAGCGACGAGGCGCCGCTGTCCGACATCTTCGTCCTGCTCGATCGACTGGCGGCGCGGCTGGCGACGTCGCTCGGGCGACCGTCCGCGCCGGCGAGCACGCCGCCGGCGCCGCTGCCGCTCGACGCGTTCGAGAGTTACGTCAAGGGCCTGGTCGCGGCGACCCCGCAATCGCAGCAGCGCTTCCTCGAGAGCGCGATCACAAAAGCACCGAACGATCCACGCGTTCTCACCGCGCTCTGGGGCGTCTACACCACGCTCGGGTTGCACGAGCGGGCGCTCGCCACCGCCAACGCCGTCCGCGCCGACTCGCCGCTGGCGCGCAAGGCGCGGTTTGCCGTCGCGCTGTCGCTGATCGAGCTCAAGCGGCTCGACGGGGCGTTCAAGGAACTGAGCGCGCTCTATTCCGCGCAACCCTCCGCCGCGATTTCGAACGCGCTTGGCGTCGTCCAGCTCCGCCGCAGTCCGCCGCCGGGTTCGACGCCGGCGACGACGTATTTCCAACGCGCGGCCCAGGAAGCGCGCGGTAACACCGACTACCTGTTCAACCTCGGCTATGCCTTCGCGGTGGCGCAGAACGCCGCTTCGGCGCTCCAGTGGCTCCGCGAGACCGTGCGATTCGACGCCGCGGATGGCGACGCCCACCTCGTCATGAGCAGTGTGCTGGCGTCGACTGGCCGCAACGTCGAAGCCCAGCGCGAGCTCGAGCTGGCGCGGCTGCTCGGCACCCGCCTCGAAACGCTCGACCCGGCGCCGTCGGCCAAAATTCCCGCCGGGCTCGAGCGCTTGCCCGACGATCTCGATCTCCGAACCGCGCCGCGCGCCGACGACGTCCTGGCGGCCGCGCAGCAGGACCAGCGCGACACCGCCGCGTTTCATCTGTCGCGCGCCCGGGAACTGGTCGCCGGCGGCCGCGATCGCGACGCCACCGGCGAGCTGCGGCGGGCGGTCTACCTTGCGCCATACGAGGATGAACCGCACTTGCTCCTCGGCGCGATTCTCGTGCGCGCCGGCCGGATGTCGGATGCGATCGACGAATTCACGGTCGCGATCTGGTGCCGCGATTCGGCGGCGGCGCGGATTGCGCTGGGCAACGCCCTGCTCGACACCGGCGATCGCGACGGCGCGCGAAAACAGGCCGATCGCGCCATCGCGTTGGCGCCGACATCGCCCGAAGCGCGCGAGCTGATCAAGCGAATCGGCGGTTGATCGCCGTGTTAACATCCTGAGCAACGCATGACCGATCAGACGTTTCGCGAAATCCAGTTGAGCGGCAAGCAACTGGTCTTTGCGTTCATGGCGTCCGTGGTCGTCCTCGTCGCGGCATTTCTGCTCGGCGTGTCGGTCGGCCGCGGTGTCCGGCAAACCGTGCCGCCAGGGACCGACGTCGTCGCCAACGATCCGCCGGCGCCGGCGACGCTGCCGCCGCCGACTGAGACCAAGCCCGGCGACCTCACCTATCACGACAAGCTGCAGGGCCAGACCCCGGCGAAGCCTGGTGAGCAGCCGGCGCCGCCCGTGACCGAACCGCCAGCCAACCCGGCGGCCAACGGATCGAAGCCGGTTGCGCCGCCACCCGCATCGACTGCACCGCCGGCATCGACCACGCCGCCGGCGCCGGCCGCGACGCCGCCGGCCCCGAACCCGGCGACGACCAAGAAGCCCGAGGCGGCCGCGCAACCGCCGCAGACTGCGCCGGCGCCGCAGACCGCGGCCAACACCGCGAAGCCACCCGCCGCGCCGCCGGCCAAGGGTGGCTACGTGTTGCAAGTGGGGCTGTACAAGTCGCGCGAGAACGCGCAGTCGATGGCCGCCAAACTGAAAAAGGCCGGCTATCCGACGATTATTACGACTGGGAGTACGGGCGCTTTTGCCGTGCGCGTCGGGCCCTACGCCGACCGCGCCGAGGCGGAGCGCATGCAGGCCAAGCTGCAGCGTGAAACAGGGGACAAGCCGTTAATCCAGTCGCGCTAGCGCTCCTCTCCGGCGCGCTCTACACCGTCAGCTTTCCAAAGTACGGGCACCCCGCATTCGCCTGGATCGCAATCGCTCCGCTGATTGTCGCGGCCGCACTCGCCGGCCGCGCCGGATCTCCGCGCCGCGGCTTCCTGCTCGGCTGGATCGCCGGCACCACGGGATTTCTGGGCACGCTCTATTGGACCGCCGGGACGATGCAGATGTACGGCGGTCTGCCGACCTGGGTGGCGGCGCTGATTGCGGTGCTGCTGGCGCTGTATCAAGGCATCTTTCCCGCGTTTTTCGGCTGGCTGGTCGCGCGCGCGGTGGCGCGTCGCGGGATGACCGGCGTCTGGCTCGCGTCGCCATTCTGGGTCGTCACCGAGTGGCTGCGCGGCTCGGTCGGCGTCGGCGACGGCTTCCCATGGGTGTCGCTCGGCAGCTCGCAGGCGAGCGTGATTCCGATCGTGCAGCTGGCCAGCGTTGTCGGTCTGTACGGCCTTTCGATGCTGCTCGCATTGGTGTCATCGGCTGCCGCCGCGCTGGCGTTGTCGCGGCAGCGCGCGCACGTGCGCGGCGCCATCGCGGTGGCGATGCTCGTGCTGGTCATCGCCGTGTGCGGCATGCTGCGCGTCACCTGGGGGACGCTGGCGACGGACGGCCCGTCACTGCGCGTCGGCCTGGTGCAGGGCAACGTCGCTCAGGAGAACAAGTACGATCCCCGCTACCGCGACGCGATCATCAACTCGTATGTGGCGCTGAGCCGGCAGACGATCGGCGCCGGCGCCGGGCTCGTGGTCTGGCCGGAAGCGGCGACGCCATTCTTCTTCGACCTCGATGCGGTGCTGTCCGATCCGATTCGCAAGTTGGCGGCGCAGTCGCGGACGCCGTTCATCATCGGCACCGACGAGCTCGAGCCCGGGCAGGGCGGCGCACCGAATCGCATCTACAACTCCGCGGTGCTGCTCGGCGCCGACGGCCGCTCGCACGGCACGTATCGAAAGATTCGCATCGTCCCGTTCGGCGAATACGTGCCGGCGAAGAAGATGTTGTTCTTCGTCGGGCCGCTGGTCGAAGCGGTCAGCGACTTCAGCGCCGGCACTGAGCCGATCGTTCTCGATGCCGGCGGCAAGCGCGTCAGCGTGTCGATTTGTTACGAGTCGGTCTACCCGTGGCTGTCGCGCGCCTTCGTTCAACGCGGCAGCCAGTTACTGGCAACAATCACCAACGACGCCTGGTTCGGGACGTCGTCGGCGGCCTATCAGCACTTCGATCAGGGCGCGCTTCGCGCCGTCGAGGAGGGCCGCTACCTGGTCCGCGCCGCCAACACCGGCATCAGCGGCGCGGT
>Ga0173480_10000169_pt1 | contig 18696 bp, 12 predicted proteins | sample NitcycUS209509C1_FD_122622 | JGI IMG/M metagenome (GOLD analysis project Ga0173480, IMG submission 122622) | Soil microbial communities from Arlington Agricultural Research Station in Wisconsin, USA - Nitrogen cycling UWRJ-S209-509C-1 (version... | ecosystem: Environmental > Terrestrial > Soil... | reverse complement strand
GCCGTTCACGCCACCGCAGCGCGAGAAGCTGATGACCTTCATGCGCAGCTTCTACGACGGCTTCGTCGAAAAGGCCGCCAAGGCGCGGAATACGACACCAGACCGGATCGACGCGGTGGCTCAGGGGCGGGTGTGGACCGGCGCCCAGGCGAAGGCGCAGGGACTGGTGGATGCGCTCGGCGGGCTGGATGTCGCCGTTGGCCTGGCCAAGGAGCGGGCCAAGATTGCGGCGTCCGAAGACGTGGAGCTGGTGCTGTTTCCCCGGCGGAAAACCTTCTACGAAGTGCTGTCAGCGCAGCTGGGGGGCAGCAGCCGTGCGAACGTCCTCGGATTCTTGACCGCCGGCCGGCGCGAACCGCTCGTGGCGGGGGCGATGATTCATCAGCTGTTTCGCCGCGGCGAGCCGCTGGCCCTGATGCCGATCAGGTTTGTGAGGTAGGAAATGGGGTCGGGAGTCCTTTTACGAGGACACTCCCGACCTTTGGTTTCTGGGCGTGTCGGGAGTGTCCTCGTAAAAGGACTCCCGACCCCATTTACAGCGCAGAGTTCGCCGAGATGATCCGCTGCATGACGTCAGCCTTGATCTGAACCGACGCCTTCTCGCGTGCCTGGCTCAGATACGAGGCGAAGAACTTGTTGCGCCGTTCTTCGAGCAGGTCGGCGCGGAACGCTTCACGCGCCCTCCGGAACTCCTCTGAATTCACGTCCGAGCGTTCCATCACGCGCACGATGACCGTGGCGTCAGCGGTCGTGATCGGTCCGCTGGTGCCGCCCACCGGCAGCGCGAACGCCGCCTTGTCCACCTCGGTGCTGATGCCGACGTCGGGCAGCGCCGAGTTCCGCGTCACCAGCTGCGACTCCTTCGCTTCGAACCCCTGCGCCTTGGCCGCGGCGGCAAAATCACGGGCCGATGAGAGCGCCGCGGCGATCTCATCGGCGCGGGTCCGGCTCAGTTCCGCCGCCTTCTGACGGATGACGTCGTTCCGCACCCGTTCGCGGACTTCGTCGAGCATCGGCACGTACGGATCCTTCTTGCCGGTCACCGTCAGGAACACCGGGCCGCGGGGGGTGGTGATCGGGCCGCCGACTTCGCCGTCCTTGAGCGAGAAGACGCGATCCGACGCCTCGGGCGCCACGCCCAGGCCGCTGACCGGCTGCTCGCGCGTGAAGAAATCGGACTCTTGCACCTTGAGGCCGGCGCTCGTTGCGGCCTTTTCCATCTCCGCGAGCGACTTCATCGTGCCCAGGTCGGTCGCCTGACGGGTCACCTGCGCGGTCGTCTTCTCCGCGAGCAGCTGTTCCTGGATCTGCGGGCGGACTTCATCCAGCGGGCGGGTGAGCGCGGGCTTGTGATCGGTGACGCGGATGATGTGGAACCCGAACTCCGACTTGACCAGGTCGCTGGTCTCACCCGGCTTCATCCCGAACGCCGCCGTCTCGAACTCCGGCACCATGCGTCCGCGCGGCGAGTAGTCGAGATCGCCGCCACTGGCTTTCGACCCTTCGTCCTCCGAGTACTTGCGCGCGAGCGCCGCGAAGTCGCCGCCGCTCTTCACCTGCTTGAGGACCTCCTCCGCCTGCGCGCGTACGGTCGCCTCGTCCTTCCCGGCAGTCTTGAAGAGGATGTGACTGGCACGCACCTGTTCCGGCGTGCGATAGCGCTCGACGTTCTGATCGTAGAAACGCTGGACCTCGTCTGGCGTCACCGCCACCTTGAGCCGGGCGGCCTGCGTGTCGAGCAGGAAATACTTCACCTTCCGCTGCTCGCCGACACGGTATTCGGCCTTGTGCGCCTCGTAGTAGCTCGCCACGTCGGCGTCGGTGACGCTGACTTTGTCGCGGAACTTGTCGGCGGTCAGTGCCACCACTTGCAGCTTCACCCGCTCGTTGCGCTCCTTGTAGATGCGTTCCAGATCGCTGTTGGAAATCGCCATCCAGTCGGTGAGCGTGCTGCGCAGCTTGGTGACGAGCAGGCTGCGCCGCAGCCCGTCTTCGAACTCGCTGACCGACAGCGGAGGATTGTTGGCTTGCAGAATCTGACGATACCGCTGCTCGCCGATGAACTGCCCGTTCTCGCTGAAGACCGGGAACGCCATGATCGCCTGCGCGAGCTCCTCGTCGGTGACGCGGATGCCCTTGCGTTCGGCCTCCCGCAGCGCCACCTGCTCCTCGATCATGCTGTTGAGGATGTTCTCCTCGATCCGGAGCTGACGCAGGATGGCGGTGTTGCCGCCGAACTGCTGCCGGTACTGCTGCATCTGCTGCAGGTAGCGGTTCCGGAAGTCGCCGGCCAGGATGTCCTCGCCATCCACTTCCGCGACCACCTCCCGCGAGGTGGCGCCGGCGGTGGTGCCTGGTTTGGTCCGGAAGTAGTCGCCGAGGTAAAAGGTCAGCGTCACGGCCACGACGGCCAGGCTCCACTTGAGCCAGCTCTTGTGCCGACGCATCCGGTCGAGCATTGTCATGAGTCAGTCCTGTGCAACGGACGCACTCCCGGCCCCGGCGTCAGGCCGAACGGGAATCGCGAACCCGGAATCGTACGATAACGGGCCTACGCCGGCAACCCGCGGTGCAAATCAGCGCCGATTCCGGCACGTCCGTGATAATATTCGACGCGTTCAGAACAGTTTAGGGCCCCCGAGGGCCCGTATACGGCAACGCTCTCCCCGCCTCCCCGAGCGGTGACGCCTATCTCCAGCACACACGACGCCGCCGGCCCAACCGGCCGACGTCCAGATTTTTCAACCCGTTTCAAAGGCCGTTTGCGGACCCTTCGCACACGCCTGGACCGCGGTGACGCCGTGCTGCAGGCGTGGCGTGACGCGAACGCCACGCTCGAACCCGAGCGGGTGGCAGCCTGGCTGACCCAGCAGATGGAGGGCGCGATTCCTGCGCCCTGCTGGCTCGTCGTGGTTCCGGACCCGGCGGGGCAGCCGGCGGTGCTCGGGGAACGCGGCCTCACGCCCGAGCTCGGCCCGGCGGTGAACTCGATTTTCGGCTGGGTGATGCGGAACGGGGCGGAACTGTTCTCGGCCGATCTGGCTTGCGACAATCGCGCCGGCATTGGCGAGCAGGGCACGGCGGCGGCGTTCCCCTTGTCCTGCCGCGGTCGCACGGTTGGTGTCCTGGTCGCCCTCGACCCGGCCCCGTCCTCGGCGGCGCCGACGGTGAGTGCCGCACTTCTGGAGACCTTTCGCGGGTTTCTCGAGCCGGCGGCGCTGGCACTCGACAACGCGCTGACCGTCCAGCGTGCCGAGGCGCTGTCGGTCATCGATGACCTGACGCGGCTGTATAACTCGAGATATCTGCACCAGTCGCTGCGTCGCGAGAGCAAGCGGGCGCTGCGGCAGGGCCGTCCGATGTCGCTCCTGTTCGTGGACCTCGACGGGTTCAAGCAGATCAACGACACCTACGGGCATCTGGCGGGCAGCAAGGCGCTGGTCGAGGTTGGCGCAGTTCTGCGTGGCTCCGCGCGCGAAACGGACGTAGTCGCGCGCTTCGGCGGAGACGAGTTCGCCCTCGTGCTGCCGGAAACCAACCACGACGGGGCTCTGGCCGTGGCCGGCCGTCTTCGGAGCCGGCTGGCTTCCACCAGATTCCTCGCGTCCGACGGCGCATCGGTTCAATTGACAGCATCTATTGGGGTGGCCACCCTGCCGGATTCGGCAGGTTCGGCCGAAGAACTACTGCGAGCGGCCGACAAGGCCATGTACAGGGTCAAAGCGTCCGGGAAGGACGGGATTCAGGCTGCTCAGCGGGACGAGCGGCCAGTGTCCTCCGGACAGGACTCAAGGAGTTAGCGGCGTGCCTCTTGGCTCGTTTCTGTCGTTGTTTTCGAGCGATCTCGCGATCGATCTCGGCACCGCCAACACCTGCGTTTACGCGCGGGGCAAGGGCATCGTCGTCAACGAACCCTCGATTGTGGCGATCAACAAGATCAACGGTCGCGTCGAAGCGGTCGGCAAGGATGCGAAGGAGATGCTCGGGCGCACCCCGGGCAACATCGTCGCGATCAAACCGATGAAGGACGGCGTGATCGCCGACTTCGAGGTGACCGAGAAGATGCTGACCTACTTCATCAAGAAGGCGCACAACCGCAACGTCTGGGTTCGCCCCCGTATCGTCATCGGCGTGCCGTCGGAGATCACGCAGGTCGAAAAGCGGGCCGTGAAGGACAGCGCCTATCGGGCCAAGGCGAGCGAAGTGCACCTCGTCGAGGAAGCGATGGCGGCGGCCATCGGTGCCGGCATGCCGATCACCGAGCCGTCGGGCAACATGATCGTGGACATCGGCGGTGGCACGACCGATATCGCCGTCATCTCGCTGGCCGGCATCGTCTACAGCAAGGCCGTGCGCGTGGCCGGCAACGAGATGGACGAAGCGATCATCCAGTACGTCAAGAAAACGTACAACCTTCTCATCGGCGAGCGCACGGCGGAGCAGATCAAGATGGAGATCGGATCCGCCTATCCGCTCGAAGAGAAGATGACCATGGAGATCAAGGGGCGACACCTGATCGAAGGCGTGCCGAAGACGATCAGCATCAGCGACGAGGAGATTCGCGAGGCACTGGCGGAAACCGTCAACGTCATCGTCGACGCGGTACGCGTGGCGCTCGAGCGGACGCCGCCAGAGCTGTCGGCCGACATCGTCGATCGCGGCATCGTGCTGACCGGCGGCGGATCGATGCTGAAGAACCTCGACAAGCGGCTGCGCGAAGAGACCGGCCTGCCGCTGGCGATGGCCGAGGACCCGCTGTCGTCGGTCGTGCTCGGTGCCGGCAAGATGCTGTCGGATTTCAATCTGCTGCGGAAGATCTCGATCGACTGATCACGTGCCCCGTTACTGACGCGAATGGCCATTCTCGAGATTCGTCAGCGCACCGGCTGGTTGTTCGTCGCGGTGGTCGTGGCTCACCTCATTCTGATCTCGACGCAGGCGACGACCGACAAAGGCGCCACGGTCTTCAACTACTGGGTGTTCGGCGGCTTCGCGGAGGTCCAGCGGGCGACGACGGGTGGCGTCAGCGCCGTACAGGGAACGTGGCAGGACTATTTCGCGCTGCAGCAGATCCGGCGCGAGAACGAGGCCTTGAAAGAGGAAGTCGCCAAGCTCCGCATCGCCATGCAGCGCGAGAGCGATGCGGCGGCGCAGGCACGCACGCTGCAGTCGCTGCTCGAGCTGCGGCGTGAGCTGCCGTTCGAGACAACAGGAGCCCGTGTGATCGGTGGGGCGGCCAGCCCGGAGTTCCGAACCATTACGATCGACAAGGGCACGGACGACGGCCTGCGGACCGACATGGCGGTCATTGCGCCCTCGGGCGTGGTCGGCCGCATCATTCAGCCGACGCGGCGTGCGGCCAAAGTGCAGTTGCTCGTCGATACTGATGCGGCGGCCGGCGGGATTGTGGAACGCACGCGCGCCCAGGGCATCGTGGTGGGAACCAAGACCCGCTACCGGCTCGAGTACGTGCCAAGCAGTGCTGATATCAAGGTGGGCGACCGCGTTATCACGTCGGGCCTGGAGGGTATTTTCCCGGAGTTTCCCGGCTCGGTCGATGGCGAGTATCCGCGCGGCTTCATGATCGGTCATATAGAATCACTGGAGCGCGGCGCGGGTCAGTACGTGAACGTGGTGGTGCGACCGGCCGTCGATTTCAGCTCGCTCGAAGCGGTGCTGGTGGTCCGGACGCCGCCGACAGTGGACCGGGACCAGGTTTCGACCAGCGGTACCGACGCCAAACCGCGGAACGGGACCAAGTGAGGGCAATCGGAGCCGTCATAGGAATAGCCGCCGCGCTGGCCCTGCAGACGACACTGGATCGATTCATCGGCGGATCGACGGCCGCGGTGGACCTGCTTCTGGTCGCGGTGGTCTATATCGCGCTGATCAACGGTCCGGTCGGTGGCATGTTCGCGGGCAGTCTGGCCGGGCTGATCCAGGACGCACTGACGAGCGGCGTGCTGGGTATTGGCGGACTGGCGAAGCTGATTGTCGGGTTTGTCGCGGGAGCCGTGGGCCAGCAGTTCATCGTGACCGCGGCGCTGCCGCGGCTGCTGATGTTCGTCGCGGCGACGGCGGTGCACGCGGTGGTATTCATGGGTATGTACGCGGCGCTGAATTTACGCACGTTCGAGGCGCCGTGGCGCACCGTGCTGGCGCAGGCGTTGGCCAACGCGGTGGTGGGCATGGTCGCGTTCGCACTGATTGAAGCCGTGCCGGGTGCGGTTGAACGGCGCAGGATGGGGCGCCGCGGGCGGGCCTGAAGGCTGGAATTCTCATGGCGCAAGCAGAAGATCGCCGCCTTATCGCGACGCGACTGGCCTGGATTCAGGTTGGTGCCGCCGTGGTGTTCGTCGTCCTCGGCTTCAGCTTCTGGTTCCTGCAAGTGGTCGACGGCGACACCTACAGGGACCTCGCTGAGAACAACCATCAGCGGACCCTCTCGCTGCGGGCGGCGCGCGGCGTCCTGTACGACCGCAACTTCAAGGTGCTCGTCGACAGCCGTCCCTCGCTGAACGTCCTGCTCGATCGCGAGCGCACCAAGGACGTCGAGGGGACGATCGAGCTGCTGGCCCGCGTGGCCGGCATCGACCCGGAGCAGATGCGCCAGGCGGTCGATCGGCACAAGCGCGAGCCGCGCTATCGTCCCATTCCACTCATCGAGGATGCGACCGAGAAGCAGGTCTGGCGGATTAAGGCTCGGCGCCTGGAATTGCCGGGAGTGCTGGTTGAAACCGTGCCGGCGCGGAAATATCCGGTCGACGGCCTTGCCGCGCACCTGTTCGGCTACGTCGGCCAAGTCAGCGAACAGCAGGTGACACCGGAGATCCCCCAAGGATCGATCGTCGGGAAATCTGGTGTCGAGCTCGTCTACAACCAGCTGTTGATGGGCGAGGATGGCGTCCGCCGTGTCCGCGTCAACAGCGTCGGCCGCGAGGTCGGGGAGATCATCGGTCAGAGAGATCCGCGGGAGGGCCGCCGGGTTCAACTCACGATCGACTACGACCTGGAGAAAGCCGCCGAAGACGGCTTCCGCCATGCGGGCTTCAACGGCGCGGCCCTGATCATGGACCCGCGCAACGGCGAGGTGCTGACCTACGCCAGCCTCCCCGCCTATGACCCCAACGACTTTGCCGGTGGTATCGATAGCGCGACGTGGGCGGCGCTCAACACCGACAAGCTGCGCCCGTTGGCCAACCGGGTGATCCAAGGGCGCTATTCACCCGGGTCGACGTTCAAGATCGTCGTCGCGGTAGCGGCGCTCGAGGAAGGCCTCGTTACCCCCGACCATCAGATCACCTGCTCCGGCGGCGCGAACTTCTTCGGCCGCTATTACAAGTGCCATCTCAAAGGTGGGCACGGCTCCGTGGACATGCGGCACGCGCTCGAGAAGTCGTGCAACGTCTACTTCTATACGCTCGGCAACATGCTTGGCGTCGACAAGATCCACAAGTGGGCGGAGAAGCTCGGCCTCGCGGGAAAGACCGGTATCGATCTGCCGAACGAGCAGGAGAGTCTGGTTCCGTCGACGGCGTGGAAACTGAAACGCTACGGGGAGCGCTGGTATCCCGGCGAGACGATTTCAGTGGCCATCGGCCAGGGCCAGGTGTCGGTCACGCCGGCTTCGCTGGCGCTGATGATCTCGACCGTCGCCAACGGCGGCACCAAGGTCACACCACACGTCGTCAAGGCGGTGGACGACGGCGACGGCTGGAAGCCGGTGGTGCGCGCGGTGACGGCCGACAAGGTGGCCTTCAAGCCTGAAACGCTGGCGGCGCTGCACGACGGCCTGTGGATGGTCGTCAACGCTCATGGCACCGGCGGTCGCGGCCGGGTTGAAGGACGCGATGTCGCCGGCAAGACCGGAACGGCGCAGGTCATTTCCAACGAAGGGCGGGCCCGCGCCCGGAACAGCGGGCGCGACCTCCGCGACAACGGCTGGTTCGTATTTTTTGCGCCACGCGACAATCCGGAGATCGCCGGCGTGATCTTCGGCGAGCACAACGAGCACGGCTTCCTCGGCGCGCCGATCGCCAAGCACGTGATCGAGACGTATTACGCCAAGAAGGAAGGCAAGCCGCTGCCGGTGCTGTCGTCCGCGCCCGGGAAGCCGGCGGCGCCGCCGGCGCCGAACGAAGATCCCGACTCTCCACCGGCCATTCCGCCGGTTGCCGTGGCCTCCAATGACGACCCGGATCGCCTGACGACGCTGGACGCGGTGGTGGCGGCCGGGCGACCGACGACGCGTCCGGCGGTAGAACGAGTCAGGCAGCCATGATCGAGCGGCGCCTGTATTTTCACGTCGACTGGGCGATGCTGGGCGCCGTGCTCGCGCTCTGCATGATCGGTCTGGTACAAATCTACAGCGCGACCGCCGTCGGTGATAGCGCCTCCCGGATTTACGTCACGCAGATTTACGGGATCGTGCTCGGGCTGATCGCGCTGGTGGTCTGCCTCACGATCGATTACCGGACGCTGGCAGACAAGTCGCACTGGATTTTTCTCGGTGTGCTGCTGCTGCTCATCTACGTCCTGTTCTTCGGCGCGGTGCGCGGCGGGTCGCGACGCTGGATCGACCTCAAGGTGTTCATGCTGCAGCCCTCCGAGTTCGCGAAGGCGACGGTGGCGCTGGTGCTGGCGAAGTTCTTCGGCGACAGCCGCCGCGGGGTGGTGACGTACACGGACCTGGCCATCGGGGCGGCGATCGTCGTCGTCCCGCTGCTGGCCATCTATAAACAGCCCGATCTTGGAACCGCGGTCACCATCGTACCGGCGCTGGTGGCGGTGGCATTCGTGGCCGGCATGCCGATGCGAATCTTCGGCATTCTGGCGCTTGTAGGCGTTCTGGCGGCTCCGGTCGCCTGGATGTTCGCGTTGAAGGACTATCAGAAGGAGCGCATCTCCACCTTTCTCGATCCGGAGAAGGATGCGAGAGGCGCAGGGTATCAGCAGATTCAGGCCCGCATCACCGCAGGGTCGGGCGGGCTCCTGGGGAAAGGGTTCGGGAAGGGAACGCAGGCGCAACAGGGCTTCCTGCCGGAGGCTCAGAACGACTTCATCTTCTCGGCGCTGGCCGAGGAGCGTGGATTCACCGGCGTGCTGGTGGCGCTGGCGTTGTACCTGTTCGTGATTCTTCGAGCGCTCGAGTCGGCGCGGCTTGCAAAGGACCGACTAGGCGCCTACCTGGTAGTGGGAATACTGGCGTGTTTCACCTTCCAGGTGATCTATAACGTGACGATGTCGGCTGGCCTGGCGCCAGTCAAGGGACTGACGCTTCCGCTCATGAGCTACGGCGGCTCCTCGATGATTGCCACTCTCGCAGGATTCGGCCTGATTCTCAACGTGCGGATGCGTCGCTTTACGAATTAAACCGGGCTTCAGGCTCCAGGGGGCGGGCTCCAGCCATGGCTGGCGTCCGGACGCTGGCGCCCGGAGTCCCCAAGACGGACGGTTTCGCTTCATGCTCTTCGTCCTCGCCACGATTCTGCGCCGCGTGATCGCGATGTGCGGGATCGATCTGCGCCTGCCGCTCACGGCGCAGCTGATGGTCGAGGAGGGCATGGGGCCTGAACCGCAGCGGAGTTGCGGGCATGACCAAGGAGATGATCATCTCCTCGAGCGCCCACGAAACACGGGTCGCCATTCTCGAGGAAGATCAGGTCGCCGAAATTTTCATCGAGCGCGAGCGCTCGCGCGGGGTCGTTGGCAATTTGTACAAGGGCCGGGTTTCCAAAGTGCTCCCCGGCATGCAGTCGGCGTTCGTTGACCTCGGTCTCGAACGCGACGGCTTTCTCTACGTGTCGGACGTCGTCGCGACGTTCGAGGAGTTCGACCGCCTCGACACAGACGACGACGACGCGCCGGTAGCCGGCTCGAACGGACATGCCGACGGTGCGTCGCGTCCGGCTCAGTCCGGCGCGCGCGGGAACGGCGGTGGCCGACGCGATCGCGACCGTGAGCGTGAGAAGGGGCAGGAGCCCAAAATCGAAGAGCTGCTGAAGGAAGGGCAGGAGATCATCGTCCAGGTGGCGAAAGAGCCGCTCGGGACGAAGGGGGCGCGCCTGACGTCGCACGCCACCATGCCAGGCCGCTTCCTCGTCTTCATGCCGACGGTCGATCACGTCGGCGTCTCCCGCAAGATCGATTCGCGCGACGAACGATCCCGCCTGCGCGGCATCGTCCGCGAGTTCCGTGAGCAGCACGGGTTCACCGGCGGCGTCATCATCCGCACGGCCGCGGCCGGCCGCCCGAAAGAGGACATCGTTTCCGACCTCAGCTACTTTCATCGGGTGTGGACGGAGATCCGGCAGAAGTCTGATGGCTCGCGGGCACCGGCGGTCGTGTACCGGGAAGCCAGTCTCGTGGCCAAGCTGCTGCGCGACCTGCTCACCGAGGAGTTCTCGGCAATCCGCATCGACAACGAGCACGAGTACCGACGCGTGATCGAGCTGGTGGAGCGCATCATGCCGGCGCTGGCGCCGAAGGTGAAGCTCTATCAGAAGGAATATCCCATCCTCGAGGAGTACGGCGTCCAGTCGGAGATCGACAAGGCGCTGCGCAGCAAGGTGTGGCTCAAGTCGGGCGGTTCGATCGTCATCAACCAGACGGAAGCGCTGGTGGCGATCGACGTCAACACCGGGCGGTATGTCGGCAAGAAGACCGCCGGTCGCCTCGAAGACACCATTCTCAAGACCAACCTCGAAGCGGTGAAGGAGATCGTGCGGCAGATCCGCCTGCGCGACCTGGGCGGCATCATCGTCCTCGACTTCATCGACATGGAGGAGAAGAAGAACCGGCAGAAGGTGCTGCAGACCGTCGAGCAGGAGCTGCGGAAGGACCGGGCGCCGTCCAAGGCGCTGCAGGTGTCGGACTTCGGCCTGGTGATCATCACCCGGAAGCGGGTGAAGCAGAGCCTGGAGCGCGTTCTCACCGAGCCGTGCCCGTACTGCGCCGGCAGCGCGGTGATCAAGTCGAGCTCGACGATCTGTTACGAGATCCTGATCGAGGTCAAGAAGGTCAGCGCCGACCTGGATGGCCAGAGCCTGGTGCTGCGCGTGAACCCGGACATCGCGCGCGCGTTCAGGGACGAGGAGCGGGTCGCATTCAAGGATCTGAAGCAGTCACTGGGGCGCGACATTGCTATCCGGCCGGACGCGCAGCTGCACCACGAGCAGTTCGACCTGATGGCGATTGGGTAATGCCGGGGCTGAAGCCCCGGCCCACGAGCGCCGGAGGGCGTCACCGGACTGGACGATGTCACGCTCCGCAAAGTGGGAACTGACGCTGCAGAGCACACTTTGCTCCGGTGACATCGTCCAATCCGGCGCCGCCCGTGCGCGGGTCTTCAGACCCCCGCACGAGGATAAGCGAACGCCGCTAACGCACCGGAATCCGTGACCTGTAAGAGGCGGTACGATCTACGGAAGCGGAGGAGGCCCCTGGAGAGACACATCCTGGCGAGCGTGGCCCTCATCGCTGTGTGCGGCAGTGTCGTGTCCACCGCCCAAGACTCCGTCCGTACGACACAGCCCGCAGCCGGCGCAGCCGTGCCGCCGCTCGTCTTCAGCGTCATGCCGGAGTATCCGCTGATTGCCCGGGCGGCAACCGTCTCCGGCATCGTCAGGCTGAATGTCGTCATCGGCCCAGACGGGCGTCCGTCCACGGTGCAGGTCGCACGGTCGGTCAGTTCGCTGCTTGACGAACCGGCCTTGGCCGCCGTGCGTCAGTGGCGGTTCGCTCCGCCACCAGCAGGAGAGTCCCCCTCTCTTGCCGTCGCCGTCGACTATCAGCTCGGCGGCATGCCGTCTGCCTTTCTGGAGCGCCTGACCCCGAGCCCGCCCGGCGTGCCTCCGGATTTCGCCTGGCACTACGAATACGAATGCGCCGCCGGTCGCGGGGTGTTCGATGCCACCCGCGGGACGATTGCCGCCTCCGAGCGCACGGCTGCGGGGATGGGCAGCAATGGGCGGGCGGCGAAGGTCGATGAGGCGCAGCTCTATCGGACGTTTGTCGATGCCGGTTTCTTCGATCGCCTGGCAGCACGACGGCCGGTGACATCTTCCCTGGCCGTGACCAGTGCGGGTATCGACATCACTGTGTTGGGGGATCTCCCTCGCGTTGATGTGGTGTCGGCACCCGCGCCTGCGGGGCCGAAGAGGTTCGTGCAGCGCCTGGCCGCGAAGCACGACGGCCAGCAGTATGTGGCGAGATGGACCGAACCGTTGACATCCTCCGATAGTGATAGCGCGCAGCGGCTGGCGGCGCTCGCCCGGACGATCCGCGAAATGGTCGCAGCGGCCAAAGGGGCACCGATTGCCAGAAACCCCGATTGCAGCCGGAACTGAGAACCGTGTGTGGTGATGGCGGACGGGTCCGATCGGTGCAGCAGGTCCCGTTGTTTCTCTTGACCGCTTGCCTCTGCGGCGCGACCCGAGAACAGGGACGCCACGTTGGCCCGTGACGCAAGACCGATGACGCACGATACGATTGTCCGGTGAACAACCGGATGACTGCAGGCGGCCTTGCCATTCTCGAGATTTCGTCACGTCGACGGCTCCAGCGATTTGTTGTTCTGATCGCCGCCGTTCTGAGCGCTGTCGTTCTGGCCGTTCCTGGGGTTGCCGTCACCCTAGGCGCTCAGCAACCTCCAGCCCCCGTTGCGCCCCTGGCGCCCCCGGCGTTACCCGCTCTCGAAAAGCAGGTCGTACCCGTCTACCCGTCCAACGCCATGGCGGCGGGAGTGCAAGGCGTCGTGCGCATCGAGGCGAGCATCAGCCCTGAGGGCCGGGTGGCTGAGGCGCGTGTGGTTCAGTCGATTGCGCTGCTCGACAATGCGGCGCTCGACGCTGTCAGGCAATGGCAGTTTGCCCCGGGGGCGGGCGTTCGTGTCGTCCCGGTCACCGTCGAGTTCCGTCTGATCGAGGCGCCCATTTACGACGTGGGCCAGCGCAGTACTTCGGCCGTTCCCGCGTGGATGCCTCAGGATTTTGCGTTCGTCTACTACTTCGAGTGTCGATCCGGGTCGGTGAGAGCTGAGACGATCCCGGAGACGGTGGTCGAGGAGGCAAACGGCGAGAAATCGAGCCGGCCCTGGCGGCTGTCGTCGGCCGACCTCGATCAGCTGTTCGTAAAGCTGACCTCGGGCGGCTTCTTCTCGGCACCAGCCGGCGTCACCGTGCGCGACCGTCGGCCGGTGCAGCTATTGGCTGACCGCATCGTCGTGGACGTCGTTGCCTCAAAGGGGCAACACGTGCATACGTCGCCGGACCCGGCACTGCATCACGAACTGATGGTCCGACACTTCGGGTGGTGGCGCATTCTGAGATGGTCGGAACCGATAAAAAAGAGCGAAGCCGATGCCGCAGAGGCCGCGGCTCTCGGGGCGTTGGTTCGTGAGCTCCTCAAGAGAACGGCAGTCGACGCGACGCCGGAGCGACGGTCGTGCCTTTCATGACTGCTACTTCAGCGCTTCTTTCAACACTCGCCCCTCTGCCTTCGGCATCTTCACGCCAACCAGCTGCGCCAGCGTCGGTGCGATGTCGGCGGGCGATGCCGCATGCGCATAGCGTCCCGGCTTGATCCCGGCCCCCAGCAGGATGACCGGCACCTGACGGTCGTACGGGTGCGACGTGCCGTGCGTCGTGCCCGACGCATCTCCGCGCGGTCCGAAGGTCCAGTAGGGCCGTCCGACGAGCACGATGTCGCCGCTGCGATCCGGGACGTAGCTCAGCGCCGCCGAGCGGACGTCGCGGTCCTTCGAGGTGGCCGATAGCTGATCGCTGCGCAGCACGCGCGCCATGCCGGGAACGCCGACGAGCGCCTTCTCCAGTTCGGCATAGGCCGCCGGCTCCTCGAGCAGACGCGCGAAGACACCCTTCGCGAAATACACGTAGTTGAACGTCACCGACGCGACGTAGCTGCTGGCGTCCGGCCGTGCTCCCCAGCGACGCATCAACGTTTCGTCAATCCGATCGCGCAGGTCTTCCGAGACGATGCGCCCGCCGCCGGACAAGACGCTCACCGGGGCCACGCCGTGATCGCTGCTGAAGCCCAGCACCCAGTTGCCGCGCCCGACCTTGGCGTCGAGATGAGTGATCAACGCGCCGATCGTGTCGTCCAGATGGCGCAGCATGTCCTCGACTTCGCGGCTCTCGGGGCCGTAGGCGTGGCCGATCAGATCGAGCGCCGACAGGCTCACGCCGAGGAAGTCCGTCGAGTCGCCCTGGCCTAGTCCGTAGGCGTCGATCATCGCCGCCGCCATTCGGCCTAAATAGGCGTCCGAATACGGACTCGCCTGCCACAACCCGAAGAACTGCTGGTCCGGCCCCTTGGCAGTGCCCACCCGGTGCGGAAAGAGGCCCGTGCGGCCCGTCTGCGGACGTCCGCCGACGCTCGAATCAGGATAGCGATAGGTGCTCTCGGCATCGCGCAGCGTCCAGCTCTTGGTGCCCTCGGCCTCGATCAGGTCGCGTTTCAGGAATTCAGCAACGGCCTGGACCGGCGTTGCGGAAAACGCCCGCGACGTCGCGAACGATGCAGCGTTGTCGTCGATCCAGGTGACCGCCGTGCCGCCATGACCGGCCAGGCCGATGGCGCTGCGGGCCTTCAATGAAAGCGTGACCACGCGGGCGCCCGGCTTCTGACCTCTAAGCTCGTCAGCGAACGTTGGCACCAGCAGGTTTTTCCCGCTCGTTCCGGGTCGTGGCTCGCGGTTTACCGGCGCTGCGGGTGACGCCGGTGCTGCGGCCGACCCCGGTGCGGCCGACCCCGGCGCGGTGGCGCGCGGCGCTGGCGCGGTGGCGCGCGGCGCAGCGGCCGGAGCCGGCGCGGGGCGCGGCGCTGGCGCAAGGTAACTGACGACGGGAGCGGCCGAGGCCTCGTCATCGTTACAACTGATGGAACGGCTGCTGGTCCGGTCGTACCAGGCGTTCAGCGTCATCCCGTGTGTGTGGGGGAATGCCCCGGTGCCGATCGTCGAGTGGCCGGCACACGTAACGGTATTCATGTAAGGATATTCGGCGTTCTCGAAGAAGGCCCCCTCGACCTGCAGCCGCCGGAAGCCGCCACGCCAGATCGCCCGCGATATTTCAAGGTAGTCGGAGCGCATCTGGTCGACGACCACAATGACCGCAAGTTTTGGCGTTTGTGACGTTTGAGCCGAGGGCTGGACCTCGAAGAGCGGCCAGAGTGCAGCCAGGAACGAGAACAACAGGGCGATTGAGAAGGCACGGCGCATGTTGGCCGAGATTCTAGCCGGTTTGATTGGGTAATGGCCGGCGGGTCCAAGAGGACCCGCCCTACGCCGAGTCGCGAGCCCCCGATCCCGAGCCCCCGCCTCCGCTGCCAGCCGCTACGGCGCGGCAGGCCGAATCCCGAGCTATGGACCTTTAGCTACGGGATCACGCCCGGGCAATCCAGGCGACAATAGACGTCTCAGATTCATGTTTGTAACGTTCGGCCAACGACAGCTTCTTCTCGTCTGCGTGGTCGCAGCATGGGTGTGTGGGGTGGTCTCCGCATCGGCCCAGCCCGGCAGCGATACGACTGCCGCGCTGTTCCGAATCGAGCGCGAGCCGATTGCGGCCGGTGGTGAACTGCTCACGGTCTTCGGTCGGCCGGATGCGGGCCTGGGTCACGATGAGCCCGGAGCGCCGGCGCAGGTTCCGCTGGTGTCGGTGCTGCGCGACACGCTCGGCGACAGCGACCCTGAGAACGACCGGCTGCGCTACGTCTGGGTCCACGGCTACGCCTCACCGTCCGCGGGCCAGCGGATCGCGTCCGCCATTCCCTTCCTGAACCGACGGACGGGCAACCGGACGTTGTCCGACGAAACCGGCGTCCCGCCATCGGTCATCGATCTCGGCGCGCCTGCCAGGGAGCTCTGGCGGCATGTGCTCTGGACGGTCGCCGAGTACACCATTTTCGACTACGGAGTCATCGTCAAGACGTCGGTCCGGGCGTTCAAGCGCAACGACGAGGACTATCGGAAGGCGTACGCCATCAGAGCGCTGGCGGTTCTCGCGCTGTTCGAAACCGAAAGAAGTGCCACGCCGGCGCTGTCGTCAGTCGAGCTTCGTGATATCCAGTCGAGGCTCGTGCTGGTACAGAACACCGTCGGCGGCATCATCAATGACGGGTATCTGCAGCGAGTGCACCAGCAGCAAACCGCCAGCTCGGAGGACGTAAGGGGGCACAACTGGGAGCTGCTGCGCCAGCGCGCCGAAGCCGAGCACCTCTATTTCGACCCGCTGACGATGCCGAACGGCAGCACGACGCACGCGCTCGTGTGGGCGGCGCGCGAGGATGTGGCCACCAGGCGCCACTTCAACAGCCGGTTTCTCAACATCAAGAGTCCATGGGGAGACAAGCGGCTCCTCGAGTGGAAGGGGGTCACCGAGACGCGCTACTTCGACGCGAACGGCGCCCCGGCGGCTCCGGACTCGCCGGGGGCGCGCGCAGTGGAACTGATACCACTGGCCCTGTACGGGCTGGATCATCCGAAGATTCCGGCCCTCCTGATCGACTTCCGCAGCAACGCCAACCCCAAGCGTCGCGAGGTGTCGCGCCGTCTCATGAACGACATCACGCGCGGCATCCTGGAGCTCTCTCCGTACGGCGACCTGCAGTACCTGGCGGCGCGCAGCGTCTATAACTTCGTGACCGGGCGGCGCGGCATGGATATCAATCAGCCGTCGCGGCTGCGCAGCTACTCGCAGCTCAAACTGCTGCTGACCCTCAACGATTCGATCGACCCCGAGCTGGCCAGCGAAGCGAGCCGCCTGCTCGAACACGTATCGATGAATCCGCTGCAGAACGATCTTTCCGTCGAACGCGCGCTGGCCGAACAGAGCTACGTCGGGCTGCGCGAAGCGGCACGCGCCGACGAGGATGGACTGGGGGCGTTGCTCGAGCGCGACCGCCGGCGCGAGTTCGTCCGCGCGCAGCACGACGTACCCGCGCGCATCCTGCTGCGCTCTGCGACCGTGGCGACGTTGGGTCTGTACCGCCACCGTGAAAAAGAGTCGACGGCGACGCAGAAGCAGAATCTCGACGTCTCACGCCGTCTGGCCTATCACCGGCGTTACCTCAAGGACACGCTCGCTTCCACGCCGCTCGTGGAGGTCACGGCGCGTCTGGACGAGGTGCAGCGGTCCCTGCGCTATCTGATGGACAACGGATCGCGCCAGGACGGACGCATGGTGAAGCTGGCAGCGAGGCTCTTCGACCAGACCCAGGACCCGACGACGCGCCGGTTGAGTCTTGATTGTCTGGCGCAAGCGGGCACTGATGACGCCCGGCGCGAGTTGACCGCGATCTACGAGGACTCGCGCCTCGGCAGCGAATGGCGTCTGGCGGCGCTCCAGGTTCTCGACGGCCCCGCTGCCGACGGGGCCGGTGCGGCAGCAGGTGCCGTCACCGCGGGAGCGAGTGCCATCGTCGGCGTCGGAGGTGGCAATTGAGACCGGCTCGGCAACGCGTCACGTTGATCGCGTGTGTGGTGCTGGGGCTCTGCCTGGTGTGCGCGGCGTCGGCCCGTGCGCAGAGTGTCAAGCGGCTCGTCGTGGTGAAGGCTGACGGCCTGTCGCAGGACTTCGTCGAGCGGTTTGTCGCCGAGCGCGACCCGGTGACCGGAAAGAGTCTGCTGCCCTGGATCGATCATGTGTTTTACAAGGGCGGCGCGCGTGTGTCCAATTTCTATGTGCGTGGCACCAGTCTGTCAGGGCCGTCGTGGTCGCTCCTCGATACCGGCCAGCCGCTTCAGATCAAGGGCAACGTCGAGTTCGACCGCTACACGCAGCATTCGTACGACTACCTGAATTTCATTCCGTACTGGCTGGACAGCGCGGCGCGGCGCCGGGGCGACATGTGGGGCACGTCAGTGCTTGACGAGTTGCGGATGCCGCTGCTGCTCGACGCCTACGCCCATGACGCACGTCTTCAGAGCTTTCAGCTGTTTCAGCGTGGCTCGCGCTGGGAGACGTTGAAGGAGGGACTGCAGAAGCGCATCGCGTCGCGGAGCAAGAAGCAGCTGTTCGACGAGTGGCAGGTCGGGTTCGACATGCGCGGGATTATCCACGAGCAGCTCGAGCGCGAGCTGATCGCGGCGCTCGACGATCCGCGCATGGAGTATCTGGACTACTACACGACCGACTTCGACCACGATGCGCATCACAACCGCGACCGGGCGACGCACCTGGCCGCACTGCGAGAGCTGGATGCGGTCATCGGCCGGCTGTGGACGGCGATTGCGAAGAGTGACCTCGGCGACCGCACGGCACTCGTGCTGGTGGCCGACCATGGCGTCAACTCCGACGAGCGCGCGTACAGCCAGGGCTACAACCTGGTCAACCTGCTGACGGCAAAGACCGGCGGCGCGCATCACGTCATCACCAAGCGCCGCATCATGAAGGATTACTCGATCAAAGGGATCTATCCTCTGGTGCCGGTCATCACCACCGCCTCGCCCGAGGCGACGTATCTGAAGGGACAGCAGGATCGCTATCAGACCGCGCTGCTCGATTTCGACGGCAATGAGCGTGCGTCGATACATCTGCGCGATTCGACGCTCAACACGATTCATCTCCTGCTCGGCCAGCTCCAGCGACGCGATCTGTCGCCGGACATGCGGGTCGCGGTGATGAACGCCTTGCTGGCGATCGTCGACGAGCAGCGAGCCGCCTGGACGCAGGTGTC
>Ga0173480_10000167_pt1 | contig 18782 bp, 18 predicted proteins | sample NitcycUS209509C1_FD_122622 | JGI IMG/M metagenome (GOLD analysis project Ga0173480, IMG submission 122622) | Soil microbial communities from Arlington Agricultural Research Station in Wisconsin, USA - Nitrogen cycling UWRJ-S209-509C-1 (version... | ecosystem: Environmental > Terrestrial > Soil... | reverse complement strand
CTTGGCCGCGGGGGAGGGGAAGCGGATGAATTCCTCGCGTTCCAAGTTGCTGCACGAGATCGCTGGTCATTCCATGCTGAGCTATGCGGTCGCAGCCGCAACGGAGGTACAGCCCGAACACGTGGTCGTCGTGGTCGGTCACCTTCGTGATCAGGTGGAAGCACATCTTGCGGAGATCGCGCCCCATGTGTTGATCGCGGTCCAGGAGCAACAGCTCGGCACCGGCCACGCCGTTCAAGTCGCGCTCGGTCAGCTGGCAGATCTCAGTGGCGACGTGATCGTCACATATGGAGACGTTCCCATGCTCACCGGCGAGACCCTTGCCGCGCTCCTTGAGGAGCATCGGACTCATCAAGCCGTTGTAACCGTACTGACCGCAGAGGTTTCGGACCCGACCGGATACGGGCGAATCCTGCGCGACGGCGACGGCATGGTGAGCAGCATCATCGAGCATCGAGACGCCGATGAGATCCAGCGGCAGATCACCGAGATCAATTCCGGAATCTATGTCTTCGATGCGGCGTCGTTGAAGGCCGCGCTGGTGGAGCTAGCGCCCACGAATGATCAAGGTGAGCTTTATCTCAGTGATGTACCCGCTGTGGTACGCCGAGCCGGCAAGCCGGTGGCCGCGCTGTTGATCGACGACCCCTGGCAGACCGAGGGTGTCAATGACCGGATCCAGCTCTCCCGCATGAACGTCGAGGTCAACCGGCGCATCCTGCACAGTTGGATGCGCGAAGGTGTCACAGTAGTAGACCCAGCAACGACCTGGGTGCATGCCTCAGTTGATCTTGCTGCGGATGTGATCTTGCTACCCGGCACATCACTGGAGGGGGCAACGTCCGTCGGAGCCGGGGCACGGATCGGTCCGGACACAACACTCATTGACGTGGAAGTGGGGGAGAACGCCATGGTCACGCGTACCCACGGATCACTCAGTGTGATCGGGCCAGGCGCAAACGTCGGCCCCTATGCCCATCTGCGGCCCGGTACGGTTCTCGGCGAGGGCGGCAAGATCGGCACATTCGTGGAGACCAAGAACGCTCGGATGGAGGCCGGAGCCAAGGCAGCGCACCTGGCCTACCTCGGCGACGCCGTGATCGGTAAAGGCGCCAACATCGGGGCGGGCGTGATCTTTGCGAACTATGACGGCGTACGCAAATCCACAACCAAGGTTGGCGCGTACGCCTTCGTTGGCAGCAATTCGGTACTTGTCGCACCGGTCGAGGTGGCCGATGGCGTCTACGTGGCAGCTGGGTCGACGATCACTGGCGACGTGGCGCCTGGTGATCTTGCGGTGAGTCGCAGCCGGCAGCGCAATGTGCCCGGCTGGGTGGCTCGAAAACGGGCTGGTACCAAAACCGCGCGAGCCGCCGAGGCAGCGCTGGAGCAGAAGGAGCCGTCGTGAGCGGTCTCAAGCGCGCGAACGATAAACATTTGATGCTGTTCTCGGGGCGCGCTCACCCAGAGCTAGCCAATGAAGTGGCAGAACTGATGAACGTCGAGCTAGTACCGACGCGCGCGATCACCTACGCCAATTCCGAGATCTACGTGCGATTTGACGAATCCGTGCGCGGCTGTGACGCCTTTGTGATCCAGAGTCACTGCGCGCCGGTCAATGAATGGACGATGGAGCAGTTGATTATGGTCGATGCGCTAAAACGTGCGTCTGCCAAGCGGATCACTGTCGTCGCACCGTTCTATCCGTATGCCAGGCAGGACAAGAAGCACCGAGGCCGCGAGCCGATTTCCGCCCGCCTCGTCGCGGATCTTTTCCATACGGCCGGCGCTCACCGGATTATGTCGGTGGATTTGCACGCGGCGCAGATACAGGGTTTCTTCGATGGACCCGTTGATCATTTGTGGGCGCTTCCAGTGCTCTCGGACTACCTGGTCACTAAGTACGACACTTCGGCAATGACGGTTGTCTCGCCGGACGCGGGCCGGGTGCGAGTCGCCGATATGTGGACCGACAGGCTGAACGGCTCGTTGGCGATCATCCATAAACGCCGCGACCCCAACGTAGTGAACAGAGTCGCCATCCATGAGGTCGTGGGCGACGTCGAAGGGCGCGTCTGTCTGCTGGTCGACGACATGATCGACACTGCAGGCACCATCTGCCAGGCTGCGGAGGCGTTAAAGGCCCGCGGCGCGAGGGCGGTAATTGCCGCGGCCACTCATCCAGTGCTGTCAGGGCCTGCCATCGATCGGCTGAAAGCGACGGGGTTCGAAGAGGTGATCGTCACTAATACCTTGCCGATCCCAGAAGAGCGTCGCTTCGATTCGCTTACCGTCTTGTCGATCGCCCCCTTGATCGCCCGGGCGATCCGGGAAGTCTTCGAGGATGGTTCGGTGACGAGCCTTTTCAACGGGCATGCGTAGCGGGCTGCACCCGATTGGTTAGCTGGCCTCCGGGCAAACCGAATTGAGGACTGCCTCCGAAGCATAAGCATGACGAGCTCAACTGCCCTGGGCGTCGAAACATCTCCCCAGCTGGTTACCTCCAAGGCTTCCGCGTTTGCCGCACTTGCCGCAGCGGCGTCCGGTCTGGTGTACTCCGTGTCCTTTGTCATCCTCAAAGATCCGCTACTTGCCAGCCTGTTCCTTATGCTCGGCGGTCTTTTGGCCGTTCCGGTACTGCTCGCGCTCGTGGCGAGGCTTGCACAGCCCATTTCAGTCAGCGCCCTCACTGCCATCGTGCTGGGTGTAGCCGCCGCGCTGAGTTCGGCAATCCACGGCGGTTTCGATCTCGCCAACCAGCTGCACCCGCCGGCGGGTCTGGCGCCCGATCTGCCGAATCCGATTGATCCTCGCGGGTTGCTCAGCTTCGGTGTGGCCGGGCTCGCTTTAGTCGTTTTGGGACTCGTTGTGACGCGGAGCGGGCGAGCACCTCGCTGGCTTGGAGTCGTCGCAGTCGCCGATGGAGTGCTACTCATTGTGCTCTACCTAGCACGACTGATCATTCTCGATCCCGCGAGCCCGCTGGTGTTAGTTCCAGCTCTACTGACCGGCTTCTTGCTGAATCCGGCTTGGTACGTGGGACTGGCCCTCTGGTTCTTCCATGACAGGCGTGCCTGATTTCGCCTCAATCGTGCATTCGAAACGGCCTAAACAAGGCTCTGAGAAGCCGCTCATGATGCATTTTCAGTGCGAGTTGGCCACTATGCGGCCTTGTCGGCTAAGGTTGAGCGGTTGCCTCGGCGAGGGTCGCAGGACCGTGATCGACTAGGTCGAACGAGCTGCGTTCCCCTCGCTGAGTCTTGATCGAGATTGTTGACGCAAGTTTCCGAGGAGTTCGTTTCGTGCCCGAGGTAAAGCTCACAGCCGAACTGCGTACGGAGTTCGGTAAGGGCGCTGCCCGCCGGATCCGTCGCGCACACAAAGTGCCCGCCGTGTTGTACGGCCACGGCACGGCCCCGATTCACATTTCCCTGCCCGGTCACGAGACCCTCCTGGCGTTGCGTACGGCAAACGCGCTGTTGTCGATCGAGGTGAATGGCAGCTCGCAGCTCGCATTGCCCAAACAGGTCCAGCGTGACCCGCTGAAGCACACCATTGAGCATGTTGATCTAGTTATCGTCCGGCGCGGTGAGAAGGTGACCGTTGATGTGCGTGTGCACGTCGAGGGCGAGGCCGCTCCGGACACCTTGATCGTTGTTGATCACAACAGCGTTCCGGTGGAGGCTGAGGCCACTCACATCCCGCAGCAGATCGTGGTTTCGGTGGAGGATCTGCCGCCTGGTACCCAGATCCTGGCCCGTGATCTTCAGCTTCCGGCGGGATCGTCGGTGGTTGATCTTGATCCGGAGACCTTGATCGTCAACATCACGAACGCGCCGACCGTCGAGGCTATGGAGGCCGAGCTGGCCGAGGCTGAGGCAGAGGCTGGCATCGAGCCCACTGTGGCTGCGGCCGCCGAGCCGACCCCGGACGAGGCACCTGCCGAGTCCGAGACCGCCTAGCTGCCAGCCGCGGATGCCATGACCTCATGGCTGGTCGTCGGCCTTGGCAATCCTGGACCTGCCTTTGCATCGCACCGGCACACCATCGGCTACCGCGTGGTCGAGGAACTGGCCCGGCGCATGCAGATGCGGTTCCGGGCCGCACGCGGCATGCGAGCCGAGGTTGCAGACGGCAGAATCGGACCTCCTGGAGTCGATGGTCCACGGCTGATCTTGGCCAAGTCCCGCACTTTCATGAACGAGACTGGTTGGGCGGTTACGCGGTTGCTCGGCTATTACAAGCTCAAGGCGTCGCAGATGATCGTCGTGCACGATGAGCTCGATATCGAGGTAGGCCAGTTGCGGGTCAAGTTCGGCGGCGGGGACAACGGCCACAATGGCCTGAAATCCATCCGCGCTGCCCTGGGTACGGGCGACTTCTATCGGGTGCGCATCGGCGTTGGTCGTCCACCCGGCCGCCAGGATCCAGCCGATTTTCTGCTCAGCGACATCCCGGCCAGCGCCCGTGAGGACATTCAGGTCGAGATCGGTCGCGCCGCGGATGCAGTGGAATCGCTTGTTGCGGTCGGACTCGACACGACCCAGAACGTGTTCAACAGTTAGCGGGTATGCCCCGGCCTCGCTGACGAAACCTACGTTCACGTAGCTTGCTGACGGTCTGCACGGGTTGCAACCAATGCAGACCGTCAGAAACCTGTGCAGAGCTAGCGGCCACTGGACGTCCGCCGCGGCCCTATATCGACTCCTAGGCTTATCGTGCCCGTTTCGACGCCGAGGTGGAGTTCGCCAACGGCGGTCGACTAACTGCGGAAGAATTCCGGCTCGATCTTCCGCGCCCTGATCTGTCGAACGAACAGATCGCTGAGCTCTTCGTACGGCACCTCGGCCTCGCTCTAGTCGGCCGCGTGCAGCTCCGGTCGCTCCAGATCGTCAAGGAAGCCCACAAGGGTTCTCGTGGCATCGCAGCTGCACCCGCGCCCAACCCACGCGGCCAGCTCGTAGACCTGAGCCATACCATCTCTGCCGGTCTGCTGACCTATCCAGGCATCCCAGCGCCCACGGTTCATCCCCACCTGACCAGGGAAGCATCCCGATCCCATTACGCAGCCGGCACAGAATTCGAAATCGACATCATCACCTTCGCGGGCAATACCGGCACTTATTTAGACACCCCATATCACCGTTACGCCGATGGTGCGGATCTCGCCGATCTTGAGCTCGAAACGCTGGTAGATCTGCCACTCGAGCTCTTCCGACTCACGGATTCGACAGAGCGGGGATTCCAGCGCCGGCCTTCTATGACCGCGACGTAGCAGGCGCGGCTGTGCTGCTCCACACCGGCTGGGATCGGCATTTTGGTACGCCGACGTACGCCAAAGGAACCCCGTATCTGACAGGCAAAGCGGCCGCATATCTGATCCAGGCGGGCGCTGTGCTGGTCGGCATCGACTCGATCAACATTGACGACGCAGAAACCAGCCGCGAGCGTCCCGCGCATTCGCAGTTTCTTGCAGCCGGCGTACACGTGGTCGAACACCTCAGCAATTTGGATGCCGTACCGCCGACCGGGGCCCGTTTCACAGCGGTTCCACCCAAGATTCGGCAGTTCGGGACATTTCCGGTACGCGCGTTCGCCCGACTGCCCTAAACGGACGGCAGTAGAGACGAGCAAAACTGCGGTCGATCGGCGGGTGCAGAGCCGGTAGCCTCTGTGGGTGACCCTCACGGGACTCGTTGATCTTTTCTGCACTGAACCCACCGTCGCCGAGACCATCGCTGATGCGCGTGCTCGGCGACAGGCCGTGCTCGACGTCACCGCACCAGCTTCCATGCGGCCGCTGATCGCTGCCGCATTGAGCAGTGAGGTGGAGCGTGGCGGGGCCGGTCGTCCGGTGCTTCTGGTGGCCTCGACTTTTCGTGAGGCAGAGGAGTTAACCGCCGCATTGCAGTCGGTGGTCGGCGAGCAAGCCGTGGCGTACTACCCAGCGTGGGAGACATTGCCGCATGAGCGGCTGAGCCCTCGCTCCGACACCGTCGGCCGCCGCCTCGAGGTGCTCCGGCGATTCGCCGGTAACGGTCAGCTTCCGGCGCCAAGGATCGTGGTTGCTCCGGTACGCAGCGTTCTCCAGCCCCAGGTGAAGGGGCTTGGGGACATGACGCCGATACGGCTTGCAGTTGGCGACGAGATCGACCTCACTGACCTCGCCACCGCTTTGGTTGGCGCGGCGTACACCCGGGTCGATTTGGTCGAGCGCCGGGGGGAGTTTGCGGTGCGCGGCGGCATCGTTGACGTCTTTTCACCGACCGAAGAGCACCCGGTACGCATCGACTTCTTTGGTGACACCGTCGAAGAGATTCGCTACTTCTCAGTCGCCGACCAAAGGTCCAGCGACATCGCGCTGACCGAAATCACGGCATCGCCTTGCCGCGAGCTGTTACTGACCGACGAGGTACGTGCCGGCGCCGCAGCGCTCGCCGAGCAACATCCCGAGCTCATTGAGATGCTGGACAAGATCGTGCAAGGCCATCCGGTTGACGGCATGGAAGCCCTCTCACCGGCCCTCGTGGACGGCATGGAGCTGCTGATCGACCTGCTGCCGGCAGATACGCACGTGTTGATTAGCGATCCCGAACTCGTACGCGGTCGGGCAATCGAACTAGTCAAGACGAGCGAGGAGTTCCTGCACGCCTCCTGGGCGGCGGCCGCAGGTGGAGGTAAGGCACCCATCGATCTCGGCGCATCCTCCTACCAGCCGCTAGCTGACGTCCGTGCTGCTGCACTCGCCCGGGGAATGGCCTGGTGGACGCTATCGCCGTTCAGCGCCGGTCCGGTGCAGAACTCCGTGGCGGATGGACGTCGCGGCATTCCGATTCGGACCGAGGACGGAGAGATCATCGATCTCTCCGATCGGGTCACCGGGCCTGGTGTGGACTCCAGAACAGTGCCAGGACAGGTCGGTGAGACCTATCGGGGTGATACCGAAGCGGCAGTCAATGAGATCACCAAGCGAGTTCGTGACGGCTGGCGCGTGCTCGTGACCGCGGAGGGTCGGGGGACCGCGGACCGCATCGTGGAGGTTCTCGGTGAACATGCGGTGCCTGTGCGTAGCCCGTCGGCGCTAGACGAGCCACCACCCACGAGTCTGGCTACCGTGATCACCGGCCAACTCAGTCACGGTTTCGTCGCCGACAGCATCCGGCTTGCGCTCTTCACAGCTTCTGATCTCTCTGGTCAGCGGGTGCCTGACAAGGCCAGCCGGAAAATGCCGGCTCGCCGCAAGAATCAGATCGACCCGCTAGAGCTGGTCTCTGGCGATCCCGTCGTACACGGCCAACACGGGGTCGGCCGCTATGTCGAGATGTCTCAGCGCACCGTGGCGGGGGCGACTCGGGAGTACTTGGTGATCGAGTACGCGCCGTCCAGGCGCGGCCAGCCAGCTGACCGGCTCTATGTCCCGATGGACTCTCTTGATCAAGTAACTCGCTATGTTGGCGGAGAGAACCCAAGCCTGGACAGGCTGGGTGGCGCCGACTGGGCGAAGCGCAAGGGGCGTGCCCGGCGGGCAGTTCGCGAGATTGCCGCCGAATTGATCAAGCTCTACGCGGCGCGACAAGCGACCCGCGGTCACGCATTTTCTCCCGATACGACGTGGCAGCGGGAACTCGAGGACGCCTTTCCCTTCGTTGAGACCCCGGACCAGCTCGGAGCGATCGACGACGTCAAACGCGACATGGAACAGATTGTGCCAATGGACCGGCTGATCTGCGGGGACGTCGGTTACGGCAAAACCGAGATCGCGGTACGCGCCGCGTTCAAGGCAGTGCAAGACGGCAAGCAGGTGGCGATCTTGGTCCCGACGACCTTGCTGGTGCAGCAGCACTACGCGACCTTCGGCGATCGCTATGCCGGCTTCCCGGTCAACGTTGCACCGCTCAGCCGGTTCTCCACCGAGGCTGAGGCACGAGCGACACTCGAGGGTCTCGCAGACGGCAAGGTCGATGTCGTCGTAGGCACCCACCGACTGCTGTCTGACGAGGTGACTTTTAAGGACTTGGGTTTGGTGGTGATCGATGAGGAGCAGCGCTTCGGGGTCGAGCACAAGGAAAGGCTGAAGCGTCTCCGTACCGCCGTCGATGTGCTGGCGATGTCGGCCACGCCGATCCCGAGGACCCTTGAGATGGCGGTCACCGGGATTCGTGAGATGAGCACGATCATGACTCCGCCGGAGGAGCGTCATCCCGTCCTCACCTTTGCCGGGCCGTACGACGAAGCCCAGGCGAGCGCAGCGATCCGGCGCGAACTGCTCCGTGAGGGTCAGGTGTTCTATGTACACAATCGCGTGCAGAGCATCGACAAGACGGCTCGGCGGATCGCCGAGTTGGTGCCGGAGGCCCGAGTGGTCACTGCGCATGGCCAGATGAGCGAACAGCGGCTGGAACAGGTCATGATCGACTTCTGGGAGCGACGAGCCGACGTACTGGTCTGCACCACGATTGTGGAGGCGGGTCTGGACATCTCAACCGCCAACACACTGTTGATCGAACGCTCGGATCTCATGGGGCTCTCCCAGCTGCACCAGTTGCGCGGTCGGGTCGGCCGCGGCCGAGATCGCGGCTACGCCTACTTCCTCTATCCACCGGACAAGCCACTGACCGAGACCGCGTACGACCGGATTAGCACCATCGCGGCGCACAGTGATCTGGGTTCTGGCATGGCTATCGCCATGAAGGACCTCGAGATACGCGGCGCGGGCAATCTATTGGGCGGGGAGCAGTCTGGTCACATTGCCGACGTCGGGTTCGACCTCTACATCCAATTGGTTGGCGAGGCGGTCGCAGAGTTTCGAGGTCACGAGGTCGAGCCCGAGCCCGAGGTGCGGATCGAGCTGCCCGTCGACGCACATCTGCCTACCGACTACATCGAGTCCGAGCGCCTGCGGCTGGAGATGTACAAGCGGCTCGCCGAGGTTCGTGTCGAAGCTGACGTCAAGGCAGTGGAAGCGGAGCTGCATGACCGCTACGGGATGCCACCCGCGGAGGTGCTCAACCTCGTCGAGGTAGCCAGATTCCGATTGCTTGCCCGCTCTGCGGGGCTGACCGAGATTGTAGGTCAAGGTCGATTTCTCCGCTTTGCACCGGCACACCTTCCGGAGTCACGAGTGATGCGATTGCAGCGGCTTTACCCGGGCAGTGTTGTCAAGGACGCCGTGGGAACTCTCCTCATCCCTCGGCCCACGAGCGCCACTGTTGGCGGCGAGGCCCTGAAGGACACTGACCTTCTGCGGTGGGCATCCGAGGTGATTAGAGAGATCTTTACGGACTCATGAGATCCATCACCGCCGACCAGCATCTGAGCTGTGCCCGCTAACCGCCCGGATCGGCTGCAGACGCGCGATCCGCGCGGAGTGAGCGCAGCGAGCGGAGCGAGCCATCAGACACAGTGAGCGCAGCGAGCGGAGCAATCCAACGCGTAGGATCTCCTGCGGTAGTCGTTCCTGGAGGCGCAGATGCGCGAACTCCGAAGGTCATCGCAGAGGATGGTGAATGAGTCTTTCCGCTCATCGCGGCTGGCGCGCGGTACCAGTCACAGTGCTTGGCAGCGTTCTCCTGCTCACACTGCTTACAGCCGGCTGTGCCAAGCAGGATCCCAGCGTTGTGGCGTACGTCGATAACTCCAAGATCACCCAGCAACAGCTGGACGACGCGGTCGAAGGCGTGTCGAGCATCCTGCAGGAGGGCCAGTCGGTATCCCGCGCGGCCGTCGTCAACGCCATGATTCACGGCGTCATAGCGGAAAATCTCGCTGCCGCCAACAAGATCACCATCACTGACGGCGATCGTGACGCACTGATCAAGAACAGCAACCTCGCTGGCCTGCTCAACGTGCCAAAGGGACGACCGATTGCCTACGACGTCGCCGATCAGCAAATTGTGTCCGAGAAGCTGGGGAGCGAGGCATATATCGCGGCCCTAGCCAAGCAGCAGGTGACCCTCAATCCACGGTTCGGTGTGCTGGATCCAAATCAGAAGACGATCATCACCGATAAATCGGCGTCGCTGACCGAGCCGCTACCTAGCCCAACGCCGTAGTGCAGCATGCCGCTACCCGAGCTCCAGCGACTGGTCCACGTCATGGCGCGGCTGCGCCAGGAATGTCCGTGGGATGCCCAGCAAACTCATCGATCACTGGTGCAGTACCTGGTCGAGGAGACCGCCGAAACGATCGAGGCAATCGAGGATGCAGATCAAGATCATCTTCAGGAGGAATTGGGAGATTTGCTGCTCCAGGTAATCTTCCACGCTGAGATCGCCAGCGAGCAGACACCCGGCTTTACGGTCGAGGACGTTGCGCGCGGGATTGCCGACAAGCTCATCTTGCGGCATCCCTACGTTTTTGCAACAGCAGACGTGCCCAGCGACCTGAATTACACCTGGGAGCAGCGCAAGGTAGCCGAGAAGAGCCGTACCTCTGCGCTGCAAGGCATTCCGGATCAGCTCTCAGCCGTAGCTCGGGCAAACAAGATCATCAGCAGGGTACGATCACGGCGCGTGGCGGTGGACTTGCCTGACGAGCCAGCCACCGCCGAGGAGGTGGGTACCCAGCTGCTGGCTCTGACAGCTCGTGCGCACGCCGCTGGGATCGACCCTGACCAGGCGCTGCGGGAGGCAGTACGCGTTTTGGAAGGTCAAGTACGCGACGCCGAGGCGGCGTCCAACGACGCAACCAGGGGTTAGCAGCCGTCGCCTATTCTGTGGACATGTCCGAGCCCCCGCAGCAACGGCCGGCCCCTCAGGCGCATCCGCCCCAGAACCAACCTCCGCAGAGTTACCCTCCCCAGAACTATCCCCCGCAGAATTACCCTCCCCAGAACTACCCGCCCCAAAACTATTCGCCGCAAATTCCGCAAGGTGAGCCATACCCGTTGAATCCTGCAGCGCCTTATCCGGTGCAGCCGCACTACCGGCGGGCGCCGCACAAACCGAGTGAGGAGCTACGACGCGATGCCGAAGCCGCCTTCGCGGCCCGGATGGAACTCGGGCCTGAATACACCGAGTACGTCGCCGAAAATCTCGCCGAGCGGGTAGAGGATCTAGCAGAAGCGCGCGCCGCCGAGCTTCGGCAGCAGGCTGAGGTCGCCAACCGCGTCGAGCAGACTGGCCGCGGCCGTCAGTTGGCGCTGGCCATTGTTTCTATGGTTATGGGGATCCCGATTACAGCAATCAGCGCCAACGAGGTCGATCCAAGCATCATCGGGGTAGCTGTCTCCTGGGCCGGCATCGTCGGAGTGAACTGGGTCCACGCCCGCAGCCTCCGCAAGCGCAAATAACACGGTTCCCAGCCGCTCATCACCGGGCAGGACGAATCTCGATTTAGCGTGTGCGGCGCCGCCGCCTCGCCGGGACCCGCCGATAGGCTGAGGCCACCATCGTTTCGGAAAGGCGGCACTCGTGGCGAGCATTGAATTCATAGGCGCGCGAGAAATCCTCGATTCCCGTGGCAACCCGACCGTCGAGGTTGAAGTCATTCTTGACGACGGCTCCGAGGGCCGGGCCGCTGTGCCCTCGGGCGCATCCACCGGTGCCTTCGAGGCTGTGGAGCTGCGTGATGGCGAGGCGCGCTATGGCGGCAAAGGCGTCAGCAAAGCCGTGTTGGGCGTCATTGATCAACTTGGACCGGAATTAATCGGGTACGAGGCCAGCGAACAGCGGCTGGTGGATCAGGCAATGCTTGATCTGGACGGTACGGACAACAAATCCAAGATCGGCGCCAACGCCATTTTGGGCGTTTCGCTGGCGGTCGCGCATGCTGCTGCGCATTCGGCCGATCTGCCGCTCTACCGCTATGTCGGTGGCCCCAATGCCCACCTCTTGCCGGTACCGATGATGAACATCGTCAACGGCGGAGCCCATGCCGATTCCGACGTCGATGTGCAGGAGTTCATGATCGCGCCGATTGGTGCCGCGACGTTCCGCGACGCCTTGGAGATGGGAGCAACGGTCTACCACTCACTCAAGTCGGTGCTGAAGAAGCAGGGACTTGCCACAGGCCTGGGCGACGAGGGCGGTTTTGCACCTAACCTGCCCGCCAATGTCGCAGCACTCGAGCTGATCTCCACCGCAGTGGAGTCGGCTGGTCTGCAGTTGGGCAGCGACGTCGCACTTGCGTTGGACGTCGCAAGCACGGAGTTCTTCGACTCCGGCACCTACACCTTCGAGGGCAAGGTGCTCTCGGCCGCTGAGATGACCGGGATCTATGAGCAGTGGATCAACGACTTCCCCATCGTCTCGATCGAGGACCCGTTGGCCGAGGATGACTGGGCGAGCTGGAGTGCGCTCGTGGCCAGGCTTGGCGACAAGGTCCAGGTAGTAGGTGATGACCTGTTCGTCACAAACGTCTCCCGGCTGCAGCGCGGCATCACCGAGCAGGCGGCTAGCGCCCTGCTGGTCAAGGTCAACCAGATCGGATCGCTGACCGAGACTCTGGACGCGGTTGATCTTGCCCACCGCGCCGGTTTCCGTTGCATGATGAGCCACCGTTCAGGTGAGACAGAGGACACCACGATCGCCGATCTTGCCGTCGCCACAAATTGCGGCCAGATCAAGTCCGGCGCTCCGGCGCGTACCGACCGGGTGGCCAAGTACAACCAGCTGCTGCGGATCGAGGAGGACCTCGACGACGCGGCCCGCTACGCAGGAGCCGCAGCGTTTCCACGGTTCAAGGCTGGATAGGTGCCCTCTGGTCGAAGGCCCACCTCCCGCCCAAGCGCAGGTCCTGGGCGGGGGAAGCCGCGAGCCCGTACGCAGGCCCGCAAACCGTCCGCGCTGCCGCGTACACCTAACGCCGCAGCTGCTGCCGACGAAGAAGCAGCTCCGCTGCGCCGTCGTGGATACGGCCTGACCGCACGCGCTATCGCCCTCGCGGTGGTACTGCTGATCTTGACTATCTCGTACGCGACGTCCCTGCGAATCTATTTTTCACAGGCCCACGAGATCTCGGCGGCTAAGGCGGAGATTGCCGAGCGCCAACAACGGATCCGTGATCTTCAAGGTGAGTTGGCCCGATGGGATGATGAGGCCTACGTCAGGACCCAAGCCAGGGAACGGCTCGGTTGGGTGTTGCCCGGAGAAACGGGCTACACCGTCGTAGGCGCCGATGGTAAGCCGCTTGGCGGCGGAGCTCAGATCAGCGCGGACGCCGCGCCGCAGGGGCCGCCACAGAATGCCTGGTGGTCTAGGTTGTGGGGCTCGGTAGAGGCCGCCGATCGGCCGGCGCCAGTCAAGACACCGGCTGATGAAAAGACGATCACAGTCAAGACCAGGCCGAAGAGATGAATGCGCGGCCACCTCGGGAGTCACGGCTGGGCGGCTAAGAAGGCGGCGACGGCTTCCGCCGTGGGCAAGCTTGGACTCGCTCCGCGGACCGTCACCGCCAACGCTCCTGCGGCAAGCCCGTGTCGCAGTGCGTCTGAAAGCGACGCGCCGGCAGCCAGTCTTGCACCAAATGCGCCGGAGAAAGCGTCACCGGCCGCAGTGGTATCCACCGGAGTCACCGAGAAAGCTGAATACTCCGCGACGCCATCAGGACCGATGACAAGGGCGCCCCGCTCGCCTTGGGTGATTACCACGGTGGCGACTCCGCGCTCCTGGAACCAGCGTGCCGCCAGCTCGGCGGAGCTCCGATCTGTGACGGGAATGCCGGTGAGCACCTCGGCTTCCAATTCGTTCGGCTTGATCACTGAAACCCCTGGCCATACCGCAGTAGGGATCGGTTGCGCAGGTGCCGGATCCAGCACAAGTTGCAAATCCCATGCCTGACAGACCTCAGCCACCCGCTGCACCACTGCAAGCGGAATCTCCAGTTGCACCAAGACGACCGAGACTCGATCACGCAGCTCTCTCAAGGAGGCTTCGACATCATCGGGAGTCAGGCGATGGTTGGCGTTCGGAATGATCATGATGTCGTTTTGGCCAGAGGTTGCATCGACGCGAATATGCGCGATTCCGGTGGAGCCGTCTGTGATTCTTACCGCGCTGACATCGACGCCCTCCACAGCCAGCGTCGCCAGTGTCAGCTCGCGGAACATGTCCTCGCCAACCGCGCCGATCATGTACGTCGGTGCACCCGCTCGTACGGCGGCGATCGCTTGATTCGCGCCCTTGCCGCCTAGCAGCAGCGAGAAGTCAGTGCCGATCACCGTCTCACCTGGCCGCGGCAGCGGCGAGCCGAAGGCTGCGAGGTCGGCATTGATGCTGCCTACCACTGCGACACCTGTGGGGTCCATGTGCTGAGAGTATTGCCACCGTGCTCATTCCCATGACCCCAGCAGATGAAGCCGCAGTCACCGCGCAGCTGCGGCGACCGCCGCGCGGCGTGGCGGGCATCGCGTACCGGTGTCCCTGCGGGAAGCCGGCTGTCGTAGTCACCCAGCCTCGGCTCGATGACGGCACACCGTTTCCAACGATGTACTACCTGACCTGCCCGCGCGCAGTCGCAGCGTGCTCGACTCTAGAGTCGCAAGGCCTCATGACGGTCATGATCGAGCGACTTCGACATGATCATGATCTTGCTTTGGCCTATCGGCGGGCCCATGAGCAGTATCTGGCCGATCGGGAACGGCTCGATTACGTACCAGAGATTGCGGAAATCAGCGCCGGGGGAATGCCCGATCGCGTGAAGTGTCTGCATGCGTTGGTTGCTCATTCCCTAGCTGTGGGCAAGGGAGTCAACCCACTCGGTGATGAGGCACTGCGGGAAATAGGGACGTTCTGGACTCTGCCTTGTTTGGAGGAGGTCTCATGACGAGGGTTGCCGCCATCGACTGCGGCACGAATTCCATCCGTCTGCTGATCGCCGAACCAAACGGCTCGGGCGGTTTGAAGGATCTGGAGCGGCGGCTGGAGATCGTACGGCTCGGCCAGGGCGTGGATGCCAGCGGTGAGTTTCATCAGGACGCATTGCAGCGTACCTTCGCGGCGGTCGATGAGTATGCGAAGTTGATCAAGAAGGCCGATGTGCCTGCGGAGAAGATCCACTTTGTAGCGACCTCGGCGACCCGTGATGTCAAGAACCGGGGAACGTTCTTCGTTGGCATTCAAGAGCGTCTCGGAGTCTTGCCCGACGTGATCAGTGGTGAGGCCGAGGCGCGACTGTCGTTCATCGGAGCTCTAAGCCGGGTAAGCCCGGAAGCTGAGCCGGTCCTCGTCATGGATATCGGAGGCGGCTCAACGGAGCTGATCACCGGGAGCAACAACGGCGAGATGCAGAGCGCGATATCCCTCGATATTGGCTCGGTGCGTGTCACCGAACGCTTCCTCAAGCAAAATCCGGTCGCAGCTGATGATCTTGAACGGGCCATTGGGCACGTGGATGGCCTGCTGGCGGACAGCGGCGTGGACTTCGACTCGATCGGTAGTTGGATCGGGGTCGCGGGCACCGCGACCACTCTGGCTGGCGTGTATCTGGAGCTGGAGCGCTACGACCGCGAGCGAGTGCACGGATCCAGAATCCCGCTGCCGGCGATAGCGCAGCTGCTCCACCGACTGGCTGGGATGACTGTTGAGGAAATCCGGGCACTTCCCTCAATGCACCCTGGACGGGCTGATGTGATCACCGGCGGGGCGCTGGTCGAATCCCGGATCGGAGCGCGCTTGAACGTGGACAACGTGATTGTCAGCGAATCAGACATTCTCGATGGGATTGCCCTGGGGCTTATGGGCCGGTGACAGAATGCCGCGATGACCTCTCTCGCCATCACGGTCGTCGGACATGACCGCCCGGGCATCATCGCGCAGGCCGCCGAGGCGTTGTCAGGATGCGGCATGAACCTCGAGGACTCCTCGATGACGCTCTTACGTGGTCACTTCGCGATGACGCTGATCTGCGCGGGCGAGGCCGGCGCTGCCCAGGTCGAGGCCGCATTGCAACCACTGGTGAACGGCTCGCTCGACGTCACCGTACGAGAAGTGCCGGAGGAGCCCGACCTGCCGACGCTGGGATCGACTTACCTAGTAACGGTTCATGGTGCCGACAGGCTCGGAATTGTGGCGCGGTTGGCTACTGTGATCGCCGACGCCGGCGGCAACATCACCGACCTCAGCACCCGCCTCTCAGGCCCGCTCTACGTGCTGCTGGCCGAAGTCGATATACCTCGATCGATCGACATCGAGGCGCTTCAGAACCGGCTCGCGGATGTCTCAGCGGAGCTTGGAGTGGATTGCACAATGCGGTTGCTCGAGAACGATCAGCTGTGAATCTAACGCTGCCCAGGCTGCCGGAAGGGCAAGTGCTCGATGTCGTCCGAGCTCCCAGCCATGTGCTGTCGGCGTCCGGCTCGCAGGTCGATCCCACCCACCCATTGGTCGTACAGCTCTGTGCCGATCTTGTTGCGACGATGCGGGTTGCACCGGGCTGCGTCGGGCTTGCCGCACCACAGGTGGGGGTGGCCGCGCAGGCCTTCTGCGTTGACGTCTCGGGCCATCCAAAGACGCGGACCAGCCACGGCCTGATCGTGTTGGTGAACGCGGAGATTGTGGAGGCCAGTCGCAATGAGAGGGGCCGAGAAGGCTGCATGTCGGTGCCGGATCTCACCGGTGACGTTAAACGTGCAACCAAGATCGCCGTGGTGGGCCAGCTGCCCTTGAGCGGCGAGCGGGTGCTTATCACAACTGACGCTTTCGAGGCGCGCGCTCTGCAACACGAGATCGATCACTGCTATGGCGTGCTTTTCCTCGACCGAGTGACGGATGCGCACGCGGTATACCCGCGGAAGAATTATCTCGAACCTGGAGATCCGCTGGGCCCGTGACGCCGCGACCGTCGGCGGCAGCCTTCGTCGATGTTTAGGCGAGTCCGTCAGCGCAGGTAAGGTCGGGCATCGATGAACGGCCCGGCATCTGATCGCCGGTCGTCACCGTCTGGTGCCAATCGGTCCCCAGCTCAGCGCGATTCCGTGAACGAAGGGGACCACGGCCCAGCCGAGAGCGGCCGGTGGCGAACCCTGACGAGCGTGCTGGCGCGGCACGCCGCCCAACTGCGCTCCCGCCGGGCTCTATTGACTGATCTGGGCAAGGCGTTGCTGCTCACCTTGTTAGCCACCCTAGCCGCGGCTCCGCTTGCGGCGGTTTGGGGAATCAGCCATGCCCAGGTCGAGGATTACCTTGGGCCGCATCGGGTGAATTTCGCCAGCAACTTCGGTGGGGAAGTCAAAGTCGATCTAGGACCGATCGGAAACGCTTACCTTGCCAGCCCGACACGCCCGATGGGCCTCACCATCACCGTGGGCGGTGTCGGTACAGCCTCAGCCAATCTCGGCTCCCTTTTTTCCGAGCAAACCCTCGCTGCGTACACCAGCTTGTACACCGAGCCCAAAGAGGCAATCTCAGGCATCGTCGAGCGTCTGGCGCACGATGCGGTCTGGGAAGGACTCAAGGCGGAGGCTGTTTTGCTGCTGGGCGTCGCGATCTGGCGGCTTCGACGTCAGGTGCTGCCCCCGTGGATCGTCAGCCGGGTCACTACGCGCCGCGCCCTCGCCATCTACGTGACCGTCGTCGCGGCCGTGGTCGGCTCCATCCTGGTACCGCAGAAACCGCAGGATCCCCGTTATCCGGTATCGATCGCCGACGGCGGTCGGTTCTCGTCCCTGACAGTGGATAGCCTGCTGCTCGCGGACGTACTAGACCGCGGCGTCGAGGGCGTCAAACTGCTCAGTGCACGCCAGCAGCGAGCAGTGAAGAACTACGTGGACACTGCAGCAGTCAGCCTGTCGGAGCAGCTGGATGCCCTGCCGAAGCCGAACTCTGACGAATCGATGATTTTGGGTTTCAGTGACTTGCATTGCAATCAGGCAATGACAGAGCTGATCTCACGACTGGCTCGAGCGACCGCGCCTTCCTTGGTGCTGAGCTCTGGCGATGACACGGTCAATGGAACTGCTGCCGAGCGGGGTTGCATACGACGGGAGGCCGCAATTTCAAACGGCGTGCCCTTCCTAGTAGCGACGGGAAACCACGACTCCAATATCACCGAGGCTCAGATGAGGGCTGCGGGCGTGACCGTGCTCGATGGCCAAGAGGTTGAAACGGCGGGGCTGAGTGTGCTCGGCGACGATGACCCTGAGCACAACATCCCCTTTAGCGTCGACCGGACAAAGGACCGGCCCGAAACCGAGGAACAGATGGCGCAACGGCTTGTTGATCTTGCCGGCAACAAGCATACCGACGTGCTGCTGGTGCATCAGCCCGCTGCTGCGCGGGTGATCATGGACGCGTCGAATCCGCCGGCGTCCCTTGTGCTGTGGGGTCACTATCACGCTCAGTCCGGTCCGCGGGTGATCATGCACGAGGATGGGTCGTGGACCGTCGGCATGCAAGAGGGCACCGCGGGGGGTGTCCGAGAGCCGACGTTCACATCGTTCAGTACGCCATTCTCGCCTCCGCTTATCAGTGCGGATGTGTACTTCTATTTCCGCGATAAGGCCACTGGTCTGATCACAAGCGTGCAGCCGGTGCACTTCCTACCGAATGCAAAGGTTGTGATCGACGACCGCATTGCGACTGGAGACCTCGCCAAACTGCCGTTGGAAACTCGAATGAGACTGGGCGGCGCGTCGGCGACTCCGAGTGTGGAGCCGTCACGCTGAACGCAATCGACGGTTAGGATCACACCTGCCGTTGCATCGCTGGCCCCCGTAGCCCAAATGGCAGAGGCAGGCGGCTTAAACCCGCTCCAGCATGGGTTCGAATCCCATCGGGGGCACGGTATTGATTGCCTCGCTCGCCAAGCTCGCTCGGCGCGGATCGCGCCCCAGAAGCCGCCGACTT
>Ga0173480_10000166_pt1 | contig 18817 bp, 12 predicted proteins | sample NitcycUS209509C1_FD_122622 | JGI IMG/M metagenome (GOLD analysis project Ga0173480, IMG submission 122622) | Soil microbial communities from Arlington Agricultural Research Station in Wisconsin, USA - Nitrogen cycling UWRJ-S209-509C-1 (version... | ecosystem: Environmental > Terrestrial > Soil... | reverse complement strand
GCCCTTGGACGTGAGCATCAGCAACGCCAGCATGCCCAGCATCTGCGGCACCGAGAGATCGACCCCACTCGCCTGCGCGACGAACATGGCCGCCATCGTCATATAGATCGAAGTGCCGTCCAGGTTGAACGAGTAGCCCGTCGGAATCACGAGACCCACCACCGGACGCGAGCAGCCAAGACGCTCCATCTTGACCATGATGCGTGGCAGCACTGATTCCGACGAGGATGTGCCGAGCACAATGAGCAGTTCCTCGCCGATGTACTTCAGCAGCTTCAACAGGCTGAAGCCGACGGTGGCGGCGATCGCATTCAGCACGATGAACACGAACAGAAAGCAGGTGAGATAGACCGCGGCCATCAGCTTGCCGAGCGACAGCAGCGACGCCACGCCGAAATGGCCCACCGTGTACGCCATGGCGCCGAAGGCGCCGATCGGCGCCAGCCGCATGATCAGGTGGACGATGCGGAACAGGACCGCCGAGGCGGCGGACAGGAAGGTCACCAGCGGCAGCGCCGGCTCGCCAAGGCCGAGAATCGCCAGCCCGAACAGGATCGATACCAGCAGCACCTGCAGGATTTCTCCGCCGCTGAACGCGGAGAGCATGGTGTCGGGAATGATGTTCAGCAGAAACTGGACGGTCGAGAGGTTCTTGGATGCGCCGGTGTAGGCGGCCACGGCGGTGGTATCTGCCGTGGCCGGATTGAAGTGCACGCCGGCTCCAGGCCGGACGATCTCGACGACCACCAGTCCGATGATCAGCGCCACCGTCGACACGATTTCGAAGTAGAGCAGCGCCCGCACGCCGACGCGTCCGATCTCCTTCATCGCGCCGGTCTGGGTCATGCCCAGGACCACCGTCGTGAAGATGATTGGCGCGATCAGCATCTTGACCAGCTTGATGAAGCCGTCGCCGAGTGGCTTCATCGCGGCGCCGTACTCCGGCGCCAGCAGGCCGAGGAGTACCCCCAAGGTGATACCAATCAGCACCTGGACGTAGAGCGATCGCAGAAGAGCGCCGGGATTATTGGACTTATCCACGTTGTGTCTCGATTGCACCTGGACGGGAGCGCGCCTGCGGTTAAGAGGATGTGGAAGCCGGCGTCAGGCGGCCGGAGCTGTGAGTGTGGGGGCCGGCTTCAGCCGGCCCGGAGCTTCAGTTCGGCCCCTACATACGGTGATTCTGAAATTGCGCGATTATATGACCCCTATGCGTGTGCGCACGAAAGTCATCGGCACCTCGATCCTTCTGACCATTCTGATTGCGCTGGCCGTCATCGGCTACATCCGCTACTGGCCCCAGGACCCGCCTGCCAGCCAGCACGGCATCGTGCAGCAGCAGATCGGACGCACGACGGTCATCGTCGACTACAACCGCCCCGTCGCGCGCGGCCGCGAGCCGTTCGGCGATCTGGTGGCGTGGGGGCAGATGTGGACGCCCAGTGCGGAGCGCCCGGCGACAATCCGTTTCTCGACCGACGCCGAGGTGAACGGCCAGGCGATCGCGAAGGGGAGCTATGCGATCTGGGCGCAGCCACAGATGGACGCGTGGACGGTGATCTTCAGTCGCGACACCTCCAAAGACCGCCTTGCCTACACGGAAGGACAGGACGCGCTCCGTTTGCCGGCGACGCCCCGAGCCGGCCCGCAGATGGAGACGCTGGCGTTCTACTTCCCGGTTGTCGATGGCCTGGGCGCCGAGCTCGTGCTGCACTGGGGCAGAGTGGTGGTGCCGCTGCAGATCACAGTGGCGCGCTGAGAATTGGATCAAACGCCGGGCCCGCTGCGCCCCTCGACTTGCTCGGGGCGCCCTGAGCAAAGTCGAAGGGCGCGAGGCCCGGCCTACACGGCCCCGAACCCTCGAACCCTCGAACCCTCGAACCCTCGAACCTTCGAACCCTCGAATCCGCCTTCGCGCTTTTGCGCTACGGCGGGACAAGCCGGTACCCTGATCCCTGATCAAGGTACCGCTGGCTCCCTCGCATTATTCGCCTCCGGCGATCGCCTAGAATTCGCCTGGGAGACCCTCGTCATGAACCGCACTTTTAAGTACGTCCTGCTGAGCGCTGTTGTCATCGCTCAGTCAGTACACGCGCAGCAGACCCGCGCGTTCAAACCAGTGACGACGCAGATGCTGGTGAATCCGTCGCCGAACGACTGGCTCATGTACAGCCGGACGTACGATGCGCAGCGTTTCAGTCCGCTGAAGCAGATTACGAAAGACAATGTCGCCGGCCTCAAGGAAGTGTTCAAGAAGGAGTTCGCCGCGGGCAATCAGGAAAGCATTCCGATCGTCTACGACGGCGTGATGTACGTGATGCTGCCTGGCGCCACCGTTCAGGCACTGGATGCGACAAACGGTTCGGTGCTCTGGGAGCACAAGCGGCCGTCGGGCGCGACGCGCGCCAAGGCGCTGGCCATCTACGACGACATGGTGTTCTACACGGCGCCGGATACGCCCGACAACACGATCGTGGCGCTCGATGCCCGCACGGGCGCGGTGCGGTGGGAAACGAAGAGCTCAGGCAATTTGACGAGCGGCGCCATCGTCGTCGAGGGCAAGGTGCTGTCGGGGCGCACGTGCCGCGAGCAGAAGGACTGCTACATCTCGGCGCACGACGCGAAGACCGGCAAGGAAGCGTGGCGCTTCTATACCGCGGCGGGTGACGACGACCCGGGGGGCGCTTCGTGGGCAGGCTCGCCGGTGGCCGGCCGGCTGGCGACCACGTGGGGTCTGGCCGGCGGGTACGACCCGCAGCGCCGGTTGATCTTCTGGGGCGTGGCGAATCCGATGCCGAACACGCGCATGGATCGCCATGGCGGCAAGTGGGACGCGATCCCGACGTCCTCGCCTGCGGATCTCTATAGCAATTCCACGGTGTCCATCGATCCGGATACCGGCAAGCTGGTCTGGTATTACCAGCATCTGCCCGGCGACGACTGGGACGAGGACTACACGAACGAGCGCACGCTGGTGCGGACGGCGGTGCGTCCGGATCCGAAGGCGGTGAAGTGGATCAATCCCGACATCAAGCCGGGCGAAGTCCATGACGTGGCGTTCACGATTGGTGAAGGTGGCGGCATCTGGGCGCTCGATCGCAACAAAGGTCAGTTCCTATGGGCCAACCCGTTTCCGTTCGACACGCCGAACTTCCTGATTTCGAACATCGACGGCAAGACCGGACAGGTACACCTCAACGAGAGCGTCATGCTCAAGGCACCGGGCGACCATCGCACGGTGTGCTACTGGAACACCCGGAGTTACTGGCCGCCGGCGTATCACCCGACGCTTAATGCGCTGTATGTGCCGTACGTCGAGAACTGTCTCGATATGACGGCTGCCGATCCGGCGAAGAAGATCCGCGAGCGGCGTGTGGGCATTCCGCGCGAGGGCAGCAAGCTGGAAAACTGGGCCGGCCTGATGAAGATTGATGCGGCGACCGGGGTGATGAAGCCAATCTACACGGGCCAGGCGCCGTCGCAGGGCGCGGTGCTGACGACCGCTGGCGATTTGGTGTTCTGGGGCGACCTGAATCAGAAGTTCCGAGCCTTCGACGCTGAGACGGGCAAAATTCTCTGGGAGACGACGCTCGGCGGGACGATTCAGAACAGCACGATCACGTATGCGGTGAACGGCAAGCAGTACGTGGCCGTGCTCACCGGGGAGGGGCTGACGACGAGCAGTCCGATCGGTCAGGCGCAGATCAAGCCGACGCGCCGGTACAACGCGCTGTACGTGTTCGCTCTGCCTGACTCGAAATAGAGCTTGTGGGCCGGGGCTTCAGGCCCGGCATTCCGACGTAGGGCGGGTCCTTTTGGACCCGCCGGGGAAGCGCGGAGGCCTGAAGGCCTCCGCCTACCGTTGGAAGGTGCGCCTTTCAGGCCAGCCCAGCCAGCGCTTGCCAACACGCCGCTCGGGGATACAATCCTGCCGGGTCTATTAATCGAGGTGCTGACATGAAGCGGCTGACTTCTCCGCGAGTAGTCCTGGCTCTGGGATTGGCCTGTGTCTTCGCTGCGGGCGTGGTCATTTCGGCGCAGCGGGCGACGGCGACGATGGCCAGTGCTGCCACCAGTTTTCTCAATGCGCTGACGCCTGAGCAGAAGCAGCAGGCGACGTTCCCGATGGAGTCCGAGGAGCGCATGCGCTTCAACTTCATTCCGACCGAGACGTTCCCGCGCAAGGGGCTGCTGCTGAAGGACATGACCGAGCCGCAGCGGAAGCTCGCGCACGCCCTGCTGCGGAGCGGCCTGAGCCAGCGCGGCTACGACACCTACACCGCGATCATCCAGCTCGAGAACATCCTTCGTGACCTGGAGAAGGGCGGCAAGTTCGAGCGGAATCCTGAAAAGTATTTCTTCTCGATCTTCGGCACGCCGAACGCGAAGGGGACCTGGGGCTGGCGCGTCGAGGGGCATCACATCTCGCTGCATTTCAGCGTCGTGAACGGCACCGCAATCGCCAGCTCGCCGACGTTTGCCGGGACCAACCCGGCGGAAGTCCGTGAGGGCGCCGAGAAGGGAAAGCGGGTGCTTGCGCTGCAGGAAGATTCCGCGCGCGCGCTGGTGACGGCGCTCGACGCAACGCAGCGGAAGACTGCCGTGATCAACGACGTGGCGCTGAACGAGATCGTCACAACCAATCAGGTGGACATCAATCCGCTGTCGCCGGACGGTCTGAAGGTGGCGGCGATGACGCCCGCGCAGCGTGACCTGCTGATGAGGGTCATCGATGCCTATGCGGGTCTGATGGAGCCGGAGATCACGGCTGATCGGATGGCGAAGATCAAGACGGCGGGCATCGAGAACATCGCCTTCGCGTGGGCCGGCTCGATCGAGCGCGGCCAGAAGCACTACTATCGTGTGCAGGGACCGACGTTCCTGATCGAGTTCGACAACGCGCAGAACGACGGCAATCACGTGCACTCGATCTGGCGGGATTTCAAGGGCGACTTCGGGCGCGACCTGCTGCGCGAGCACATCAAAACTGCAGCGCATTGAAGGTCCATGTAGGCCGGGGCTGGCGCAGCAGCCCCGGCGCGATCGCTAAATCTATTGACCACACAGAGGTACAGGGCACTGAGGACAGAAAGAATTTGTACCTCTGTGTCTCGGTGCCTCGGTGTGTACCAAGGAAAAGCATGAAGGTCTCACGGTCTCGTCTACTGCTGACGGCAGGCGCACTCAGTGTCCTCGCGCTGTCGGGCGCGTCATCCTCCCTCCGCGCCGAGGACAGCACCCAGATCCTCTCCATCGATCACTACCTGCGCGTGAAGTCGACCGTGCCGGCGATTGCCGGGCAGCAGGCGCAGATCTACGTGCGTGAGCGCGTGCAGGCGGGCATGGCGCTCCGCGCGAAGAGCTTCACCGATCGCGTGGTGCTGTTCGTCCATGGCGCCGGGACGCCGGCGGAGGTGTCGTTCGACGCGCCCGCGCCGGGCTACAGCTGGATGGCGTACCTCGCCGCCGCCGGCTACGACGTCTTCTCCGTGGACATGACCGGCTACGGACGCTCGACGCGGCCGCCGCAGATGAACGATCCGTGCAACCTCGCCGACGACAAGCAGGCGCAGTTCATCGGCTCGCTGCTCCAGGCGCCGTGCAAGCCGACGTATCCAGGCGCGATGACGACGATCGCGTCGGACTGGGACGAGATCAGTGCCGCCGTCGACTACATCCGCACGCTGCGGCGCGTCGAAAAGATGCACATGGTCGCCTGGTCGCTCGGCGGCCCGCGCTCTGGTGGCTATGCCGCGAAACATCCTGAGCGCATCGGCCGGCTGGTGTGGCTGGCGCCCGCTTACGGCCGCACGTCCGCGGTCGCGGCACCGGCGAAGGTGCCGGCGGATGGCACGGTGTTCAACACCCAATCGCGCGCCGAGTTCATTGCCAACTGGGACCGTCAGGTCGGCTGTCCCGCGCAGTACGAGCCGGCAGTCGCCGATGCCGTCTGGTCTGGGCTGCTCGAATCGGATCCGGTGGGCGCTACCTGGGGTCCAGGTGTGCGGCGGGCGCCGCAGACCACCACCTGGGGCTGGAACAACGCCGTCGTCTCCAAGATGCAGATCCCGGCGCTCATGGTGGCGGCGGCGCACGACAAGCAGGTCGATCCCGCTCGTGTCCGCGAGCTGTATGACGACTACGGTTCGTCGCAGAAGGTGATGATCGATCTCGGATGCGCCTCGCACGCGGCGATGTGGGACAAGGTGCGCACGTCGCTCTACCGCGCCTCGCTCGAGTGGATCGAGAAGGGCACCGTGGACGGCAAGCAGAACGGCATCATCAAGCTCGGATACTGACGGATACTGTGGGAGTGCAGAAGGGCAGCGACACCCGCAAGGCCGACCATCCAATCGATTCACTCTTTCTCGACCGCTGGTCGCCACGCGCGATGTCGGGCGAGCCGCTCGCCGAGTCCGAGCTGATGACGCTGTTCGAGGCCGCCCGCTGGGCGCCGTCGGCCAGCAACCTCCAGCCGTGGCGCATCTTCTACGCGATGCGCGACACACCCGAGTGGCCGCTGTTCTTCGGCCTGCTCAAAGAGAGCAATCAGGTCTGGTGCCGCAATGCGGCGGCGCTCCTCGTGTTTGCCTCGGTGTCGGTCAATCCCAAGACGGGCACATCGCTCAAGACGCACTCCTACGACACCGGCTCGGCGTGGGTGAGCGTCGCGCTGCAGGGCTCGCTCAAGGGACTCGTGGTGCACGGGATGGCCGGGTTCGACTACGAGCACGCGCGACAGCGGCTCAACATACCGGGCGACTGGAAGGTCGAGGCCATGGCCGCGGTGGGACGTCCGGGGCGGGTCGAGGATTTACCGGAGAACCTGCGGGCGCGCGAGGTGCCGAGCACACGGCAGCCGATTACTGACTTTATCTTTAGAGGAAGCTGGCAAGAGAAGGGCTAGCGGCCGACAGGCCTCGTGCAAGGCCCGTGAAAATTTCGGGCGCCGATCACACCAAAGATCACGGGCCACGGAGACGCGGAGGTACGAACGCTCTTTTCTTCGTGGCGCGTCGCTGTTGCTGTCTCGTGAAGCACGATGCAGATTCGTTTCGAGGCGCAAGGCTCCTGGGATCACATCGGTCGTCCAACTCGAAATCCAATCCGTTCGAACTCCGCGTCTCAGGGCCTCCGTGGCCAATCATTCTGCGCAGGATTCTCGGCGCTGCATCAAAGCTTCGCACCCTCGAACCTTCCCGGGACTCTCGGACCTTCACACCCTCGCATCCGCCTTCGCGGCCTTTCCGCTTCGGCGGGACACGCCTTCGGACCCCGCACCTTCGCACCTTCGCACTCTCGTACCCTCGCCCCGATACGGTTCTGCTTAAGCTTCTGCCTCCTCGAGCCGATTAGTGTCTGAAGGCCGGGTCATGTCGCCCTGTCTGGCCCGGAGGAATGCAATGCGTCGTTTTTCAGCGCGAATCGCCATGGTGGTCAGTGCGGTAACCGTCAGCGCCGCGCTCTTGTCGGCGCCGCTGCTCGCCGTGGACGTCACCGGCAGCAAGGGCAGCATCACGTTCGATGACACCCAGGTGGTGACCACGATCACGGGCGCACGGCTCAACGATATTCTCCAGGCCTCAGGCTTCTCGGGTGGCAAGGTGGACCAGGACGGCGGTGTCTTGATCCGAATCGCCTCCAAGCCTGTCTACTTCACCGTCGACGACGATCAGGAAAGCATCCAGGCGCACACCGCCTGGACCACCGACGATAAAACGCGGCCGTCCGCAGATAAGATGAATGACTGGAACCGGACGAAGCGCTACTCCAAGGTCTATTTCGACAGTGACCGCGACCCGGTGCTGCAGCTGGATCTCGATCTGGCCGGCGGCGTGACCGTGGCGCGGATCAAGGACTTTGCCTTCACGACGCAGGTGAGCATCACGCGGTTCACCGCGGAAGTCCTGAAGTAGACACGTTCCGGGCCCGGAAGCAGGGCATCATTCTTCTCTTCGAGCTGTTCCCGGCGTTCATGCTGCTCCTGACGCTCGTCATGGGCGTCGCGCTGTTTGTCGCCGACCGCCGGGCGCGGCGCGGCGGCTCAGATGGTGAGGGCTGACGCGTCCCCCGCTCTGTCGGTCTGCCTTCGTTCAGCGACAAACACTGCAAAATTTGCCACGGAGACGCGGAGACGCGGAGGATTTCGAGACTTCTTTCGAGTCGCGAGCGCCTGGTTCCGAGTCCCGAATGAACACACAGAGGCACCGAGGGTAACTTAGCGTTCTCAACGTCGGCATCGCCGCGGAGGCGCGGAGACGCGGTCGATAACGAATTTGGCCCCGTTCTCAGGGGAGACCACTTCGTGGCAAGGTGTCGAGCGGATAAGAACTGGAATTGGCGTTCTGAATAAGCCAGAGATCAACCAGCGGGAGTGCCGCGTCGTGAAGAAAGAGCCTCTGGCCCTCCGCGTCTCAGCGTCTCCGCGGCGATTGAGATATCACGTGTGCCGAGACGTCGATAGCGATTGAACCTCTGTGCCTCGCTGCCTCTGTGTGTTTGATCGTTGTTCGTCTGGAATGAGGAGCCTTACTGAGTCTCGGAGCTATGAAATCCTGCCGATCCTCCGCGTCTCCGCGTCTCCGTGGCCAAGAGACCGTGGCTGGGGTTCCCGACCTGCTGCGTCTGCCGTTTCCGATCTACTGCGGAACGACGCTGACCCCGACGAACAAGCGATGACCCGCCCCGCCGAGCAGCACGCCTCGTAGCGGACTCACGTCGCTGTAGTCCCTCCCCCACCCGATCGTGATGTGCCTCTCATCCGCGATCACGTCGTTCGTCGGATCCAGATCCACCCAGCCGTTGTGCGGACAGTAGACGGACAGCCACGCGTGTGACGCGTCGGCGCCGGTCAGCCTCGCTTGCCCGGGTGGCGGATCGGTCAGCAGGTAGCCACTGACGTAGCGCGCGGCCAGGCCGAGCGAGCGCAGGCAGGCGATCTGGAAGTGTGCGAAGTCCTGGCACACGCCTCGCCGATCGACCAGCACGCGCGTCACCGGCGTCGCGATCGTGGTGGCGCTGGCGTCGAAGACGAAATCGCGATGAATGCGGTGCATCAGATCGAGCGCGCCGCCCAGCAGCGAGCGTCCTGCCGGGAACGACGGCCTCGCGAAGCGCCCCAGGTCGGGCGACTGGATGACATGCGGCGACGCATACGCGAATGCGGCCACGTCGCGCACCAGCGCTCCCATGGGCTGGGCAATCATCCGGCGCACGCTCTCCCACGCCGGGCTGGCCTCCACCGAAACCTCCGCCATGTGCCGCGACACGTCGACCAGGCTGGTGCTGTTGACGCGCAACTCGACATGCGGCCGCAGCAGCTGGAAGCCATGAATCACGTTGCCGAAGAAGTCCAGCCGTTCAGAGACCTGCGTCGGCTTCGGCTCCACACGCAACGTGTGCGATCGCACCTGCTGGTACGGGAGCACCCTGGGTCGCAGGCACGCCAGGTGCTGGGAGGTGCTCACCGGCGAGTCGTAGACGTAGCGGGTGTCGTGCTCGATCAGGTACACCGCCGGTGACCGCACATCCGGTTCAGCGGCGGGGATGTCCCCGGCATTCACTGCCCCTGTTTCGGTCCCGAGTCCACCGTCGATGGTCACGTCAGGAGTCTAACAGGCGGACGAGCAAGGGCCGCTCGATGCCCATGCCCAGCGCTCAATGCGCAATGCTCAATGCCCAATGCCCAATCGCAATGCACAAACCTCGCGAAACTCGCATTGGGCATTGAGCACTGAGCCTTGGGCATTGTGAATTGACAGGTATTAAAGGAGCGTGGAACGTGCCGGCTCATAGACGTGACTGAAAAAGCGCATCGTCAGGCCGTCGGACAGCTGCGACGCCACATCTTCGCTGTCTCGCAGAAAACTCCGGAGCGCATCGGCCCTCGGAAAGAGGTCGCCACTGACCGGCTCCCCGGTGCGCGTTTCGGCCAGCCGTTGCAAGGCCGGCAGCGCGGTGGCCAGATCCGGATCCGGCAGCAGCGGCACGTGCTTGGCCAGCTTGGAAATCTGGAACACCGCCGATCGAGGATTACGCGGGTCGAACAGCAGCAGATCGATGACCGCCAGCCATTCGGCGTGCCCCATGTACCTGGCGCGGTAGGTGATGATGCTGTCCGACACCTCCAGCAGCCATTCGAGCAGCGCCGGATGCTCGACGGTTTCCGAGGCGGCCACGTCGGCCACGGTCTGCGACACGAACAGCAGCCGCTCGAGATGCCGTCCCAGGCTCAGAAACCGCCAGCCATCGTCGCGGGTCATGTGCGCCATCTCGAGACCGCCGACGGCGACGAGCGAGATGATCGCCTGATCGATCATATCAAGCGCCTCGGCGACGCCATGGTGTGGAAACGCGCGCTCCGTCAGCATCTCGGACAGCTTGTTCAGCACGCGCCAGTTGTCGCCCGACAGGCGATCGCGCACGGCGCCGGCGACACGCACGGTCCGGCGGATGTTGCCGGCGACGCCGCGTTCGGCCTGCGGATCGTACAGGCCGCGAATGAGCTCGCGCTCGAATTCGTGCGGCGAGGGATCCGGCGCCGCGGCCCGTTCGCCCCGGCTGCCTGGCAACAGGCCGTGCCGGACGCACGACGCGAGGATCGGCCGCGATCCGCCCGAAATGATGGCGTCGTCATGATGGATACGCGACAGCACGGCGCGCAGCAGGCGTGCGCCGTTCTCGCTGCGCTCGGCGTAGCGACCCAGCCAGAACAGATGTTCGGCGGCACGACTCGAGACCGCGCGCTCGCTGCGCACGATGTCTTCGGGCCGCAGCCGGCCAGGGAGCAGTGATACCCGCTCGACCGGGCGGTCCGAGAGCACCCACGTATCCTTGCTGCTGCCGCCGCGCTGGCCAGAGACGATCTGCCGTTCGGCGCCGGCGATTCGCGACAGGCCGCCCGACATCACCCGGTAATCGCCACGGCCGTCCGACACCAGGAACACGCGCAGCATGAGTCCGCGGCTCTCCAGGTGGCCGGCATGCCACACGGGCGCGTGCGAGAGCGGCACGTATTCCTCGAGCACGTAACGCTCGGCGGCACTGTGCATGCGCTCGTGCCACGAGCGTCGTCCCGATGAATCCAGGGTCGAGCCGAACACGACTTCCATCGCCGCGTCGGGAAAGGCCGGCTTGATCACCATGTCCGAGATCCTGGCGATCGGGCCTTCGAGCGACTGGTGATCGGGACTCCACCAGGATGGGGTCGAGGCCAGGTGCAGCGGTTCACCGAGCAGATGCAGGGCGACGTTCGGCAGGAACGCGCTGAGCGCCGGCGACTCGAGGACGCCCATGCCGAAGGCATTGGCCATCAGCACGTGGCCCGACCGCCACGCCTGCATCAGGCCCGGCACGCCGAGTGACGAATCGGCACGCAGCTCCAGCGGATCGCAGTAGTCGTCATCGAGGCGCCGCAGAATGCCGTGCACCGGGCGGAGACCGGTGACGGTCTTGAGAAACACCCGGTCGTCGCGCACGGTGAGGTCGGCGCCTTCGGCGAGCGAGAAGCCGAGGTAACGCGACAGGTAGGCGTGCTCGAAGTAGGTCTCGTTGAAGGGGCCGGGCGTCAGCAGCACGATGTGCGGCGTATGGCTGCCGCACGGCGCGTGCTCGAGCATCGTTTCCTGCAGGGTTCGGAAGAACGGCGCCAGCAGTTGCACCTGCAGATCGCGGAAGGCGTCCGGAAAGATGCGCGAGATGGACAGCCGGTTTTCGAGCGCGTAGCCGGCGCCCGAAGGCGCCTGGGTACGGGTGGCCACCACGCGCCATTCGCCATCCACCGCGCGGGCGACGTCGAAGGCGAGCAGGTGAAGCCGCACACCAGACGAGGGCCGCGTGCCATGACAGGGTCGCAGGAAACCTGGATGACGGTAGATCAGCGCCGGCGGTATGTGTCCTTCGGAGATCAGACGCTGGTCGCCATATAGATCGGCCGCAACCGCTTCGAGCAGTCGCGCGCGCTGTCGCAGACCGACCGTCAGACTCTCCCAGTCGTGCGCGGCGACGATGTGAGGAAGGACGTCGAGCGCCCACGGCCGCGGCGGTCCCACGGTTGCGTGAATGTTGTAGGTGACGCCGCTTTCATGCAGCTGGCGGGCGATCCGCTTTTCCGCCCGCGACAGCTCACGTGCGTCGAGCGTGCCGGCATGTTCGCCGAACGTGGACCAGTGCGGACGCGGACGCGACGGCCCTTCGAGCAGTTCGTCGTAGTGGCCGATCGGCACGTGATAGCCGCGCAGCAGATCCACGAGGCCGGGCATGGTGGCACCGCCGACGGCGTCGGAGCCGGCCTCACGCATCAGGACGCGTCCGGAGGTCGAGGGTGTACGGGAACTCCCGACTGCGGGTTTCGGCGGTCGTGACCGTCCGGCCTGGCGTATGCGCGAGGCGCGAGAAGCGGGTGAGCCGCCGGCTCTCGGCCTCGTAGCTGTTCACCGGCCGCACGTCGTAGCTGCGGCCTCCCGGATGCATCACGTGATATTCGCACCCGGCGATGGCTTGCTGGTTCCACGTGTCGATGAGATCGAACGTCAGCGGCGCCTGGACTGGAATCGTCGGATGCAATGCCGACGCCGGCTGCCACGCACGGTAACGGACGCCGGCGATGTACTCACCGTTCCGTCCGGTGGGATGCATTGGCACCGGCCGGCCGTTGCACGTGACGACGAAGCGGTTGGGAGTGAGGCCGGTGGCCATGAGCTGCAGACGTTCGACTGAGGAGTCGACGTAGCGCACTGCGGTACCAGCCATGCCTTCTTCGCCGAGCACGTGCCACGGTTCGAGCGCCTGCCGCAGCGACAGGTGCGTCCCGTTGACGGCCACGTCGCCGTAGTTCGGAAAGCGGAACTCGAAGTGCGGGGCAAACCAGTCGCGCTCGATGGCAAAGCCGTGCCGGTGCATCTCGTCCAGCACGTCGTGGAAATCGAGCTGGACGAAGTAGGGCAGCATGAAGCGATCGTGCAGCTCGGTGCCCCAGCGGACCAGACGCGTCTGGTACGGCTGTTCCCAGAACCGTGCAACCAGGCCGCGCAGCAGCAGCTGCTGCACCAGACTCATGCGCGCGTGCGGTGGCATCTCGAAGGCGCGCATCTCCAGCAGGCCGCGGCGTCCGGAAGCGCTGTCCGGCGAATAGAGCTTGTCGATGCAGAACTCGGCCCGGTGCGTGTTGCCCGTGACGTCGGTGAGCAGATGACGGAACACGCGGTCCACCAGCCAGGGTGGCGGCACTACTGAGCGGTCTGGAAGCTGCGAGAAGGCGATCTCCAGCTCGTAGACGCTGTCGTGCCGCGCTTCGTCCACGCGCGGCGCCTGACTCGTGGGGCCAAGGAACAATCCCGAGAAGAGGTACGACAGCGACGGATGGTTGTGCCAGTAGGCGACGAGGCTGCGGAGCAGATCGGGCCGTCGCAGAAACGGACTGTCCGCTGGCGCATGACTGCCGAGCACGAAATGGTTGCCGCCACCGGTCCCCACGTGCCGGCCGTCGATCATGAACTTTTCCGACGTCAGCCGCGATGCGTGCGCATCCTCGTACAACACCGTCGTCTGATCGACGAGCTCGTCCCAGCACGACGCCGGCTGGATGTTGACCTCGATGACGCCAGGGTCCGGCGTGATCGAAAAGTGCTGCAGACGCGGATCGTCCGGCGGCGGGTAGCCCTCGAGCACCACAGGACACTTCAGCGATGCGGCGGTGGCTTCGATGGCCGCAATCAGTTCGAGATAGTGCTCGAGCGATCCGAGCGGCGGAATGAACACATAGAGGCGGCCGTCGCGGACTTCAGTGCACAGCGTTGTGCGGACGACTGACCGTGCCGACTCGCCGCGCGGTGGCACCTCGTGGGCCGGGGCTTTAGCCCCGGCAGGGCCCACTTCAGCTCCGGCAGGGCCTGCCTCGTGGGCGCCGGGTCCAAGGGGACCCGGCCTACTGGCGGCAGAGCCTGCCTCGTGGGACGGAGCTTCAGCTGCGGCTTGTCCTGAGGCACTGGCCTCTTGGTTTGTTGCCGGAGCTAAAGCTCCGGCCCACAAGGTTTCTGAGGTGTCAGGCACCTGCTGCAGTGGTGCCGGCGTGCCGGTGAATCGCGCACGCAACATTGCCGCGGACGGCAGCGGCGGTCGCGGCTCCATCGGATCGAGCTCGGCAAGATAGGGATACTCGAGCGCGCTGACCCACGGCAGCGAATCGAGTGGCAGGCGATAGCCCATCGCCGAGTCGCCAGGCATCAGATAGAGGCGTTCGCTGCGAAGGAACCACGGGCCAGTTTTCCAGGCCGGTGCCCCTGTGGCACGCGTCAGCGGAAGCGCGTAACCCACTGTGGCGTCGAGTCCCTGTTCGAAGACCTTTCGCAACCGCTCGCGTTCCAGCTCGTCGTCCAGTTTGGCGTCGAACGGATCGACGTTGGCCGGCAACCGGCGCTCCCGCCACAGGTAGTACCAGGTGTCTTCGAATCCAGGCTGCACGTGCTCGTCGGTGACGCCGAGCTGCCTGGTGAGGGCGCGAATGAACCGCTCAGCCTCGCCGGGGCCATAGCCGTACTCCCGGCTTTCGTCGGCGAAGAGCGTGGCGTCGTGCCACGCCGGTTCGCCATCGGCGCGCCAGTAGCAGCCCAATGCCCAGCGCGGCAGCTGTTCACCGGGATACCACTTGCCCTGTCCGAAGTGGACGAACCCAGAGGCGCCGAATCGCTGGCGCAGTTTCCACAGGAGATCAGCGGCGAGCAGTCGCTTGGTGGGACCGAGCGCCGACGTATTCCATTCGTCGCCGTCGCGATCCTCGGTCGAGACGAACGTCGGCTCACCGCCCATCGTCAGGCGCACGTCACCAGCGGCGAGGCGGGCATCGACGTCGCGTCCGGCGGCGACGATGCGGCACCACTGATCGTCGCGATACGGTTTGGTGACGCGCGGCGATTCGTACAGCCGCCGGATGGTCATCGTGTGCTCGAACTGCACCTCGCATTCGTCCACGCCGCCGCTCACGGGAGCGGCGCTCGACGGTTCGGGGGAACACGACAGCGGGATGTGACCTTCGCCCGCCAGCAGGCCGGAGGTCGGATCGAGCCCGATCCATCCGGCGCCGGGGAGATACACCTCGCACCAGGCGTGGAGATCGGTGAAGTCACGCTCGGGACCGGCAGGGCCGTCGAGCGGCTTTTCGTCCGGCACCAGTTGAATCAGGTAGCCGGATACGAACCGTGCGGCGAGCCCGAGGTGGCGCAGCAACTGCACGAGCAGCCACGTCGAGTCGCGACACGAGCCACTGCGCAGCTCGAGCGTGCGCTCCTTCGTTTGCACGCCAGGGTCCATCCGGATCACGTAGCGGATGTCGCGCTGCAGCGTCTGGTTGAGCTCAACCAGGAAATCGATCGTCCGCACGCCGCGCATCGGCGCAACGCGTTCCACATAGTCGGCAAAAATCGGCGACAGCGGCTCGCGGGCCAGAAACGGATACAGTTCGCGACGTTGTGTCGCGTCGTAGGCGAACGGCTGTTTCTCGGCGTGCGGTTCGAGAAAGAAGTCGAACGGGTTGTAGATCGCGGTCTCGACGACCAGATCGACTTCGATGCGCATTTCGTGGATGCGCTCGGGAAAGGTCAGTCGGGCAACGTAATTGCTTTGGGGATCCTGCTGCCAGTTGACGAAGTGAAGCGACGGCTCCACCAGCAGCGAATAGGAAAGGATCGGCGTACGACAGTGCGGAGCGGGACGCAGTCGAACGAGTTGCGGCGACAGGCTGACCGGCCGGTCGTAGCGGTAGTGTGTGACGTGGTTCAGAGCGACGTGTATCGGCACCGTCCAATAATGCTAGCCGGGTTCCGGATGCGGCGATCATGAAAGTCTTTCATTGCGACCATTGTGATCACCTCGTCTTCTTCGAGAACATCGTCTGCGTCAGCTGCGAGCATCGGCTGGCCTTCCTGCCAGAGGTCCTGGAAATAGGGTCCCTGGAGCAGGTCGATCAGGACCACTGGACGTCACCACTCACGAGAACGGCAGGGCGGCGCTATCGTCTGTGCCGCAACTACACCGAGACGCTCGTCTGTAACTGGGCGATTGACGCCGACGACCCGAATCCACTGTGTGAATCGTGTCGGCTGACGCGCGTCATTCCTGATCTGACGATCGCCGGCAATGCCGAAGCCTGGTATCGGCTGGAACTGGCAAAGCGGCGCGTGCTCTATACGCTGTTGCGGCTGGGGCTACCCATCCATGGGGACGGGGATTCAGGACCTCCAGGGCTGTTCTTCGAGTTTCTTGCCGACGCCGTGGACGGTGACACGCCGATTCTGACCGGCCATGCGAACGGCCTTGTCACGATCAACGTCGCGGAGGCTGACGACGCCGAACGGGAGAAGCGGCGCAAGGCGCTGGGAGAACCGTATCGCACCTTGCTCGGACACATGCGACACGAGATTGGTCACTACTACTGGACGCGGCTGATCGAGGGGAGTCCGCACCTGGATCAATTCAGAGCCCTGTTTGGTGACGAGCGTGACGACTACGCAGGCGCGCTGCAGCGTTACTATCAGGCAGGTCCGGCGCCCGAGTGGCAGCAGCAGTTCGTGAGCGCGTATGCCAGCGCCCATCCCTGGGAGGATTGGGCAGAGACGTGGGCGCACTATCTCCACATGACGGACACGCTCGAAACCGCCGCCGCCTGCGGCCTGTCGCTGCGGCCCAGCCGTCGCGGAGAACCGGCGCTGTCCAAGGTGCCGTCCTCCGCCGTTACACCATCAGGCTCGTTCGACCGATTGATCAACAGCTGGCACGCCGTGACCTACATGCTCAACAGCCTCAATCGCGGAATGGGTGTCGCCGATGCGTACCCATTCGTGCTCGCACCAGCGGCGATCGAGAAGCTGCGGTTCGTACACGATGTGCTGGCACAAGGGGCTGAGGATGATCAGGCCTCAGGCTACAGCCCTCAGGCCTCAGGGCTGGGCAAGGACGCGTAGGCCGGGTCTCCGGCCGCGCAACAGACATCCAAGGCCAGACCCGGCGAGTCAGGCCTCAGTGTGTCATCGCGTACAGCAGCGAATTGATGCCGAACGCGTAGCCGGGGATGGAGTTTTCGAGGAAGTAATTCGGGTCGTCCGCTTCGCGCTCGAACGAATCGCCGAAGTCGGTGTTGTGCGTCATCAGCACCATGATGTTGCCCTGGCGATCGACGATGGCGCGCGCGTCGGCGCGCGGGCTGTCGCTGCCGCGCTCCATGCCGTCGCCGTAGCGGGCCCAGTGGCCGATGTTGGCGATCTGCGGCGTCTCTTTCAAGAAGAACTGTGCGCGAAACAACGGGTGATCCGGCGTGAGCTCGACGATCGGATATTCAGATCGCGGCAACACCTCGCCCATGACCTCTTCCCACCATTCCCAGGCGTCGGTGCCCCAGAAGTCGTCCGCCCAGAGGAAGCCGCCCTTCTGCAGGTACTCGCGCAGGTGTGTGACCTCGTTCGAGCTGAGATCGGCGGCGCCGACTTCCGTCATCATGATGAACGGACAGTTGAAGATCTCGGGCGACGTCAGGCGGATCAGGACGTTGCTGGGATCGCCACCACTGTCGCGGCCGACCCGTGTCTTGGTCAGCTCGGACAGGCGAATCGACAGGTTGATGTCGGCGCGCGGAAAATCGACTTCCCACGACCCGCTGTTGTAATCGCCATTCGGGCCGTTGCGGAAGACCACGCGACAGAACTGGAAGGTGCCGTCGAAATCGTCGGGGGCGGCCACGCGGAGGTTGGAGAACGAGCGACCGCGGCGCAGTTGCGCCTCGGCGGTGATGGCGGCAACCGAGACACAGGCGGCGAGCAGCACGACCCAGCGCAGGCGCGGCGATCTCACGGGACTATCTTCTCACCCTTTTTGACGTGTCGGCCGGGCGGTTGGCTGCCATCTCGTCAGTGGGTCATGGCGTAGAGCAGCGCATTGACGCCGAACGCGTACCCGGGAACGGAGAAGTTCAGGAAGTAGGTGGGGTCGTCGCCCTCACGCTCGAACGAATCGCCGAAATCGGTGTTGTGCGTCATCAACACCATCAGGTTGCCGTTTCGGTCGAAGACGCCCCGTGTGTGGACCTCGGCACTGTCGGCGCCGCGCTCCGACGTGTCGCCGCCGCTGCCGTACCAATAGTTGATCGATGCGATCTGCGGCGCCTTCTCGATGAAGAACTGCGCGCGATACAGCGGGTGGCTCGGGCCGATGTCGACGATCTGATAGTCGCGTGACGGCAGCACTTCGTCGAACTGCTCCGCCCACCATTCCCAGGCGCCTTCGCCCCAGAAATCATCCGCCCAGAGGAACCCGCCCTTCTGCAGGTAGAGACGAAGCCGCTTGGCTTCCTCGTCCGAGAAGGATGCGGAGCCGACCTCCGTCATCATGATGAAGGGGCAGTTGAACAGCTCCGGCGAATCGAGCGGGACGACGACGTGATGGGGTTCGCCGCCGGCCGTACGGCTGATGCGGGTCTTGGTCAGCTCCGACAGACGAATCGACAGATTGATGTCGGCGCGCGGAAAGTCGACGCTCCACGACGAGCCGAAGCCGCCACCACTCGAGAACGGCACCCGGCAGAACTGGAAGCCGCCGTCGAAGTCGTCGGGCTGCGCATAGCGGGAGTTGACGAAGCGCCGCTGCGCGTGCAGTTCCGTTGCGACCACGAGGGTCGCCAGACTGCCGAGGACGAGGACCCATCGCCGCAGACTCAGCCTGAGCACGGCCCCAGTCTACACCTGACAAAGCACAAAGGTGCGAGGGTGCGAAGGGTTCGACGGTTCGACGGTTCGACGGTTCGACGGTTCGACGGTTCGACGGTTCGACGGTT
>Ga0173480_10000164_pt1 | contig 18829 bp, 13 predicted proteins | sample NitcycUS209509C1_FD_122622 | JGI IMG/M metagenome (GOLD analysis project Ga0173480, IMG submission 122622) | Soil microbial communities from Arlington Agricultural Research Station in Wisconsin, USA - Nitrogen cycling UWRJ-S209-509C-1 (version... | ecosystem: Environmental > Terrestrial > Soil... | reverse complement strand
CGTCGCCGTGCTGGCCGTCGCAAGCGCCGCGCTGCTGCTGCCGAGATTCCTCGCCGCGCGCGCGCCAGCACCGGCCTTGGTCGCCGCAGCACCGACGCCCGCACCCGCGCCGGCTCCGAAGCCGGCGGCGCCCACTCTCGACCAGTTGTTAGGCTCGTACGGCGCGGAGACCGACCCCGACAACGCGTTCAACAAGCTGTTCGCGCTCTGGAGCCTGCGTTACGTCGCCGGCACCGTCGATCCCTGCACCCAGGCACTCCAGGCCGGGCTCGAATGCCTGACGCAGCGTGGCTCGCTTGCGCAGCTGCGGCTTTTCAACCGCCCCGCGGTACTGAACGTCATCGACTCCACGGGCAAGGCGCACCAGGTCGTGCTCGCCGGCCTCGACGATGAACACGCACAGGTCGACCTCGGCGGCGCACAGCGCGAAGTCGGCATCGGCGATCTGTCGCGCAGCTGGTTTGGCGACTACGTACTGCTCTGGCGGCCGGCCGCGGGTGGTTCCCAGCCGCTTGCCCTCGGCGCACGAAATGCCCGCGTGAAGTGGCTGCGCGACAGCCTGCGCCGCGTCAACGGCCTGCCCGCGGAGACCGTGCCGAACGATCGCTTCGATCCGGAGCTCGTGACTCTCGTGGAAGAATTCCAGCGCAAGAATCGCCTCGCGGTGGACGGTATCGCGGGCGTGCAGACCCAGGTCGCACTCGACGCCGCGCTCAACGACGCGGCGACTCCTTTCCTGCGTAATAGTGGTGGCAGCTGATGTCGTTCATTCTCGACGCCCTCAAGAAATCCGAGAACGATCGTCAGCGGCAATCGTCGCCGGCGCTCTTCGAGGTCAAGGTGGCTGCGCCGCGCCGCAATTTCCCGTCGTGGGCGATCGGGCTTGCCGTGTTGTTAGGCATCAACCTGATCATCCTGCTCTGGTTCGTGCTGCGTCCGTCCGCGCCCGCGGGCTCCGAGGCTCCCGCGGCGGCCGCGAACGTGCCCGCCGCGGCGCCATCACCGGCCTCGCCGCCTGCCGGCATGGTCACGGTTCCGGCCACGTCGACGTACATTCCCGCGGGCGGAACGACGACGGTCGCTTCGCAGCCGGCCATCTCCGACGCGGGCGTCGTGGGCCCGAGCTCCGCGCCGCCACTCGCGGTAGAGCCCGTGCTGTCAGGCCAGGAGCCCTCGGTTCCGCCCGACTACGACGCGCGCGACTACCGTCCCGCGATTACGCCTGCCCAGGCAAGCAGCATCGCCGCCGCACGGCGCGACTCGATTCCTTCACGCGACGAAGCGGTGGCGCAGGGCACGCAGATTCCGGACCTGCGGCTCGATTTGCACGTGTACGACCCGGATCCCGCGAAGCGATTCGTTTTCGTGAACATGCGGAAGCTTCGCGAGGGCGACTCGCTGCCCGACGGCGTCCGGCTCGATCTCATCACGCAGACCGGCGCGAAGTTCAACTTCCGCGGCACGTCGTTCACGATCGACGCGAACTGAGGTTACTCCGCCGCGAGCTTCGCGATCTCGACGGGCGTGAGCCGGTGGATGATCCACTCGTTCATCTGCCGCGCATCCAGCGTCTTGTAGAACTTCAGCGCCGGCTCGTTCCAGTCGAGCACCGCCCATTCCATGCGCCCGCAGCCGCGCTCCGTCGCGATCCGCGCCAGCGCGCGAAGCAGCGCACGGCCGATGCCATGCGAACGCTGCTCGGGTCTCACGAACAGGTCTTCGAGGTACAGGCCCGGCCGCCCGACGAACGTCGAGAAGTTGAAGAAATACAACGCGAAGCCCACGGGCTCACCGTTCCACTCCGCGATCAACACGTGGATCACCGGGTTGGGTGATTCGAGCTCGCGCAGGAAATCGTCGGGCGTCGCCTTTGCCTCGTCGAGCAGCTTTTCGTAGTCCGCGAGTTCGCGAACGAGGCTCGCGATGACGGGTGCGTCGGCGCGCGTGGCCGGCCGTATGTTCAGCATGTTCTGACCATCACTCCGCGATGTACCAGCGGTCCTTCTCTTTTTCGAGCACGAAACGATCGTACGGCAGGCCCTGTCCGCTCACATCATAGATGGCGCGCACGCCGTCGTACTTGGGCGTCAGCTCCTGGACGACGCGCAGCGTCGTGATCATCGTCTCGCGAGTGTTCTCGCTGTTGGTGCAGGCGGTGATCAGCGTCTTGCGCGCGGACTTCGACGTTGCCCGGTTGAAGTTGGGGCTCATGAACTGGTCGTAGTACTCCTCGCAATGGCCCGCGGCGAGGCTCGCTTCGGCCCGCGCGAGAAGTTCGCTGATGCCCGGCGACAGCGGCGCCGGACGCTCTTCAACCAGTTGCCTTCCCGGCGCGCCGGGCGACGGCGGCGAATTGACCAGCACGCGTCCTTCGATGAGATCGTCGAGCTGCGCTTCGACCTCGCTCGGGATCACGGCGCGCCACTGCTGCCCGTACTGCGCCAGCGCCACGGTCACGAGGACTTTCACGGCGCCGCGATCCTTGGGCTGCTCGCCCTTGCCGATGACGTACACCACCTTTCCATCGGGAACGGCGGCGAGCCAATCCACCTTCTCGAACTGGCGCGCACGGAAACGCACGCGATCCGACAGCGCGGCATAGAAGCGCACCGGCGTCATGCTCTCGAGTTCCGCGAGCGACCGGCCGGGACCAAACAAACGCGATCGATACGTGTTGTCAGACCGCGAAGCCTCCGCTCGAAAAAGGACCAGCAATCGTGTCCTGAGCTTCTCCACTTCGTCGGGATGCAGCTCCTGGGCAACCGCCATGACGTTGCCACCCGCCAGTGCGGCGAGAAACGCCTCTGCCCCGGTTTTCTGAGCGGAGTTCGGGCCCGCCGCCATGGCGGGCAGGCAGAAGGAGGCCAACATCATGAAAATCAGGGCTCTAACGCGCATCGGGCTCTCCATTCGGATACGGCGGCGGCGATCATAACCGGGAGGGGAATCCCCGCCCCAACTGTGAAGGTCGTCTCGTTACGAGACAGAGGCAGAGGGACGCAGTTCACGGATTACCCGCGCGCAAGGCCTTGGTGCGGCCTTCCCCGATAAACTGACATATCTTGTTAAAGTGCCTTCGCACCCTTTGTTTTCGCTGCTTTTTGCGGGTTCGTCACCACCGTCATGTTGCCGCAGTCGGAATTCGAATCGCCCATGCACGCCCAGGTTTCGGCGCCGGTGGCGATTGCCGCGATTTCCCAGGACCGCGCGCTGATCGGCCTGCTTCGCAGCGTCGTCGACCCGACCAACGACCTCATCATCGTCAATTCTGAGGCGGAGCTCACGCCTCACCTGAACAGCCGCCGCGTGTCCGTGGCGCTGCTCGACAGCATGTTCATCGAAGGCGATCTCGCCGCCATGGCCGAACGCCTGCGCGTGACATGGCCAGACCTGGTGCTCGTGGTGGTCGGCACCGCGGAAGAACAATCGAAGGTTGCCGGACAGATCACGTCCGGCGTGGTGTATCGATTCCTGCATCGCCCCGTCTCGGCGCCCCGCGTTCGCCTGTTCGTCGACGCCGCCCTGCGCCGCCACGAAGTAGAGAACGTCGAGCGCACGCTCGAGCAGACGCGGCCGGATTTTTCCAGGTTCGAGAAAGCCGCCAAGGCGAAGTCCAGCGGCCCGAGTGCCATTCGCGCCGTCCTGCCCGGCATAGTCGGCGCGGCGGTGGTCGTCGCCGGCGCCGGCATCTGGTTTGCACGTTCGTCGGGTGATGGCGAAAAAACTTCACCGGCTTCCGCCCCGGCCGAGCAGGTAGTTAGTTCGGAGGCCGAGGCGCCCGCCACTGACAGCGCGCCTGCCGCCGCTGCCAGTCATCCGGCAACGAAGGCGTCAGAGCCCGTCGCCGCGGAGCCCGCGCCGGTCGCAACTCCAGAACCCGCACCCGTCGTCGCCGCGCCTGTGGCCGAACCGCCTGCCCCCGCGCAGGAAGACAATGTGCGCGACCGCCTGCGCCCCGCATCGTCGACACCTGCCGTCGTACAGGTGCCCGAGGAGGTCGCTCCGCGTACTCCGACGCAGCCCGTCCTCTCCTTCCAGGAGCGGGTGGACGCCCAGCTTTCGCAGGCCGAAGCGGCCCTTCAGCGCGGCGAACTGGCTTCGCCCGCCGGACGCAGCGCCGTGGACCTGTTCCGGGCCACGCTTGAAATGGATCCGGGCAATACGCTGGCCAAGGGCGGCCTGGTCCGCGTGGCCGACCGGCTGCTGACCGCCGCGGAGCGCGCGCTCACCGCGGGCAACACCGATGACGCGCGCCGCATGGTGACGGTCGCCGAATCCCTCACGCCAGCGACGGCGCGCGGCGCGTTCCTCATGATGCAGATCGAGCGCGAGCGCGAACGCGAAGCGCTGACGCGCGCGAAAGACAGCGACGTCCAGGACAAGCTGGAAAAGGGCGCCACGTATGTGCGCCTCGCCAATGCGCGACTGCGCAGCGGTTCGCTCATCGAGCCTCCCGAGGACAACGCCCGCTTCTACCTCGAAGCCGCGAACCAGCTGATTGCCGACGATCCGACGCTGGCCGAAACCGCGCGCGCACTGCAGAAGGCACTGCTCGAGCGCGCGGCGAGCGCGGCCAGTGCGGGCAATGCCGTCGAGACCGAGCGCTGGCTCGCGAATGCCGACGGCGCCGGCGCCCAGCGCCAGGAAATGACCACGATCCGACGTGCGCTCCAGGACACGGTGATCGGCGCGCGCGCCAGCAAGATGACGGCGCTCACCCAGTCGTTCGCGGCCGCCATGGGCGCGAACCGGCTGCTGCAGCCGGCCAACGACAACGCGAAAGCCCACCTGCTCGCGATGATCAACACCGATGCCAACCATCCCGCCGTGGCCAGCGCGCGCCAGACGCTGGGTAACGCGTTGCTGGGTGAGTTTCGAGGTGCGCTCTCGCGCGGTGATCTCACCGCCGCCAACACCTGGCTCAACGAGGCCCGCGGCAGCGGCTTCACCGGCGACGATCTCAAGAGCGCGGAAGGTGACCTGGCGTCCGCCCGCACGAAGGCGCAGGCCGCGCCCAGCGTGGTCGGGGCGAACACGCTGGAGCGCATCGAATACGTGGCGCCGAAGTTTCCGACCGCCTCGCGCAATCGCGACTTGCCGTCGTCGGGCTTCGTCGAGCTGGAATTCACCGTGATGGCCGATGGCTCCACCGGCAACGTGACCGTGACCAATTCCAATCCGCGCAGGACCTTCGACGCCGCCGCCGTTGCGGCGGTCAGCGAGTGGCGCTACAAGCCTGTCATGCGTGAAGGCAAGGCCGTTGAACAGCGCGTCGCTGTTCGCATCAGGTTCTCGGACCAATAGATGGACGCGCCTCGCCCACAACGTTTCCTGATCGTCGAGAACGACACCAAGTATGCGCAGTGGGTACAGCACGCGGTGAGCGCCGGCTGGCCCAACGATTCGCTGGTCATCATGGACTGGACGTCGTTCGGACGCGTGCGTACGGCGATGACGGTGCGCGACTACGACATCGTCATGCTCGCGATGGCGTTCGACGAAGGCATCGAAGAGCCCACCACCGACAGCTTCGACTGGATCCGCAAGCTGCGCAGCCAGCCCGGCTTCCCCGAGATGATCATCCTCGCCGAAGGCGGCAGCGAACTCGCCGCCATCCGCACGTTGCGGCTCGGCGCGGCCGACTATCTACCCAAGCGGCTGCTGACGCCGTCGCGCCTGCAGCGCTCGATCAAGCTCACGTTGCGCGCCATCGAGAAGGAAGCGCAGCGTCGCGCCGAGCGCAGCGCGCAAGGGGCTGCGAAGCCCGAAACGGACAAACATGCGGTGAGCATGCCGGCGGCGGCGAAGGCCGCCGCGAAGCCCGAAACCGACAGGCACGCCATGAGCATGCCGGCCGCGGCGAAAGCCGCGCCCGCGCCCACGACCGCACCCGCTCCCTTGCCGGCAGCGGCCGCCACGCCCGCGCCCATTCCTCCGCACATCGCCACGCACACCGGCGCCAGCCTCGCGAAGGCCGCCGCGCAAGTGCAGGCCGCCCCGCCGCCGAGGCCGGTGGTGGTGGCGGTTCCGTCCCCGCCAGCCGCGCCTGCTCCGGCCCCACGTCCGCACATCGCCACGCACACGGGTGCCAGCCTGGCCGAGGCCGCCAAGGCCGCGCTCGCTGCGCATCCGGCTGTGCCGGCCAAACTCGACGCCTCCATCCGGGAGCCGATCAGGGAAGCAAAGCCCATCGCGCCGGAAACTCACCAGATCCCCGGCTACACCATTCTCCAGAAGATCGGCGAATCCGAGGCTGCCGCCGTGTACCTGGCGATTGCCGATGACCTCGGGCACAACGTCGCGCTCAAGATCTCCAAGCGCAAACATTCCGGCAACGTCGACCCCAATTCGGCCGACACGGGCCAGCGCTCCATCATGTTCCAGCGCGAGTTCGAGGCCATAGCCGCGCTCGACCACCCGTCGATCATCGACCTCTTCGACTACGGCATTCACGAAGGTGTCGAATACCTGGCGATGGAATATTTCCCCTGCGGCGACCTCAAGGCGCGCCTGCAGAACCCGCTGACGGCCGACGAGGCGATCGCCTTCCTCACGGAAATCGCGCGCTCACTCAAGGTGGTGCACGAGGCCGGCATCATCCACCGCGACCTCAAGCCGCCGAACGTCATGCTCCGCGACAACGGCAGCGTGGTGCTCATCGACTTCGGCCTCGCCCGCAGCCTGCTGGCCGGCGACGGCAGTACGCGCACCGGCGTGTTGCGCGGCTCTCCTTACTATATGAGTCCGGAACAGGCGCAGGGCGAGCAGCTCGATGCCCGCACCGATCTCTACAGCCTGGGCGTCATCCTCTACGAGATGCTCGCCGGCAAGAAACCGTACCTCGGCGCCTCCGCCATTGATGTGCTGCAACAACACGTCATGGCGCCCGTGCCCGAACTGCCCGTGCATCACCTCGCCTACCAACCTTTGTTGGAACGGTTGATGTCGAAGTCACGCGAGCAGCGCATTTCCTCCTGTGATGAATTGCTTTCCGCGCTCGAACAGATGCGGCTCGCTCACGATAGCGGCATCATCGACCCGGAGACCCTGGTCTCGGCAGGAGCCGGGACCTGAGGAGGCCGAATGGAATTCATCAACTTCCCCATCGTCGCGCTCGGATTGGCGCTGATCTGCCTGATCGGCGTGACGCTTTACGCCATCACGCAGCGCGCCAGCATCCGTTCGCGTGACGAGCAGCTGGTGGTGGCGCGCGCCCAGTCGTACGCCATGCTCGAGCTGTCGCAGGCGGGAGTTTTGTTCCTCGATCGCGAACACAAGCTCATGGGCGAAGCCTCGGCTGCCGCGCCGGAGTTGTTAGGCCACACCTGCGCTGCCGGCACCGCGTTCGTGCAGGTCATCTCCGACCTGGTCGACGTGCAGTTGCGACGCCAGGCGGTCGCCTTTCTCGAAACCATGTGGAAGGCGGAACCCACTGCCGTCGTCGATGCCACGCAGAATCCGCTCGCCAAGGTGCATTCGGGCGCGCGGCATCTCGCCATCCGTTTCGCGCGACTCGTGGTCGACGGCCGCGTCCATCACATCATCGTCTCCATCGAACGCATTTCCGCGCCGCGCGTGATGCCGCTCACCATCGAAGTGCCGGTGCTCAACGAAGACACCTTCGCGAAACGGCTCGCCGGCGAGACCGGCACACGCCCGGCGTTGAACGTGGCCGCGATGGAAGCGAGCACTGATCCCGTGGCGGTGATCGATCCGATCGCTGCCGCCGCGGCCGCGGTAACCCTGCCGGCGCCGACGTCGGCCGCGCCGGTATCCGCCTCGGCCGATCTGGCCGCCTCCTTGCCGGCCGCGCGAGTTTCGAATCCTGCCGCGCCCGTGAATCCCGGCCTTGCCGCAGCGGCCATTGCACCGATGTCGACGGGCGAGTTCGAGCTCGGCCCGCTGGACGTCACCGCAGATTCGATGCCGTCGATACCCGTGCTGAGCGAAGCGGCCGTGGCCAGCATGGCCGACAAGACGCAGAAGATCGCGACCCTGAACATTTCGATGCCCGCTGCGACCGCCACGCCGCCGGCCAACGCGCCTGCGTCCACCGCGGCCACGGCGACCATGCGTCGCCTGGACGAGGAAGAACAGCAGCTCGCGACGACGATCACGTCGACGGACGTCGCACAGGAAGCCGCGAAGCCCGCCGCGCCCGATCCGTCTTCCATCATCGACCCGCCGGATCCGCGCCTCAGCGAAGTGCTCAAGGAAGTCATGCACATCGACGCCAACCGGCTCGAGACTTTCCTGGCCGAAGCGCGCGAGAAGGCCGGTCAGCTGCGCGCCATCATGAAGCTGCCCGCGCGCGAGCCGCAGGCGTTCCGTGAAAAGCTGGTGCTCATCCTCGAACTGATCCGCGGCATCCATTCACGCGCCGAGCGTCTGCCGCTGCCGTCGGTGTGCGATCGTTCGGATCGTTTCGCCGCGGCGCTCGGTGGGCTGCGCGACAAACAAACTTTATCCGGCAACGACTTCCTGCCGCTCGCCGTGAAGCTCGACGACCTGCTGAGCCATCTCGCCATGGTCGGCGAAGTCGTCGCGCGCCTGCGCGAGTGGCGTGTGCAGAACGGTGAAACCGGCGCGCCGGCCATCGATGCCACGCAGCGATCGGCGACGGCAACGGGAACCACGATCCGCCAGCCGCTGTTGCGCGGTGCCGAAGTCGCCAATACCGGCATCCAGAAGTCCGCGGCGCGGCTGTCCGACCTCTCGCAGGAAAGTCTCGAGGAGATGGCCGAATTCCTCGCCGACATGTATTCGAAGCGAGTGTCGCTGGTGGTGGTCGGCCTCGAGGACGTGCCCTCTCACTACCGCCGGCCCGTCGAAAAGATTCTGGGCCAGCTCATTCACAACGCCATTCGCCATGGTGTCGAGAATCCCGCCGATCGCCTGGTGCTCGACAAGCCGGAAGTCGGCACAGTGGCCGTGCAGTTCGCACGTGCCGGTAACGATGGTTACCAGCTCAGCGTGCAGGACGACGGCCGCGGACTCGATCACGAGAAGATTCGCGCCGAGGCCATTCGCCAGGGCGTGCTGACGCCGGAAGTGGCAGCCAACATCGATCCGCGCAAGCTCGCGAGCCTCATCTTCCGTCCGGGCTTCACCACCGTCGGTGAAGGTGGCGCGCGCGGCATCGGCATGGACGTGGTGCGCGATCTCGTCACGAAGGCCGGCGGTCGCGTCGGCATCGCGACGAAGCCCGGCGAATACACGCGCTTCCGCATCACGCTGCCGCACGAGAAGAAGGCGTCGAACGCCGCCGTCGCGTAACTGCGCAAATGGGGTCAGACCCCATTTGCTAGGAAACGGGGTCTGACCCCATTTCAATTCAGGCGCGTGTGTCGGAACTGATCCCGGATGTGCGCGTTGAAGAATTCACCCTTCGAGAACGCGAGCCGCATTGCCGAATACATTTCCCCAGGCACGTCGTGATATCGATAGCGGCGGCCGGAGACGAACTCGAGTTCCAGCTCGTGCTGCTTCGGGTCGTAGTGATAGGAGCGGATCACACTCGATGGCATGAACGGCAGACTTCAGCGTCTGCGCTCGAGTTCCCGGCGTGCCGGACCCGTCCTACGGCTTTGTCTTTCCCTTCTCGTAGCGACGGCCCAGCCACCAGCCATTGACGGCCCAGAGCGCCGCGGCGCTCGCCGCGATGAGCGCCTGCGCCGTCACGCCCATGTGGAGCGTGTCGAGGATCTTCTTGATCTGCGCGAAGCCCGCGTCGGCGAGCCGGTACACGGCGACGTCGCACACGTTCTTCGCCTTGTACTTGCTCTCCTTGTCGACCTTGCTGAAGAGCATCTCGCGACCGGGTCGGATGAATGCATATTCACCCCAGCGACGTATCACCATCGCCGCGGCCATGACGATGAACGTCCCCGAGATCGCATAGACCGTCAGCCCGAACACCATGACGATGGGCACGAGCACCAGCAGCACGGTGACGCCGAAACGCGTCGCGATGAACCCCGTGAGGAAGAGCTGCGTGATGATCACCAGGCCCTGCACGATGGAGTCGAGGTTCGCGAACACCTGCGTGCGCTTCGCGATCTCCTCGAACTGGTCCTCGACGAGCTGCAACTGCTCGAAATAGAGGAACGTGTTGATCGCCGAGATGCCGACGATGAAGAGCGCAATGCCGAGGATGTACGGATTGCGAATCACGAGCGCGAAGCCCGCGAACGGATTTCCGCCGAGCGCGCGATCCCGTTCGGCGGTCACCAGTTTTTCTTCCGCGCCGGGAGCCATGCGGCGCCACTCGGCCATCAGCACGCGCTGAAGCGCGACGGCGATCGCGAACATCGCGGCGCCGAGATACAGCACGCCCACGTTGCCGACTTCCAGCACGATACGGCCCGTGATGAAGGGTCCCAGGAACGCGCCGGCCGTGCCGCCCGCAAAGATGGGCCCGAACAGCCGTTTTGATTGTTCGGTCGACATGATCTCGAGCATGAAGCTCCAGAACACCGACACCAGCATCACGTTCATGACGCTGATCCAGACGTAGAAGATCTTCGCGAACCCGGCGTTTTCCGAATGCGTTTCGAAAACGAGCGCGGTGACCAGGAACCCGACACACATGAAGCCGTAGATGGCTGGGACGAGGATGGAGCGGCGAATGTGCGCCACGAGCCAGCCATACAGCGGCACGATGATCAGCGCGCACAGCGCCGTGAAGATCCAGAGGTCCTGGGTCGCGCGCCGTCCGATGATGGTGCCGATGGTTTCGCGCACCGGCCGCACGGCGAAGTAGCCGCCGAGCACGCAGAAAAGCAGAAAGAACCCCGTGATGACGACTCGCCGCTCCGAAGGGTTTTTGAGGAAGTCGAATGGGTTGTTCTTGTTCGATGTCGGGTCGTTCATCCGCACTCCACGTCAGCGGGCGATTCTAGGTACTCGAGAAATCCTGGGCCAGCGGCTGCAAGCTGGACAGATCGACTTTCAGGCCCGGGCGACTCACGGTCGCCGTCGCGCCATGTTCGCGCAGCTTGGCCGCCAATGCTTCGGACGAAGGCACTTCACCATGCACCAGGTATACCGGCGGATGGCCCGCGAAGCTGTCATACCAGCGTAGCAAATCGTCCTGGTCACCATGCGCTGACAGGCCACCGAGCGTGTGGACCTGCGCCGCAACGCGCACGCGCTGCCCATGGATACGAACTTCCGGCTGTCGATCGACGAGCTGCCGGCCCAACGTCCCTGGCGCCTGGAACCCGACGATGACGACATGGCACTCGGGCCGCTCGAGATTGTGTTTGAGGTGATGGAGCACGCGACCGCCGTTGGCCATGCCCGAGCCGGCGATGATCAGCGCGCCGCTGCGAACGTGGTTGATGGCGCGCGAATCCTCGGACGACTCCGACAACACGAGATTCGGCAGCGGCGGCATGCCGCGGAAGGATTCGCGCAACCGCGTGGTCTCTTCGTCGAAACGATCCGGGTTGTTCCAGTACACGCGGCTCGCGGCAATCGCCATCGGACTGTCGAGGAAGATCTTCCAGCGCGCGACGTGCCACTCGGCGTAGTGCCTCGCGAGTAGATAGAGCAGCTCCTGGCTGCGGCCGATGGCGAACGCCGGCACGATGACGTTGCCGCCGTCGCGTTCGGCCTGCGCGAGGATGCCGCCGAGCTCGCGCTCCGTATCCTCGCGGCCGCGATGCAGGCGATTGCCGTAAGTGCTTTCCATCAGCACGAGGTCCGCGGATTCGAAGCGGTACGGATCCTGGAGGATGGGTGTGTCGTATTGACCGAGATCGCCCGAGAAAACGAGTTTGCGGCGCTCGTTGCCCTCGGTTGCCCACAACTCGACGCTCGACGAGCCGAGGATGTGGCCCGCGTCGCGCACGCGCACCACGATGCCGGGCAGCAACTCGCGCTGCGTGTCGTAGGGCATCGGAACGAGCTGTCGCAACGTCGTCTCGACATCTTCGAGGTCGTACAGCGGCTCGCGCTGTTCGTCGTCACGCGATTCGTTGCGCTGGGCGTCGCGGATCGCAAGGCTGGCGGAGTCCCGCAGAAGTATGGGCACGAGATCGGCACAGGCCTTGTTCGTGTAGATAGGCCCGCGGTAACCGCGTTTGACCAGCAGCGGCAGGCGCCCGCAATGGTCGATGTGCGCATGGCTCAGCACGACGGCATCGATCGTGGTGGCATCGAACGGGAACGGCAGCCGGTTACGCGCGGGAGCATCCGAGCCGCCCTGGATCATGCCGCAGTCCAGCAGCAGCGAACGGCCCGCCACCCTGAGAATGTGGCAGGAGCCGGTCACTTCGCCCGCGGCACCGAAAAATTCCAATTGCATGCGGGCCATACCTTAACATCGAAGCCCTCCCACCCCCCGGAGCGCGTCATGGACAAATCAGCCACGGGTTTCGATCGCCGAGCCTTTCTCACCGCGGGCGCCGCCATCGGCGTCATTGGCGGCGGACTGGTGCTCGGTATCCGGTATGCGAACCAACGGGAAGCGGCAGCAGGCGCCGGCGCGTCCGGTCGCACGCTGGCGCCGAATGCGTTCGTGCGGGTGGCGCCGGACGACACGATCACCGTCGTGGTCGGCAAGGCGGAAATGGGCCAGGGCGTCTACACCGGGCTAGCCATGGTGCTGGCGGAAGAGCTCGATGTGGATCCCCAGCGCGTAGTCGTGGAACTCGGCGGCGTGGATCCGGCGTTCAATGTGCCGTTCATGCCCATCCAGATCACGGGCGGCAGCATGAGCACGAGCACCACGTATACGCAGATGCGAGAAGCTGGCGCGCGTGCACGTGCCATGTTGTTAGGGGCGGCAGCTCAGAAGTGGAAGGTCGATGTTGCCAGTTTGCGCACCGAGAACGGAAAGGTGCTGAACGGTTCGAAGTCCGCAAGCTACGGGTCGCTCGCCGACGCGGCGGCACAACTCCCGGTCCCGGAGAAAGTGGCGCTCAAGGATCCTGCGCAGTTCCGTTACATAGGCAAGCCGCGGACGCGGCTCGATACGCCGATGAAGGTGGATGGCAGCGCCAGGTTCGGCCTCGACATGCGCGTGCCCGGCATGCTGTTCGCCGTCATCGCGCGCCCGCCAGTGATCGGCGCGACCATCGGCAAAGTGGATGACAGTGCCGCGCGCGCGGTCGCCGGCGTTGTCGACGTCAAAGTGATTCCCGCGGGCGTGGGGGTTTACGCCAGCAACACCTGGGCGGCGAAACGCGGCCGCGAGGCGCTCAGGATCGAATGGAACGAAGGCCCGCAGGGCGCGTTCTCCACCGCGTCACAGCGGCGCGAATACCAGTCCCTGCTTGCCCGACCCGGCGCCGTCGCGCGGAACACCGGCGACGTGAAGAAGGCGCTGGCTTCGGCAGCGAAGCGGATGGACGTGGAATACGAGCTGCCCTATCTGGCGCACTCACCCATGGAGCCGCTGAATTGCCTCGCCGACGTCCGTGCGGACGGCTGCGACTTGTGGTTGGGCACGCAGATGCAGACGAACGATCGCGATGCCGCTGCACGCGAGACCGGATTGCCTGCGGAGAAGGTGCGCCTGCACAACATGTTTCTGGGAGGCGGATTCGGTCGCCGCGCGCAGCGCAATTCCGAGGTGACTGTCGAAGCCGTGCAGTTGTCGAAGGCAATCGGCAAGCCGGTGATGAGTGTGTACACGCGCGAGGACGACGTGCGCGGACTTTCCTATCGGCCGCACGTGATGTCGCGCGTACGAGGCGGCGTCGACGCCAACGGCATGCCGGTGGCGTGGCAGCAGACGGTCGTGAGCCAGGGCGTGCTGCGCGGCGGCTGGACTGACGCGTTCATTCCGAAGGGTCAGGCCTACGACCAGTCTAGCGTCGAAGGCGCCTCCGACATGGCCTACGACATCCCGAACGTGCTGGTCGATGTGCACGAGGGCACCAGCAAAGTGCCCGTGTTGTGGTGGCGTTCGGTGGGGCATTCACACACGGGCTTTACCGTGAACTGCGCGCTCGACGAACTCGCCGTCCTGGGCGGACAGGATCCCGTGGAGCTGCGCCGCAAGTTGTTAGCCAATCATCCGCGTCAGCTCGCGGTGCTGAACGCGGTGGCCGAGGCCAGCAACTGGGCGGGCGGCGCGCCCGCAGGGCGCGGACGAGGCGTCGCGATCCAGGAGTCCTTCGGCAGCATCGTGGCCGAGGTCGCGGAAGTTTCGGTCGAGGATGGCAACGTACGCGTCCACAAGGTCTGGTGCGCCATCGACTGCGGGTTCGCCGTGAACCCGAGCGGTGTCACCATGCAGATGGAGAGCGCCATCAATTACGGCCTTACCGCCGCCCTCTATGGCGAAATCACGTTTGCCGACGGCAAGGTGGAGCAGAGCAACTTCCACGACTACCAGATCCTGCGCATGAACGAGGCGCCGGAGATCTTCGTCACCATCGTGAATTCGGGTGAGCAGATGGGTGGCGCCGGTGAGCCTGGTACGCCGCCGATTGCACCGGCGGTGGCGAATGCAATTTTCGCCGCGACGGGAAAGCGGGTGCGGAAGCTGCCGATCGCGAAGAATCTCGCTTGAACTGACGATGTCAGGCTGCGCCCGATGCCCAGGATCATCGCGGCGTAGCCAGCTAGCGCGCTGGGCCGGTGGAGAATTTCTGAACCCATGATTCTCGCTATCTGAACGGCGAAGAAGGGTCACGTTCTCTCCCTTCCAGTCTCTTCACGAGACTATCGAACCACCTGAGCAGCACCCAGGCGACGACGACAAACGGGACGAAGACCGCCAGCAACATCCCGCGTATATCGGATCGACTGCTGGTCGACGGCGTGTTCCCAATGGCGCTGTAAAACCAGTACGCGAAACCGATGGCCAAGGCGAAAGCGACAAGGACGATGACGACTATTCCAATTGACTGAAAAAGCACAAGTCTTGATCGACGCCGTGCCATTGATCGATTTGCCTGGCGGTCAGGGGCTACTTGTTTGTCAGGTAGTCCACGGCCACAGCCGCCATGGCCCGCGTCGCCAGCGGTATCGAGGCCTCGTCTAGATAGAACAGCGGCGAGTGGTTAGCCGGTGCGGTGACCACGTCGGTTCCCTTCGGCGTACTGCCCACCATGAAGAAGAAGCTCGGGATCTTCTCGCCGTAGTACGCGAAGTCCTCGGAGCCCGTGATCAAGGCGATCTCCTTCACGTTCGACGCGCCTGCAACCTTGCGCAGGCTGGGTAACACGCGAGTAGTGAGTTCCGGATCGTTGTAAGTCACGGGATTCGAATAGGGATCGAACGCGAACGTGGCACTGGCGCCATTCGCCTCGGCCGTGTTCTCCACGAGCCGCTTCATGCCGTCGTAAATCTGCTGCTTCTGCTTCGGATCGAATGTGCGAATGGTGCCGATCATCTCCACCGAATCGGGAATGATGTTGTTGCGTATACCGCCCTTGATGATTCCTGCGGAGACGACCGCAGGGTTCTGCGTGATGTCGATCTGCCGGCTCACGATGGTCTGCATCGCGTTGATGATCTGCGCCGACACGACAATCGGATCGACGCCCTGCCAGGGCCGGGATCCGTGTGTCTGCTTGCCATTCACCACGATGTTCCACGCCTGCGACCCCGCCATGAACGGACCGCTGCGATAGCCAATCGTCCCGGTGTTCAGCGACGCCCACATGTGAAGGCCCATCGCCACTTCGGGTTTGTACTTCTCGAAGATGCCGGCCTTGAGCATTTCGGACGCACCGCCCACTTCACCGGGAGGCGCACCTTCCTCGGCCGGCTGGAACACGAAGAGCACGTTGCCGCGCAGCGAGGCCTTCGACTTCACGAGCACTTCGGCGACGCCCATGAGGACGGCGGTGTGGGCGTCGTGGCCGCAGGCGTGCATGACGCCAACCTCCTCGCCGCGGTAGCTAGACTTCGCCACGGACTTGAACGGAACGTCGGTGCGTTCGACGACGGGCAGCGCGTCCATGTCGGCGCGCAGCGCGATGGTCGGGCCGGGCTTTCCCGTGCGCAGCAACGCCACGACCCCGGTCCTGGCGATGCCCGTCTCGACCTCGAGGCCCAGCTTCTTCAGATGTTCGGCGACTATCCCCGAGGTGCGCACTTCGCGGTTGGAAAGTTCCGGGTTCCGGTGAAAATCCCGTCGCCAGGCGATGACCTTGTTGTCCACCGCCTTGATTTCGGCGTCGAGATCCTTTGATTGCGCTGCCGAAACCGAAAGCGCTGCCAGTGCTACCCAAGGTAGTGTCTTGTAGGTGTAAGTCGACATAGGGAACCGAGTCTGCGCTGACTGGTCGCAGTACTGCAACGCCTCGATACTTCGCAAGAGCAAGAAGAATCACTCATGCATGTCGTTGATGCCACGCTCTTCTTTTCGCCCACCAGCGGCGGCGTAAAGCGGTACCTGTTAGCAAAGCACCAGTGGATGCGCGAGCACACCGGCTGGCGTCACACGCTCGTGGTGCCCGGAGAGAACGGCACGCATGTGCCTGGCGATATCTCGACGGTTGCCGGCCGTCTCGTACCCGGTGCATTCAACTATCGGCTGCCGCTGAATCCGTTGCAGTGGTCGCGCGCCATCGACGCGCTGGAGCCTGACCTCATCGAGATTGGCGATGCATTTCATCCCGCGTGGGCAGCGGCCAGTGTCGCGAATCGCCGCGGCATTCCGCTCATCGCCTTCTATCACTCGAACCTTCCGCAGCTCGCGGGCCGGCGGCTCGGCCGCGCGGTGCAGCGGTTCATCGAGTGGTACGTCAAGTTCACGTACGAGCGCTGCGACCAGGTGCTCGCGCCCAGCCGCTACATGTGCGATTACCTGCACAGCATCGGAGTCACGCGCGCGACGTGCCAGCCGCTGGGTGTGGACGTCGAAACCTTTCGCCCTGAACGACGCACTCGGGATCTCACCGCCGAACTCAATCTGCCTCGAGGCACGCGCGTCCTGGTGTTCGCCGGCCGTTTCTCGAAAGAGAAGAACATTCCCGTGCTCACGGAAGCCGTGAACAGGTTGGGAGATCCCTATCACCTGCTGTTGATTGGCGGCGACCAGGCGGTCCGCGAGGGCAATGTCACGCGCATTCCCTACTGTCGCGACAATCACACCCTGGCGAGCTACATCGCTTCAGCGGATGCCTTCGTGCACGCGGGCACGCACGAGACTTTTGGCCTCGTCGTGCTGGAGGCCATGGCCTGCGGTCGGCCCATCGTGGCCATGCGGGCCGGTGCGCTTCCGGAACTCGTCGACCCGTCGGCGGGGAATCTTGCCGAGGCGCACGCGGATCCGCAGATCGCGGCTATGAATCTCGCGGATGCGATTGCCGGTGTGTATGAGCGCAATCTGGATGCGCTGGGAGCGGCGGCCAGGCGCCACGTGCTGGCTAACTACAGCTGGTCGCGCGCGCTGCAATCGCTCATGGCCCGGTATCAACTGGCAGTCAGCGCTCGACGACTGCCCGTGCTGGCCGATGGGCTGGCCCGCGCCGAGACGTCCACGCACTAGCCAGCGGCTAGATCCAGCCGGACCACTTCTGCAGGTAATCCTGCGCCCACTTCACGTCCTCGAGTCCCGAGCCGACGCGGAACTGGTCGACGAAACTCACGAACGTGCGCTGCAACGCCTCGGCTCCACCAAAGCGCTTTTCGAAGCGTTCGATGACCTCGGGGGGGCCGCCGATCACCGAGTAGTGAGTCTGGGAATCCACGATGAGGAACACGTCGAGCGTCGATGCGAGCAGGCACGTGGGATTCGACACGAGGCGATTCCGGATCCAGTTCGCGAGATCGACATCGAGCTTGCCCGTGTGTCGAAAGAACGGCTTCGGCGCGCTGAGATTCGCGATGTAGAACTCGCCGCCGCAGACGCCGTTGAGAAACCCCATGAGTCGCACCGACTCGTTGAAGCTGTCGTCGCCGTCGGGCGGCTGGATGCCTTCCGGAAACGCGCGTCCATCGAGCGGCGCCTTGGGCCACCAGACTTCATGGCGCGGCTTTTTCGCCGACGGCGCAAAACGCTTGCTCGCCAGCACCTCGAAGCGTTGCTGCACTTCCTGGCGCTCGACGGGCGTAAGGTCACGCAGCTCGACCATTATCGAGCCACCAGGTCGAACACCGTGACGCGGCCGTTCTTCTCGCCCGCGACCACGCGTTGACCGTCGGGTGACCAGCGCGCCACGCTGATTTCGGAATCGAGCATCTGCACGTCGATGGGTTGTTTGGCCTTGGCCGGTCGCCAGAGCGTGAGCCGCCAGTCGCGCCCGGCGCTGACGAAGTGCTCGCTGCCCGGCTGCCAGGAGAAGCTGTCGACGCGCTCGGTGTGACCGCCCAGCACGATGGGCCGGGTGCCTTCGGGCCCCTTGCCGGTGAAATCCCAGAGCACGACTTCGTTGCCCGCACTCGAAGCGAGATAGCGACTGTTGTCGCTCCACGCCACCAGTTCGAGCTTGCCGTCGTACCCGCGCATCTGTGAATCCTTGCCCGTCGAGCGATTCCAGAAGTGCAACGTACCGTCGGCCATACCGCTAGCAAGGAATCGCCCGTTGCCGCTGAAGTTTACCGTGAGGCACGCAGCCGGCCACTTGTAGCGTCGCGTTTCGTAGCGGGCTTTCTCGATGCGATGCACCGCAAGTTCGCCATTCAGGGCAACCCCGAGATCGGTGCCGGGTCGATCGAATGCCAGCGCCACGGCGGTGCTCGCTGCAGGTGCAAACGAATGAATCTTGTCGCCCTGTGTCGACCAGAGGCTGACGACCTTGCCGGCCGCGCTCGCCAGGATCTCCCCATCAGGTGAGAAACACAGTGCCTGCGTCGGCGTGGGTGCCGGCTTCCAGCGGCGAATCTCTTTTCCGGCGGCCCCATCCCACAACACGATGGAGCT
>Ga0173480_10000163_pt1 | contig 18850 bp, 12 predicted proteins | sample NitcycUS209509C1_FD_122622 | JGI IMG/M metagenome (GOLD analysis project Ga0173480, IMG submission 122622) | Soil microbial communities from Arlington Agricultural Research Station in Wisconsin, USA - Nitrogen cycling UWRJ-S209-509C-1 (version... | ecosystem: Environmental > Terrestrial > Soil... | reverse complement strand
TCTCGGTGCTCGCCCCACTCGGTACGGCGCTACTGGGTTATCGCGCCGGCGATGAAATCGAATGGCAAATGCCCGGAGGGCTGCGACGCCTTCGTATCGAAGGTGTGGAACCGCGCGCTGAATATCGGCGCCCCCCTGCTTCGGATTCTCATGCGAGCGCGCCGCAGTAGGCTCGTGCAGCTGCGGCATTGGAGGTGAAATGCGAATTCTCTGTGCAACCGATCTGCTGCCCAAGAGTGACGCGGCCATGGAGCGCGCCGGAATTCTCGCGGACCAGTTAGGCGCGGATCTCACGCTGCTGCACGTGGTCGTGCCTGGCGAATCTCAACAGGCCTTGGAGCAAACGTTGCAGTGGGCCTCAGCCGAGATGCGGCTGCGTGTTCGGCCGCCGCGATGGCGGGCGCGAAGCGCTCCCAATGTGGCCGTGAGCACGGGCGGCGCGGCGAAGACCATCCTCGACACTGCGACCGAATCCCATTCTGGTCTGCTGGTGTTAGGCCCGCATCGCGAGCGGCCCCTCCGCGACGCGCTCGAAGGCACCCTCGCCGAAAAGGCGCTCGTGACGGGGAGTTACCCCGTCCTGGTGGTTCGGGGAGCGGCAGCGCAACCCTATCGGCGAGTGCTGCTGGCGCTCGACGAGTCGGAGGCATCGATCGCGGCACTTCGGGCGACCGAGTCGTTGGTGCTCACGCCAGATGTGGAAGCGACCGTAGTTCATGCTCACAAGCCGCCGTACGAGGGAATGATGTACTCCTCGGACGTGGGCACGGAGACGATCGCGCGGTACGCGGAGAACTGGAGAAGGGATGCACACCAGACCGTGCGCGAACTGCTCAACTACGAGAGCAACGACGCCGCCAGATACTACGTACATGTGGAACCGAAGCTGGCGACGCCGGGAATCTTGAAAGCGATCGAGTACTTTTCTCCAGATCTGCTCGTGATGGGAACTCGCGGAGGCAGTCGGCTTCGGCGCGCGTTGGTAGGCAGCGTCGCCAACCGGATCCTTCACGAAACCAGTTGTGACGTGCTGATCGTGCCCGAAGGCTCTTTCGGCGCATCACGCAGCAAGGTGATGTTCGGCGGCGGCCGGTACTCCGCGGAAGGCAGCCGCGGAATGGTTTTGGAAATAGACAGGCGAAGTAGCACTCACAATCGCTGAGGTAGCGGCCGCAATTGAAAGCGAACGCGCTGGCATGACCGGGGGGGGTGTCCGAATCTCAACGCAGGCTTGCTGGCGGGCAAGCATGAAGAGCACCGCGGGACCACTTTGAAAATTGGCGGAGAGAGAGGAAGCAACAGGGGCACGCAAGCCTCTGTTCTGACTACCCACTGACGGCAATCGCCGCTCTCATACCATCAGCATCGCGGGTTAGATCCGCGGATGCGCACTCGTGGGACGCCCGCGCCCATCGCTTGCGTCAATGGAACAGCGCGGCAGCAACGGAGTGCAGGTGATTGAAGCCCTTGCTCGCGTACTCGAAAGAAGGGGCGACGACGGGGTCCTGCTCTGCTTCAACCACCAGCCATCCAGAGTATCCAGCGGCGGCCAACGGTGTCAGCACGCGAGGATAGTCCACCATTCCATCGCCTGGCACGGTGAAGACACCGTCCAGGACCGCATCGAGGAAGCTGGCATCGCGGTTGCGCACGCGCTCCAGGATGAACTGGCGGACATCCTTGCAATGTACATGGACGATTCGCTTTGCGTATTGCTCGGCCATCGAAGGCAGCTTGTTCCCCGCCCCGCCATACGTCAGGTGCCCGGTGTCGAGAAGCAGGCCCACGGCCTCACTGGTCCCTTCCATCATCCGGTCGACATCCTGCTGAGATTGCACAACCGTGCCCATGTGATGGTGATAGGCAAGGCGAAGGCCTTCTTTCTTCATGCGTTCGGCAAGCGCAGTGAGCCGGTCGCAGAAGCCCGGCCATTCGAGCCGCGCAAGATGCGGCCGCTGCGACACCGGAGCGAGGTGGTCGCCGTGCGTGCAGCGCGAGACCTCGGCGAACACCATGACTTCGCACCCGAGCGAGTGAAGCAGCTCGAAGTGGCGCGACATCGCATCCCATTCGGCGTCCGCGTCGCGCTCCAGCAGTCGACCGCTGTACCAGCCCGAGACCAGGCTGAGATCGTGCGCCTGGAGGATAGGACGCAGCTCGTTCGCCACGCGGGGAAACTTGTTGCCAAGCTCGACGCCTGTGAAGCCAGCCTCACGCGCCTGGCGTAAGCAGGTTTCGAGGCTGGTCTCCGCACCGAGCGAAGGCAGGTCATCGTTGGTCCACGTCAGTGGATTGATGCCGAATCTGACTCTCATTATTTGTCCCGGAGTTTCTCAATCTCGTCGCGGTAGCCTTCGAATGCCTTGGCGACATTCGGATTTGCTGAAACTTCGGGTAACGCCACATCCCACCAGGCGCCGCCGGCGTTTTCCCCGCCCGCCGGAGTTGTATCGATTACCAGCACAGTGGTTTTTGTCTCGGACCGGGATTTCGCCAGGCTTTCTTCGAGTTCTTTGATGCTGCTGACTTTGCGGGCCACAGCACCCAGCGAGGCCGCATGAGCCGCGAAGTCCACTTGCGGAGACCGTTCATCCAGCAGGTTATTGAATGCCTCTCCGCCACGTGACGTTTGGAGACGATGGATGCAGCCAAAGCCGCGGTTGTCCAATACGACGATCGTGAGTTTGAGACCCATGGCCACAGAGGTCGCGATCTCCGAATTCATCATGAGATAGCTGCCGTCGCCGACCATCACCACGACATCGCGATTCGGATCGGCGAGCTTCACGCCCAGGCCGCCAGCGATTTCGTAGCCCATGCACGAGAATCCGTATTCGAGGTGATAGCCGCCACCCTCCGGAACCCGCCAGAACTTGTGCAGATCGCCGGGTAGACCACCCGCGGCACATACGACGGTCGTGTTCCCGGTAGATAGTCTGTTCACGGCGCCAAGCACCTGCGCGTCGGTGGGAAGCCCCGTTCCTGCGTTCGCGGTCACCGAATTCACGGCGCGGTCCCACTCCTCCCGCAAGCGGCGCACCGTCGTCATCCAGTCTTCCCGGGCGGGTGATGCTCCCATGAGGGTTTCCAGTTCCTGCAGGGTGCGCGCCACGTCGCCTTGCAACGCCAATCCATCATTCTTGACCGCGTCGAGCCTGCACACGTTGACGGAAATGAGATCCTGTCCCGGGGCGGAGAACAAAGAATTGGAGGCCGTGGTGAAGTCTTGAAGGCGTGATCCGAGCGCGATGACGAGATCGGCTGTGCGCGCCAGCTCGTTTGCGGCACTCGAACCGGTGACGCCGATCGCGCCGACATTCAGCGGGTGATCGAAAGCCAGCGAGCCCTTTCCCGCTTGTGTCTCTGCCACGGGAATGTGATGGAATTTGGCGAAGTCGGCGAGCTGTGCCGCGGCGTCGGAATAAAGAACGCCGCCGCCCGCGATGATGAGAGGCTGCTTCGATCGGGCGATTCGCGCGGCCGCCGCACGCAGCTTGCCCGCGCTGGCACCGGGTCGAGTCGGCGAATAGACGCGCGGTTCGAAGAAACTTTCGGGATAGTCGTACGCCTCGGCCTGCACATCCTGCGGCAAGGCCAATGTGACAGGTCCGCATTCTGCGGGATCCAGCAGGACGCTGATGGCTGCGGGCAAGCTGCGCAGGATCTGCTCGGGGCGCGTGATCCGGTCCCAATACCGCGAAACCGGTTTGAAACAGTCGTTGGCCGAAATCGTAGGATCGCCAAAACTCTCCAGCTGCTGCAGCACTGGATCAGGCCTGCGGCTGGCGAATACGTCGCCGGGCAGCAGAAGCACCGGCAAGCGATTCACGTGTGCGACTGCCGCGGCGGTAACCATGTTGGTGGCGCCGGGACCGATCGACGTGGTGCACGCCAGGAATCGCCGCCGCCGATTCGCTTTCGCAAACGCCACGGCGGCGTGCGCCATCGCCTGCTCGTTATGTGAGCGGAGGGTGGGCAGACGATCGCGCACGCCAGCCAGCGCTTCACCGAGCGCGGCGACATTGCCGTGGCCGAATATTGCGAACACGCCCGGGATCAGCGCTGTGTTCTTGCCGTCGATGACGGTCTGTTGTGCGATGAGAAAGCGCACCAGCGCCTGGCTCATCGTGAGTCTCACGGTTTTTCCCATGATGTCAGCCCGCCGCCTGATTGCGCCCGGCGCGCCCGCCGTTTCTGTGAGTCAACCAGAATTCGATCAGCCTGCGATACCGGCTTGCCATGTCCGCGATGGCCGCTTCGTCGTTCATGACACCACGCAGCCAGCCGTTCGCCGCTGCGCTGAATATGCTTCGCCCCACCGCAAACCCGCGGCAAGTGGGCGTTTGCGCGGCGTCCGCGAACGAGGCCTGCAGGGATTCTTCAGGGGCGTCGAGCCCCAGCAGCAATGCGCCGTTGCACCACGGATCGCGCTCTTCGATGAGTTCTCCGATGGCGCGCCAACTCGCCGCCGATTGTGCCTCGAGTTTCCACCACGCCGGCCGGATACCGATGTTGTAGAAGCGCTTGAGCACACGGATGGTCGTGTCTTCCTCTACCTTTCCGTGACGCGGAGAGATGATTTCCAGCATGACGTCGCGGTCGAGCCCCTGCGCGGCATCGAAAAGTTCGCGTACGGCATGCTCCTGTTCGTAACGCAGCTCGATCGGGTCATCCGGATGATAGAAGACCAGGCACTTGATGACGTGGCTGACCGGCCAGCTGCGGATATGGGACGCGACGTTGTACGTTCCTTCGAACTTCAGCGGACGAGATCCCGGTAGTTCGATAGGACGCGCGACCCAGGTCCTGGAATGGGTCAGCTTCTCGAGCACCGGGGTGCCATGCCGCGAGTCGACGATCATTCCAAGATTCCCGGCAACGCCGGGGTCCGCCGCAACGCGATCCACCGCTGCCGCGATGAGCTTTTTGAACGTCGCGATGACTGCGCGAGGTTTGCCGTGGTCATCGACCAGTTCCTCGAGCTGCCGGCGATGATCAAAGGCGAGCACGAACAGATCGCCCTGGGGACGTCGTCGCACCGTGGTCGCGTGATGCATGTGCTGTATGACCGGATCAAGGTCCGGGCGGCGCACGGGCGTGGCCCGGTACATGAACTCCCGAAGCTCCGCTTCGCTTGGCATGGCGGGGCTGCAGGCGTGTCGGCTAACTACCAATGCGCCGCAGGCGTTGCCCAGGCGGCCGCTCTCCTCCAGCGAGGCTCCACGGAGCCAGCCGTACAAAAACCCGCTCAGGAATGCATCTCCCGCGCCGAGCACGTTGAGAACCTCGACGGGGAATCCCGGCACAACCAGCGCCTGGTCAAGATCATCGGGCACCGCGCCAGGAACGATGGCGCAACCGGTGGCGCCGCGCTTGATCACGATGGGCGCTTCAGTCAGGGAACGGATACGGCGGATGGCAGTCAGCACGTCGTCGCTTCCACCCGCGATGCGGATCTCTTCTTCGGTGCCGACCACCAGGTCACAAAGCGGAATCAATGGCTGCAGCGAAGCGGTCACCGTGTCGCTGGCCACGAATCGTGAAGCGCCGTCGCCGGCGGCGGTGAGCCGCCAGAGTACCGGACGATAGTCGATGTCCAGCACGCACTTCGTGCCGTTCTTCTTCGCCCATCGGAACGCCTGCTCTACCGCGGCGCGCGTGCGCTCCGTGGACAAATGTGTGCCAGTGACTGCGAATGCGCCGCTGCTCGCGATATACCGCTCGTCGAAATCGTCGACGCAGACGCCCATGTCCGCGCAATTTTCCCGAAAGAAGATGTGCGGATAGGAGCCGGTGCCTTCGATGCCGAGCACGACCGAGGCCGTCAGGCGATCCGGATCGGTCTTGACGTGGCTGACATCCGCGCCGAAGGCGGCCAGCGCTTCGCGCACGAAACGGCCCATGTGTTCGTTGCCCACGCGCGTGAGCATGGAGCTCCGCAAGCCCAGGCGCGCTACGCCCGCGCAGAGGTTGGCGGAAGAGCCACCGAGATACTTGGTGAAGCTCTGCATGTCTTCCAGTCGGCCACCGATCTGTTCGCCATAGAAATCGACGGCGGCTCGGCCCAGGCAGATCAGCTCCAGAGGTCGCGTCATTTCAATTTCTCTTCTCGTCGGGGACGCCAGAAGTCGGCGTCAGCTTTCAGTGTCCACGCGTGCTCCTGCGTGAACTCGGGAACGGTGTAGGGATTGCCTGCGAGATGGCGGATGACCCAGGAGTAGTACATCGCGTAGCCCGGAGCAGCGCACTGACCGTGATCGCGCCCGGCGGGAATGTGAATGCTGTCGAAGGCGCGCACCTTCACCACGTCGTCGCCCAGCTCGGCATGGCCGTAACCTTCGGGTCGCGAAAACCGGTAGTGGTAAATCTCCGGTTGAGGGTGATGATGCGGCGGGTAGCTAGACCATCCACCGGGGAATGTCACGACCTCTCCGAGCACCAGCTCCGCTTCCTGCGGCGAATTGCGTCCGTCGAAGATGGTGCGCACGTAGCGCAGTGCACGGTCGTCGAGCAGTCCTTTGCCACGATGTTCGTTGGGGACCTGGTCGGGCGTGAATACGCGCGCGTCGAAGCGACGCAGATTCGCGCATTCATACACGGTCCACTCTGTATCACGGTGCGCTTCGATGATCGCGGCATTACCCGCCGCGGCGTGTACGCAGCTCGGGGCTTCGTCGAACAGTGAAGTGCGGGAGAAGTTGAACTGTTGGCCGTCGATGTCGCCGGAGGCGGCGCCATCCATCAGCAACCAGGCAGTCTCACGAGCAACCGGAAGCCGGAGCTTTTCACCTGCCCGCATCCTCAGCACGCCGAGTGCGATGGCGGACGGATTGTCTTCGGCCAGCGTCGTTATCGGAGTGAATCCAGCCCCAAAACCGTCGCGATGATTTTTCAGATGCTCTTTCATCTGTCGCGACGGTAGCGGATTGGAACAAAAGTTTCAACGTTCTATGTTTATGGAACGACGATTTCAGAGCGCCAGTTTCACTGGCTGGCCGCTGGTCAGCGACGCCTGTGCCGCGTCGGCCAATTTCAGCGCCTTGCGGCCGTCTTCCCCCGTGGCCAGTTCCACGGCCTTGCCCTCGAGAGCGTTCAGGAAATCGTCGAGTTCCAGGCGGTACGCAGCGGCATATCGCTCGAGAAAGAACGGCAACGCCGGCTCGGTGAAGTACCCCCCCTTGCCTGCCATCGTCACGCTGGTGGACGTGTGATTGCCCGCCGAGGCCGATCCCTCCGACCCGAAGACCTCGATGCGTTGGTCGTATCCGAATGCACATCGCCGGCTATTGGCGATCTGGCACATCGTGCCGCTGGCAGTGCGCAGGATCACCATTGCCGTATCGACGTCACCCGCGGCGCCGATCTCCTTGCTAACGAGTGCGCTGCCGCGCGCGAAAACCTCCACAGGCTCCTCTCCGAGCAGCCACCGGCCCATGTCGAGGTCGTGGATCATCATGTCGCGAAAGAGTCCGCCTGACCGCGCCACGTATTCCACGGGCGGAGGCGATGGATCGCGGCTGATGATGTGGACGGTCTCGATCTTTCCGATGGAGCCCGAATGACTCTCGCGCTTGAGCCGAGCGAAGGAAGGGTCGTAGCGACGATTGAAGCCCATGTACAACGGCGTGCCGAGACGGCGGACATGTTCGAGGCAGCTTTCTGCACGACGAATGTCGAGGTCGAGCGGCTTCTCGCAGAACACCGCCTTGCGGGCCGACGCGGAACGCTCGATCCAGTCGGCGTGGGTATCAGTGGAGCTCGCAATCAGGACGGCATCGACGTCATCCATCGGCGGACTGTCGAGCGCGGCGACGCCGGCATTCCACGTGGAGGCGAGCTGCTTCGCGGCTGCGGGATTCGAATCCGTGACGTACGCCAGGCTGCCCCGGCCACTGCGAACGATGTTTTCAGCGTGAATCTTGCCGATGCGTCCGGCACCGACTAGCAGGAAACGCGTCATGAGTCTTGAACCTCTTGCGGGATGATCTACCGCGCTCGCGCCTTGCCATCCAGGCCGAAGGCGTAGCTGATCACCAGTGTTTGCGCGAGACACAGTGATGCGGTGAGCGAGCGGAACTGCCGAACCTCGGCGTCCTTGATTTCGAAGACGACGTCCGAGGACGCCGCGATGGGGCTGAGCCTGCTATCCGTGATCGCGATGATCCGCGTCTTCTGCTGCTTGGCCGCAGTCACGATCTCGACGGTCTCGGGTGCGTAAGGGGCGAAGCTGGTGGCGATGAGCAGATCCTTCGAACTGAGCATCGTGCTCTGCTCGCCTAACATGCCGGCCACGCCATCGAGCAGGTAGGCACGCTTGTCGACATGCCGCAGTGCGTACGCCAGGTAGGCAGCCACCGGGAACGAGCGGCGGAGGCCCACGATGTAAACGGAACTGGCAGCCCGGAGCATTTCGACGGATTTCTCGAGATCCGCTTTCTTGACGGTGGACTTGAGATGTTCGAGCGCGAGAATGTTGCTCTCCGCGAATTCCTGCATCACATCCTGGGGAGCGATCGACTTGGAGGAACCGGCCCTCTTCTTGAATTCGCGGATGCGCTCGGCGTAACTCGGGCTCGGCGGATGCGCGATCATTTCGTCGCGGAACAGGTTCTGCATCTCGCTCGCGCCGTCGTATCCAAATGTCTTGGCGAAACGAACGATGGTGGAGGGCTGCACCTGGCTGCGCTCGGCGATGACGGCCAGTGTCTGAAGCGCAATCTCGTTGGGATTGTCGAGCACGTACTGCGCGACCTGCTGCAATCGCGGGCTCAGTTCTTCGTATCGCCGCACGATGTCGGCACGCAGTTGTTCGAGATTTTTCATGGTCTCTGCCGGCATGGGCCCTCTCTGAAACGTTCCAGATGTTACTGGCATGGCAACATCCGTTCCATGTCGCACCTTACCACATGGAATATTTGTTTCATTGTATAGAGTTGAGGAATTTTTATTCTCGACTTACTCTCACTCTTATATATGGATAACACCAGGGGCTCGGCGATGCACATGAATTCCGCGACATTTCTCGAGGCGATGGTCGAGGCCGCCAGGGCCGCGGGCGCGGGGTTGATGCGGGATCGCTCGCGCTTCCACACGCTCGATATACGTCGCAAGTCGGGCGCCGACTTCTTTTCGGAGGCTGACTTGAATGCCGAATCGACAGTGCGCCGGGTACTCTCCGGGGCGGCCCCGGAGTTCGGCTTCCTCGGCGAGGAAGGCGGCCTCATTGCAGGCCGGGATCCGGAGTCCACCTGGATCGTGGATCCTCTCGACGGAACCACCAACTTCCTGCGGGGCATGCCGACGTTCGCCGTTAACATCGCCCTCGAACAGCACGGTGAAATCGTCGCCGCCGTGACCTACGTGCCGGCCATGGATGAGATGTTCACTGCTCGCAAGGGGCACGGCGCATTTCTCAATGGGACTGCGATCCGGGTCGCGGAGGGTATGGGCATCGAGGATTCGGTGCTGGCCGTGGGCATTCCGTTCGGCGGCAAGCCGAAGCACGACTACTTCCTGCGCGAGATGCAGCGGCTCATGCCCAAGGTGGCCGGAATCCGCCGGCTCGGTGCTGGCGCCGTAGACAGCGCCTGGGTAGCGGCCGGCCGCTTCGATGCCTACTGGGAGCAGAGCGTCTCGCCCTGGGACATGGCCGCCGGCGCACTGTTGATTACCGAAGCCGGCGGCGTCGTTACCGACACCGCCGGCCGTCCGTTGAACATCCGCGGCGGCACCTTTCTCGGCTGTGCACCGAAGCTCCATGAGGCGCTCGTCGAAGCCCTGGCGCCCGAAGGCGCCTAGAACTTCACGCTGAAACCGGCCAACACGTTCCACCCATAGATTTCGTTCTCGGCCATGCGCGAACGGTCACCGCTGAAGTAACGCAGCGGTTCATCGGTCAGGTTCTGGAACTGGACGAACGCCGTCCACTGGTCGTTGAAGTCGTAACTCGTCTTGAAGTCCAGCTGACCGTGCGTGTCGACGTACAGGTCCTGGGCTTCTTCGTCTCCCAGGGAATACAGATACTCGCTGCGATAAGCGTAGCCAAGCCTCAATTCCAGACCGGACTTCTCCCAGAACACCGAGACGTTGCCGATGTTTTCAGACTGCAGGAAGAACGGCACCGGATCGTCGCGCTCCGCGATGTCCGCCTCGCTGTCGGTCCAGGTGTAGCTCGCCGACACACCGAAGCCGCTCAGCCAGCCGGGCGCGCTCACGAACTGGTGCTGGAAGCCGAGCTCGACACCGACAATTTCGCCGGTCTCGGCATTCTGCGGCTGCGTGATCGACAGTTCCGAGTAGAACCGGCCTTCGAAGTCGACGTCCTCGAGATCCTGCACGCGGGTGAAGATTGGATTCTTGATGTCCTTGTAGAAAACACCCGCAGACAGCAACCCACCGTTCTCGGTGTACCACTCCAGCGTCAGGTCGTAGTTAGCCGATTCGAGCGGATCGAGGTCTGAGTTTCCGGCTTCGATTTCGCCCTCGAACTCGTCTGGATCAGCTTCCTCCAGTTCGAAGATGCGGAAAGGCACGTTCTGCTCATACGACGGTCGCCCGATGGTGTTGGTCCACGCGGCACGCAACAACAGGTCTTCCTGGATGGCCCAGGTCATCTGGATTCCAGGCATCCAGTTCGTGTACTCCTTCGAGCCGGTGACCTGCGGAGGCGGGTCAGTCGCATCGCCGTCGACAAACACGATGTCATAGGCCTGGAAATCGGTTTCCGTCTTCTCGACTCTGACACCGCCCACGAACGTCGCGGTTCCCACGGTGGCCGACGCCATGACATAGGCGGCGGTGACATCTTCGGAAACCTCGTAGTCGACGCCGTAAGACTCTGCAATCGTGTCGGAGTCGCTGACTTCGAAGTCGCCTGAGTTTTCACCGAAGAACGCCTCGGCGGCGTTGAAATTCACGTGCGGCCCGAACGGATAGTAGGAACGTACGCTGCGATAGAAATCCGGATTGCCCGGGCTCGCGAACTGCGACATCAGCAGATCGTCGTCGCCGTCGAAACCGTCATACACGACCATGTCCTGATCGCTGCTGCTTTCACGGCTGATCTGCTTGGCGCCGAATTTGATGTACCCGGTGTTGTCGCCGAAGCTCACATCACGCTTGAAGTCGAGTTGGCCGACCACCAGGTCTTCTTCGATGATCTGGCCACCACGCGCGTATTCGTTGAATTCGAAGTTACCGGCGTCCTGGAACTCGTCACCCGCCGACACCACCCAGTACTCATCCGAAGTGTCGTATGACATCGGGATTTCACTATCGAGCTCGAAGGACCAGAAATTATCCTGAGGCGTGTCCTGTTCGGTGTGACCCAACGTCACGGACGCACCAATGGTCCACGCGCCTGGCGTGAAATCGACGCCCAGGCTGGAGGATTGGATTTCCTGTACCTCGAAGCGACGGCTGTTGGCGCGTTCGCCCTCGCCCTCCGAGAACGTTCCGGAAGTTTCGGTTTGATCCGTCAGGTCACCGTTGCGATAGTCGTACGTCACCTCGCGCTGTATCTCGGTGTCTTCGTAGCGATTGAAGATGTTTCGCCAGTAAACCTTCACGTTGTCGTTCGGCCGGAACTCCAGATTCGCGACCAGACCTTTGCGCACGCGCCGAATCAGGTAGTCACGCAGGTTCATCTCGTCCGGAACCAGGAAGTCGCCTTCCTCTTCCCACGGATCTCCACCCTGCACGTTCTCGGAAGTGAATTCCCGGTCCGAGTAGCTGGCCGAGAGGATGACGCCGAACTTTCCGTCGTTGAAAACCTGGCCCCAAGCCAGGCTGCCGCCCGCAGGATTCTGGCCTCCGAGGTCGTAGTAGCCGAAGTCAGCGGACGCCGAGAAAAACCTGCCGTCAGGATCGTCGAACGCGCTGGGCGTGACGATGTTGATCGAACCGCCGATCGCATTGCCGTCGAGGTCGGGCGTAACGGATTTCACCACCTCGAGCTTGGCGAGAATGTTTGCAGGCACCGTGTCCAGGGCTACACGGCGAGTGTCGCCTTCCGGTGAGCCAATAGTCTGGCCGTCGATGGTCACGCTGTTCAGCGCGGCGTCGACGCCGCGAATGGTGACGTAGCGTCCTTCACCCTGATCCGTGGTCACCGAAACGCCGGTGACGCGCGCCAGTGTCTCAGCGGCGTTCTGATCCGGAAGTTTGCCCGCGTCGTTCGCGGTCACCGATTCCTTGATCAGCATCGCCGCCCGCTTGTCCTGAAGTGCGGTGATCTGCGCGAGCCGGAAGCCGGTCACTTCGATCTCCTCGAGCTGTTCGCTCGCACCCATGGCAAGCGCCGCTTCGACAGGGCCGGTCTCGGGCACCGTGACCTGGCTAGTGAGACTCGGGAAACCGACGTAGGAAGCTTCGACGGTGTACGAGCCGGCCGGTACATTCGCGAATCGGTACTGGCCCGCACGATCGGACTGCGTCACCAGGTTGAGTTCGGTGATGCGCACCGTCGCATTGGGCAGTGGCCGGCCGGACTCGGTCTCCACGACCTTGCCTGTGATATCACCAGCGAACGCAGTGCCTTGTCCCGCAAGGACCGCCGCGATGGCCGAGGCGAGAAGCGGGAATCTGGACATTTTTCTCATGTATGCCTGCCTGAATCTGAATTTGTTTGCACGCCGATCGCTGCGCGTCGGCCCCCACCCGTGAACTATGGAATCAGGGTTCCATGACAGTCCCATGATAGAACGTTTGTTTCTTTGTACGCAATAGTTGAAATTTATGTTCTAGAATCAACCGGCAATTTCACGGAATGGCGCTGGTTGCGTTAACAAGCAGCGCCGCCGGGGTCGAAAGTTAGAATCCGCGTTTCAAGCGACAGGAGAAAGAAGGATGCGGTCGAATCGACGTGCACTGCTGAAGATCGGCGCGGCGGCAATGGCGCTGGGATCCCTCCCCAGCCGCGTGTGGTCGAAGACCTTCGGTTACCCGCGACTGCTCCAGGGTCCCATGCTCGGCCCTGCTGGCACCGGCTCTCTCACTGTTTGGGCCAGGGCCTCGGGGCAATATCCGGTCGCGGTTCAGTATGCGACTTCGCCCGACATGGCAGATGCCAGAACGAGCACGGCGGTGCAGGCTACGCTTGCAAACGATCTCACTGTCGTCGTCACCGTCGATGGCCTGAAACCTGACACTACATATTGGTATCGGGTGCTCGTGAACGGCGACGTTGATCGCTATCGCATTCCTCCAAACGCTGCGCGTACTGCACCCGCCGGGCCAAAGGCATTCCGGGTGGGATTCGGATCTTGCGCGAGGATCGTCCGCGATCCCGAACAGCGGATTTTTCGCGTGGTCGATGCGCAGTCTCCCGATCTTTTCTTCTGGCTGGGTGACAACGTTTACGCCGACGCGGAAACCGAGGAAGCGTTCGCGGACGAGTATCGTCGGCAACGAAACGTCGCCAGCATGCAGCACGTCATTCGCTCGACACCCCAGCTCGCCATCTGGGACGACCACGATTTCGGGTACAACAACAGTGACGGCGAATTTCCGTACAAGGACCAGGCCCTCGCCGTCTTCAAACGTTACTGGGCCAACCCTGCATACGGGCTGCCTGACAATCCCGGCGTGTATTTCGACTATTCGTACGCCGGCGTCGATTTTTTCTTTCTCGACGGCCGCTACAACCGTTCGCCGAATGATGCGAAGGACGGTCCCGGGAAGAGCTTCCTCGGTAAAACCCAGACGAAGTGGCTCAAGGAGAAACTGCTGGCCAGTCGCGCTCCCTTCAAGATCCTCGCGTGCGGCAGTGGCTGGTCCATGGCCGACGGACCGATGGGCGACACGTGGTCCGCATTTCGCACCGAGCGCGATGCGCTGTTCGACTTCATCCGCGACAAGCGCATCGAAGGCGTTGTCTGCCTTTCGGGCGACAGCCATGTGGGCGAGTTGAATTGCATCCCCTGGTCTGAAAAGGGCGGCTATGACATCTACGACCTGGTCAGCTCTCCCCTTGCTCAGGCCCCTGACAGCTCGTGGGTCACGCAATCACCCGAAGTGCGCATGAAACCGGTCTACGCAGGCGGCCCGAATTTCGGCTTGCTCGAATTCGTCGCTGGAAGCACCCCGAAACTGACTTTTTCGCTTTTCAACGAAGCCGGCGATACCGCGTGGAAACCTTTCACGTTGACGCCCGCCGACCTGAAGAACGGCGTGACCACCTGGAAGGAAAAGATCGACGAGAAGGAGCTCGCGAAGCGCAATGCGCGCCCCGCGAGCTGAACTCACTGCAGCTTCAGTCCCGCCGCGATCTTCGCCCACGGCACGAACTTGAAGTTCTGCGTCTCCGACGGCGTGATGTTTCGTCCGTCCTGTGCAATGAAGATGCCTTGCGAGTAGGCGCCGCCGAGATTCGCACTCGAGACGTCGAGGCCGTCGGTTTCCGAGACGCCATCGATTCCGAGCGCGTCGTTCGCGACTACTGCGAAACGGCCGACGTACTCGTTGTTGCCGTCACGGCGGTACACGGAATAGTCATTCGAACCCTGGCTCGAGACCACCAGGTAACCCTTGCCATCCGGCTGTAGATAGAGCCCCATGCCTTCGACATCGGCCTCCAGGTGCCCGCCTTCGGCGGTGGTATCGACGGAAGTGCGGTTCGTGCCGCCATCCGGCTCCGCGGAGTAGCGCCAGAGGCCCACGTCCTCCTCGCCGAGGTAAAGCGCGCCATTCGAATCGTCGGCCACACAGCCTTCGGTCTGGGAATCGAGGGCAAACTCACGTACCACTTCGGCCTTGATCTTGTCGCCCGCGGCAACGAGCTTCAATTGCTTGAACCGGCCGTCGGAATCATTCACGAAGACGAAAGTGTCTCCGGACTTGGCGCTGCGATACATGCACAGGCCATAGGGATCTCCAAGGCCCAGCTCGATTACGCCATCCGCGACGTTGACGAGTTTCCGTGCCTGGGCGTCGACGCGATACAGGGAGAGACTCTTGTACGTACGGTTGGATGCCGCGACCACCGTGACCTCACGACCCGCGAGTTTGAAACCTTCGCGAAGATCGACGTTGTTCACGCGCCCGTCTTCCAGGACCTGCAGCCGTTTGCCCTTGAGGTCGTAGACGTCGAGTCCCCTCTTCTTGTTGGTCCCGACGACGAGGGACAGCGACGGATTCGTGGGATGCTCCCAGATCGCGATGTCATCGGCGGCATCACCAAAGTCATCGACAGGGCGCGTTTCGACATCGGGCGCGACGACGACTGCCGCCGGCGCCGCAACGGTGCGCGGCTCAAATCCTTTTCCGGCTGAGATCTTTAACGCATCGGAAATGGCGCTCCACGGAACGAGCTTGGCGTTCCCGTTCCCGCCCTCGTTTGATTCATCGAAGATGGCGACCAACCCTCCCGGATACGCGCCCCCGAAATCGTAAGCTGTCGCGGCGATGCCTTCCGACTCACCCACGGCATCCAGCGCCGGATTCGAAGAGGCGGCGGCTACCTTGAAGCGCCCAAGCAACTTGTGATCGTCGAGGTTGTAGACGGCGTAACTCTCGTCGCCGGCGTCGGTCGCGATCAGGTAGGCAGTTGAAGCATCGACACGATAGACCGCGATGCCCTTCACTTCTTCCTTGAGAGTGCCAAAGGGCGAGACCAGATCGACCGCCGACCGCTCCGCTTCTGTTTCGGGCTCGGCCGCGAGCTTCCAGATACCCACGGTTTCTTCGGCGACATACACCGAGCCCGACTGCGAGTCGGCGGCGCAGTATCCAGCGCCGATGCCGATGGGAATGGTGCGAACCAGCGTGCCGCGCACTTCGCCCTCGACGACATACAACTTCCACTGCTCGAGCTGACCGTTGGTCGCGGCGAAGGCGTATTGATCGCCGGTGACCGCGCTGCGGTATGAGCACAGCCCGACGACTTCGCCGCCGGTCTGGAATGCTCTTTTGCTTACGGCGCTGATGGCCAGCGACTGAGGATCGATCGTCAGCGCCCATAGACCTCGTTGCTTGCGGTCATATGCGACAACGATGGCGCCGGCATCGGCGCCAGCGCCGCTGCCGTAACTCACGTCCACATAGTCGAACTCACCACCCGTGAAATGCGCAGCGCGGGTGCCGTCGAGTGCAAATGCCTCGAGGCCTGCGGTACCGGCGGACACCAGCACCAGGCTTCGTTTGGGATCGGAGGGGTGGATCCAGAATGCAACGTCGTTGCCGTTGTCCTGCGCACTACCCGCCGTTTCCGCTGCCACCTGCACTTGCGCCGCAGCCGGAGCCGCATGAGCCGCTGATGCAGAGGGTTCCGGTGATTTGCGTCCGCAGCCGGCCAGGACGGCAGTGCCAATGAGCAGGGCGAACGAAATGCGATTCAACATACCGTTACTTCCGTTTGGAATTTTCGTTCCAACGTTTTATATTGTTGGAACACAAATTTCAAGCGGCCCCGACCGGGGCCGTCCTGACCGCCGCGAAGGATATGGCATACCCATGAGACAACCTGAAGAAATGGCCCGAAAGGCCGTGCGTGAACTTGGACATTTCATCGGTGGCAAGCCGGTCATCGGACGCTCCGGACGGCACGCCCCGGTATTCGACCCGTCCCTGGGGAGCCACAGTGCCAACGTAAGCCTGGCCGATGCAGCCGAAGTCGACCGCGCGGTTGCCGCCGCCCAGGCAGCGTTCGGGGGCTGGTCGAATACGACGCCGCTGCGGCGTGCTCGGGTTTTATTCGAGTTCAAGAATCTGCTCGAGACGCATCGCGACGAGTTGGCCGCGATGATCAGTGCCGAACACGGCAAAGTATTCTCCGATGCGCAGGGTGAAGTGACGCGCGGCCTCGAGGTCGTGGAGTTTGCCTGCGGTATCCCGCATCTCCTGAAAGGAGAATTCAGCGCGGATGTTGGCACCGGCGTCGACAGCTGGTCGCTGCGTCAGCCACTGGGTGTGTGCGTGGGCATCACGCCCTTCAACTTTCCGGCGATGGTACCGATGTGGATGTTTCCGATCGCGATCGCGGCCGGGAACACTTTCGTGTTGAAGCCTTCCGAGAAGGACCCCTCTTGCCCGCTTCGTCTCGCCGAACTACTCACGCAGGCGGGCGCGCCGGATGGCGTGTTCAACGTGCTCAATGGCGACAAGATCGCCGTCGACGCCCTGCTCGCTCACCCGCATGTCAAAGCCGTCAGCTTCGTTGGTTCCACGCCGGTAGCCCGGGCCGTGCAGCGCGGCGCGATCGAACACGGCAAGCGCGTCCAGGCTCTGGGCGGTGCGAAGAATCATGCCGTCGTGATGCCCGACGCAGACATGGACTTCGCCGCGGACGCTCTGATGGGCGCTGCCTACGGTTCCGCGGGCGAGCGATGTATGGCGATATCCGTGGCGGTGGCCGTGGGCGATTCCGCCGACAATCTGGTGGCCGCGCTCACGCGCCGGCTGCAGAAGCTGCGAGTCCGCGACAGCCGCGACCGAGATGCCGACATGGGGCCATTGGTGACGCGCGAACATCGCGACAAGGTTCGCGGCTACGTCGATCTCGGCTGCCAGGAGGGTGCGACGCTGGTCGCGGATGGTCGTGGCTTTTCCGCGCCTGGACTCGAGAACGGATTTTTTCTGGGCGCGACGCTGTTCGACCAGGTGAAGCCGTCGATGCGGATCTATCGTGAAGAGATCTTCGGCCCCGTCCTGTGCATCACGCGAGTCCCGACGCTGGCCGCAGCACTGGAGCTCGTGAATTCACATGAGTTCGGCAACGGCACTTCCATCTTCACGAACGACGGGCGCGCCGCGCAGGAGTTTTACCGAAACGTCGAAGCCGGCATGGTCGGCATCAACGTTCCCATCCCCGTCCCGATGGCCTTTCACAGTTTCGGTGGCTGGAAGCAATCCTTGTTCGGGGACATGCACGTACACGGCCCCGAGGGAGTTCGCTTCTACACGCGCCAGAAGACAGTCACGTCACGCTGGCCGAAGAGCGGCAGCAGCGTCGCGGACTTCGTGATGCCGACAATGAAGTGATTCAGTCGCGAAGGCGAACGCGCCAGATACTGGCGGCGAGCAGCATGGAGACGACCGAAGAGCCGATCCAGAACCAGACCACGGCATCGAAGTCGTAGGTTCGCACGCCGTCGATCAAGATCATGCCTCGTTCGATCAGGTGGCCGCTGACGTTCTCCTGCACGGCCGCGCCGATGTAGCTGAAGATGCCGATGAGGCCCATCGCCGCACCTGCGACGCGTTTCGGACAGATGTCGACGGCGAACAGGCCGCCAAGTGAGGTGACCAGTCCCGTGAGGCCCATGCCGAACAACAACAGGCCGGCGATGAGCACTGCGGTGTTCGACGGGCCGAAGAAGATCAACAGCAGTCCGCTCAATTCGAGGATGGCGAACAGCAGGTTCGCGGGCGGGCGGCGCGCCTTGAACACCGTGTCGGAAATGAAGCCATACGCCACTGCGCCGGCCATGCCCGCGATAGTGCTGATCATCAGCAACGTACCTGCCATCGGCAACGAATAGCCGCGCGCCTCCTGTAGATAGAGCACTCCCCAGGAGTTGATGGCATATCGCGTGACGTAGAGCGTTGCGCTCGACAGTGCCAGCACCCAGATCGCAGGGATCTTCAGGATCGAAAGCTGGGTCGCGAACACGCTCTTCGGTTGCACGGCTGGCGCCGTGTAGTGATCGTTTCGCCACTCCGCCACCGTGGGCAGCCCCAGCGTGAGCGGCCTGTCCTGCAACAGCACGTACGCCATCGCTGCCGTTCCCAGGCCGAACAGCGCCGGGATCAGGAAGCCCCAGTGCCAGCCGAGATACGCGACGATGGTACCGACCACGAGGAAAGTCAGCCCTTCGCCTATCGAGTGCGCCGTGCTCCAGATGCCGTACATGCG
>Ga0173480_10000161_pt1 | contig 18862 bp, 15 predicted proteins | sample NitcycUS209509C1_FD_122622 | JGI IMG/M metagenome (GOLD analysis project Ga0173480, IMG submission 122622) | Soil microbial communities from Arlington Agricultural Research Station in Wisconsin, USA - Nitrogen cycling UWRJ-S209-509C-1 (version... | ecosystem: Environmental > Terrestrial > Soil... | reverse complement strand
CAGCGACGATTCTTCGGAATTGAGCACCACCGATAGCCCGAGCGGCTGATCGCCGAATGCCGCAATGGCGCAGGCCTCGCGCGGCGCGAACGCATATTTGCCCGCGTGCGGGCCGGTCGACACGCTGATGCTCGCGCTGCTGCCCGTATTCACTTGCGACAAGGCCGATGCCGCGCACAGCGCGGAGAAGGCCACCAGCCATGTGCGCCCTGCTGTCTTCACTGGATGTTGTAGACGAGATTGACCGTCATGAGCGTATCGGTGGTTTCGGAAAGCGGCGGCGGATCGGTGTTGTAGCGAATTCCGTACCCCACGGCCAGCGCCAGCGTCTTCGACATGCTCACCTGCAGTGCCAGGTCATCCTGGATCGACGTGTTGCTCGAGCCGGCTTCTGCCATGAACTTGTTGGTGATCTTCGTGTTCTCGGTGAAGTTGTGTTCGAACGTCGAGCCCAGCGTGCCCACGGGGTCGCTCTCCTCCTCGCCTTCGATGCGAGCGAGAACTTCGCCGGCGTCACTCTTGATCAGCACTTCGGGCTTCAGTCGCCGATAACCGGCGCCGATCGAGAACGCGAGCTTCGTGTCCGGCGTGTCGATGAACTTATATGCAACGCCCGTCGACGCCGTCGCCTGGTAGACGAACCCGCTGAAGTAGTCTTTCTCGCCGCGCAGTGCGCCAAACCACGACAGCTTGTCGTTGATCTTGTAGTCGAGCTGATAACGCGCCTCGTAACGTTGCGCATTCGTGAACTCGCCATTGTTGCCGTAGAGCGCGCCGACGTAGAACGTGTTGACCCACTTCTCCGCGTCGCGCTTGAGATCCAGCTTTGCGTTCGCGGAGGTGGACTCGGCGTTGCCACTCGACTGAAGGAAGCCGAGCTCGGCCTTGCCGGTCCACTGCGCTTGTGCGGCGGGCGCGACCAGGGCCGCGCAGAGAATCATCGATGTCAGGGTCAGGCGCACGGAACTTCCTCGCTACGTTGTTAGTGCGGCGAGAGTTTATCGAGGGCAGCGCATTGCCGCTCGACGGCGCGCGAACTTGCGGGAAAGTCTTACAGATTCGTTCCGCGATGCCGCATTACCAGTGGTAGGCAACCCCGACCGAGGACACGGACGATTCGCCGAGGTTGTAGACACCGAAATCGCCATCCAGCGATTGGAGGAAGTCCTCCTGGTTGTACTCGCTGTAGTCGAAAGCGATTTCCCAGTGATCGTTGAACCGGTATCCGCCGCCGATTCCGTACTGGAAAAGGGGATTCTCGTTGTCTTCGTCGAGACCAGCGCCGCCGGCCTGGTTGACACTGAGGTCCATCTTGCCCCAGCCCAGGCGCGCGTCCAGGAACCAATGCTGGCGGATCGGGACGATGAAACGCACGGTGCCGATGAGCCCGTGCATGGAAGTACGCACGTCGAGCGGACACGGGCTGGGAGAGCCGGACGGGCAGTCATCGGGTTCGAAATGGCTCTTGAACTCGCCGAAGTCGACATACGCGAGTTCGAGGGCGAACCACTTCCAGAATTGATAGCCACCCCGCACGCGGAATCCGGTGGTGCTGTCCGTGGAACGCGCGGTGGTCGGGCCGAGCACGTTCTCGTCGATCTTCGCGTCGGATCTCACGCTGCCCACGTCGAGGCCGGCATACCAGCCCGGTGCCTGTAATGTCCCTTGGGCCCGTGACGCGAGTGGCATCAGCAATACCAGCGTCGCCAGCAAGTGGATTCGTTTCATCTAGCTTCCTCCCCTCGAACAGCTATCTGTCACGCACCCATTTTCAGTGACAAGTCAGCTCAGGTGGTAACTCACCTTGGTGCCTTCCTGGCTCACGTACTTGAGCCGGATGAGCTCATCGATGATCAGCGCGACGGTCTTGTCGGGCAGCGTGCCACCATGTTGTTTGAAGTAGCTGGCGATGGTCTGCGTCAGCTTCTTGGAGGTGGCGGGCTTGCCGCTGAGCGAGTGCAGATGCTTGATGATGGGTGCGAGTTTTTCCGCATGCGGGCGCCGCGGGCTCGGCACGTGCGGCGTGGGTTTGGCCGCGGGTTTCGCGCCCGGCGCTGCCGGCTTGGGCGCCGAGTGTTTCGGAACTTCGGTGATCGTCTTCACGCGCTTGCAGGCGCTGCCCTTCGCGCGCAGGTATTCGATGAGCGGATCGAAGTCGCTGTCCTTCGACACGATGTAGATCATGGCGCCCGGCTCTTTCTCGAGCAGGCGGCCGACGTAATACGCGATGTGCATGTCGACGGCGTTCTTGCCGGTGCGCGCGATGCGCACGTATTCGGCGCTGGCGCCCAGCATCTGCATGGAGTGCGACAACTCGAATGAGATGCGTCCCTTCGCCTGCGCGGCGCCGACGAAAACCTTCACGCGGTAGGGACCGTTGACGAGAGCCGAGAGGCTGTCGGGTTGCACGTTTTCGAAATCGACGAGGACGTAGTTAGTTGCCATGGGCGCGATTGTGCACGTTTGCCGACGCGAGTACAGGACGAACGAAGGAATGTCCCGGACAGCCGAAATTGTCGATGACGACAATGACGATGCTCGATGACCCGGCCGCGTTTCACTGCTCGGTAGCCATGAACGAAACGGCGACGGGCAACCATCCGTGATTCCGGTGCGACTCTTCTGCGCCAGCGGGTTCGGCGGGCCGTTTAGTTAAAGATGCGGCGCGTCAACCGCGCGAAATCTGTGACCATTTTCCCAAGCGCACGAGGAATCTGAACAAACGCTTGCGTCCGTCCAAGAACCCTTAGAGGATGTCACCGGTGTCATTTTACGGGTCGGTCAACGGACCCGTGGGTTTTGGGCCATTTTTACGAGGGAAATGGATGTTTTTACCCTGCCTGGCGCGGGCACTTGCCTATTTGTTGTCCATCGGTTTCCTACTGGGAACCGCTAGGGCCGCCACCCCGGTTGCCGACGCCGGGCGCGAGATTCTCGGCATAAACGACGGCTGGGGCTCTGTTTCCACGGCGGCGCTGCCCATGGGCACCACCGGGGGCTCGACAGCGGCTCCCGCGCGAACCGTCACCGTCACCAATCGAAAGGAACTCCTGGCCGCGCTCGCCTGGCCCGATCCCACTCCCAAGCTGATCTATATAAAGGGTGTCATCGACGTGAATGTCGACGACGCCGGCAAGGTCCTCACCTGCAAGGACTACGCGCGGCCGGATCCGGCGACCGGCGAGATGTTCAACCTCCATGCATTCATGGCCATGTACGACCCCGAGGGTCCGCGCGGTCGCGCGAATCCCTGGGGCGGACAGGAAGAAGCTCGTCTTGCCTCGGCCGCGGCCCAGGAGGAGCGCATTCGCATCCGCATTCCGCCCAACACCACGCTGTTCGGCGTGGCCGGCGATGCCACGCTCATCGGCGCCTGGCTCGACATCCGCGGCGACTCGGGCAGCCAGCCCATGAACGTGATCGTCCGGAATATCAGCTTCCAGGACACGGCGGATTGTTTCCCCGAGTGGTCGCCCACCGACGGCGTCACGGGCAACTGGAATGCGTCTTATGACTCCATCTCGATCGCTCACGCCACGCACGTGTGGGTCGACCACAACCGTTTTGCGGATCTGAGGACACGCGATGACACACAGCCGGTCTATTTCGGGCACACCCTGCAGGTCCATGACGGCCACGTCGACATCACCAATGAATCGGACTTCATCACCGTGTCGTGGAACCAGTTCACCTCACACGACAAGACCATGCTCATCGGTAATTCCGATAGCGCGACAGAGGACCGTGAACACCTGCGCGTGACGCTGCACCACAACCTCTTCGAGGGCACGGGGCAGCGCATGCCGCGCGTGCGGTACGGCAAGGTGCACGTCTACGACAACGTCTACCGCGCCGACAGGAACACTAACTACCGCTCGAGCTGGGGCGCCGGCATCGAGTCGCAGATCTACGCCGAGAACAACTACTTCGAGATGAGCGTCAGCTTCGGGCCCTCGGAGGTCATCGACGGCAAGAAGGGCACGCGCATGACGGTCATCGGCAACTGCTGGAAGGCGCGCGATGCCTGTGAACCGACCGACTTCCTCGCCCTGCACAACAAGCAGTTCGATCCGGACCTCCAGCCCGATGCGGGCTGGGTGCCCACGCTCTACGGTTTGGCCACCTCGGCCGAACCTGCGGAATCAGCACACGAACGGGTGCTGAGAGAAAGCGGCCCAGGACGGGCCTACAACAACAAAAACTGACAGACGTCAGGGAGAATGGGCATGGGGCGAGGCGCCGCGACTAATTTGGCGCCTCGCTCCATCGCTCTGAGCCTAAAGTTCGGAGTACTTCTTCGCGCTGCCGCGGGCCTTGTCGGCCGGGTATTTCTGCGCGTTGATCTTCATCTTGTCGCGCGCAGCCTCGAGCAGGTTCACGTCGAGTTTGTCCGCCAGCCGCACGAGGTAATTGAGCACGTCCGCCATCTCCTCGCGGACCTTCTGAAGTTCCTCGGGCGGCAGAGTCCGGGACTGGTCCTCGGTCAGCCACTGGAAGCGCTCGAGCAATTCGGCGGCCTCGACGGCCAGCGCCGAGGCCAGGTTCTTGGGGCTGTGGTACTGGTCCCAGTCGCGCTCGGCGGCGAATTCTCGTAAGGCATCGCGGAGCTGGGTCAGGCCATGGGGGTTGGGAGCGCTCATGGCCGTCGAGACTACAACAAGCCGTGAACGAATCGCGCTTTGGCCGCCGCGCGCGGAGCTATCCTTTTGGCCGTATGCGCAGCCCGTTCTGGATTTCCGTAGCGGCGGTCCTGGCCGTGTCCTCCCTGCCTGTCGGCGCCGCCGAAGTCTGGGATGCGCCGGCGTTTTCGGTGCCGGCACGGGAGCTGCTCCAGGCGGCCACTGCGGTCAAACGCGAGCGCGCCACCGCCGTGGTGGTGCTGCTCGACGAGCGCAGTTTCGTGCTCGACGAACAGCACCGGCTCACCACCACCTCGCGCATGATCTATCGCATCGACTCGCCCGATGGCGTCGAGCGCTGGGCCGCGAGCACCGCCCACTGGCAGCCGTGGCACCAGGCGAAGCCCACGATCCGCGCGCGCGTCATCACGCTCGACGGCCAGGAACACCAGATCGACCAGAAGCTGCTGACGGACGCCGCCAGCCGCAGCAGCGACAACCAGGTCTACGACGATTCGCACACGCTCGAAGGACCTTTGCCCGCCGTGGCGATCGGCGCGGTCATCGAAGAAGAGATCACGGTCCGCGACGAGAAGCCTTTCTTTCCCGCGGGCTCCACGTATCGCGAGTTCATCGGCCGACCGATGCCGGTGTTGCACACCCGCGTGACGATCGACGCACCGGAGTCGCTGCCGCTCAAGCACCACGTGCAATTGCTGCCGAAGGCGGTCGTCCAGGAAGTACGCGCGAAGGGCCGCCTCACCTGGACTCTCGAGAACGGCGTTCTCGACGAAATGGGCGAGATGGAATCGAACCTGCCGCCCGACGAACCGTCCTGGCCGAGCGTCGAATTCTCGTCCGCCACGTCGTGGGAAGCGGTCGCGGCGACCTATCGCGACATGACCGAAGGCCGCATCCGCAACGACGATGCGCGCCCGCTCATCGCGGGACTCAAGGCATCGAAATCCCGCGAGTACATCGCGAAAGTCGTGGAACGGCTGCACCGCGAGGTGCGGTACACCGGCGTGGAGTTCGCCGATGCGCGCCTGATTCCCGAGTATCCGGCCGAGACGTTGCGGCGCCGGTTCGGTGACTGCAAGGACAAGTCCACGCTGCTCGTCGCCGCGCTGCGCGCCTCCGGCATCGACGCCTATCTGGCGCTTCTCTCCGCCGGCGACGACCAGGACGTGTCACCCGATCTGCCGGGCATTGGCATCTTCGACCACGCCATCGTCTACGTGCCGGGTGCGGAAGACCTGTGGGTCGACGCCACGGCGGAATACACACGCGTCGGCACGCTGCCCTCTTCCGACACGGACCGGCTGGCGCTGGTGATCCGCGCTGGCGAGAAGACGCTGACGCGTACGCCGGCGATGAAGTCCACCGACAATCGCCAGGTGGAAACGCGCGATGTGTATCTCGCGGAGTACGGTCCCGCGCGCGTGATCGAGACCACGGAAACGCACGGCACCATCGAAGGCGAATTCCGCAGCTGGTACGCGGGCGCCGACAACAAGACGCGCCTCGACGATCTCACTACCTACGTGCACAGCGCCTATCGCGCGAAGTCGCTCGAGAAATACGAGCACACGTCGAGCACGGATTTCTCCAGACCCTACTCCATGAGCCTCGAAATGAAGGACGCGCCCGTCGGGTTCACCGACCTGCAGGCGTCGGCCGTCGGCATCAAGGTGTCGAACATCACCTCGCGACTGCCTTCGTATTTCGACGATCGCGTGAAGGAGGACGACCCCTCCGAAGTTCGCAGGGCCGACGTGGTGTTCGAACCGTTCATCACCGAATGGAACTACCGCATTCGCCCGCCCGCCGGGTTCCAGGCAAGGAAGCTGCCGGAAAACGACGTGCAGAAAATCGGGCCGGCGAAGCTCAGTTCCGAATTCAGGCTGGCGTCGGATGGCACGGTCAACGCAACGTGGCGCTTCGACACCGTGAAGCGACGGTACACACCCGCAGAAACGAAGGCGTTTCTCGCGGCGTTGCGTGAACTCAAGAAAAGCGAGACGCAACTCATCTCGTTCGACCAGATCGGCGTGGCGCTTCGCACCGAGGGAGATTTCAAAGGCGCGCTGCGCGCCAACGAGCAGCTCGTGGCGAAGTATCCGCGCAAGGCCGTACATCGCCTGCGTTCGGCGACAGCGCTCCTCGAAGCCGGACTCGGTACGCGCGCGCAGCAGGAAGCCCTGGCCGCGACGAAGCTCGAGCCCAAGTCCGCACTCGCGTGGAAAACGCTCGGCTGGATGCTCCAGCATGACGCCGTCGGCCGGCGCTTCGGCGACGGGTTCGATCGCGCCGGTGCGCTGACGGCGTATCACCGCGCACAGGTGCTCGATCCCGAGAACGCCGACATCAGCGCGGATCTTGCGGTGCTGCTCGAACACGACGCCTTCGGCGTGCGCTATTCGCCCAGGTCCGATCTCGATGAGGCGATCAGCAACTATCAACTCCGTCGCGCAATGCTCAGCGAGGAGGACGCGAAGGACGACGACTACGCCAACAACCTGCTGTATGCCCTGCTCTACGCGCATCGCTACGGCGAGCTGCGCGAGGCGCTGCGCAAGCTGGGCCCGGGCGCCACGCAGCGCACGCTGACGCTGGCCGCGATCGGCGCCGAGAGCGGCAGCGCCAAGGCACTCGAGTACGCACGAAGCCTGTCCGACAGCGCGGATCGGCGCACGGCACTCACCAGTGCGGGCAACCTGCTCGTGCGCCTGCGCGAATATTCGGGCGCGGCGGATCTCATCGAAGCCAGCACGCGCGGTCAAACTACCACCGCCGCGAACACGCAGCGCATCGCCATGCTGCGCAAGACGAAGCGAAGCGATGGCAAGCAGATCCAGCCCAACGACCCGACCGGCGTGGTGATGCGATGGCTCGTCGAGCTCCTGGATGTCGACAAGGGCCAGGAAGGCATGCGCAAGCTGCTCGCTCCCGGCAGCGAATTCGTCGTCGACAGTCCCGAGTTCCTGGCGGGCCGACGCGGCCTGATCGCGAACCTGCGGAAACAGGACCTGCCCTACGAGGGTGGAATGGACGTCCTGTTCAGCAACATGCGCGTGAACGTGGAAGGTGATGACGCCGGCGGTTACCGCGTGCAGCTGCGCATGGTCGGCGACGCACAGAATTTCTACGTGGTGAAGGTCGGCAGCACTTACCGGATCCTGGCCGCGGAGTCCCAGCTCGGACCCGTGGCGATCAAGGCGCAGGAACGCATCGAAGCCGGCGATCTCCCTGGGGCGCGACGCTGGCTCGACTGGGCTCGTGTGGAGCAGAAGGTCGAAAACACGGATGACCCGCTGTCGGGCCCTAGCTTCTCGCGTGCGTGGACCGTGGGGGCGGAATCGACGCTCGCCTCGGCGCGCGCCGCCAGCGCAATGTTGTTAGCCGACGGCGGTCTTGCCGAGCGGGCCGTACCGCTTCTCATCGCCGCGCGCGGTGCGGATCCCGGCGCGGCCGAAAGGCTCAGCCTGGATATCGCGCTGGCGCGCGCCTACCTGGATCTCGAGCGCTGGAAAGAATTGCGCGACGTCGCCACGAGGCTGGTCGCCGCGGTGCCGACTTCCGCCCAGGCCTTCCGCCTGCAGCAGTGGGCCATGATTCGAATGGGTCAGTGGGATGCGGTGGAGAAAGCTGCGCGCGAGCGGCTCGCGCGGATGCCCGACGATTCGCTGGCGCGCGAGATCCTCGTGCGTCGTGCCGAGGCGCGCGGCGAATTCGGCGCGATCCCCGGCATCATGCAGCCGCTGATCGACAGCGGTCGGGCAACGGCGTCCGACTACAACCAGTACGCGTGGACGTCGTTGCTCACCCAGCCTGTCGATGAACGCGCCGTCGACGCGGCGCGTACGGCCTTCGACGAAACACAAGGCAAGAGTTTTGCGATCGCCCACACGCTGGCGTGCGTGTATGCCGCCACCGGAAAGCCGCGCGAGGCGCGCGACCTGCTGCTCAAGGGAATGGAGATGGTGGGCATCGATCGGCCGGACAGTTCCACGTGGTACGGCTTCGGCCTGGTGGCCGAGGCCTATGGGGATAGCGAATCCGCCCGCGCCTACTACGCCAAAGTGGAGAAGCCGAAACGGGGATTCATCGAAGCGAGCAGCGTCTACGCGCTGTCGCAGGCGCGAATCGCGGCGCTGAAGTAGCCGGGTGGTGCCGGGCACCGCTCATCTGAGCGCTTCCTCGCCCAAAGGCTTCCTGCGCTTGACGCGGATGCTCTCCGCCCACTCTCCTGCGAAGTCACGCTGCATGTGGCGGTTGATCAGCGCGGTGACCACCATCGCGATCAACGCGCCCAGTGAGGCGAGCGCCATGTCCTTGTGTGCATCCCAGATATCGCCCTGCGTACCGAGGTAGGCGGCGCCGAGATCCTTGCCCACGGTTTCCGCTGCTGCCCATTCGATGAGCTCGTAGAGCATCGACGTGGACATGGTGAGATCGAGCGGCAGGAAATAGCCCCAGAATCCCCGCACGTTGCCGATGCGCAGGAACATCTCGCGGATCGGATACGCGAGCAGAAGGCCGTACGAGAAGTGCACGAGCCGGTCGAAGTGGTTGCGGCCGCCGGCCAGCGCCGGGATCCAGTCCTGGTAAGGCACTTTCGCGTAGGTGTAATGCGCGCCGAGCGCGTGCAGCATCATGAACACGAAGATGCAGGTGTACGACACGCGCGAGAGCGGGAACGACTTGTACGTGTACGCCAGCAGGCCCACCGCCAGGAACACGAGCACGTTTTCCATCAGCCAGTCGGAGAAATCGAGTGGCTTGATGGCCATGAGCACCCACCACGCCAGGTACACCCCTCCTAACATCCACAGATACGACTTACGCGACATTCGTGTTCTCCAGTCCGCGTTTGAGCACCACGCGCTGCCAGTAGCTCGCAAGGTCCGCGCGCAGCTCCGGCATGAATAGATAGATGGCGAGGATGTTGGGCAATGCCATGCAGAAGCTGCAGGCGTCGACGATGTTCACCACCTGGTCCAGCGGGAACGTCGCGGCGATCGACAACATGCTGCACAGGAACAGGCGGAACGCGACGCGGCTCGGCTTCTTCTCGCCGAACAGCCACATCCACGCCTGCTCGCCGTAGTAACCCCAGGCCAGTACGGTGGAGAGCGCGAACAGCACCGCGACGACCGCGAGTACCGCCGGAAACCACGGCACCACGGTGGCGAACGCGTCGGACGTGAGTGCGATGCCGACGTTGCTGCTCGTGAGATTGACGCCGCTGACCACGATCACGAGCCCGCTGAGCAGGCAGATGATGACGGTATCGAGAAAGGGCTCCATCAGCGCGGCGAATCCCTGGGACATGGGCTCGTTGGTTCGCACGGTGGCATGCGCCATGGGCGCGGAGCCAATGCCCGCTTCGTTGGCGAACGATGCGCGCCGGAATCCCTGGATCAGCGCGCCGATGGCGCCGCCCGCGACCGCGCTCGGCGCGAAGGCTTCGCGCACGATGGTCGCGAAGGCCGGCGCGATGTTCGCGTAGTTCACCGCCAGCACGACGAAGCACGCGACGATATAGAGGAGACACATGAACGGCGAAAGCTTGTCGGTCCAGTAGACGATGCGTTTCACGCCACCGAACAGCACGATGCCGATCCACACCGCCACCATGAGGCCGAACAGGAACGCCTGGTCGAAGCCGGTGACTTCGCGCACCTGCGCATAGGCCTGGCTCACCTGGAAAATCGTGACCGAGCCACCGATCGCCGCCACGCAGAAGAATCCCGCGAGAAATTTGCCGAGCCGCGGCAGGCCGATGCGACCGAGCGCCTCCGGCACGTAGTACATCGCGCCGCCGGTCACGGTGCCGTCGGGACGCACGCGCCGGTACTTCACCGAGAGCGTGACCTCCGCGAACTTGAGGCTCATGCCGAGGAAGCCGGCGACCATCATCCACAGCGTGGCGCCGGGACCGCCCACGGTGACCGCCACCGCGACACCACCGATGCTGCCGAGACCCACCGTGCCGGACACCGCCGTGCTCAATGCCTGGAACGGCGACGCCTCGCCCGGATGCGCGTGGCTCGAATAATCACCGCGGATCACTCGTGCGGAATGCCGGAATCCGCGCAGGTTCACGAACTTGAACGCGAGCGTGCAGACGATGCCGCCCATGATGAGCCACACGACGATGAGCGGAAGCTGCGCTCCTGCCACGGGCACCGAGAAGAAGACCACCTTGCCCAGCCAGTCGGCGATGGGCGCGAGGAATGCGTTGATGCTCTGGTCGATCGTCATTGCGCTGCAGTGTAACTAATGAAATGGGCGCACCTCACATTTCGCTGTCAAGGCGATGGCGTCGTGCGGGCGGAATATGGCGGTTGGTGTGGGTCGAACTGGACAATATTCGCGACTTTTTTCGCGAATCGGCGTGTTGGGTGGTTCCACCTATTGCTAGTCGTGTCCCCGGACTTCAACCTGTTCGCAACGAAAAAAACCGGCGAGGGTCCTGTTGAACACGGGTCGCATGTTCGGGTTCGCAAATGGCCTGCTGGCCACCAGCCTGCTCGCCATGTCCTTGTCTGCTGCCGCCGGCGACAAACGGCGTGAACCCGCGAAGGCCAATACCGCGCCGCTCGAGATCCCGCACACCGTCGAGCTCGAGCTGGCCGCAAACAAGAAGCGTCCGTCCGGCAACACCGAGAAGTCTGAGCTGCTCGATCTGACTCCGGGCCTGAAGCCTCTAACCTTCCCGAAGAACACCGACGTGCGCGCGCTGATCCTCACGCCGCAGGTCCGTCGCACGCCGCTCGTGGGCTGGATCGCCGAAAACCTTTATCGCAATCCCGACGAAAAAGGCTGGTGCCTCGAAGCCGACCCCGGCCAGGGCGAATACATCGTCCGTTATCGCCTGCACTTCAAGTAGTGAACTGGAAATGGGGACATCCCTCATTTCATCTGTCATGTGACAGGCGAAATGTGGAATGTCCCCATTTCATTTCTCACGCGCAGGCGCGATACACCTGCGCCACCGAGTAGTACTTCGAGGCCGCCGCGCTGAGCGTGGCACTGGCCCGCGCGCCGGTGTCGGTCCCGGCACCACAGATCTTCTCTGCCAGCCGCAACGCCTCGCCCAGGTCGAGGCTGCGCAGGTTCTTCACCGCGTGGCATCGCCCCGGCCGCAGCAACGCATCGTCGATGTCGTTGATGTTCGGCAGGTTGGTCGTGAAGATCACCTTGCGGCTCTGCGCGCGCACGACGCCATCGGCGATGCCGAGGAAGCGATGCAGCTCGAAGTTGCCGCTGGTACGCGCCTTCAACAGGTGATCCGCGTCCTCGATGACGAACGCGTCGTGCGATCCCGTGATGAAGTCCACGAAGATCTCGTCGTTCTCGAGCGCGCGCTTGTCGGCCGTATACATGACCTTGGCGCTATCGCCCTTTCGACGTGACATCGCGGCCAGAATGGCGCGCACCAGGCGAGTCTTGCCGGTGCCCGGCGGGCCCTGCAGGATCAGCACCGTCTCACGCGCATCCAGGTAATTCTCGACGAACTCCGCCACCGATTTACCCAGCGAGGGATACGCTTCTTCCAGCAGCGTCTCATCCGCGAGTTCGTCGAACGACGTGCTGATCAGGTTGCCGCGCGAGTTGCAGAAGTTCCAGTCGACGACGAACATCTGATCGCGCAGGCGCTGATCGCCGATCACCTGCAGCAGGCGCTGCTTCGTTTCTTCGAATCGGGCGAGCGAATCTGTCCACACGCGGAACGTGCAGGACACGTAGTCGCCCTTCGTGTAGCCCTCGCCGCCGATGAAGACACCAGGTCCGTCGAGCAGCAGCTCCCCGACATTCATGCGTTGCGCGGAGCAGCCCATCTGCAGCGCGAGATCGTCGAACACTGGCCCGACCTTGCGCCTCACCGCGCATCGTACGACGCGGTGAATCGGATATGCCTTCGCGGCGTGATCGAACGCCTGGATCGCCCGCGTGCGCACGATGGCGTCACTGACGTCATAGAGGTCCTGGTTCAACGAGACCCGCACGCTCAGCGGTGCGGAGCCTTCGATCTTCTCAGGCAAAAACTTGTGCAATGTCATGTTCAGCTCTTCTTTCTTTTCGTCCGGGCGCGGGGGCCGCGCCCCAAATGACGAGGCCCCGGTGGCGGCAGCCGACCGGGGCCTCAGAAGAGACTTTGCCGGAGAGCAGCCGAGTGCCGCCCTCCGCAAATGAAGGGCTAGCAGATCAGGTCGCAATCGGGCGCGCGCGGCGGGGCCGCGAGCGCGTGCGTAAACTGGATGTCGTGGTAGTTAGGGGTCATGGGGCGCGCATTCTAGGCGCGAAAGTCAGGCTGTCAAGCGGCGCGTTGAAGAATCTTCAGGGCCCGATCCACTTGCGCGGCTGGCGCGCCGGCACGCCGTGCCCGGTGAGCCACTCGTACACGTTCTCGGTCGCCGCCGTGTCGATCCAGCCCTTGCCGTGGATATACAGCGCGGTCACCTGGTTGCCGCTGAAGATCTGCACTTGCGAGTAGCGGCCCATGTGCTGGAGCGCCACGCCATCCATGTTGTGGAGCTTGAGCTGCAGCTCTGACATCAGGTAGCCGTCTTCGAGGCTGAATAGGTTGAGGTCCTTCTCGGTCTGCACGTAGACGCAATCGAAGAAATTGGGCGGATCGTCGGTCGTCAGGAGCGCTGCGGTGCATTGCTTGCGAGACAGCGCTTCGGAAGGTGTCACGCCGGCCGACGCCAGCATCTGGTCGTCATCGACGGCGCGCTGGACGTCGCGGTAATTGGTCGCGCTGGCGACACCTGAGGCGAGACAGAGCAGGGAGAGCAGGACGATGCGCATGGCCGGAATCTATTCCCCGGCTTTCGGCGCGGGTGTCAGACGGCATTACCGTCAGGGCCCGAACCATTCCCGATGGGTGCCAATCTGCAGGCGAAAAAAAACGCGTACAGGCCCTTCCGTTCCTGTACGCGTTCTGTCCAGCAAAAAGTCTCACGAGGGGGGAGGAGAACATTCCGCAGACGATCTGGATAAAGCAATCGCCGTGCCAACTCGCCCGGAGGAAAACCCGGGCCCCGGGGCCGCAAATCCGGCTTCTGACGGGCCGTCTGAAAGATGACATCCCAGCTTGGGTGCACTTGCCCCGAAATCGCTTCGATCCGGTGCAACGAAGGCGCCCCGCCTCAGGCGGGAAGAGATCAGTTGATGCGCACGCGGAACTGAATCGTGAACGAGGGGTTGCCCGTGCCCGCGGCGCTCATGATTCCGGCAGGCGAAATGCGCACGGCCCGGACCAGTGGGTCGAAGCCATTCGCGTCCGGCACCGGCGTGTAAGTCCACGGCCCGGAAGTACCGGTCGATGAGTACGACACGTGTGACGCGTATGTATATGTGAGCCCGCTCGCCGTCGCGCCATCGATGAACACCACGGGATTGCCCAACGTCGTCGCCACGTACATCGACGCATCGGCAGGGATCGGATCGGTGATCACGAGCGTTCCGGAGTCCACGGTGCCTGGTCCGCTGTTCGTCACGCTGACGTCGTAACGCACGACGGCCAGCGGGATGCGCTTCGGGTTCGTGGTGTTGTTCACGGGGTCGGAAAGCACCGCCGATGTCTTGAGGATGGTGAGCGAGGGCTGCGGGATGACGACGGTGAAGCTGCCGACGCCGAGGTCGGTGACCGTGCCCTCGGTGCCCTCGTTGCCCGTGATTCGAACTGTCCACGCGCCGAGCGATGGCGACGCCGGCACGGCGTACTGGTACTGGAAGATGCAGGTTGCCGCGCTCGTCGAATTACACGTGGCCGGCGCGCCCTGCGCCGACATGAGCTGGTTGTTCACCTGCGTGACGTTGGCGGGATCGATGATGGTGATGCGCGCGCTGCCGATGTCGAAGCTGCCGAACGGATCGCTGATCTGCGCGCGCACGAAGACGTTCGCGCCCGGGTAGAACGTGGTCTGCGCGACACCGCCATTGAACGCCGCGGTGTACGTGGAAATGCTGTCCACGTTGATCACCGTGGTCGCCGGGAACTCGATGCGCGAGTTGTTGCCCGCCACGCCGTTGCCGTTCGGCCAGATCGTGATGTTGTTGCTGCCGGCGTTGGCCACCGTGAGCGTGAACGTCGTGCCGACGGGGAAGGTGCGCACGGTCGCGTTCGGCAGCGAGAACACGAACTCGGTCGGCGTCGTCGTCGAGTTGGGCGGCGTGATGCTCGGGTTGACCGAGGTGCTGAATCCCGAGCTCGAAGTCAGCGTCACGGTGACGTTTCGCCCGCCGGGGTTGTTGCTGCTGCGCGTGAGCCAGAGACGCACGGGAATCGGATTCGCGGAGATGGAGAACGCCGTCTGCAGCGCGGGGGCGATCGTGAACGTGTCTGGCGCGCCGTTGGCCACGGCCTCGGTGGTGTCCGCCGCCGTCGGCACGATGCGCGACAGCGAACGCACGCCGGCCGCGGTGCGATGCAGGTAGACGAACTTCGTGCCGGCGCTCGGCACCAGCGACGGGTTCACGACGACCGTCGGCGCGACGGGATTGTTCTCCGGCCCGTTGGGGTTGTTCAACGTCGCCGTATTGTTGATGTTGGTGCCGGGCAACGTGCCCGCCACCACCGTCACGTCGAACACCACCGTGACCGAACTACTCGCGGGAACGGAGATGTTGCTGACGCTCACGATACCGTTGGCATTCGCACCCGCGGGCGGCGCGGAGAACAGGCCGACGGCGCCCGCCGGCAGAGAAACGTAACCGGTGAAGGTCACGTCGTCGGGCACGTCGTCGGTCAGCGAGACGTTGCGCGCCAGGCCGCCGGCGGTTTCGGTAATCGTGATCGTGTACCGCAGGACGTCGCCCGGCGAGGCTTCGCCGCCATTGAGATCCACCACGGTCTTCGTCGACGTCGACACGTTCGGATCCAGAGTCGCGGTGACGTCCGTGGCAGTGTTGTTGGACGTCACGACCTCGTAGCTGGGAGTGCTCACGGTGACGCTGTTGGTCACGGAGGCCGCGGCAGCTTCGGCGACGTTCACCACCAGCGACAGCGCAGGCAGCGAAGCACCGGGGTTGATCGTGGGCGCATGCGTGCAGGTCACCACCTGTCCCGCCGCGCTGCAGCTCCACCCCGTGCCGCTGGACGAGTTGTAAGTCAGGCCCGCGGGCAGCGTGTCGGTCACGGTGACGGTGTTGTCTTCGCGCTCGACCCCCGCGGCGTTCGACACCGTGATGGTGTATGTGCCCGTGCCGCCCGACACGAACGTGCCCGCATGCGACACCGTCACGCCGAGATCGACGGCCGGATCGGAGGTGGCGCTGACGATCTGCGCCATCAGCAGCACGAGGTCCGCGCCCGCCGAGTAGGTAGTCGTGCCGCTGGTCTGCCCCGGCGACAGCAGCGCGCTGATGTCGTACTGGTCGACGTCGATGCCGTAGCTGGCGGCGATTCCCTGCGTGTTGATGGTGCCGTCGAACTGCTGGATCAGCGGCACGCTGCCGGTCACGTTGATGCCGTCGTCGAGCAGGCTGCCGTTGTAGCGCAGCGCTTCGTCGACACCGTTCATCTGGTCGGAGTTGGCCGGGTCGCCCTCGAGCGTGAACACGGCGATGCGGCCGTCGATGTTGGCCGGGGGAACGCGGAACCCGTCGGGGTTCAGCACCACCTGGCTACCGCGGAATGGCGCGAGGCCGTCGTACAGGTTGATGGCGCGCAGACGTTCGGTCGCGGATTCGTAAATGACGATCAGGCTCCAGCCCGCCACCACCGCGCTCACATCGCAATGCGGAGTGCCCGTGACGACCGTCAGGCCACCAAACGTGTAGTTGCCGTTGCGGGTGGTATTGACGATCGACGTGACGTTCGCGAAGGCGCCGAAGTACGGCAGGCTCGGCGTGACGCCGGTGTAGGTCGCGGCAAAAGTGCGCGTCGCGGTGACGGTGTTGCCGTTGAACGTGACCGACGTGTCGGCCGTACCGCCTGAACCGCCCCAGTAGAGATAGGCGTTGCGGATCGTCGTGCCGTTCGGGATCCCCGACAGCGCCGTGGTGTTCGTGGTGTTGACGTTGCAGGTGTTGGTGTCACTGTTGCGCAGCGAGCCACCCGTGCTGACGAAGTTGATGTTGCCGGTGTCGCGCACGAAGCGCGTGATCGCCTGAGCATGGGCCTGGCCAGCGCCGAACAGTGCAAGGACTGCAAGCACTTTGGCCAATGCAAACAGACGGCATCCCCGGCTTTTCGGGCCGGGGATGCCGCGACCGGACGGCACTCTCATGGGCATAATTCTCGCAGCCGCGCTGCAGTGCGGTCGGGCACAGCTCTCATAATGCAGGCGCCCGTAAGTCCCGGTTTGAGAACGACTTCACACCCGGTTGTCAGCCGGTTTACGAGGGCATCAGGCCTTCGCGAGTGGCGCCGCGAGCAGGACTTCCGTCGGGGTGCCGGACGGAGAGCCGCCTGCCGGCTCGAGGCTGACGGCGATCTGCTTCGATGCGGCCAGCGCCGCGCGCTGCGCGGCGGTGAGCACGCGATGATGGTCACCCGTGTGTGGCATCAGGCCCAGCGACACCGGAGCGCCACCTTCGGGCAGCGCCCAGAGTTCGTGCGACTTGCCCGGCGGCAGGTCGTGTACCACGTGCACGTGCAGATTGAGCTCCTGGCTGTCGCCCAGAACCTCGACGCGCCAGTAGATAGTGTGCGCGTCGGCCTGCAGGAACGACTCCTGCGTCATCGCTGGCGGCCGCGTGAAGAACACGCCGATCGCCACGAAGAACAGCAGCGATGCCGCCACGGCCATCCAGCGCATGGCGGGCCGGCGCTGCACCTTGCGCAGGTCGAGCTTGCTCTCGATGCCATGCCACACGGTGGCGGGCGGTATGACGGGCGCGAGCTGCGGTTCCAGGCCCGCGAGCCTGTCTTCCCAGGCCTTCACGAGTGCCCCCACCTGCGGCGACAGCAGCCAGCGCTCGAAGCGCCGGCGTGCGCGATATCGCAGTGTGCCGAGTACGTATTCCGCCGCGAGACGGTCCACCAGTTCGCGGTTGGCGCTCTTCATGTCGTCTGCCTCTCGGCGGACAGGCATTCCTTGAGCGACAGCAGGCCTCGGCGGATCCAGCTCTTCACGCTGCCCAGGGGGTTGGTGGTGAGGCGCGCGATTTCATCGTGCGATCGTCCTTCGACGAACGCCAGGGTCAGGCACTTCCTCGTGTTGTCGTTGAGCTTGCCGATGCAGTGATCGAAGTTGTTAGGCTTTTCGAAGCCACCCGCCTCCCCCGACGATTCATCGGCGATCTCGGCAATGGCGTCGTCCGAGACCAGCGTCATGCGTTCGCGGCGCATGAGGTCGATGGCACAGTAGCGCGCGATCGTCACCATCCACGCCAGTGCATGGCCACGGTGCGCTTCGAATTGCGAAGCGCGCTGCCAGATGCGCACGAAGACGTCCTGCAATACCTCCTCGGCGACCGAGCGCCGGCGAAGCATGCGGAGCAATCGCGCGAACAGGATGGGCGAAGTCTTGTCGTACAGCGTGCGGAAGGCGGCGGTATCCGAAGCGGCACAGCGCTGGAGAAGCTGGGCGAGTTCGATATCCGGCGGTAGCGTGTCGGTCCGGTCCATGGTGGCTCTACGCAGCTCGTTCGACGTTGGATGCAGCGCGCCGAAACTGTAGCACGCCATGGGACATATGCCCGACAATGCCCGCCCCCATGACTTCATCCCGCGCTGCGCTCACGTTCGTCCTGCTGTCTGTTTTCATCGACAGCCTGGGCTTCGGAATCATCATCCCCTCGTTGCCCGGCGTGATCATGAAGCTCACGGGCGAACCCGTGACCGTGGCCGCCGACTGGGGCGGCTACCTGATGGCCGTGTACGCGCTGCTGCAGTTCTTCATGGCGCCGGTCTTCGGCAATCTCAGCGACAGGTTCGGCCGGCGCCCGATCCTGCTGGGCTCGCTGTTCGCATTCGGCGTGGATTTCCTCCTGACCGGCCTCGCTACTTCGATGACATGGCTGTTCGTGGGCCGCGCATTCGCCGGCGTGTTCGGAGCTTCATTCGCAACCGCCGGCGCGTACATCGGCGACATCAGCGACGATGCCAATCGCGCGCGCAACTTCGGATTCATCGGCGCCGCGTGGGGCAGCGGTTTCACGCTGGGGCCGGTGATCGGCGGGTTCGTCGCCGAGCACTTCGGCATCCAGGCGCCCTTCTTCGTCGCCGCCGGGCTTGCGCTCGCGAACGTGGCGTTCGGGCTGGTCGCACTGCCGGAATCGTT
>Ga0173480_10000160_pt1 | contig 18939 bp, 14 predicted proteins | sample NitcycUS209509C1_FD_122622 | JGI IMG/M metagenome (GOLD analysis project Ga0173480, IMG submission 122622) | Soil microbial communities from Arlington Agricultural Research Station in Wisconsin, USA - Nitrogen cycling UWRJ-S209-509C-1 (version... | ecosystem: Environmental > Terrestrial > Soil... | reverse complement strand
GATCGGCCCGCTATGTGCCACGAGTCGGCAACAGAGACCCCCATGACGATCGGCGGCAATGGGAGTTCACGTTGAGCAAGGTCGACGATGTCTGGCTGATCGACAAGGTGTCCGCGCGCTAGTACGACTTTGTCAGATGTCCCGCAGCGGCGCGATGAGATCTGACGGGACACGAGGTTAAAGGTCTTGTACTTCGCGCCGACGTTCGGTACGCTGCGGTCCGGTGCTCGATCGGCACGCGTGGGCGCTGTTGCGTCGCCTGACGCGCTGGCTGGATCAGTTCAAGGACTGCTTCGGTCATCGGGCGCAGCACGTGTCGCTGCGGCAATACATCGACGGCCTGCTGGGCGACAGCGCACGCAAGTCGATGTCGGCGATGCTCGCGCGGATCAGCGAGCCGACCTCCTATCAAGCCTTCCAGCACTTCATCACGCATGCGCCCTGGGAGGCGGAGGCCCTGTGGAAACGGTTGCGGGCGGTGACGCCGGCCCGCACGGGGATCCTGATCCTCGACGAGACAAGTTTCCCCAAGTCGGGGCCGCACTCGGTCGGCGTCGGACGGCAGTACTGCGGCGCGCTGGGCAAGGTCGCGAATTGTCAGGTGGCCGTTACCGCGGCGCTCTGGGCGGGCCAACGAGCATGGCCGATGGGGGCCTCGCTCTATCTGCCCGAGGCGTGGACGAGCGACCCCGCGCGCCGCGCCAGTGCGCGGATTCCCGCTGCCGTCACCTTTCAGGAGAAATGGCGCCTGGCGCTCACGCTGCTCCGGCGCACCCGCGCCGCGGGGATCACGCTGACCGCGGTCGTCGCCGATGCCGAGTACGGCGACAACAGCACCTTGCGGCGAACACTGCACCGTCTGCAGCTGCCGTACGCGCTGGGGGTCTCGCCGACCTTGACGGTCTTTCGGGGCACGCCGACGCTGCGCGTCGATCTGACGCAACCGCGGCCGCGCAATCGTCGAGCGGGATGGCCCGACCGCGACCCCCTCGGCGTCCGCACGCTCAGCGACAGCTTGGCGCCGCGGGCGTGGCGACGCGTCGCATGGCGCAATGGGACCAATCCGCCGTGGGAAGCGGACTTCGCGGCGCTCCGTGTGACGCCGGCCACCGACTGGCGCCAGCGCCGCCTCGCGCCGGAGATCTGGTTGCTCTGCGAACGCGGGCTCGGGCCCACCGGGCGGCGGCGACACTATCTGGTGTCCCTGCCGGCGACCGCCTCGCTGCCGCAGCTCGTACGATTGGCGCATCAGCGCTGGGCCATCGAGCAGCACTACCAGGATCTCAAAACCGAACTGGGCCTCGATCATTTCGAAGGCCGGTCGTATCCCGGCTGGCAGCATCACATGGCGATCAGCGCGGTCGCCTATGCGTTTCTCCAGACCGAGCGACTGCGTCCTCGCGCAGGGCCGCGACTGACATTTCCGCAGGCGCGCGCCTTCGTCCAGGAAATCTTTACCGGGCTGCTGTTGATCAGCCGCCCGCAGTACATGCGATGGATGAGAGAAGCCGAGCAGCGGTTTCATCAGCTACGCATCTGACAAAGTCGTACTAGCCCGCCTTACCAGCCCTACCCGCCCTACCCGCCTACCCGCCTTACCCGCCTTACCCGCCTTCCGCGCCCCAACAGCCCTATAATGTCCGGCTATGTCACGGACATTGGTCACCCTGGTGGCCGCAGGATGCCTGGCCGCGTCGGCTGCCGCCCTCAGCGGGCAGACGCCGCAGCGCCCCGATTTCACCGGCGTGTGGACGTCATATACCGAACCGGGGGCGGCCCGCGGCGGCGGGCCGGGCCGCGGCGGCGGGCCTGCCCTGCCGATGACCGATGAAGCCCAGAAGAAAGTGGCCGGGTACCGCGCGCTCATCGGCACCAGCGGCGATACGCCCGGCGGGCACTGCCTGGGCACCGGCATGCCCGGCTCGATGCTCGGGTCCGGCGGCTACCCGATGGAAATCGTGCAGCGGCCGGAACAGATCAACATCACCTACGAGGCCCACAATGAAGTGCGGCGTGTCTACCTCGGCGATCGCATCGTGCCGATGGCCGACCGCGTGCCGGGACGAAACGGGCACTCGAGCGCGCGCTGGGAAGGCGACACGCTGATCGTCGAGACCACCCACCTCGTGGAGCAGGTCGATCAACGCTACGCTCACAGCGATCAGGCCAGGATCGTGGAGCGCTACCGGCTGACCACCGACGCCAACGGCACCAGGGTGCTCGTCGCCGAGATGACGCTCACCGATCCGGTGTTCTACACGAAGCCGGTTACCGATACGAAGAAATGGGCCTTCGTGCCGAACGGGCACCTGCTGCCCTACGAGTGCGCCGAGGAAGGCTGGCGCATCCATCTCGAAGAGCTGGAAAAGAAAACAAAGGAGTCGAAGTGATGAAGCACCTCTGGTCGGTACTCGGCGCGGCCGCGCTCGTCCTGACGCTGAGCGCGACGGCTGGCGCCCACCATTCCGCGGTGCAGTACGACTTCGGCAAATCGGCGACGATTACCGGCGTGGTCGTGAAGTTCCAGGCGATCAACCCGCACATGCGGCTCACGCTGCGGGTCACCGACGACAAAGGCACGCGGGATGTCGAGCTCGAAGGGCACAGCACCAACAACATGTACCGCGCCGGCTACCGCGACGGCCTCATCAAGGTGGGCGACAAGATCACGGTGAACGTCGCGCCGCTGCGCAACGGCACGGAGGGCGGCTACATGGTTGCGGCCGTCACCGCCAACGGCACGCGATTCGGCGTCCAATCGGCCGCCGAGCGCGCCCGCGAACGGGAAAAAGCGGAGGGGAAGTAGGGGCAGCCGGGTCTAAAGACCCGGCTCCACGTACGTGTTCTGCTTGAGCCCTGAGCCCTGAGCCTTCAGCCCTACGTCTTCCTGTAGCTCTTCGCCATTCTCCGGCCGACGATCTTCACCAGCCACTGGGGAACGTAGCGCACTGCCAGGACGACGGCCCGGTTGACGCGGCCGGTGACGTATATCGCCTCGCCCGCCATCACCGCGTCGTAACCCTGCTGCGCCACGGTCGCCGCGTCGAGCCACATCCACGCCGGCATCCCGCGCATCTGCTCGCGCGTGCCGGTGACGTCGTGGAACTCGCTCAGCGTGAACCCGGGGCAGAGCGCGGTGACGTGCACGCCGTGCGGCCGCCCTTCATGTGACAGCGCCTCCGAGAACTTGATCACGAACGCCTTCGACGCGCCGTACAAGGTGTGGCCAGCCGGCGCCGGCACGAGGCCGGCCAGCGAGGCAACGTTGACGATGCGGCCGTAACCGCGCTCGATCATCCCGGGCAGCAGCCGGTAGGTGAGCTCGCACACGCCCGCCACCATCACGCGGAGAAAGTCTTCGTGCACCTGCCACGGCACGGCGTTGTAGACGCCGGGCACGCCGTAGCCGGCGTTGTTCACGAGCGCGTCCACCACCAGCCCGCGCCGCTGCAGTTCGTCACACAGCCGCGCCGCGCTCGACGGGTCGGCATGGTCCACCGTCAAGACGTGGACGTCCACGCCGTGCCGGTCGCGCAGGTCCGCGGCGACGCTCTGGAGCCTCGCCTCGCGGCGCGCGGTGATGATCAGGTTGAAACCGTTGGCCGCGAACACGTCGGCGAACGCGACGCCGATGCCGGCCGAAGCGCCGGTGACCAGCGCCGTGCGTCTCGAGCTCACGGCTTCATGATAGCGTTCCGACATGAGCCGCCTCGCGGTGCTCGGGCTGAGCGTCGCGGCGCTCGCCGGTGTCACGGCAGCGCAGCCGGCGCGGTCACGGCCGGCGGCGGCGCCGTTCACGGTGGTCGAAGCCTCCATCGCCGAGATGCGCACGGCGATGGAGGGCGGCCGCACCACGTCGCGCGCCATCGTCCAGCAGTCGCTCGACCGCATTGCCCGCTACGAGAGCCGCCTCAACGCCGCGATCACCGTCAATCCGCGGGCACTCGAGGAGGCGGCGGCACGCGACGACGAGCGGCGACGCGGCCGGGTGCGCGGGGCGCTGCACGGCATCCCCATCGCGCTCAAGGACAACATTCACACCACCGACATGCCGACGACTGGCGGGGCCCGGGCGTTCGCGTCGCTGGTCCCGCCCTATGAAGCCACGGTGACGGCGCGGCTGCGGGCCGCGGGGGCGGTGATCGTCGCCAAGACGGTGCTCACCGAGCTGGCCAACTGGGTGGCGAGCGACATGCCCACCAACTACTCGTCGCTGGCCGGCTTTGCCTTCAACCCCTACGACCCACGGCCAGACCCACGACCCGGGGCAGACGGACGCCCGCTGCTGCCGACCGGCGGATCCAGCTCGGGGATCGGCACCGCGGCGAGCTTCTGGGCCGCCAACGTCGGCACCGAGACCTCGGGCTCGATTCTCAACCCCGCCAGCCGCACGATGCTCGTCGGCATCAAGCCGACAGTGGGACGCATCAGCCGCTACGGGGTGATTCCGATCACCGCGGATCAGGACACGCCCGGGCCAATGGCGCGTACCGTCGCCGACACGGCGCTGCTGCTCGGAGTGCTCGAGGGCGACCCGGATCCACGCGATCCCGCCACAGGCGCCTGCACGCCGCCACCACGCCACGACTACACGCAGTTCCTGCGGCCGGGTGCGCTGAAAGGCGCCCGCATCGGGGTGCCGCGCGCGTTCTTCTACGATGCGATCCAGATCCCGGGCTCGCGAGGAATGGCCGGCGGGCTGGCGCCTGCCGAGCGCGAGGCGATGAACGCCGCCCTCGGGGCGCTGAAGCAGGCTGGTGCCACCATCGTCGACCCGGCCGATCTGCCGTCGGCGCGGGCGCCGGCCGGCGAGAACCTCGAGGACTGGCCGGTGTGCAATGGGCTCGCCGACGCCAAAGGCCGCGACGCGGACTGCTCGACCGTCTTCAAGTACGGCATGAAGCGCGACTTCAACGCCTGGCTCGCATCGCTCGGCGAGGCGGCGCCGGTGAAGAGCCTGACCGCGCTGCGCGCATGGAACCGCGCCCACGAGGCCGAGGGCACGTTGAAGTACGGCCAGGCGCAGCTCGACATCTCCGACGAGATGGACGTCGCGGCCGACCGTGACCGCTACGAGCGCGACCGCGCCAAGGACGTGCGCCTGGGAGGACGGGACGGGATCGACGCGGCGCTGCGCGCGCACCGCCTCGATGCGCTGCTCTTCCCTGGACCTTTTGGCGCCGCGGTCGCGGCCAAGCCAGGCTACCCGACCGTCATCGTCCCGTTTGCGACCGTCGCCAATGCCGCCGCCCGCGGCATCCCCGGCTTCGGCGCCCAGCCGAGTCCGTTCGGCGTGAGCTTCACCGGCGGCGCGTGCAGCGAGCCACGCCTCCTCGCCCTCGCCTATGCCTTCGAACAGGCAACGAAACGCCGGCGCCCGCCGTCGATGCTGGATTGAGGTTGCCGTCGTGGGGGCCTACGACGACAAGAGCTCGCGGATCGCCTGCTCCAGTTCCACCTTGGTGAACGGCTTCTGAACGAAGCGCACGTCATCGTCGGCGAGCGCCTGCCGGACCGCGCTGTGGCTGGTATAGCCCGACATCAGGATCGTCTTGAGGCCGGGCATCGTCTCGGTGAGGCGCTCGCGCAGCTCGGGACCGGTCATCTGCGGCATGACGACGTCGGTGAGCAGCAGGTCCGGCACCACGCCCTCCTTGCCGACCCGCGCAATCGCGGCGACCGGCGAATCCGACGCCAGCACCGTGTAGCCCAGCGAGCCGAGCAGGCCGCTGGTCAGGTTGCGCACCATCTCGTCATCCTCGACCAGCAGGATCGTCGCGCGCCGGGCGACCTCGACCACCGGCTGGGCGGACGGCCCGGTGCTGTGGATCGCCGCGCGCGGCGCGCTGCGGACCGTCTCACCGGTGGCGGCCGCCATGAAGAGGCGGAACGTGGCGCCGCGACCGGGCTGACTGTCCACGCGGATGAACCAGCCGTTCTGCTTCACGATGCCGTACACCGTGGCCAGCCCGAGCCCCGTGCCCTTGTTTGCGTGCTTGGTGGTGAAAAAGGGCTCGAAGATGCGCGGCAGGATCCGTGGATCGATGCCGACGCCTTCGTCTCGCACCGAGAGCGTGACGTAGGGCCCTGCCGACGCGCCCGGCACCTCGAGCCGCGACGCGTGGTCGAGCGACACGTTGGCCGTCTCCACGGTTATGGTCCCGCCGCGCGGCATGGCATCACGGGCGTTGACGACGAGGTTCAGCAGCACCTGATCCATCTGCGTCGGATCGCACAGCACCGGCCACAGTCCGGCCGCGGGCTGGAAGTCCACCGTCACCTGCTCGCCGAGGAGCGTCGCGAACAGCGTTCGCGTGGCGGCGATCTGCGTGTTCAGATCGAGCACCACCGGCGAGATGATCTGCTGCCGCGAGAAGGCAAGGAGCTGGCGGGCCATCTCCTTGGAGCGCAGCGCCGCCTGCTCGATGGCGCTCACTTCCTGCTCGAGCGCGTGGCCTTTCCCCATCTGCATCTTGATCAGATCCACGTTGCCGAGCACGACCGTGAGCATGTTGTTGAAATCGTGGGCGACGCCGCCGGCCAGCTGGCCGATCGACTCCATCCTGCGGATCTGCTCGAGCTGACGCTCCAGCTGCTCGCGCTCGAGCTCGGCACGCTTGCGGCCGGTGATGTCGCGCACGATCACCAGCGCTTCGCCTTCAGTGGCCGAGACGACGCGTGCCTCGAAGTCCCGCTGCAGCTCGGATCCCGGCCCCAGGGCGTACTCGAAATCGACGATGGCGCCGGTCGTGAGCGCGGAGCGCACCGCCTCCTCCACCCGGGCCGCGATCACTTCTGGCAACGCCTGGCCGATGTGCTGCCCCGGTATCCACCCGACCGACGACACGCCGTCGGCGCCGTGCTGCGCGTGATAGCCGAGCACGGTGCCGTCGCCGCTGACGCGGAAGAACACGTCGGGCACCGCGTCGAGAATGGCGCGGTTCTCGGCGATGTTGCGCCGCAGCGAGTCCTCGAGCGCCCGCCGCTCCGAGAGATCGACGAACGCCCCCATGAGGCAGAGCGGCTGGCCGTCCTGGCTCGTCACCACGCTGCCGGACACCAGGACGTCGACAATCGATCCGTTGCGCCCGCGGAACCGGCCGGTACCGTTGTGGCGCTTCATGCGCCGCAGCGACTCGAGCTTGACCTGCGCGTCGTCCGGCGACTCGGCGAACTCGGCGATCGAGCGGCCGAGAATCTGCTCGCGGGTCTCGCACTGCGCGAGCTGGCGGAACGCGTCGTTGGCGTAGAAAATCCGCCCCTCGAGATCGCCGAGGCAGATGGCGGCGGTGGACGACTCGACGGCGAAGCTCTTGATCCGCAGGTCGTGTTCCGCCTGCCGCCGCGCCTGCCGCACTTGCTTCTGCGCGAGCGCCTGCACCACCGCCTGTCCGAGCCGCTTGATGTGCTCCTTGATCACGTAGTCCACGGCGCCGGCCTTCATGCACTCCACGGCCGTGTCTTCGTTGATTGCCGCGGTGACGATGATGACCGGCGTCAGCGGCGCGTGTTCACGGGCGAGGCGGACCGCCGCGAGGCCGTCGAAGGCCGGCATCGCGTAGTCGGAGAGGATCAGGTCGGGTTGGAACGACTCGAGCGCCGCGAGATACCCCTGGGCCGTGTCGACACGCGCGAAGGCGCAGTGGCTCAGCGCCCGCTTCACCTCGCGCTCGGCCAGCTCGGCGTCGGCGGCGCGGTCGTCCACGACCAGGACGCGAACCGGCACCGCGGCTTCGGCGCTCATGCCGATACCTGGTTGACCATCAGCCAATAGAACCCCAGCTCGCTCATGGTCTTCATGAACGACTCGAAATCCACCGGCTTCACCACGTAGCTGTTGGCGCCGAGCTCGTAGGCGGTCTTGATGTCGGGATCCTGGTTCGACGAGGTCACCACCACGACGGGAATGGAACGCGTCCGGTCGTCGCTTTTCAGCCGCCGCAGCACCTCGAGCCCATCGAGCTTGGGCAGCTTGAGGTCGAGCAGGATGACCCGCGGCCGCTCGGCGCCGTCAGGGTCGAACAGGATGTCGAGCGCCTCGACGCCGTCGTGCGCCACGCTCACGCTGTTGGCGAGGTTGTGCTTCCGGAACGCACGCAGCGTGAGCTCGGCGTCGCGCGGGTTGTCCTCCACGAGCAGAATCGAGAGGTTGTCGAGCGGGCTCATTGCACCATCCCGGGTGCCGGCAGCGCGAAGGAGAAGACGGCGCCGCGATCGATCTCGGCTTCGGCCCACACGCGCCCGCCGTGACGATGGACGATGCGCTGGACGATCGCCAGGCCCACGCCGGTGCCGCTGAACTCGTAGTCGGTGTGCAGCCGCTGGAACACACCGAAGAGCTTCGACTTGTAGGCCATGTCGAAGCCGGCCCCGTTGTCGGACACGGTGTAGACCACCTCGTCGCCGTTCACGCGGCCGCTGACGCCGATGACGGCCACCGGTTTCTTGGCCGAGAACTTCAGGGCGTTGGCGAGCAGGTTGACCCACACCTGCCGCAGCAGCGCGCGGTCGCCCTCGGCGGTCGGCAGCGTACCGACGCGAAACGTGATCCGGGTGCGATCCTGAGCCGAACTGAGCTCGTCGAACACCTCGGCGGCGAGCGAGGTCATGTCCACGGCCACCGTCTGCATCGACATGCGGCCGAGGCGCGAGAACATCAACAGGTCGTCGATCAGGCGGCCCATGCGCTGGGCTTCGCTGCGCACCACGCCGCACAGCCGCAGCCCTTCGGCGTCGAGGCGGGTGCCGTAGTCCTCGGCCAGGATCCCGGCGTAGCTGTCCACTGCCCGCGCCGGCGCCCTGAGGTCGTGCGACACGGAGTACGCGAACGCCTCGAGCTCGTGGTTGGCGGCTTCGAGCTGCGCCGTGCGATCCACCACGCGCCGCTCCAGCTCGACGTTCAGCTGCCGGATCGCCTCTTCCGACCGCCGCCGCTCGGTAATGTTGCGGCCCACCCAGAGCACGTGGGTGCAGCGGCCGTCGGAGTCGAGCACCGGTTCGAGGTGCGACTCGACGAAGGCGACGTCGCCGCCGGGCAGCGGAATCTCGATCTCGTGCGACACCGGCTGCCGGGTCGCGATCACCTGGCGGAAGGCCGGCATCTCCATCTCGATCTGTTCCGGCGACATGCCCTGCTCCACCAGCAGTTCCTCGCGGTAGCGGCCTTCCAGGTTGGTGGGCGCGCCGGGAAACGACACCGCCCGAACCATCCGGTAGGCTTCGTTCGCCGACACGACGAAGAGCCGCCCGTCGTCCTCCACTCGATGCAGGATCTGGGCGTCGGACGTGCTGTTGAACACCTTCGACAGCCGCTCGGCGCTCTCCCGCAGCGCCCGCTCGGCCGCTTTGCGCGCGCTGACGTCGCGGATGACGACCAGCGGGTAGACCAGGTCATTGATGGTGTAGGTGGAGGCCGAGATCTCGGCGTCGAACTCGGTGCCGTCGCGCCTCAGGCCCTTGGTCTCGTACGACGACGGCGCGGGCCGGCCCTCCTCGCGCGCCTTGTTGATGGCCAGCACGCGCGGCAGTTCGGCGGTGGGCACGAGGCTGGCGAGCGGCTGCCCCTCGACATCGGCCGCCGAGTCGAAGCCATACATCTCGGCCGTGGCCCGGTTGGCGAACAACGCCCGCTGGTCTTTGGTGACCACGATGGCGTCCTTCGACGCCTCGAAGACCGAGCGCAGGATGGCCTCACTGCGCCGCACCTGCGCCTCGGCCCGCCGCCGCTCGGTGATGTCCTGGATCGAGCCGAGAAAGGCGACATGGGTGCCGTCGGCGGCGGTTACCGAGTTGACCGACAGCTCGGCGTCGAAGGTGGATCCGTCGCTGCGGCGGGAGACCACTTCGCCCATCCACGAGCCGATCGAGTACAGCGAGTCGCGAATGCGGGCGTGCTGCACCGGATCGACGATGAAGTCGAACGGTCGCTTGCCAAGGATCTCGGCTTCGTCAGCGAAGCCGTGCATGCGCAGCCAGGCCGGATTGGCGTAGGCGATCTTCCGGTCGAGCCCGACGATGAGCATGCCGCTGACCCACGAGGCGAGCGCGTTGTCCTTCACGCGCAGGTCGATTTCCACCTTCTTGCGCTCGGTGACGTCCGCGGTGGCACCGACAGTGCGGATGGGGCGGCGGTCGGCACCGGCGCCCTCGAAGTAGGTCTGGGCCCGCGCGTGGATCCACTTGACGCTACCGTCGGCGGCGACGATGCGGTGCTCGAGTTCGTACGAACCGTCGCCGCGCGGGTCGTGGGACCGGACCATCGCCTGGTGCACCCGATCGCGTTCGTCCGGGTGCACCGTGAGGAAGGTGCTCTCGAACGGCACGTCCCCGCCCGGCCCGAGCCCCCAGATCTCCCGCTGTTCGGGCGACCAGAACACCGTGGCCGCCACGTGGTCGTGGTCGAAGATGCCGAGCCGGCCCAGGCGCACGGCCTGGCGCAGCCGCTCTTCGTTCATCAGCAGCGCCGCCTCCGCCCCGCGCTGGGCCGTCACGTCGAGATTGGTGCCGAAAAAGCGGACGCGGCTCGTGAGGGGGTGCCTCGTGCACTCGATGAGCGCGTGGATGGTCGCCTCGCCGCCGGCGGGCCGCAACACGCGGAACTCGATCTCGAACCCGGTGCCGTCTTCCGCTGCCCGGGCAAACGCCGCGCGCAGGCGGGGGACGTCGTCGGGGTGCAGGCGGGCGAAGAAGTCGTCGAACGACGGGGTCGACTCGGCGCCGAACCCGAACAAGACCTTGTTGCCGTCGGACCACACGGCCTCGGCGCCGTCGCTGCCGAGCGTGAAGTGCCCCATGCGCGCCAGCGTCTCGGCGCGGCGCAGCCGGTCCTCTCGATCCTGCAGCAGCGCGGCGGCAGCCCTCGTGTCGGTCACGTCGGTGATGGCGCCGATGACGCGGACCGGGGACCGCGCGGGACCGCTGCCCTCGAAGAAGGTCTGCGCGCGGGCGTTCACCCAGCGGATCTCGCCGTCGGAGCGGATGATCCGGTACGCCAGGCTGTAGCGGCCGTCACCCTCGTAGTCGTGGGCGCGGGCGACGGCGTCGGTGCGTTGCGCGCGATCGTCGGGATGGGTGTGCTGGTCGAACCGCTCCAGTGTGGCGACGAGCCCGGCGGGCCAGCCGTAGATCGCGTGGACCTCCGGCGAGCAGTAGACGGCGTTGGTCCGCACGTCATGGTCGAACACGCCCATGCTGGAGGTGGGGAGGACCTGCGACGACCGATCGCCGGTCGGCAACACGCTTCCCGCCGAAGCGTCTGGGCCCCTGGAGTCGAGCGATGAAACCCGGTGTCGGACCACGGCGGCTCCCTCCAGACCTCGGCGCGCACGGACGCCGCGACCGCCGGGCTGAATAATCCGCCAGTGCCGGGCGATCGCGTCAACGCCCCGGCACTCGCTGGCCCTGCGTGCCATCGAGGCTCGCGCAGGGCGTGCGCGACATTAGCCGAACGCTGCGTACGGGGTCAACTGGAGGCGGCGCTCGCGCCGAACGGCGCGATGCCGACAAGCAACACCAGACGCTCGCTGCCGTCGTTGCGGACACCGTGCGGCACGCTTGCGGGTGCCCAGATCGCGTGACCCGGCCCAGCCGTGCGCGTCTCGTTCCCGACGACGAAGCGGCCGGTCCCTTCCACCACGAAGTAGAACTTGTCCTGCCCGGCATGTTCGTGCAGGTGCTGCTCCTGCCCCGGCGACAGACAGTTGAGCCCGAGCATCAGGCTGCCGCTGCGGAACAGCGTGGACTTGAACTGTTTGTCGGGCAGCGAGCCGACGTGATCGCGGTAATCGGCAAACGTGTTCATGGCGGTGTCAGGGGCGTTAGGGCTTACTCGACGCGGCGCAGGATGAAGCACTTGAGGTAATGGGTTTCCGCCACTCCCAGCAGGACCGGATGATCGCGTCCCTGCATGCGCTTCTCGACCACGGTCATCGGCACGTGGCTGTCCACCGACGCCTCGTGGAGGATCGATCCGAACAGGTCTTCGCTGACGTTGTACGAGCAGCTGCACGACACGAGGCAGCCGCCTGGCGCCAGCAGGCGCATGGCATGCAGGTTGATGTCCTTGTAGCCGGCGATTGCGTTCGGAACCGACGCCTTGTTCTTGGCGAAGGCGGGCGGGTCGAGCACGATCGTGTCGTAGCGTTCGCCGGCACGCTCCAGCCGGCGCAGCTCGTCGAAGACGTTGGCCTCGCGGGCACTGAGCGCAGGGAGGCTGTTGCGCGCGGCGTTGGCCGTGATGTGGGCGACAGCGTCGGCCGAGATGTCCACGGCCTCGGCCGAGTCGCACTGCGGCGCGAGCCGGAGCGCAAACCCGCCGTGATAGCTGAAGCAGTCGAGCAGCCGGCCGCGGGCGTAGCGCGCTGCGGCCTCGCGGTTCTCGCGCTGGTCGAGAAAGAGACCGGTCTTCTGCCCGTGGCGCAGGTCGGCCGCGTACTCGACCGGGCCTTCCCTCACCGCCACGGTGGGCGGAATCTCGCCGGCGAGCACGTCTACCCGCTGTTCGAGCCCCTCCAGAGCGCGCACCTTCGGATCGTTGCGGGCGAGAATGCCCAGCGGCCGCAACAGTGCCGTGAGCGACGCGACCACCAGCGGCGTCACCCGGTCCATGCCCTGCGACAACGCCTGCATCACGACGTAGTCGGCGTAGCGATCGACGATCAGCGACGGCAGCAGATCGGCTTCCCCGTGCACGAGCCGGTAGGTGTTGGCGTCGATCGACAGCGACTCGCGGAACGCGATCGCCCGCTCCAGCCGCGCGTGAATCAGGGCCGGGAGCTCGGCGGGCTGGCCCACCGTGAGCATCCGGATTGTGATCTGGGACCGATCGCTGAAGAGCGCGGTGCCGACCGGACGCCCGCGCGGACCGAGCACCTCGACGAAATCGCCGCCGCCCGCATCCACGGCGGTCACGTCGGTGCGGTAGACCCAGGGATGGCCGCCGCGAATGCGTTGCTCGCCGCGCGAGGAGACGGTAACGGTCGGCACCTCTCCATTCTGTCCTATGATGCGCGCATGCCGACCCGCCGCGCCTTCCTGCGCACGGCCGTGAGCAGCGGCGTCGCCGTCGTAGCCGGCCACACATCCTCGGCCGCCGAGTTCGACCTCGTGGTCAAAGGCGGCCGCGTCATCGATCCCGCGCAGCGCTTCGACGCCCTCGCCGACGTCGGCATCAGCGGCGGGCGCATCACCGCCGTGCGGCCGTCGATTCCTGCCTCGGCGGCCGCCGAGGTGCTCGACGCTTCGGGCGCTCTCGTCACCCCTGGCCTGGTGGACATTCACACGCACGTGCGCTCCGCGGAGATGCCGTCGATCTGCCTGTCGCAGGGCGTGACGTCGCTCGTGGACGCGGGCTCGCGGGGTGCCGATCAGATCGACAGCGTCGTGGCGTTCGCGAAGCAGGCGCCCAACCGGGTGCGGGTGCTCGTCAACCTGTCGCGCGCCGGCGTCATCGACGAGGGCGATCTGATGGACCTGTCGAAGGCCGACGTGGCCCTCGCCCGCCAGGCCATCCTGCGCCATCGTGACGTCATCATCGGCGTGAAGGCGCGGCTGTCCCGCAACGTGGCGGGAGAACGCGACCTCGAAGCGCTGCGGCGGGCGCAGGAGATTACCCGGCCGCTCGGCCTGCCGGTGATGATCCACATCGGCCAGACGTTCTCCACCATCCCGCAGATTCTGGCGCTGCTCAAGCCGGGCGACATCGTCACGCACATGTACGCCTTCCCGCCCAACCCGATCTTCGACGGCAAAGGCGGCGTGCTGCCCGAGGTGATCGCCGCGCGGCGCCGCGGCATCCGCTTCGACGTTGGCAACGGACGCATCGGCCACTTCACGTGGGACACGATGGCGGAGGGCGTCAAGGCCGGCTTCCTGCCCGACACGATTTCGTCGGACTGGACCGACGCCGGCCGCGCCGAGCACGTCGTGGACTTCCCCAACGTGCTGTCGAAGCTGCTCATGTTCGGCGTGCCGTTGCCGCAGGTGATCGCGATGGGGACAGTGAATGCCGCGGCGGCATTCCCGGCGTTCAAGGGCTTGGGCACGCTCCGCGTCGGCGCGCCCGCCGACGTTTCGGTGCTGGACCTGCGCGAGGGATCGTTCGAGTTCGTCGACAATGTCGGCGGCAAGCGCACCGGCAGGCAGCGCCTGTTCCCCCGCGCCACGGTCCTCGGTGGCAGGCGCGCTTCCTGACGCAGTCGGCTCAGGGCTCAGGGCCCTGAGCCCTAAGCCTTACAATCGATCTGCATGTCGAACCTGACCCGCTCGCCGCTATTGCGGACGCTCGCCGAAACCGACCCGGAAATTGCCGCCGCCGTCACCAGCGAACGCCGCCGCCAATCGGAGGGCCTCGAGCTGATCGCGTCCGAGAACTTCGTCAGCGCCGCGATCCTCGAAACCGCGGGCTCGGTGCTCACGAACAAGTACGCGGAGGGCTACCCGGGCAAGCGCTACTACGGCGGCTGCGAGTTCGTCGACGTAGCGGAGTCGCTGGCGATTGCGCGGGCGAAGGCGCTCTTCGGCGCCGACCACGCCAACGTGCAGCCGCACTCCGGCGCCCAGGCGAACATGTCGGTGTACTTCGCCGCGGTGAAACCGGGCGACACCGTGCTCGGTATGAACCTGGCCCACGGCGGCCACCTCACCCACGGCCACCCGCTCAACTTCTCAGGCCAGCTCTACACGATCGTGCCGTACGGGGTGCGCAAGGACACCGAGCAGATTGACTACGACGAGCTCGAACGCCTGGCACACGAGCACAAGCCGAAGATGATCGTCGTCGGGGCGAGCGCTTATCCACGCATCATCGACTTCGCGCGCATTGCCGGGGTGGCCAGGGCCGTGGGCTCCATCGTCATGGTGGACATGGCCCACATCGCCGGCCTCGTCGCCGTGGGCCTCCACCCGAGCCCGATCCCCTACGCGGATTTCGTCACGTCCACGACTCACAAGACGCTGCGCGGCCCGCGCGGCGGTCTCGTCCTGTGCCGCGAGCAGTACGCCAAGGACCTCGACCGCGCGCTCTTTCCCGGCGTGCAGGGGGGGCCGTTGATGCACATCATCGCGGCCAAGGCGGTGTGTTTCAAGGAAGCGCAGGAGCCGTCCTTCGCCGACTATCAGCGGCAGATCGTGGCGAATGCGGCGCGGCTCGCGTCGGCGCTCACCGCGCAGGGCTTCCGGCTGGTGAGCGGCGGAACCGACAACCACCTGATGCTCGTGGACACCTTTTCCAGAGGGGTCACGGGCAAGGCGGCGGAGGCGGCGCTCGGCAAGGCGGGCATCACCGTCAACAAGAACGCGATCCCGTTCGACTGGAACCCGCCGATGGTGGCCAGCGGAATCCGGGTCGGTACGCCGGCGGCCACCACCCGGGGCATGCGCGAGCCGGAGATGGACCTCGTCGCCGGCCTGATCGCGCGCGCGCTCGCATCGCCGGGTGACGACCGGGCGCTCGCCGCCATCCAGAAAGAGGTCGCGGTGCTCTGCGAGAAGTTTCCGTTGTACTGAAAAGACGATGCAGGATCATGGCCTCCAGCCTTCTAGACACCGTCGCGGCCGTCTTCGACGACGGCGGGACGCTCGCCGCCACGCTGCCCGGGTTCGAGCCGCGCGACGGACAGCGCCGGATGGCGGAAGCCGTGGCGTCGGTGCTCGACACCGGCGGCACGCTCCTCGCCGAGGCTGGCACCGGCACGGGCAAGACACTCGCCTATCTCGTACCGGCGATTCTGAGCGGCCAGCGCGTGCTGGTGTCCACCGGCACCAAGAATCTTCAGGAGCAGATCTACTTCAAGGACATCCCGGCGCTGATTGACGCCCTCGGCGTCACGTTCACCGCCACGCTGATGAAAGGGCGGTCGAACTACCTGTGCCTGCAGCGGTTCCAGGCGATCGACGGCACCTACGAATCGCGCGGCATGTTCGACGCCGGCGAGGTCTTCGATCACGGCGCGGCGTCTGAATCGGAGAAGTCGATCTTCCTGCCGGTGATCCGCGACTGGGCGGCGCGCACCGAGACCGGCGATCGAGCTGAGCTGGCCGACCTCCCCGAGGATCTGGCGCTCTGGAGCCACGTCTCGGCCACCGCCGACACCTGCCTCGGCGCGGAATGCCCGCAGTTCACCGACTGCTTCGTGACGCGGATGCGCCAGCGCGCCGGCGAATCCGACGTGGTAATCGTCAACCACCACCTGCTGTGCGCCGATGCGTCGGTGCGCAAGGGCTCGTTCGGCGAGGTGATCCCGTCGTGCACGTCGCTGGTGGTGGACGAGGCGCACCAGCTCGAAGACGTGGCCACGCAGTACTTCGGTCTCGTGTTCAGCAACTACCGCTTCGACGACTTCGTGCGCGACGCGGACCGCAGCCTCACGGCGGCCCGGGCCGCGCTCGAGGCCGAGGCGGGCGACACCGCGTGGGAGCCGCGCCAGATCGAGTCCGCGGCGCGGACGATGACCCGGATGGGCGAACACGGACGCCTCTTCTTTCAGCGCCTCGCCGCCGCGCGCGAGGCCTCGTCACCGGCCGCCGAGTCGCGCGTCCGCTACACCACCGAGACCATCGCCGACTACCTCGAGGACGGCGCGGCCCTGGCGGGCGCCATCGAGGGCTTCGAGGCGGCCGTCGCGCTGATGCTGCACGGCCTCGACTCCTCTCCCATCGCTCCGGCGGACGGGTCGAGCGAGACGCTGCAGACGATCCAGCGGCGGGCGGGTGAGCTGCATCGCGACCTCCGGCAGCTGCTGCGCGGCGACGATCCCGACCTCGTCTACTTCCTCGAAACCCGCGGCCGTGGCATTTTCCTGCGCGCCGCGCCGGTGGACGTCTCGCGCCTGGTGCGCGAAGCGCTCTTCGATCGCTTCCGCTCGGTGATCCTGACTTCGGCGACGCTCGCCGTGGACGGTGCGTTCGGCTACGTCAAGGGCCGGCTCGGACTGCGCGAAGCCGACGAGATCCGCGTGCCGGGCGAGTTCGACTACGCCTCGCAAGCGCTGCTCTACCTGCCGCGGCGGATGCCTCCGCCCAAGTCGCCGGGATTCGCGGCGGCGGTGGCGGTGGAGGCGATCGACATCCTGCGACGCACGCGCGGGCGGGCGTTCGTGCTCTTCACCAGCTACGCGGTCCTGCGGGCGGTCCAGCGGGAGCTCGAGGTGACGCTGCCCTACCCCGTGCTGGTGCAGGGGCAGGCGCCCCGGTCGGCGCTGCTGCAGATGTTCCGGTCCACGCCGAATGCCGTACTGCTGGCGACGTCCAGCTTCTGGCAGGGCGTGGACGTCGTGGGCGAGGCGTTGAGCTGCGTGATCATCGACAAGCTGCCCTTTGCGTCGCCGGGCGACCCGGTGACGGCTGCCCGGATCGACACGATCAACGCCAAAGGCGGAGATGCGTTCGGCGACTACCAGGTGCCGCTCGCGATCCTGGCGTTGCAGCAGGGGCTGGGGCGGCTCATCCGTCACCGCAGCGACCGCGGCGTGCTGGCGATCCTGGATCCGCGGCTCCGGACGACCGGATATGGGCGGCGATTCCTGTCGGCGCTCCCCGCCGCGCCGGTCACCCACGACCTCGATGCCATCAGCCGTTTCTTCAGGTAAGCTTTCATCAGCGGCCGGCCGTAAAACAGACCGGAGCCCTCGGGAGTGGTGTCGCCAGCGGCGCCCCCCGGTGACGTCACGAAGAATTTGCGGGAGGCTGAAATACATGCGGACCCATCTGTTCCGCGGCGCGTGTGCGGTTGCGGTGGTGCTGACTCTGGCGGCGTCGGCGTTTGCTCAGAGCGTCGTCCGGGGCAAGGTGCAGGACGCGCAAGGCAAGCCGGTCGACGGCGCGACGATCGTCTTCGAGGCCGAGGGCACCAACCGGAAGATGCAGACCAAGACCGACAACAAGGGGGAGTTCCTCCAGGTCGGTCTGCAGTCGGGCGGCTACCAGGTGACGGCGTCGAAGGACGGCGTCGGCACGGCCACGTCCAAGGCCAATGTCCGGCAGGGCCCGAACAACCCGCTCGCCTTCACGCTGGCGCCGGCCGGAGCGGCCACGGGGGTGGCGGACAAGGCGGCGGCGCTGAAGCTGCAGGCGTTGGCAGGCGAGGCGATGGCCGCGCTGCGCGCCGGCAACAACGACGAGGCGATCGCGAAGTTCAACGAAGTGATCACGCAGATGCCGACGTGCGCGGACTGCCACTACAACGTCGCCGTCGCTCAGGCCAACAAGAAGGACTTCGCAGCGGCCGAAGCGTCGTACAAAAAGGCGATCGAGCTCAAGCCCGACAACGCCGACGCCTACACCGGTCTCGCCACGCTCTACAACCAGCAGAAGAAGTTCGACCTGGCCGCCGAGGCGAGCGCCAACGCGTCGAAGTACACGACCGCGGCCGGCGGCGGCGGCGCCGAGGCGTCGTACAACCAGGGCGTGATCCTGTTCAACGGCGGGAAGTTCGCCGAAGCCAAGGCCCAGTTCGAGGCGGCCACCAAGGCCGACCCGAACCATGCGCTGGCGCAGTATCAGCTCGGGATGACGGCGCTCAATCTCGGACAAATCCAGGATGCCGTGAACGCGCTCGAGGCCTACTTGAAGGTCGACCCGAACGGCCCCAAGGCGGCCGAGGTGAAGGCCTCGCTGCCGGCGTTGCAGGGGATGCTGAAGAAGTAGGCCAGAGGCTAAAGGCTAGAGGCCTCCGTACGTGCAACGAGGCCGGGGGGTTCGCCCGGCCTCGTGTGGTGTTCCTACCGACGTAGGAGGTCGGAGCCGGCTGACACCAGCTCCTCGGGGGTGCGGACGTTGCCTTGTCCGGCGTCGGATGTATACGCCACTTGCGCTTCGAGTTCAAGATGCCGGCTTCCGGGCCAACGGAACGGAGGCTGTCACGCCCCGCCCTTCCTGGACCGTCAGCAGCTGGTTGGCCGGCAGTTTGTCGAGGCGCTCGAGCCGTCCCCCCGGCCACCGGAT
>Ga0173480_10000159_pt1 | contig 18940 bp, 17 predicted proteins | sample NitcycUS209509C1_FD_122622 | JGI IMG/M metagenome (GOLD analysis project Ga0173480, IMG submission 122622) | Soil microbial communities from Arlington Agricultural Research Station in Wisconsin, USA - Nitrogen cycling UWRJ-S209-509C-1 (version... | ecosystem: Environmental > Terrestrial > Soil... | reverse complement strand
TGCCCGACCGCGAGGTCGTCGGCAAGCCCGGCACGAGCCCCCGCAAGCCCCTTCTCGATCGCGATCGACTTGATCCAGTGAATGGTGTTCTGCAGGCGGAAATGACGGCGGGCCGCCTGCGCCACGTCGAGCGCCGTCCACGGGTCGGTGGGTTTGGCCCCCACGTTCAGAAAGAGCGAGCCGTGGGGAGCCAGGGCGCCGGCCGCCGCACCGAGCCACCGATCTGTCCACTGGAGATACTCGGACCGGGGGATCGTGTCGTCATAGGTGCGGTAGCGGATGCCCAGGTTGTAGGGCGGCGACGTGACGATCGCGTCGATACTGCCGGGTTCGAGGCGCGGGAGCAGCGCCGTGCAGTCGCCGAGATAGAACCGGAGGGTGGCCGAGCCGGACGTGATCGTGGTGTGCGGACGAAAGGAACGAGGCACCGCCCGGATTGTACCGCGGTGCGTCAGAGGCGAGCGCGGCGTCTACGACGCGCGGGTTTCGAGCAGGGAGATCGCGGGCACGCTCTCGCGCTCGGCGACCACCGTGTGGTTACGCCGGTGCGCGTGTGACTCGCACGTAGTGCCTTTCTCCTCGACGTAAGTGAGCTCGCGTCCGCTGGCCAGGTCGCGATACCGGCCAATGACGCAACCGCACGTCAGCGTTCGAAACCCAAGGAGCCGGACCAAACTCATGACCGCAGACCCTCCCCGTTATTCCTGCGGCATAAACGAGCAAAGAGCGTGCCGCGAACACACGCTCTCTGTGCGGTGGTCGTGCGATCCACGCTCGAACGATTCACTCGGAAATAACCGCGATCGATGGGCCGCGTGCGGGGGCGGCGCGGGGACACTCCGTGTCACCGTGGCGACAAAAAGCGCCAGATTGGATCGTCTTCAATCAGTTGGACAGACAAAGCGATCGCAACGGCGACGCTGACTTCTCAGGTTCTGGGATTTCGCGGGTGCCGGCGCGCCTGATGGCGCCACTAGCGCGCGGCGTGCTCGCCGTCGAGCGTGCCGGCTGCCGCGGCCGCGCGGGTGTCCTGGAAGGCGCGGAGTTCGCGCGCCCTTTGTGTGCTCGCCATCTGCCGCGCGCGCGCAACGCGAGCGAGGAAGGCGGCGTGCAGTCCACCGACGATCAGAGTCTCGAGCGCCGTGGGCTCGGGGACGAGCGCGGTGGTCATGTTCAGGATGGCGGCCGCGCAGAAGACGACCGTGAACAGCGGGTCTACGCCGCCGCCGCGCAGCCGCGGCGCCGCGGCCATGGCCGTGCTCTCCCAGGCCGGGCCCCCGGGCTGACCCTCGTAGAAGACCTGCAGGTAGCGGCCGATTCGTTCTACACCGACGTGCAGCGCGTTAATGGTTTCGAAGCCGCCGACGAGAACGGCCAGGGGTGGAAGGGCCGCGACGGGCAGGTCGCCGAAGAGGATAACGACGATGGCCAGTGTCGCCCAGGCGAAGATCACGGCCGGCAGTAACGCCATCCGGACCGTCCCACGCGACGCGATGGTGGCGCGCAGTGCTGTGAACTCGCTTTCGCTGGGGCTCATGGACGCGTCTCCGGCTGTGCAGTGGCACCCGTTTTGGAGCATCACCCGCGTGGAACGTCACGGGAACGTCAAACCGGGCGCAGACAAAATCGTCATCGACCGTGCGGTATCTCTTGCACCTTACAGTTTGTCTGGTTATTATCCGATACACATAACAGCTTGTTTGACAAAGAGTTGCCTGTGAACGACGTGAAACTGTTCAGTCTGGCGCGGGTGCTTTGCGCCCTCGTAGTGGTGGCGGTGGTGGGAATTCCGGCCGAATCGGCCGGGACCACGACCCCGAAGCGCTCGTCCGTCACCCGTAATCCGACCACTCAGAAGCTCTCGCTCACGAAGAAAAATGTCAGCGCCAAGCGGACTCGGGCGTCCCGCGCCCGCGCGACCCAGGCGCAGCGCGCGCGCCAGCTGCAGGAAGCCCGGCAGCCCCGCTTCAAGTTCGATTCGTCGGGGGCGCTGGTCCCCGACATCCGCGCGGAAGCCGCCATCATCTACGACCCGAGGACCGGCCAGGTGCTCTGGGAGCAGAATTCCGGCGACCGGCGCTCGATCGCCAGCATCACCAAAGTGATGACCGCGACCGTGGTCCTCGACGACGAGAACGTGGACCTCACCGCACCAGTGGTCATCGAGCGCAGCGACGTGCGCGCCGCCTCGACGACGTATCTCAGGGCCGGCTACAAGGTGTCGAAGGGCGACCTGCTGCACCTGCTGCTCATCGGATCCGACAACGCCGCCGCGCGTGCGCTCGCCCGCACGTCGCCCTACGGCTCCGAGGGGTTCGTCACCCGGATGAACGAGAAGGCGGCAGAGCTGGGTCTCGAGAGCACCAGCTACGTCGATCCGTCGGGGCTCTTCAACGCCAATCTCTCGTCGGCCTACGACATGGCTCGGCTCATCAGCTACGTGTCGGGTAACGAGCGCATCGCGAGCATCATGCAAAAGCCCACCTACACGCTGCCGGCTGGCGGCCGCACGATCACGGTTCGTTCCACCAATCAGTTGGTGAAAACGGGCGACGTGGACGTGCAGGCGGGCAAGACCGGATTCATCCGTGCCGCCGGCTACTGCCTCGCGACGCTGCTGAAGAGGCCCCAGGGCGGGTCGGAAGTGGCGGTCGTCGTGCTCGGTGCGAAGTCGAACGCTGGCCGCTTCTGGGAGACGCGCCACCTGTTCAAGTGGTTCTCGGAGAAGGCTGAGAGCGTTCTGGGCGGCACGGTCGAAGCCGCGTCGCAGAATTGATACGGTAGTGAAGCGGGGCTGAAGCCCCGCCCTACGTTCGTTCCGGTTGAGGCGACCTTCGGGTCGCCTTTTTTCTTGTACGTGCTTTCCCTACCTGACCCACCCGACCCACCTGACCTCTTTAGCTCGAATAGCCCCGCTGCATCGCCGCCGCATCGAGCGGCAGCATCGCCACGCCGTCGAGGACGGGCATGAGCGGCCGCGTCGCCCGGCGAGAGTCGAACGCCTTCACATACCGAAGACAGGCATCGCAGCCGTACACGCGATAGAGGCCGTCGCTCGTGCCGAACGACGTGATTCGGGCGCGGTCGTCGTTGAGGCAGAACGGGCAGGTGATGGCGGCGAACCGCCACTGCAGCAGACAGCGGCCGCACACCAGGTGCCGGTCCCCCTGCGCGTCGAGCATCGCCAGTTCGGGCTCGCCGCCGCAGAGCGCGCAGTGCGCGTGGGTCCACGTGGCGAGCTCCGATCGCCGCTGCATCACTTCGGCGCAGCGCGAGAGGAACGGGCGCATCGCCATGGCGAGCACGTGCCCGAGAATCTCCGACTCGGGGTCTGGGGCCGGAATGCCGTGCGCGACGCCGGCCCCGGCGGCCACCACCCGCTCACCGGCCCCGCGGTACCAGCGCCCAGCCACGTCCAGCAGCATGTCTCCCCGGCCAAGCGTGTGGGCCTGCTGAAACTCCGCGGCGTCCAGAGCATCGAAGCGATGGAGGACATCCGCCGTCTGGCGGACCAGCAGGCGGAGATCGGTCAAATCGAGCGGGATCTGCTCGAACCGCAGCAGCGGACGACCCTCCAACTGGTGGCGCTGGAAGGTGTTGGCGTCGAAGTCGAGAGGCGGCAGCGGTACCCGGCCCTGCACGCGCCGCTGCATCTCGAGCAGCTCGATGTGCATGTCCACCGCACCGGCGAGCTCGGGATGCCTGGCCTTGACGGCGCGCAGTTCCGTGATTTCGCGTGATTCGGGACGAGGCGATCGGGTCGGCGGGCCGGGCACGGGCCCGATCATACACAGCGAGGCCCCGGGCGGCGCGACACGAGTGTGCGGGGATGCCGCGTGGTGCGGCGATAATTCGAAGGGATGCGGATCCTCATGGTGGCTTCCGAGGCGGTGCCGTTCGCCAAGACCGGGGGACTGGCGGATGTGGCGGGCGCGCTGCCGCGGGCGCTGGCGCGGCTCGGCCACGAAGTGGAAGTCGTGATTCCGCGCTATCGGGGCGTCACCGCAGGGGAGCGGGTGGGGCGCATCACCGTGGGACTCGGCCCCCGGCCGCTCGATGCCGGCGTCTACGCCGTGTTCGCCGACGGGGTCCGGACGGTGTTCATCGACCAGCCGGCCTATTTCGATCGCGACGGCATCTACGGCACGCAGGGGCAGGACTTTGCGGACAACCCGGAACGCTTTGCGTTCCTCGCCCACGCGGCGCTGCGATGGGCGGCGCTGACCGGTGCACGCTATGACGTGATCCACGCCCACGACTGGCAGGCGGGGCTCATACCGGTCATCCTGTCGATGTCCTCGCCGTCGGTACCGTCGCTGACGAAGGTGCCGGTGGTGTTCACGATCCACAACCTCGCCTACCAGGGCGTGTTCGAAGCCGAATGGCTGCCGCGGCTGGGACTGGGCGGCTCGCTGATGCGCATGGACGGCCTCGAGTACTGGGGGCGCATCAGCTTCTTGAAGGCCGGCATCGTCTTCAGCCACATGGTGACGACCGTCAGCCCGCGCTATGCCGAGGAGATTCAGACCGCGCAGTTCGGGTTTGGCTTCGACGGCATTCTGCGCGAGCGCGCCGGCAAGCTCGTGGGCATCGTCAACGGAATCGACTACGACCAGTGGAACCCGGCGATCGATCCACATCTGCCCGAACCGTTCGACGCGGATCATCTGGAAGGCAAGGTAGCGTCGAAGCGGCGCGTGCTCGAAGTGTTCGGGTTTCCCGTGAACGAAACGACGCTGGCGCGGCCGCTCATCGGGATGGTGTCGCGGCTGGTGGACCAAAAGGGGTTCGATCTCCTGCAGGCGGCGGCCGACGAACTGCCCGGGCTCGGCGCCTCCTTCGTGCTGCTCGGCACCGGCGACCGGCGCTACGAGGATTTGTGGCGCGGCCTGGCGCGGCGGTTTCCCGACGTCGTCGCGGCGCACATCGGGTTCGACGAGGGGCTGGCCCATCTGATCGAAGGCGGCTCGGACATCTTCCTGATGCCATCGCAATTCGAGCCTTGTGGGCTGAACCAGATGTACAGCCTGCGCTATGGAACGGTGCCGCTGGTGCGGGCCACGGGGGGGCTGTACGATACGGTGAGCAATTACGACGCGGCCACCGGTGAGGGAACGGGATTCACCTTCCACGACTACTCGCCGGACGCCTTGCTCGGTACGTTGCGGTGGGCCCTGGCTGTCTATCGGGATCGGGACGCCTGGCGGCGGCTGCAGCGGGCCGGCATGCAGCGGGACCATTCGTGGGATTCGTCGGCGCGCGCGTACGTGAGCGTGTACGAGCGCGCGCGCACAAGCAGTTGAGGCAAGCACAGCCAGCTGACGTGAAGGAGCAGAGAAGCGATGGCATCCGACAAAGTGAAGACGTTTACCGACAGCAACTTCGGCAGTGAAACCAGCAAGGGGCTGGTGCTCGTCGATTTCTGGGCCGAGTGGTGCGCGCCGTGCCGCCGCCTCGCGCCCACCGTCGATGCGCTTGCGTCGGATTACGACGGCCGCGTGACCGTAGCCAAGATGAACGTCGACGAGAACCCCGAGGTACCGGGTAACTACGCCATCCGGGGCATCCCCACGCTGCTGCTCTTCAAGGACGGCGAGTTGGCGGAGACCATCGTCGGCCTGCAGTCGAAGGAAGACATCGCGGCCAAGATCGAAAGGCATCTCTGATGGCCGAGCATCGGGTGGTGATCATCGGGTCGGGCCCGGCGGGCCTGACGGCGGCGCTCTATGCCGCCCGCGCGAACCTCAAGCCGCTCCTCATCGAGGGGCTCGAGGCGGGCGGCCAGCTGATGCTGACCACGATGGTCGAGAACTGGCCCGGATTCCGCGAAGGCATCATGGGACCGGATCTCATGGCCGAGATGCGGGCGCAGGCCGAGCGCTTCGGTGCCGAGATCATCCAGGGTAACGTCGCCAAGGTCGATCTCAACCAGCGGCCGTTTCCGGTTTCGGTGGCCGACGGCCGCTCGTTCATCGCCGACGCCTTGATCATCGCGACCGGGGCCTCGGCGCGCTGGCTCGATATCGGGTCCGACCGCAAGCTGTCCGGGCACGGCGTGTCCACCTGCGCGACCTGCGACGGCTATTTCTTCCGCGGCAAGCCGATCGCGGTCGTGGGCGGCGGCGATTCGGCGATGGAAGAAGCGGTCTATCTCACCAAGTTCGCGTCGAAGGTGATCGTGATCCACCGGCGCGATTCGCTGCGGGCGTCGAAGATCATGCAGGACAAGGCGTTCGCCAATCCGAAGATCGAGTTCATCTGGGATTCGGAAATCGCCGCGGTCAACGACGTCGCGAAGGGGGAAGTGACGGGCGTCACGGTGCGCAACCTGAAGACCGGCGCGCTCACCGAGGTGGCGCTCGACGGCGTGTTCATCGCCATCGGCCACACGCCGAACACGGGACTCTTCACGGGGCAGCTCGCGCTCGACGACAACGGCTACATCCTCACCCACTCGGGCAGCCGGACCAGCGTGCCCGGCGTGTTCGCCGCGGGCGACGTGCAGGATCACGTCTACCGGCAGGCCATCACCGCCGCGGGGTCTGGTTGCATGGCCGCCATCGACGCGGAGCGGTTCCTCGAAGGGCTGCCGGGCCACACCGCCGAGAGCGGCGCGTCCGCGACGGCGGCCGTCACGCACTGACGCCAAGGCTCATGGCTCAAGGCTCAAGGCTCAGGGAAGAACCTCGACGCCCTTGCCTGAGCCCTGAGCCTTGAGCCGTGAGCCCTTCAGATTCTCTCCTCGTCCTGCTCGACACCTCCTACAACCGGGCGTCGTGGCACGGGGTGAACCTCCGTGGATCGCTCCGCCGCGTGTCGCTCGAGATCGCGGCGTGGCGGCCGGCACCGGGCGCGCACAACGTCTGGGAGCTGATGGTGCACGCGGCGTACTGGAAGTACGCGGCGTGGCGGCGTCTCACAGGGACGAAGCGCGGCTCGTTTCCGCTTGAGGGCTCCGACTTCTTCGAGCGTCCGGCCGACGCCACCGACGCCGCCTGGCGCGCCGATCTCCGCCTGCTCGACGCCATGCACCGCGATCTCCGCGCGGCCGTCGCGGCCACGCCCGCGCGCGCGCTGGGCCGGCGGCTGCCGGGTAGCAGGGTGACCCGGCTTCGGCTCATCACCGGTGTCGCCGACCACGACGTGTATCACGCCGGCCAGATTCAGCTCCTCAAGAAGCTCTACTCGCTGCGCCGCGCCGGTCGCTGACGTGCGGAGAGTGGCCGCATGGTTCGTCGGGGCGGCGATTGTCCTCGGGTCGCCTCTCATCGGCGACCTGCGTCAGGCGCTGCTGGTCGCCTTTCCGGGTCAATACATCACCATCATCACCGCCGCGGTCGTCGCCGGAGGGGCGCTCCTCCTTACCTTCTGCGTTCGCGCCATCAGGACGGATCGCCCGCGCCGCCTCGGCACGCTGGGACTCGCCGCGGCCCTCGCCATCGCGTCGTTCGCCTCGCTGCGATCGGGCAACGCGAACGTGGACGCGGTGGAGGCGTTTCATTTCGTCGAGTACGGCGTGCTCACGCTGCTGTTCTTCCAGTTCGGCCGCCCCGGTCCGCGCTGGGAGGCGTACGTCGAGGCCGCGCTCGCCACGACGGCTGTCGGCGTGGCGGACGAGTGGTTCCAGTGGTTCGTCCCCGCCCGAGCCGGCGAGTGGCACGACGTGCTCTTCAACCTGCTCGCGACCGCCTGCGGCCTGCTGCTGTGTCTGGCTCTGGACCTACGTGGCCGCGGGTCTTTGGACCCGCCTCAGGGAACGGCCTTTTCCAGTGGGCCCGGGTCTTTAGACCCGGGCGCCGTGCAGCGGGGCACTCAGCTTGGCATCCGCGCCGCGATGGTCGTCCTGTTGCTCGGCGCATTCATCGCCACCATCCATCTCGGCGCCGAGATTCGCGATCCCGGGATTGGCACCTTCCGGTCGCGCTTCACCGGCGCGCGCCTGCGCGAACTTGGTGCGGAGCGCACGCGTCGATGGGCGGGCGGGACGCCGCCGGTGGCAGGGCGCTACGGCCGTGAGGACCAGTACGAGGCCGAAGCGCTCTGGCACGTGCGCCGCCGCAACTTCGGCATGGACCCCGATCGCAGGGGCGACCCGCTCGAGCTCGATGTCGCGTGGCACGAGAACCTGATTCTGGAACGCTACTTCGGACCAGTGCTCGATGCAGCGTCCGTAGCCGGCGCTACCGGCCATCGCCTCGCGCCCGAGCAGCTGGCCGCGGTGGACGCGGCGCGCGCCCGGCGCGACGCGCCATTCGTCAGCGACGCCGAGGCGATGCCGATCTACGTCTGGCCGGTGCCCGCGTTCTGGGCGATCGTGATGGCCGCGGCCCTGGTGCCACTCGCCGTCGGCATGGCCGTGGACCGCTCGCGCACCCGCGGAGCAACGTGACGGGCGGTCCCGCGACCGCCCCTGAAGGGAGCAGAATCGAGTCATGCGAGACATCGTGAGATCGATCGAAGAGGAATACGTGCGCTACAAGAAGCTGGGGGAGGGCGCGCTGGCCCAGGTCGCCGACGCCGACCTCTCGAAAGAGCCGCCCGGAAACGGTAATTCTCTGGCGGCACTCGTGTGGCACATCTCGGGCAACCTGGAGTCGCGCTTCTCCGACTTCCGGACCTCCGACGGCGAGAAGCCGACGCGTGATCGCGACAGCGAATTCGTGCCGCGCGACGTCACGCGCGCCGAGCTCGTAGCGAAGTGGGAACAGGGATGGACGCCTCTGTTGACGGAAGTGCGGGCGTTGGCCGACGCGGACCTGGCCGCCACGGTGGTGATCCGCACGCAACCGCTGCGGATCGATCAGGCGCTCCACCGGTCGCTGGCCCACGCGGCCTATCACGTCGGGCAGGTGGTGTATCTGGCCAAGCTGTGGGCCGGCGCCCGCTTCAACTCGCTGAGCATCCCGATCGGGCAGTCGGCCGCGTTCAATGCCAAACTCGCGGCGTCGAAGGCCGCGTACAGCGCCACGGATTACCTCAAGACGCGCGCCGGTTCCGACGCCGGGGGGCGTTGACCCGCCGGCGCATCCTTCTGGCCTCCTGAGCGTCGCCGCCGCAGCTGGCGCCGTCGCCGTGATATATACGCGCCCGTGCAGCGCCTGCTGACGAAAGGTGAGCCGTCATGATCCGATCGGCCGTCCGTCACGTCGCCGCGTCGTGCGTACTCGTGGCGCTGGCCGTGGCCGCGCCGGCCGCGGCGGACGACGTCACCGTCATGACGTCGGGGGCCTTCACCGCCGCGTACCTCGAGCTCGCGCCGCGGTTCGAGCGTGCGACCGGCCACACGCTGGTGACGGCGACGACGTCGATGGGCGTCGGTGAGGCGTCGATTCCCAGCCGCCTGCAGCGGCGGGACGCCGCCGACGTCGTCATCATCGAGGATGCCGCGCTTCAGGAGCTGGCGGCGTCGGGCCTCATCCTGGCCGGCACGCGGGTGCCGCTGGCGCGATCGGGCATCGGCCTCGCGGTGCGGGCGGGTGCCCCGAAGCCCGACATCAGCTCGCTCGACGCTCTGCGCCGCGCGCTGCTGCAGGCGCGGTCGGTGGCGTACTCCGCGAGCGTGAGCGGCCGCTACGTCTCCACCGAGCTGTTTCAGCGCCTGGGGATCGCGGAGCAGATGGCCGCGAAGAGCCGGCGGATCGACCGCGAGCGGGTCGGAGCGGTGGTGGCGCGCGGCGAGGCCGAGCTCGGATTTCAGCAGATCAGCGAGCTGCTGGCGGTGCCGGGCATCGACTACGTGGGGCCTCTGCCGGCGGACGCGCAGCGAACGAGTGTGTTCTCGGCCGGCGTCGCGGCCCATTCGCGGAACGCCGGTCCGGCGCGCGCGCTCATCGCGTGGCTGGCGTCGGCCGAAGCGGCGCCGGTCGTGGCCAGGACCGGCCTCGAACCTTTCGCGGCTCAGACGGCCTCGGTGGCCGGTGCTCAGGGCGCGCCGTCCGGCGAGGCGGCGTACGCGAAGTACTGCGCTGCGTGTCACGACCAGACAGCCGCTCGCATCCCGTCACGCGAGGCGCTGTCGAAGATGTCGCCGGCCCGCATTCTGCGCACGCTCGACTTCGGGCCGATGATGAGCGTGGCCTACCCGCTCAAGCGCCCGGAGCGGGAGGCCCTGGCGGCCTTTCTCGGCAAGGGCACCGACGAACCCGCGCTGCCGCCGAGCGCGATGTGCGGCCCGGAGCGGCGGATCCTGGCCGGAAACGATGGCACCGGCTGGAGCGGCTGGAGTCCCGGGCCAGACAACGCCCGGTTTCAACCCCGCCAGCGCGCGGGCTTGAGCGCCGCGGACCTGTCGCGGCTCGAGTTGAAGTGGGCGTTCGGATTCCCCGGCGACGTGACCGCTTTTGCTGCGCCGACGGCGCTGAGGGGCACGCTGTTCATCGGCAGCGCCGCCGGCGCGGTGCAGGCGCTCGACGGGCAGACCGGCTGCGTGCACTGGCAGTTCCAGGCGAACGGTCCCGTACGGGCCGCGATGACGATTGCCGGCGACGGCGACACGCGGGCGCTCGTCTTCAGCGACCAGATCGGCTGGGTCTATTCCGTTGATGCCCGAACGGGTCGCGCGAACTGGACCATCCGCGTCGAAGCGCACGAGGCGACGCGCCTGACCGGTTCGTTCGCCGTGCACGACGGCCTCGCGTTCGTGCCGGCGGCGTCGTGGGAAGAGACCCGTTCGATCGATCCGGCGTACATGTGCTGCACCTTTCGCGGCAGCATCACCGCCGTCCGGCTGCGTGACGGGTCGGTCGCGTGGAAGACGTATCTGGTGGACGAGCCGAAGAAGACCGGTACGACCGCAGTGGGCACCGACACGTTCGGCCCGTCTGGCGCCGGCGTGTGGTCGGCGCCGACCATCGATACCGCCCGCGGCGTGCTGTATGTCACGACCGGCGACAACTACTCGCATCCTGCCACCCGCACGAGCGACGCGGTGATGGCCCTCGAGCTCAAGACCGGGCGCGTCGTCTGGACACGTCAGACGACGCCGGGCGACGTCTACAACTCGGCGTGCGGCGGCCGCGGCCCGAACTGCCCGGCGGCGAGTGGTCCCGACTTCGACTTCGGGTCCTCGGCGCTCCTGGTCAGGGCGCCCGGCGGGCGCGACGTGCTGGTGGCGGGGCAGAAGTCCGGCGTGGTCTACGGCCTCGACCCGGCGAAGCGGGGGGAGGTGCTGTGGCAGACGCGCGTTGGCGCCGGCGGCACCAACGGCGGCGTGCAGTGGGGCATGGCGAGTGACGGACGCCGTGTCTACGCGGCGGTATCCGACGTAGGACGGCAGCCGGGCGGCATCGGCGGCGCCGCGACCGTGGGCAACGCCCAGTTGCATCCGCAGCAGGGCGGTGGGCTGACGGCGTTGAACGTGCTCGACGGATCCAAGGCGTGGTTTGCGCCAGGCACTCCGTGCGTGCCGCCGCGTCCAGGCTGCAGCCCGGCGCAACCCGCGGCGGTCACCGCGATCGACGGGGCCGTGCTCTCTGGCGCCATGGACGGGCACCTGCGCGCGTTCTCGTCGGCCGACGGCACGCTGTTGTGGGACGTGGACACCGCCAGACGCTACGACACGGTCAACGGCGGACAGGGCACGGGCGGATCGCTCGACGGGGCCGGTCCCGTCGTCGCCGGAGGCATGGTGTTCGTGAATTCAGGCTATCCGCGCTTCGGCGGCATGCCCGGCAACGTGCTGCTGGCGTTCGCGCCGAAGAAGCAGGAGCCGAAGAAGTAGGGGCCGCCTTCAGGCGGCCCAGGGCCGGCGAAGCCGGCCCTAATCGATCCAGCCGCCGCCCACTACCAGATCGCCGTCGTAAAAGACGGCGGCCTGTCCCGGTGTCACAGCCGACAGCGGCTCGTCCGACTCGAAGGCGGCCCGTCCATCCGGCAGCGCGCGCACCCGGCCGGCGGCGGCGCGGTGCCGGTGGCGGATCTGGGCGTGCACGGCGCGCCACTCGTGCGGCACCTCCGCCCCCGTCCAGGTGACCGCCGACGCGGTGAGCGTTCGCTGATCGAGCGCCTCGCGCGGACCCACGGTGACCTGACCCGACTCCGCCTCGATCCGCAGGACGTAGAGCGGCGCGGAAGACGACACCCCAAGCCCCTTCCGCTGGCCGATCGTGAACCGGTGCACGCCCTGGTGCGTTCCCAGAGTGCGGCCGCTCTCGTCGGCCACCACGCCGGCCTTCACGGCGGCTGGAACCTGACGCTCCACGAACGCGGCGTAGTCGCCGTCGGGAATGAAGCAGATTTCCTGGCTGTCCGGCTTGTCGGCGACGCGCAGGCCCAGCGCGCGGGCGTGCTCGCGCACTTGCGGCTTGGTCAGCGCGCCGACCGGAAACGCCGCGCGAGCCAGCTGCGCCTGTGTGAGCGAAAAGAGGAAGTAGGACTGATCCTTCCCTGGATCGAGGCCCCGCCGCAGCTGCCACGCGCCGGTGGCGCCGCGCTCGACTCGGGCGTAATGGCCGGTGGCCACGACGTCGGCTCCCAGTCCCTGGCTGCGTTCCAGCAGCGTCGAGAACTTCAGGTCGCTGTTGCAATGCGCGCAGGGGAGTGGCGTGCGGCCGCTCACGTACTCGCCGACGAAGTTGGCGACGACCGTCTGCTGGAACTGCCGCTCGAAGTTGAGGATGTAGTGCGGGATGCCGATCGCGGCGGCGACGCGGCGGGCGTCGTGCAGGTCGTCGAGCGAGCAGCAGCTGCCGAACGCCTGCGTTCCGCTCTGATCGTAGAGCTGCATCGACAAACCCACGACGTCGTGACCTTCGGCGGCGAGCAGCGCCGCCGCCACGGACGAATCCACGCCGCCCGACATCGCGACGACAATCCGCATCCTAGCGAGGCTCCGCCACAGACGGTAAAGCGCACCGGCTCCGCCTCGCGAGGGCAGCGTCTAATTGCCCGCCCTCCGGGCGGGCGTAGACGGCTTGAACGGCCGCTCGAGCGACTTGATTCATGTGCGTGACTCCTGGCCGTTCAACCCGTCTAACCCCGCACCGGCGTCCGCGTCAGGTTGCGGAGCTTGTCCACGACCACGGGCAGTACCCCGACCACGCGATCGACCTCGGCCTCCGTATTCGCGGCGCCCAGGCTGAAACGGATGGAGTTCTGCGTGCGGTGCGCCGGCAGCCCCATCGCCTTGAGCACGTGTGACGGCTCGAGCGTGCCCGAGGAGCAGGCCGAGCCCGTGGACACGGCAATGCCCTCGAGATCGAGCGCGATGAGCAACGACTCGGCCTCGACACGGTCGAAGCTGATGTTGGTCGTGCTGGGCACACGCGTGCCGGGATCGCCGTTGACGGCGGTGCCGGGCACCGCGGCCAGGATTCGCCGCTCGAGACCGTCGCGCAATGCGGCCAGCCGCGAACCCTCCTCGGCCATATGCCCGACCGCGAGCCGGGCCGCCACGCCCATCCCGACGATCCCCGCCACGTTCTCGGTGCCGGCGCGTCGCCCGCGCTCCTGCTTCCCGCCGGTCATGAACGGCAGCAGGCGCAGGCCGCGGCGCACCCAGATTGCGCCCACGCCCTTCGGTCCGTAGAACTTGTGGGCCGAGAGCGACAGCAGATCGACGCCAAGCCCCTTGACGTTCACCGGAATCTTGCCCGCCGTCTGCACGGCGTCGGTGTGGACCACCGCGCCTCTCGCCTTGGCCAGCCGGGCGAGCTCGGCCACCGGCTGAACCGTGCCGATTTCGTTGTTGGCGTGCATGATCGAGACGACCGCTGTCTGATCGGTGAGAGCGGCCGCGAGCGCCTCGGCCGTGACCAGCCCGCTGGCTCCGACGGGCAGAAGGGTCGTCTGCCAGCCGCGCCGGGCCAGCGACTTGAGCGTATTCAGCACCGCCTCGTGCTCGATGCCGCTCGAGATCAGGTGGCGGCGGCCGCCCGGCTCGAGCGCCTCGGCCGCACCGCGGATGGCGAAATTGTCACTTTCGGTCCCGCTGCTGGTGAAGACGACCTCCGAAGGGTCGGCTCCAATCAGGTCGGCGACCGCCGATCGCGCCTCGTCCACGGCCGCTTTGGCCCGCTGCCCGAAATGGTGGACGCTCGACGGATTGCCGAATTCTTCACGCAAAACCGCCGACATTCGGTCCGCCACCGCTTCGGCCAGGGGCGTGGTGGCGTTGTGGTCCATATAGACCCGGGTCATCCTCTGATCGTAGCACTCGCGACGCTGCGCTCCCTGAATGGGTCAGCTTCGCGTCGCTCGGGCAGTGTTTAATTTGCCCGCCCTTCGGGCGGGCGGTTGTGATGGTGGACCTAAGTCTCAGCTGCAGAGTCACTAGACAGAAATTTCGAACGACCGATATACTCTGTGGGCTCTCGCCCCCAGCTGCTCGCCGAAGACAGATCTGTTGCTTGCATGCGGTGTCGGGACCCGAATCGGCCCCCCGCCAGGCGGAGGATTTTCATGTGGAAGCGTGACGAAGCGGTGAAACCGACCAGCCAGCCGACCCCCGCGGCCCCGACGGTCGCATCTAATGCGCAGCCGAGTACGCCTGTGGCCCAGCAGGCTGAGCCCCGGCGGATTGAGAGGGACCTCGTGAACATCGGCAAATCAGTGGTGATCAAAGGTGAGCTGAGCGGCAGTGAAGACCTTACGATCGAGGGTCACGTCGAAGGCAAGATCGAGCTCAAGGATCACCTTCTGACCATTGGTCCGAACGGGCGGATCAAGGCCCAGGTGTTCGCCAAGACGGTCATCGTCCTGGGCGAGGTCAACGGCAACGTCAGCGCGTCGGAGAAGGTGGAAATCCGCGACGGCGGCTCCGTGGACGGCGACATCATCTCGCCGCGCGTGGCCATCGCCGAGGGTGCACACTTCCGCGGCAGCGTGGACATGCAGAAGAAGGCCGGCTCTGCCTCTACCTCGGCGCCGAGCGCCTCGGTGAAGCCGGCGCCGCAGCCCGCTGTCGCGCAGGCTGCACAGCCCGCCGCGCATTAGCGGCGGCCCGTCGTCGATCCAGAATGGGCAGTGGCCTTTTCGGATCTCTTCTCCCGTCGCCGCAAAGACGAGCCTGATGCCGACACGGGCGCCGCCAAGGCGCCCGTGCACTCCACCAAGGTGCTGGCGAAGTTCATCGTCGGTCTCACCGGGCGCCCGTCTCCCGTTCTGCTCGATCTCGGCACCGTCACCGGCTCGAACGTGACGTTCTTCGGCGAGCGGCTCGGGTGCAAGATCATCGTCGAGGACCTGTCCACGGACATCGATCGCGCGGTGAGGGAAAGAACCCTCGCCGAGCTTCCCGCGCACTTCACGAAACGCTTCTCGCAGGAAGACGCCAGCGTGGACGGCGTGCTGTGCTGGGACCTGTTCGATTATCTCGACAAGCCTGCCGCGTCGGCGGTCGCCAGCCAGATCGTCCGCATCCTGAAACCCGGGGGTGTGGTGCTCGCGTTCTTCAACACCCACGAGCCGAAAGAGCCGGTCCCCGCGGTGTACACCAAGCACGTCGTGGTCGATCAGACCACGCTCCAGTACCGGTCGTATCCGGCCGCGCGGGGCAAACAGAAGCCGTTCCAGAACCGCGACATCCAGCGGATGTTCGAGCCGCTGCGCGTCGCCGAGCAGTTCCTGCTCCAGAGCCACATGCGCGAGATGCTCCTCCGCAAGCCGGATCACGCGGCACCGGCGGACATCTGATGGACTTCGAGCTCACCAACGAACACCGCTTAGTCGAGCAGTCGGTGCGCGAATGGGCTGGCCGCGAGGTGGCCCCCCGTATCCGCGACCTCGATCGCACGCACACGTTCGACCGCGGCCTCCTGCCGCAGATGGCCTCGCTGGGGCTGCTCGGCCTCTCGGTGCCGCCGGAGCACGGTGGCTCGGGCATGGATTACCTGGCCCTCGGCCTGGCCTGCGAAGAGCTCGAGTACGTGGACACGTCGCTGCGCGTCATCCTGTCCGTCCACGTCGGCCTCAACTCGCTGACTCTTCTCAGCTGGGGCACCGACGATCAGAAGGCGCGCTATCTCGTGCCCCAGGCGCAGGGCGAGCGCATCGCCACCTTCGGCCTCACCGAGCCCGCGGCCGGCAGCGATGCCCGTGGTATCCAGACCGTGGCGGTGAAGAAGGGCGACCGCTACGTCCTCACCGGCGAGAAGATGTGGATCTCGCTGGCCGACGTCGCCGATCACGTGCTGGTGTTCGCCTGGACGGATCAGGCCAAGAAGAAGGAGCGCGACGCCTCGGGCATGAGCGCCTTCATCGTCGAGCGCGGGTTCGCCGGCTTCTCGAGCGGCACGCTCACACAGAAGTGGGGCATCCTCGCCGGCAACACCGGCTTCATCAAGCTGGACGCCGTGGACGTGCCGGAAGAGAATCGCGTCGGGCGCGAAGGCGAGGGCTTCAAGATCGCGATGTTCGCCCTCGACCAGGGCCGCTTCACCGTGGCCGCCGGCGCGACCGGGCTGATTCGCGCCTGCCGCGATGCCAGCGTTGCCTACGCCAGGGAGCGCAAGACCTTCGGCGTCGAGATCGGCTCGCACCAACTGGTGAAGGAAATGATTGCCGCCATGGAGTCGGACTACCAGGCGGCGCGGCTGCTCTGGCTGCGATCGGGGTGGCTGAAGAACGTCGGCCGCCGCAACACGCGGGAGACCGGGCTGGCCAAGTGGTTCGCCACCACGGCGTCGGAGCGCGCCGCGGGAGACGCCGTGGAAATCCATGGCGCCAACGGCTACTCGGACGAGTATCCGGTGGGCCGTTTCTATCGCAACTGCAAGGGCGCCGTCATTTACGAGGGCACCCGAGAAATCCACAAGATCATGCAAGCCGATTACCTGCTAGGGTATCGGGAAGACAGGCCGAGCCGCTGCGAGCTACCGGCCGTGGAGCGCCCACAGTGAGCACCAGCCGTTCGACGTCCTCGACCGCCGCCGCCGACATGGCGAACAACGCCTACATCGACTCCGATCTGTCGCTCGATTTCATTCGCGTGGTCGAGCAGGCCGCCATCGCCTGCGCCCACACGATGGGGCAGGGCGACCGTCACCGCTCCGACCAGGTGGCCGTCGAGGCCATGCGGAAGGAGATGGACTCGCTGCCGATCGACGGCACCATCGTCATTGGCGAGGGCGAGCGCGACGAGGCGCCGATGCTCTACATCGGCGAGAAGGTCGGCATCGGTTCGAAAGGGGCCGACGCCGCCTATCCCGCGGTCGACATCGCGGTCGATCCCCTCGAGGGCACCAACCTGTGCGCGCTGGGCACGCCCAACGCGCTGGCCGTGCTGGCGGCGTCGGAACGCGGCGGGCTGCTGCACGCGCCCGACCTCTACATGGAGAAGCTGATCGTCGGCCCCAGCTCGCGCGACGTCGTCGACCTCGACGCGCCGGTGCGTTTCAATCTGCGAGCCGTCGCGCAGTCGCTCGGCCGCCGCGTCGAGGACCTGGTCGTGATCGTGCTCGACCGGCCGCGGCACGAGAAGCTGATCGCCGACATCCGCTCCACCGGCGCGCGCATTCGTCTCATCGGCGACGGCGACCTGTCGGCCGGCATCACCGCCGCGGTGATCGGCAGCGGCGTGCACGCCGTGATGGGGATTGGCGGCGCGCCCGAGGGAGTACTCACGGCGGCGGCGATGCGTTGCCTGGGCGGGGAGATCTTCGCGCGCCTGGTGGTGGATTCGCCAGAGCACGAAGCCCGCTGCCGCTCCATGGGTATTACCGACTTCAAGCGAATCTACAAGTCGAAAGACCTCGCCCCGGGGAAGAACATCGTCTTTGCCGCCACCGGCGTCACCGACGGATCGTTGATGAAGGGCGTTCGCTTCTTCGGCGCCGGCACCCGCACGGTGACGCTGGTGATGCAGACCCACCCGCACCGCATCCGCTTCGTGGACAGCATCCACCTGGCTGACAACGCCGACAGCGCCGTCAAGATTCGATTCTGAAGGCTTCGGGCTTCAGGCTTCGGGCTTCAGGTACGGTCGTGCACGACTGGCGCCGCAATCAGGCGGCGCTGATGATCGCCTCGTTCGTCGGCTTCACCGGCTTCACCCTGGTGATGCCGTTCCTGGCGCTGCGCTTCCAGGCGCTGGGCGTGCACGACACCCGCGCGGTGGCGCTCTGGACCGGCTTCACGCTCGGCGTCACGCCCGCGGTGGCCGCGGCCTGTGCGCCCCTGTGGGGGCGCGTCGGCGACCGCTTCGGCAACAAGCTGCTGGTGCAGCGCTCGCTGTTCTTCTGCGTGTTCGTGATGACGCTGATGGGGCTGGCGACGCAGCCCTGGCAGCTCTTCGTGCTGCGGGCGCTGCAGGGGCTGGTCGCTGGATACGGCCCGTTGACGATCGCCATGGCCGCCGAGTCCGCTCCACGCGAGCGGATGGCCCACGCGATCGGCCTGGTGCAGACCGCGCAGCGGGTCGCGCCGGCCGTGGGTCCCGTCGTCGGCGGCATCCTCGCCCAGGCGGTCGGGCTCCGGAACGCCTTCTTCGTGGCGGGCGCCGTCTACGCCCTCGCCTTCGCGCTCGTCAGCGTGCTCTACCGCGAGAGCGCTCGCACCAGCCATGAGGACGAGGCGCGCGTACACGTGCCGATGCGCGAGATCCTCTCGATCCGCAACCTGTTGCTGTTGATGGGCGTGATCTTCGGCCTGCAGCTGACCGAGCGCAGCCTCGGCCCGGTGCTGCTGCTGCACGTCGAGTCGCTCGGCTATACGAGCGCCGCGGTACTCGTGGGCGTCCTGTTCTCGCTGCTGTCGATTGCGGGGGCGCTCGGGCACCAGATCGCAGCCAGCGCCCTCGCCCGCGCGACGGCGCGGCGCGTCATCGCGACCGCGATCGTCGTGGCGGCGGCGGGGCTGGCGGTGTTTGCGATGACGAACGCCGCATGGGCGCTGATGGCCGGCATTCTCGCGGTCGGCGTCGGCGTGGGCGTGGCGATGACCGCGGCCTTCACCGCCGCCGGCGCCAGCATTCCGCGCCACGTGCACAGCACCAGCTTCGGGTTCC
>Ga0173480_10000158_pt1 | contig 18957 bp, 16 predicted proteins | sample NitcycUS209509C1_FD_122622 | JGI IMG/M metagenome (GOLD analysis project Ga0173480, IMG submission 122622) | Soil microbial communities from Arlington Agricultural Research Station in Wisconsin, USA - Nitrogen cycling UWRJ-S209-509C-1 (version... | ecosystem: Environmental > Terrestrial > Soil... | reverse complement strand
TGATGGCTCTGGCTAGCACCGGCGCGGCGGCCAACAAAGAAGAAAGCCGTCTCGAACACTCCGGCGTCGTGCTCGAAGAGGTTCTCGGCGTGCCGGACAACATTCCGCAGGAACTGCTCGACAAGGCGGAATGCGTGATCGTGATTCCGTCGATGGTGAAAGTCGCCATCGGTCTCGGCGGCAATTACGGCCGCGGCGCGATGGTGTGCCGCACCGGCCCCGCCTTCAACGGTTCGTGGGGCGCACCCGCGATGTACGCGCTCGACGGCGGCAGCCTCGGCCTGCAACTGGGCGCGCAGGCCACGGATCTCGTCCTGCTCGTCATGAATCACCGTGGCGTCGACGCGCTCCTGAGCAGCCAGGTCAAGCTCGGTGGCAGCGCGTCGGCCGCGGCCGGTCCCAAGGGGCGTGACGTCAGCGCCGCGACCGATGTGACGATGCGGGCGGAGATTCTCAGCTATTCCCGCACGCGAGGCCTCTTCGCGGGCATCTCGCTCGACGGCGCCTCTCTGCGTCCAGACGACGATGCCAGCGAGCAGGTGTACGGGCGGCGCATTACCGCGCGCACCATCGTCAGCTCCACGGACCTGTCGGTGCCGGCGGCCGGTCGCCGGTTGGTTGACGCGCTCGAGAAGAGCGCGCCGCGAAACGACTCGAAGGCGGCGACCCATTGAGGCCGCCCCTCGCGCGTCTCATCCTCGCGGCCGGTGCCGCGGCGCTCGTGGCCGCCTGCGGTACGTCGGCGGCAGACGGGGAGGCGGTTCCGTCCGCCATCGTGGGCCGGGCCGCCCCGGTTCGTGACGTCACGATCCCGTCCGGAACCCTCCTGCAATTGACCCTGAACACGTCGGTCGCGTCGGACACGAGTCAGGTGGAAGATGCAGTTGCTGCGGAGCTGACGAATGCGGTGATGGTCGGCGGCAGGACCGCGTTGCCCTCGGGCGCGCTGGTTGCAGGCGTGGTCCGGTCCGTCGACTCCTCGGGCCGGGTCAAGGGGCGTGCGCGCCTGGCGCTCGACTTCACGTCGGTAACGAGCGGCGGCCGGCGCTATGCGATGTCGGCCGAGCATTTCTCGCGGCAGGCGTCCGCCACAAAGGGTGAAGACGCCGCGAAGATCGGCATCGGTGCCGGCGCGGGCGCCGTCATCGGTGGGCTCCTGGGAGGCAAGAAGGGCGCGGCTGAGGGCGCAGCGGTGGGCGGCGGTGCAGGCACCGGTCTGGTCCTGGCCACCAAAGGCGAGGAAGTGCGCTTCCCGAGCGGGACCGATGTCTCGATCCAGCTGTCCGCGCCGCTGACCGTGCGCGTCAGCAGGTGATCGACTTCCGCCGCAGCACCGGATCGCGCCGTCGGCTTCGATAGGCAGGGCACCGTTCCGGCGACAGCGCAAGAGGCGCTCCTCGCATCTGCGCAGAGCAGACCGTTGTGTCAACCGCCGGAAGGGGAGGTGCGTGTGACAGAGGATGCACCAGACGTGCTCGCCGACGAGGAAGTCCGATTGCGATATGCAGCGATCGTGGAGTCCTCAGATGACGCGATCATCGCCAAGACTCTCGACGGTGTGATTTCAGCGTGGAATGCGGCTGCCGAGCGGATGTTCGGATATACGGAGCACGAGGCCATCGGACAGCCGATCACGATGATCATCCCTCCGGACTTGCACGAAGAAGAGTACGAGATTCTGAGGCGCCTTCGAGCCGGTGAGCGAATCGACCACTATGAAACGGTCCGCGTCACCAGCGCAGGCGAGCGCATCGATGTCTCCCTGACGATCTCGCCGTTGCGAGACCACGGGGGCAGAATTGTCGGATGTTCCAAGACTGCTCGCGACATCAGGAAGGCCAAGCAGGCTGCGGCCGCCCTGCGGCAAAGCGAGCGACAGCTGACACGCGAAGTCGCGGGCGCCAAGACGCTCCAGTCGATCAGCACACGACTAATCTCAGAAGCGACGCCAGAATCCTTGTACACCCAAGTTCTCGGCGCAGCGGTGGAGTTGATGGCGTCCGATGCCGCCAGCGTCCAGATGCTCGCAGCAGACCAGACGTCGCTGAAGCTCCTGGCGTGGTCAGGTTTCCATCCTGACTCGGCGCTGTTCTGGCAACGGGTGGAGGTCGGCACCGGGAGCACGTGCAGCAAAGCGCTCAGTGACAACGAACGTGTGGTTGTGGCCGACATCGAAGCGTGCGAATTCATGGCCGGCACGCAGGACCAGCAGGAATATCGTCGCTCTGGAATCCGCGCCGTGCAATCGACGCCGCTGCGATCGCGAACCGGTCGGCCTCTCGGCATGCTCTCGACGCACTGGCGGACGCCCCATGCACCGGCCGAAGACGATTTCAGATTCTTCGACGTGCTGGCCCGGCAGGCCGCGGATCTCATCGAGCGCACACTCGCCGAAGAGGCCCTGCGCGAAAGCGAAGAACGCTTCCGCCTCATCGCGAATACCGCGCCGGTCATGATCTGGATGTCGAGCACGGACAATGAGGTCACGTATCTCAATCAGACCTGGCTCGATTACGCCGGACGGCCACCGGATGCCGCGGTAGAAGAGCTCCGGGCAACGGTCCTCCACCCAGACGAAGCGGAGCGATGCCGCGAGGTGTACGAGACGGCCTTCGAGCAGCGTGCGCCGTTTCAGCTGGAGCATCGGCTCCGGCGGCACAACGGCGAATATCGCTGGGTAGTGACAGCGGGGGTGCCGCGTTACAACGCGAACGGGTCGTTTGTCGGTTACATTGGCACGAGCCTCGACATCACCGAGCGGAAACTGGCGGAAGCGGCTCTTACCAGTCAGAAGTTAATCGAAGCGCACGAGGCAGAGAAGACCCGAATTGCCCGCGAGCTTCACGACGACATTAGTCAACGGATTGCGCTGCTGGGTATGCATCTCGTTATCCTGAAGCGGAAACTGCCGGCTTCAGCGACCGATCTCGAGCAGGAGATTGGGGAAATGGACCGACAGATCGGGGATCTTGCGTCCGATATTCAGGGGCTGTCGCACGGCCTTCATTCCCCGAAGCTCGAGCTCATAGGGCTGAAAGCCGCGGTGGCCAGGTTCTGCGAAGAGTTCTCGAATCGGCATGACGTCACGATTGACGTGCAGCTCGAGAACGTCCCCGAAGCGCTGCCACCGGAAATTTCCCTCTGTCTCTACCGCGTCTCGCAGGAAGCCCTCCAGAATGTCGTCAAGCATAGCGGGTCGCGACGCGCCCATCTCTCGCTGAATAGTCACATCCACACCATCAATCTGACAGTCACGGACTCGGGCACCGGCTTCGACCCTCACGAAGCCGTGAGAGGGCAGGGCCTCGGGTTGACCAGCATGGAGGAGCGGTTGAAGGTCGTGGGCGGGCAGCTCTTCATCCATTCGCACCGGGGGCGGGGCACGACGGTCCACGCGGTCGCGCCTCTCTTTCTCCCAGCCAAGTCTACGAATGGAGTCGTCTGACGCCCCGCTGGTGGCGGTGAGGCGAAACACGTAACTTCGCGAGGCGGGCACAGACGGCGCGGCTCAGGGCGCGGCGGTGGGCCGCTCGCGCACGCTGCGTTCTACGGGACTCGCGCACCGGGCTCCGCGAGCTCGCGGCGGAACGCCGTGCCGAACATCTCCCAGGCGGTGACGAAGAGAGCCGCCAGAATGGGGCCCAGGATGAACCCCATCGCACCGAACAGCAAGAGTCCGCCGAGGGTCGAGAAGAAGATGAGGAGTTCGTGCATCTTCGTGTCCTGTCCGACCAGCCGCGGCCGCAGCGCATTGTCCACGCTACCGACGATCAGCCCGCAGAACAGGGCGAGAGCGATCCCGCGCCACACGTCCCCCGTGGCGATGAGAATGACCGAGGCCGGCACCCACACGAGCGCGCCGCCAATGCCTGGCACGATCGACAGCACGGTCATGACGGTGCCCCAGAATATGGCGCCATCGAGCCCGGCGGCCCAGAACGCCAACCCACCAAGCAGACCCTGAATCGCGCCGATCAGGACGGTGCCCTTGAGCGTCGCGCGAGTCACCGACACGAATTTCCCGACCATTCGTTGCTTGTCCGCGTCAGTGAGCGGCAGGTAGGCGAGAACCCCCTCGAGGAGGGCAGGGCCGCCGGTCAGGAAATAGAACATGGTGTAGAGCAGGACGAAGAAGTGAAAGACGAACACGCCGGTCGCACGCGTCGTGGCCGAGAGCACGGCGAAGACGAACGTGCTCGTGCCCCCGACCAGGTCGCCGGCCTTGGTGAGGATCTGGCTCCGATACGGCTCGATGTGCTGGTAGCCGGGGATCGCTCTCAGCCGGCTGTTGAACTCGCCCGGCTGATCGACTAGCCGCTGGAGGCCTGGCCCGATCGTCTCGGACACCCGCAGCGCTTCATTCGCTCCGGCTCCAAGCACGGCCACCAGCGGTGCCATCACCAGGGTCAGCAGCAGGACGAGCGTCGCGATCGCGGCTGCCGCCCGGTGGCCACTGAGCCGGCGGAGCATCCACTGATAGACCGGATAGCTGAGGCCGGCAAAGATGGCCGCCAGGAGAATGGTCACCAGGAACGAGCGGATCATCGCGACGAAGGCGGCGGAGATCGCGGCGACCAGGAGGAGGAGAAAGGCCTGGCGGAAGCGGGTCTCTGTCATGACAGGCACATCACGCCGGACTTCTGATTTGCACGCCGCGTCGGTGAGCGGTGGAGCGAGCCGCGGCTATTGCACCTGATGGGGGGTAGAAGGGGTGGTCGCATGGGCAGCCGGGCCGAGAGAGCGCGGCAAATCGATGGAAAACACGCACCCATGTCCCTGGATATTTCGTACCGAGATGGTGCCGTGGCTCGCCTGGACGACCCTCCGGCTGAAGGCGAGGCCCAGGCCAAGCCCGGACCGGTCCTGGCCGCGTTGCTGGAATGGCCGGAATAGATCGTCCGAGCACCCCCCGGGAAGGCCCCCGCACTCGTCCTGAACCTCGATTCGCACGCGATCGGCGCTGTGCCTCACACGCAGATCAACCGTGGTGCCGGGCTTGGTGAACTTGAAGGCGTTCTGCAAGAGATTCCGGACCGCGGCGCCGAGCTCGTGACGGTCTGCCTCAACGACAAGATCGTCCGTGACCGGTGGCACGACGAGCCGGATTCCCTTGGCCTGTGCTTCGAGCGTGGCGGCGGCCTCGATCTCGTTGATGAACTCTCCGACCCCGAGCGCGCCATGAGCGTCACGGCCGTGCGTCGTCCGTATGTCCGACAGCGAACGATTGATCAGCGTACGCAGGTCGCTGAGACTGCGACGGAGTACCTGTCCTTTGTCGCCCGCGACGCCGGCACCCGTGGCTTTGAGGACATCGAACGACAGAATGGCGACGTTCAGGAGATTGCGCACCTCGTGCGCCAGGAACTCGTGGGCATGCTGGCCTTCGCCACGGACGCTGTCGTTGGTGATTGAATTGCTGATCATGGCAGGTGCCCTTCAGATGCGAGGAACTACGGCCCATCATCCATCGAGTCAAGCCCAGCCGCTGTTCCGAACGGCACACGCCCGAGTCAGATCACGGCGTCGACGCCAGTCCCGTGTCGAGCTCTACACGCAGCGACGGCGGCGCGCCGACCCGGTTGACCAGAACCGAGCACGGGGCTGAATCGATCACGCTCGTCGCAGTGCTGCCGAGTGTGAGTTGCGCGAAGCCGCTGCCGCCATGCCTTCCCACCACCACCAGTCCGGCGTCAACGCGCTCGGCGTACCCCACGATCGCGCTCTCGGCCCGGCCGGACAGGACGGCGGTCTGTCCCTCCACGTCGAATTCGCGCAGCAGGTCTTTCAGCCGCTGTTCTGCGGCGGCTTGCAGCTCGTCGACCCCATCCAGCGCGACGCCCGCGAGTCCTTCGAGATAGGGTTGCGCGACCGGACCGCCCTGGAACGAGTGGAGGCCGAGGTCGAGGACGTAGACGAGGTGAAGCGGGACACGCCGGCGGCGGGCTTCCGCCGCGGCTACTATCAACGTCTGCAGCGAGGGATCGGAGAAGTCGGTCGCGCCGACGACGCACCCATCAGGCGACGGCCGCGCCACCAGAACCGGTACCGACGCGTGGCGCGCGATCTGCGCCGCCACGTGTCCTGGCCCAATCACGATCACCCCCGCGCCGAGGTCCGCCGCCTGCGCGAGCACGCCGACGTGTGGTGTGCCTGAGTCCAGCACGATCTCGGTCGACAGCGGCTGATCACCCAGGATCGACTCCAGCTCCCGGCTCACGGCGTCGCGCGCCTTGGTCGTCATCGCCTCAACCAACCGTGGGTCGACCCCCCGCCACTGCGGAAACAGCATGCCGATGCGGAGCAGTTCCGGCATGACGTGACAGACGATCAGCCTTCCGCCCAGATCGCGGGCGAGGCCCGCTGCTTGTCGAAGCGCGCCTTCGGCGCCAGGCGTCAGATTCGTCCCCACCAGTACTGGGCTGTGCAGCATTGCTCGCCTCCAAGAATCGGGTTGTGACCGCCGTATCGGCTCGTGCCGCCCGGCGTGCACCGACTCGGACAACCCTAGCCCCAGGCGCTGGTGCGCCGTGTTCACAACAGGACAGCCGCGCCCGGCGTGCACAAGTGACCAGCCAGCCGCGACTGACCTGGACGCGCATCGGTCGGACACGTGCCGAAGAAGGCCGTGTGCAATCTGGAACATGCCAACGGTTGAGTGGCCGCTTATGCTGCGCTCGTTCGGAAGTGTTCAATGCTCCACGAATTCATTTCCAACCACGGCCAAGAAATCATCAAGCGGTGCAGGGCGAAGGTCGCCGCGCGGTCGATTCCATCGCCCACCCAAGCGGAGCTCGAACAGGGCGTGCCAGTGTTCCTGGATCAACTCGCTGACGCGCTCCGCCGCCCCCTGGTCTCGAGTCCCGACATTGCCAGTAGCGCCGTGCGACACGGTCATGAACGGCTGCTGCAAGGGTTCACCGTGTCACAGGTTGTGCGCGATTACGGCGACGTCTGTCAGGCGATCACCGAGCTTGCGGTGGAGATGAACGCGCCCATCAGCACGGACGACTTTCGCAGGCTCAATCTGTGTCTTGACGACGCGATTGCGGGCGCTGTCACCGAATTCGGCCGCGAGCAGAATCAGTCCACTCTGGCTGGAGAGACTGCGCGAGGGAATGCGCGCGCGGGGTTCCTGGCTCATGAAATGCGGAACCTGCTCAACACCGCGATCGTCGCGTTCGAGGTGCTCAAAACGGGAAATGTCGGGGTTGGAGGCAGCACGGGGACCGTGCTGCATCGGAGCCTCATGGGAGCACGTGCGCTCACTGGCCGTTCGCTCACAGAGATCAGGCTCACCGAAGGGGCGAAGGATCCAGTGCAGTTCTCCGTCGCTCAATTCATCGAAGAACTGACCCTGGCCGCAACCATAGAGGGACACTCGCGTGGGATCGGACTACGCGTGATGCCCGTTGACGATGGCGTGGTCGTCGAGGGTGACCGGCAGGTCCTCATGGCTGTCGTGATGAACCTTCTGCAGAACGCATTCAAGTTCACCCGAGTGGGGACCACCGTAGTGCTCAGCGTGGGTGGCGGCGCCGAACGCGTGCTCATCGAGATTCAGGACGAGTGCGGCGGTCTCCCGAGCGGAAACGTCGACGAGTTGTTTCTTCCGTTCGAGCAGCAAGGAGTCGATCGAACCGGCGCGGGCCTGGGCCTCGCCTTCAGTCGTTGGGCCACCGAAGCCAACAACGGCCGGATCTATGCCCGCAACCTTCCTGACAAAGGATGCGTCTTCGGCATCGACCTGCCGCGGATCCAGATGGCTGCTGTCGCGCCGGCGTAGACTCGAGGCTCACCCAAGCTGGGCCTTGGTCGGCGTGGTGAGGCGCGGTGTTCCAAACAGCGCAGACCCCGGAAGCAGGGCCGAGGCATGATGGTCCATGAGATCCAGGAATACGCTGCCAGTCAGCGTCCTGTTCGGCTGCGTAGCCTCGATCGCAGCCGCGCAGACGCTGCCTGAGGATCCCGCCACGCCGCACTTTACAGAATTGGTCATCGTTCGACCGATGGTCCGAGCCGATTTCGATGCGCGTGTGCTGGACTACTTCGATCTCCGGACGGCGCTCGAAGACGGATTGCCGGCGCAGCACGTCACGGACAATCCCGCCGAAAACATCGAGATCCAGCGGACGTTGGCGCGGCGAATCCGGCACGCCCGTGCCGGCGCCCGGCGCGGGGCCATTTTTACTCCCGCCATCAGCGCCGAGTTCAGGAGGATCCTCCTGATTGAAACGACACCCGAAATCCTGGCAACCGTCAGGGACGACAACCCGGGACGATTCTCGCATCGGATCAATGGCGACTATCCGAAACGACGACCCCTTTCGACGATGCCAGGCGTGTTCCTCTTGCTGCTGCCCGTTCTCCCCGACGGAGTCGAGTATCGCTTTCTCGGTCCTCATTTGATTCTGCACGACACGAGGGCGAATGTGATTCTCGACACGATGCCCTGCGCGATTGCGTGCTGACGCGTCGACGTGATCCACCGGTCGGGTCCGGGGCGGGTCTGGGCTCGCCTCGAAGCTCGCGCGGCCGATCATGCCGGTCAGCGAGTCGAGGTGCTGCCATTCGAGCCAGCGTTCGAGCGCGTGCCGCATCGCCTCAATCTGTCCCGGCCCGTGCCTCAGGAGGGCTGAGACGTCACCAGGCATTCGACGTGTGCCTGATGGAACAGACGTGGTGAATGGCAGCGAGGGAGGATGCTCAGATGCGGACTGAGCAAAGCGGCGGCGTGTGGCGCAGCGCGGCGGTCTGGGTTTTGGCGGCGTTGGTGCTGCTCGGCGTCACGGCCGGCGCGCAGGGACCGAGGCCGGCGCGGCCGCTACTCGTGCCCGAATCGCTCGGTGGATCGGTGTCGTTCGATCTCTATTGCGCGAGTTGCCACGGGCGAGGTGGCAGAGGCGATGGCCCGACCGGGGCGTCGCTCCGCACCAGACCTGCCGACCTGACCGTGTTGACCCGGAACAATCACGACGCATTTCCGCGCGACCGTGTGCTGTCGTACATCGAGGGGTCCACGCGCGCCGTGGCCCATGGCAGCCCGGACATGCCGGTGTGGGGGCCGACGCTGCGAGCGCTCGACGCGTCCGATGCGCGGGTCACCGTGCGGCTGCGGAATCTTGTCGCGTTCATCGAGTCGATCCAGCAGGCGCCGGTTTCGGGAGCCGGCGCGACGGCGGGTGCGGTCCCTGCCGACGGCGCCTGGCTCTTTCGCACGTACTGCGCCCCGTGCCATGGCACGGGGGCCGGCGGCGACGGCGTCATGGCCGGGCAGCTGCGGCGCGTGCCGCCCAACCTCACCAGCTTCGCCAGCCGCAACGGCGGCGTGTTTCCGGCCGAGCGCCTTCGCGGTGTCATCAACGGCACCGGTGTGGCGTCGCACGGCGACCGCGACATGCCGGTGTGGGGCGCGGTGTTCAAGCGGCTGCCAGTGGGTGGCGCCGACGCAGACGCTCGCATCGACGCCATCGTGCGATTCCTGCAGGAGATTCAGGAGCGGCCGGCCGAGTAGTACGGTGGCGACCAGCAGTTAACCGGTCCGCCCTCGTCGCGCTGCCCGCTGGGCATGCAAGACAACGACACGCTCGCGACATGACCCGCGCTCGGCACAAGCCGACTGGGCTGGCCGTCGCCCTGTTCGTGAGCGGCTTCGTCACCCGCGAGATGTCATCCGGGTGACCAGATTTTTTCCGAGCAAGGCGGACGCGGCCAGCGCGCCACCGAACATCGCGCCCGTCACGCCCAGCGTCGACACATCCTGACCGGCGAGATAGAGATTGGCGATGTAGGTCCGGGGGGCGAGGACTCGCGTGCGAAAACGTTCGGGCGTCGCGGCCACGCCGTACACCTCGCCTTTGGAGTAGTTCATGAAATGGCGCGTGCTGAGCGGCGTGGAGAGCTCGGCACGGTCGATGCGCCCGGCCACGGCGGGCACATGCCGTTCGAGTTCGACCTGCAGCCGCATCGCCAGCCTCGCCTTGAAGGCGTCGTAGTCGGGCTCGCGATGGTGCCACCGGCTCTCTTCCCAGCGTTCGAACGGCTCGTAGGGAACCAGCGTTATCACTTCAATGGTGGCGTGCCCGGGATGCCGTGTCGCGAATTCCGGATCCTTGGCTGACGGAAAGGAGACGAAGAGCAACGGGAACGGCGCCGCGGGGTCGCTGGCGAATCGTTCGACGTTGGCATCGTGGTCTGGCGTCGGATGCACCCACAAGTTGGTTCCCGAGAGGCCGAGCTCCGCGGCTGTGTGCTTCAAGCCCACGTAGAGGCTGAGGTGTGCCATCGATCGGGGCAGGTGCGCGAGCGCGTCCGTGATGACGTTCGGGGCCGGTACCAGCCGCTCGAACGTATTGCGCGCGCCGGCATCGCTGATGACGGCCTTCGAGCGAAACTCACGGCCGTCGGCCATCCTCACGCCAATGGCCGCCTGCCGTTCCGTGAGCACTTCCGCCACCTCGGCCCCGACCACCACCTGGCCGCCGTTGCGCTCAATGAGCGGGCTGATCAAATCGAGAATCCGCGAGGCACCTCCTACGGGGTAACTGCCCCCGTTTAAATAGTGGCCCGCCACGAGGGCGTGAATTCCAAAGCTGCTCTGCGCAGGGGGCAATCCGTAGTTGCCCCACTGGCCTGCGAGCAAGGCGATCAGATCATCGTTCGAGGTAAACCCGCGCAGCACCTCGAGCGTGGTGCGTCCCGCCCACCGAAGAAAGGGCGCTCGCATGAGGCCGCCCACCAACCGCGCCACGGGCCGCGGCATCGCCTTTTCGGCGAAGTAAAGGCGGCTGCGCTTTCTCGTGGCGTTGACAGCCGCAACGTAGGCGGCAATGCCGGCAGCCTCGGCGGGAAAGTAGCCGATGAGTTGTTCTTGAAACCGATCGGGACCGGTCGGGAACTCATAGATCCGCCCGCCAATGTCGAATCGATCGTACACGTCCGGCATCGGGTTCCAGCGCAGGGCACCGTCCGTGAGGTGATCGAACGCCGCTCGCACCGGTGACGATTCGTCCCGTACGTCGCCGATATAGTGGAGGCCAACGTCCCAGTCGTAGCCGGGGCGCTGGAAGCCGTGCGTATAGCCGCCGGCCGTGTAGTGCCGCTCGAGTACCAGCACGCGTTTACCGCCATGCTTCGAGAGCAGCGCGGCGGCCGTGAGGCCGCCGATGCCCGAGCCGATGACGATGGCGTCCCAGCTTGAGTCAAGGGTGAGTTGTTTGTAGGAGGCCAAGCCCCGCGAGCTTATCCCTTTCCGCGCGCGCGGGCATGGAAGCAGCCAGCCCTGAAGGACTGGCTGCGTCCGCCGTGATCGACCGGCGATCGCGGGTTCAGTGTCGGCCGATGATGTCGCCGGAAATGACCAGCTCCACCCGCCGATTCTGCTGCCGTCCCGCCGACGTGTCGTTGGTGGCGACCGGCTGGCCTTCGCCAAAGCCGGTTGCGCCGACCGAGCCCGCCGCGAACTTCTGATCCACCAGATATGCGCGGACCGATTCGGCGCGCCGTTCAGAGAGCCCCTGATTGTAGGCGTCCGTACCGACGCTGTCCGTGTGACCCTCGACCGCGAGTCGTAGCCCGTCGTGCGAGACGAGGATGCCCGACACGCGCGCCAGCTTCTCGCGCGCTCCCGGCTTGAGGCTCGAGCTCGCGGTGTCGAACAGCACATCGGACAGGTTGACGATCAGCCCGCGAGCTGTTTCACGCGTGTCCAGGACGACGTTGAGCTGCGTCCGGAGCTGCTCTCGAAGCACGGCCTTGTCCTGCTCAGACTGCGCAGCGGCGCCTTGAGCCTGTCGTGTCTGCGCTTCGGCTGCCTGCTGCGCCGCCACCGCCGCCGACCGTGCGGCATCGGCATCGGCGGCAGCACGTTCCGCCGTCGCCTGCCCGGCGGCTGCAGTTCGGGCGTTCAGCTCCGCTGCGGCGCGCGCCGCGGCGTCTGTCTGGGCCTGGCGCTCCGCCAGGTCACGCGCGGTTCGCGCCGCCTGCGCATCGAGGTCGGCCTGTCGGCTTTTCGCGGCCTCGGCTTGTGCCAGATCGAGTGCCTTCTGTTCGCGCCCGAGGGCCCGCGCCTTCTCCTCCGCCACGTACGATTCTTCCTGCCGCTGCAGCCCAATCAGCCGGGCGTCTTCCGCTGTCTGCGCAGCCTGCCGGGCCGGCATCATCACGGCGTTGCCAGGCTGCTTCTTCTCTCGGGCCGTTTCGGCCGTGGCCAGAAGTCCCGCGGCCTTGTCGAAGGTTTCCTGCGCGTAGCGATCGGCGCCCGCCAGACGTGCCAGCTCCACCGCGTTCCTCGCCTGGGCAAGGTCCAGCGGCGAACCCGGTTCGAGCGGCTTCACCTTGAGCTTGGCGGCATCCTGGTTCATCAGGTAGGAGCCGCGCTTGAGCAGCTCGTACTTGGCCTGGATCACCTCCACGTTGCCTTCAGTGCCGGCACGGACCACGTTCTCCATGACGACGACATCGCTTGGCTGGGTCACTGCGAAATAGGGCTCCGCCGTGACGATCAGGCCAAAGGCCTGCAGCTCGGTCGTGACCTTGATTTGCGCATCGTTTCCATTGATCTGGATCTCGCCAAGGTTGGTGGCCCGCCCTTCAGGTGTGACGGCCCACAGAACGTAGGTGAGGTACTCGGATCCAAAACTCGAGGCGGCGGTGAACTTGTCGAACTTTGCTTCGACGTTCATGTAGCCCTGCTCGCCCGAGACCTTGGCCTCGCCGACGGCCTGCGGCATCAAGGCCGTGCCCTTGAAGTCGACCTTGGTGTCGCCGCGGCGGGGCCGGTAGTTGATGGCGGGCGTCGTGCGGCCGACGACCGTGACTCGGAACAGAGGGACTTGACCCTCAGCGACACTGATCTGCTGTTGGGTCGGATTGGGCGCTGTTTGAGAAAACACGACGCCCGGCGCGAGAGCAGCCGACGCCAGGAGCGCGGCTGCGGTTCGCTTGAACATGAAGAACCTCTGGTGTTGAGTGGGGTGTTAAATCTTCGTCAACGTGCGGATTGCGTGTCGAGGCTGACGAGCAGATGCCCCGACTGTACGCCGTCCCTCGCCGGTGCGCCGTCCAATCGGGCACATCCCCCTCGTTCACGACGAGCGGACGCGCCTTCGCGGGTCAGGACCTCGCGCCGGACGTCACCGCGTTCAGGATGTTCGTGGTCACTTTTCGACGATCACCCGGCCCGCGGCATTCATGTAGACGTGATACCGGTTCCCGTCCTGGCAGGACGCGGCGTAGTCGTTCTCGGCCTGCACCTTGACGGCGACGACCTGGCCGCACGGCAGCCCGTGGAGCGCGATCACGGCCGTCAGGTCCTTCTTGAGCGCCGCATCGTCCTGGGCAAACGAGGGCACGGCAGAGAACGCCGGAACGATCATCGCGAGGGCAGCAACCACAACGAGTCTGTTCATATGTCTCCCGTCCGTCAGGCCACGAGGATCGCGAACTTCTTCGGGTCCGCGAGCACGCCCCAGATCGCCTCGCGCGAAGACACGATGGCTGACGCCAGCATCTGGTCCTCATCCTGCAGCAGCGTCAGCACCTTCATCATCAAGAGGTCGAAGGACCGGCGAAGATCCGTCATCGCGAGCGTCGCGTTGTTGCCCTGGTAATGCTTCCGAAAGGCGTCCAGCAGATCGTCAACCTGGTTCTTGAGCGCAATCTTCGTAAAGATGCCGATGGCCTTGGTTTCTCTGAGCTGCTGCGTCAGCGTCTTCAGATCCAATGGAGGGGCCGCAGCGGGAGTCCTGGCAACGGGAGTCCTGGCAACGGGCGGGGCGCCCCCGCCGGCAACCTTCGGCGCCGGGTCTTTTGCCGTCCGGGCGGACCCGGCTGCAGGGGTAGTTTTCGGCGTCGCTGGCGCGGCTGGCTTGGCGGGAGCCTGCGGCGCGGCCGGGCGCGTCGCAACGGTCTTTGGTTCCGGGACCGGCGTGTCCGGCTTGGCGCGGGCGCAGCCCGCGGTGAGCAGCAACAGCAGAGCGACAACGATTGACCCCGCCGTGCCCGTCATCGCGGCCCTGGCCAGGCGATCGTGAGGAGGAAGGCGCTCTCTTCGAGCGCTTCGACGTCGTGCGGCATTCCGTGATCGAGAGCCAGTAGACTGCCCGGGCGGAGGCTGTAGGTCCGTCCGGCGGCCCGCAGATGGATGTGGCCAGAGAGCACATGGACCGAGATTCGGCCCTCGGTTTTGTGCTCGGGTATTCGCGTCTTGGCCTGGAGTGCGGTCAGCACGAGACGGAAATCGGCGTATTTGACGAGTGTCCTGGCGTTCTGGCCCGTGCTCCACGTCGTCTCGGCCCGCAGGCGATCGATCTCCGCCGGCAGATCGAACTCCATCAGCGGCTCAGCCAACGGTGATGCGTGCGGTCGCCGATGCGCCGCGGGGTCGGAAGACTCAGACATCAGCAACCTCCACTAGAGCGTCCCGATCCTGGCGCTTCTGCGCCGTCCGGGACGTTCCGTTTTGAACATGAGCATCGCCCATACACGATCGCGCGGCTGCGGCTCACCTCACACACCGGCGCCCGCGGTGGCAAACTGGATGCCGTGCAGCTCGGCATAGAACCCCCCGGCGGCCAGCAGCTCCGCATGCGTGCCGCGCTCGGCGAGCCGGTGATCCTTCACCACGAAAATCATGTCGGCGCTCAGGGTGGTCGCCAGGTGGTGCGCGATCACGATGGTCGTCTTCCCCTTCATCAGCCGGTCCAACGCCTCGAACACCAATTGCTCCGACTGCGCATCCAGCCCCGACGTCGGTTCGTCGAGCACGAGGATCGGTGTGTCGCGGATCACCGCGCGGGCGATGGCAATCCGTTGCCGCTGGCCTCCGGAGAGCGTGACCCCGCGCTCGCCGACCATCGTGTCGTACCCCTCGGGCATCTCGGTGATGAACTCGTGCGCGTTGGCGAGCGTGGCGGCGCGGACGATCGCCTCGCGATTGGCCTCGGGCCGCCCGTAGGCGATGTTCTGCCAGATGGGCGCCTGAAACAGCAGCGTGTCCTGCAGCACGAAGCTGATCTGGTCGCGGAGTGAGCGAATCGTCACGTCCCGGATATCGGTGCCGTCGATCCGCACGGTGCCGGCGGTCGGATCGTAGAAACGAGCGACGAGATTGATGATGGTCGTCTTGCCGCCGCCGGTCGGGCCCACGAATGCCGCGACCTGTCCGGGTTGGATGGTGAAGCTGACGTCGTCGAGGATCTGCTCGTCCGGGCTGTAACCGAATGACACGGCGTTGAAGTCGATCGTGCCCTTGAACGGGGCCGCGGTGCGGGCGTGCCGCCGGTCGCGTACGCCGCTTTCGGTCTCCAGGATTTCCCGGATCCGCTCGAAACCGACGCCCGCCTTCGACACCGTGTCGCTCATCTTCGACAGGTCGCGCATCGGCTTGTACATCTTCCCGAGGTAGAGCAGGAAGACGACCAGCGCCCCGGCGCTCAGCTCCCCGGCCAGAACCAGCCGTGCGCCGTACCAGAGCATCAGGCAGGTGCCGGTGGCGACGATGATCTCGACGGCCGGGGAGAGCAGCATCTTGATGTTACGGGCCCGCAGCGCGGTCTCGACGTTCTCGAGGCTCTGGCGCTCGAACCGCTGCTCCTCGTAGTCCTCCCGCGCGAAGGCCTTGACCACGCGAATCGAGGCGAAGACCTCCGCCACCATCGAGACCAGCTCGCTTTCCTTTTTCCGGACGTCCCGCGATGCGCTCTTGATGCGCCGCGTGAAGGCGTGCACGACGAGGAACAGCACCGGCGCGACCGACAGCGACACGAGCGTGAACTGCCAGTTCAAGTACAGCATCACCGCGACGATGCCGACGAGCGTCAGCACGTTGGTCACGATGCCGAGGAGCGCCGACGTGACGAAGTCCTGGACGCTCTCGATGTCCTTGGTGACGCGTCCGATGAGATCGCCGGTTCGCTTCTCGTCGTGCTCGGCCAGGGAGAGGCGATGGATGTGGTGATACAGCGTCCGCCGCAGGTCGTGCATCACCCGTTGCCCGACGGTCGCGGTCAGCCACGTGTTCAGGTACGAGCTCAGTGCGCCGGCGAGGGCGATGGCGGCCACCGCGACGACGGCGACGTTGAGAATCGCCAGCGAGCCGCCGCCGATCCAGGCGGTCGCCGGGGCCAGCCACCCCGGGAGCGCCCGATGCTGGAGCAGGTTGTCGAGCACGACCTTGAGCGGCCACGGCTCGAGGAGGGCGGCGCCGGTTTCTCCGGCCACGGCGACGAGCGCCAGGAGCATCGGCCGCCAGTACGGGCGCAGGAGCGACGCGATCGAGAGGGCTCCCGGTGGCAGCGGAGCGCGCAACGGTGTCATGCCGGAACCAGGAGAGGTGCGCTGTAGACCTTCATGCTAGAACCCAGGCGATGACGACGCGACCGCCGGACCGATCTCAGGGATTGCATGTGTTCCTTCGCGTCAGGTGGGGAGCGCCCGGAAATAACCGTCTCGAGCATAGGCGTGACGACGTGTCCTGTCCGTTCCGCTTTGCACAGACAGGACCCCAGGCCTCCGGTACCGTCAGCATCGTGGGTACCCGTCCGTGAAATTGCTGATTCAGCCCGAGGACGGCGTGTCTCCATTGCTTGCGGCGATCAAGAAGGCCAGGAAGAGCGTCGATATCGTCATCTTCAGATTCGACCGCGCGGAGATCGAGGCCGCACTGAAGGCGGCGGCCAAGCGCGGCGTGTCGGTCTCGGCGCTGATTACCTATACCAACCATGGCGGCGAGAAGAGCCTGCGCAAGCTCGAGATGCGCCTGCTGGACGCCGGAGTTACGGTGTCGCGGACGGCCGACGATCTCGTCCGTTACCACGACAAGCTGCTCATCGTGGACCGTCGCGTCCTCTACGTCCTCTCCTTCAACTTCACCCACCTGGATATCGACCACAGCCGCGGCTTCGCCATCGTCACGAGAAAGAACAAGCTGGTGCAGGAAGCGTTGAAGCTGCTCGAGGCCGATCGCGACCGCACGCGCTATGTGGCCGGTCTCAACAGCTTCGTGGTCAGCCCGGTCAACGCGCGACGGCAATTGCTCGCGTTGATCGGTCGGGCGAAGAAGGAACTGCTCATCTACGACCCCAAGATTGACGACGGGGAGATGGTACGAGCCCTGAACGAGCGCGCGAAAAGTGGCGTGGACGTCCGAGTGATCGGGTCGGTGGGCAAGAAGAGCCAACTGAACGTCCGGCCGCTGCGCGGCTTCCGCTTGCACACCCGCACGATCGTCTGCGACCGGCGCGAAGCCTTTGTCGGCAGCCAGAGCCTCCGCAAGGCCGAACTGGATGCGCGGCGCGAGGTGGGGCTGATCGTGCGCGACAAGAAGGTGGTGAGGGGGCTGCTGGATACGTTCGAGGCCGACTGGGGCGTCAAGGCCAGCGAGGCGGCGGGTCAGGCGACGCCGCGGGAGATCAAGAAAGCGCTCAAGGCGACCGTCGTGAAGCTCTCACCCCTCGATCCGCTCGTGAAGGACGCGGTGGACGACGTCGTGCTGGAGGACGGCCCCAGTCTGACTGCCACGGAGGTCAAGAAAACGGTGGAAAAGGCCGTGAAAGAGGCCGTCCGGGAGCGCGTGCAGGAAATGCTGAACGAAGCGGTGGAGGACTAGCAGCTCTGCCGTGCGTGACCCGCCATCGGAAAATATCCCCAGGACTTGGTCGCAATGGCTGTAGACTCATGGCGAACCCGCATTATCAGTTTCGACGACCATCTCAACAACACTTCATTCACCTACAGAGCTCACGCTGGGGAACCGGGCACCGGCCCCCTGCCTCGAGCGCGACTGGTGTGCGACGAGACCAGGACCCACTCGGCAGGTCACGCGGCCACTTTCGGCCAGTTCTCCAGAGGATTCACACAGATGTCTACCACCGGCACAATCAAGCGCATCACCGACAAGGGCTTCGGCTTCATCGCCACGCCCGACGGCGTCGAATATTTCTTTCACCAGTCCGCGTGCACGAGCACGCCCTTCGACTCCATGCGCGAAGGCGAGAATGTGACCTTCACCATCGGCCAGGGCCCGAAAGGTCCGCGCGCCGAGAACGTCGTTCCCGCCTAAGCACCCTGCAACCGCCGAACCCCGGTGGCCTCGCGGCACATCGGGGTTCGAGTTCTCCGTCGTTGTTTTTCTGAGTCTGGCCTCGATCCCCCTGGTCAGCCCTCATCAAGACCGCTCACAACAAGGCTGGCTTGCGTGGCGACTCTCACCCTTGCCGTCGGGTACGACCTGATCTACGAGTGTCCTCAGCCGACACCGATGATGCTCATGCTGCACATCCATCATGTGCGCGCCGGCGACATCATCGAGCCGGACCTGATGCACGCCGATCCCTTCATTCCGACCGTGCCCTATCGTGACGGCTTCGGCAACTGGTGCACCCGCATCCTGGCGCCGGCGGGCCGGCTCCGGCTGTCGGCGCGTGCCCTCCTGCGCGACTCGGGCGAGCCCGACCCGATCGCGGTTGCCGGCGAACAGCATCCGGTGGAGGAGCTGCCCGACGACGTGGTCGTGTATCTGCTGGGAAGCCGATATTGCGAGACCGACCGCCTCACGGAAGCGGCGTGGGACCTGTTTGGCCGCGCCCCGTCAGGCGCCGCCCGGGTCCAGGCCATCTGCGACTACGTCCACCGCCACATCACGTTCAACTATCAGGACGCACGCGCGACACGGACGGCGTGGGAGGCGATGCAGGAGCGCAAGGGCGTGTGCCGCGACTACGCGCACCTGGCGGTCACGCTGTGCCGCTGCATGAACATCCCGGCGCGCTACTGCACCGGCTATCTCACCGACATCGGTGTCGAGCCGCCCTATGGCCCGATGGACTTCGCGGCCTGGTTCGAGGCCTACATCGGCGGGCGCTGGCACACCTTCGACGCACGCAACAACACGCCGCGCATCGGCCGCGTGCTGATGGCGCGCGGCCGCGATGCCACCGATGTGGCCATCAGCAACACGTT
>Ga0173480_10000157_pt1 | contig 18973 bp, 21 predicted proteins | sample NitcycUS209509C1_FD_122622 | JGI IMG/M metagenome (GOLD analysis project Ga0173480, IMG submission 122622) | Soil microbial communities from Arlington Agricultural Research Station in Wisconsin, USA - Nitrogen cycling UWRJ-S209-509C-1 (version... | ecosystem: Environmental > Terrestrial > Soil... | reverse complement strand
GCGGTGCCGCACACGAGAGACGTGATGGAGCGATGAAGCGCGGGCGAAAACATGACGGCAGATCCTCGAAGGCGAGCGGTAGAGACGCCATCGCAGTATCCGCGATTGCCCTCGACGAGCCTCATCGAACTTGTCGATGCCGTGATAGGGCCGGCCTATGATCGACGGTCAGCTCACCCGCGGCGCGACACCGGCCGGGCTGTCACACCACGTCGACAACCCGCCCGGCCGACACGACGACCCGATCGCCGGGTGCAGGACCAGCGCCGATCGCCGGCGCATGCGCTCGAACCCGGGTATCGTCGATGCGGCCGGTGACCTCGCGGCGATCGCCAACGGCGACGACGCCGTCGACCGTCATCAGGAATTCCAGCGGTCCGGGACCGAACTGCAGACCGCCGGCGGCCACCGCCACCCGACGTCCGCCCGCCGCGAGAACCGTGTACCCCAAGACCTTCGCGACGTCGCTCGTGCGCGGGTTCATCACCACGTCGTGCGTAGTCCCGGCCGCGCGAACTCGTCCGTCGATCATGACGACCAGGTCCTCGGCGAGCCGCAGCGCCTCGTCGCAGCGGTGCGATACGAGCAGCGTCGTCGCGTCGAACGCTGCCAGGACCTGCGGCAACTCGTCGACCAACTGCGTATACGCCTGTTCGTCGAGCCCCGCGAGCGGCTCATCGAGCAGCACCAGCCGGGCGCGAAGGCAGAGGGCTCGCGCGAGGCTGACCCGCCGGGCCTCGCCGCCCGACAGGCGATCGGCACGTCGATCGAGGAGATGCGCCACGCCGAGCAGCGCCACGGCGTGCTCGATGCGCCGCCAGGTCTCTTCCCGGCTGACGCCGCGAAGCCGCAACCCGAGCCCGAGATTGTCGCGAACGGACTGACGCAGGAAGACGATCTCCTGGAAGACGTAGGCCAGGTCGCGGGGGCCCGCGACGGCCGCCCCGCCGAGATGCACTCGTCCTTCCCCGGCGGGCTCGAGACCAGCGAGGACGCGCAGCAGCGTGGTCTTGCCGGAGCCGTTGGGACCGAGAATCGCGGTGGTGCGCCGCTCGCGGAGCTCGAGCGACGGCACGTCGAGGACCAGCCGCCCGCCGCGGAGGACCCGCAGACTCTCGACACCCAGCGCCATCACGAACGCGATCGCTGCTGAAGGATCGTCAACGAGAGATTGACGGTGAACGACAGCACCAGGAGCACGAGGCCGAGCCCCAGCGCGCGCTCGATCTCGCCTCGGCTGGTTTCGGTGACCATCGCGGTCGTCAGCACGCGCGTGCTGCGCTCCAGATTGCCGCCGACGATCATCGCGGCTCCCACCTCGGACACGATCGCCCCGAACGCCGCCATCACCGCCGCGAGGACTCCGAGCCGGGCTTCACGCGCCAGGAGCCACAGCGTCTGCAACCGGCCGGCGCCGAGGACCGTCAGCAGATCCGGGAGACGAGAAGGCAGCGCCTGAATCGATGCCGCCGTAAAACCGACCACGATCGGGGTCGCGATCAGGAACTGCGCGATCACCATCGCGGTCTGGGTGTAGATCAACCCGAGATCGCCGAACGGCCCGCTGCGTACGAGCAGCAGCCACACGATGAGACCGACGACGACCGGCGGCATACCCATCCCGGTGTTGACCGCGCCGAGGAGCGGCGTCCGGCCGCGGAATCTCCTCCGGCCGATGGCGTAGCCGATGGGAACGCCCACCGTCACAGCCAGCGCCGTCGCCGCACCGGAGACGATCAGCGTCCGGAGAACGATCGCAAGCATGGGTGCGGTGGCGCCGGCCGGCCCGCGATTCTATCGTTCGGGTGCCGGCTGGGCATCAGGGAAGAAGAGCGGCTCGCCGTAGCGATCGCGCCCGAATGCGGCGATCGCCTGCTGGGTGGGACCGGAGACCAGGAAGTCGATGAACGCGCGTGCCTCGCGATGCCGTGCCTTGGGATGCTTCGTCGGGTTCACCGCGTAGACATGGTAGACGTTGCGCAGCGACGAATCGCCCTGGAAGAGAATCACGAGACCCAGCCGCTTCTCGAGCGCCAGAAAGGTACCGCGATCCGTCAGGGCGTAGGCGCCCTTCTGGTCGGCGATTTGTAACGTCGCGCCCATCCCCTGCCCGGTTTCCTCACGTTTCTTCACCGCACTGGGATCGAGCCCCGCGGCCGCCCAGAGCGACAGCTCCTGCGTGTGGGTTCCAGACTGATCGCCGCGTGACACGAAGCTCGCCAGCGCGGCGATCGCGCGCATGACATCGGCGGGGGCGCGCAGCCTGCGGAGGCCTGCCGGATCGCCGGGAGGCCCGACGATCACGAAGTCGTTGTGCATGACCAGTCGGCCGTCGCTCAGGTCGCCGCTGTCCACGTAGCGCCGCTCGGCTGCCGGTGCGTGGACCAGGACCACGTCCGCGTCGCCGCGGGCGGCCATCCGAAGCGCCGCGCCGGTGCCGACGGCGATCACCTTGACGTCGATGCCACGCTGGCGCTCGAACTGGGGGACCAGGACTTCGAGGAGCCCGCTGTCCTGGGTGCTGGTCGTCGTCGCGAGGATGATCGACGGTTTCGGCTGTGCAACGGCCGGACCGGCCAGAGACAGTCCGAAGACGAACGCCGCCACGAGGCGAACCACAGACACGGCTCATATCGTAGTTGGGATGCGCGTCGTCGATGCCGAGGGCGCCCGTCAGATCGTCAGGCTCAACGAACCGCCGATGCTGCCCGCCGGCCGCTGAGGCTGCGTTGTCCGCAGCAGCGTGTCGCTGCTGCGGTTCGTCACTGCTGGCGCGACGACCAGTGGATGGAGCGGATGCGCCAGGTGCCGTCGGCGCGCGTGAGGACCGCCAGCTGCGCGCTCACGAAGCTCACGGGCCGCCCGTCGAAGGTCCCGTCATACTCCGTCGTGGCAATCGCCCACGCTGCATCGCCTTCGAACTTCACCTGCCACGGCCCGCGCTTGCCGGTCACCTGCTTCTCGAAGCCGATGTCGGCCGGGAGGTGGTTGGCTTCGTACTCGGCGCGAGTCTCGAGGTTGCCCGATTCGACGAAGACGGCATCGGGCGCGATCTGCTGCATCGCGACCGCGGTGTCCGCTGTCTTCATCGCGCCGTAGAAGCGCTCCAGCACCGCCGTCACGTCGCCCTCGTTCGGAGGCACCGCCGCTGGCGCGCACGCCACGTGCAACAGACCCGCGGTCAGCCCTATACACACGAGAACAGCCTGTCGAATCATGGCGCAGAGTGTACTACCGGGGTCTTCTGCTCCAGCCAGAGCTCGGCGTGACGGATGCCGAGCGCCTCTGGATTGAAGACCGGTTTCGCGCCGCGGCGCTTCTGCGCCTCGTAGTCCTTCAGGGCCAGCAACGCCGGTCTCTGCAGGATGAGGATCGCCACGATGTTGAGCCAGGCCATGAGTCCGACGCCCAGGTCGCCGAGGTCCCAGGCCGTCCCGGCACTGCGCACGGCGCCGTAGGCCACCGACGCCATGATCGCTACTTTGAGCACCACGATGGTCCAGGGGCGATGCAGCTTGCGGTTGATGTACTGGATGTTGGTTTCGGCCATGTAGTAATAGGCCACGATGGTCGTGAAGGCGAAGAAGATCAGGGCCAGCGCGACGAAGCTGGCGCCAAAGCCCGGCATCATCGAATCGACCGCTGCCTGGGTGAACGCCGGCCCCGTCTCCACGCCCGGCAGCTGGTTGACGATGAAGGAGCCGTCCGGACGCTGCACGTTGTAGGTGCCGGTCGAAAGGATCATGAACGCGGTCGCCGAACACACCAGCAGCGTATCGACGTAGATGGAGAACGCCTGCACGTAGCCCTGCTCGGCCGGGTGCGCCACTTCGGCTGCCGCCGCCGCGTGCGGACCGGTCCCCTGCCCCGCTTCGTTGGAGTACACGCCCCGCCTGACGCCCCACTCGACCGCGAGACCGAGCATCCCGCCAAAAGCAGCCTCGGCCCCGAACGCGCTCTTGAAGATCAGGGCGAAGACGCCGGGAACGCGATCGGCGTTGAGCACCATGATCACGATCGCCATCGCGATGTAGGCCAGCGCCATGAAGGGGACGACGACCTCGGCGAACTGGGCGATCCGTTTCACGCCCCCGACGATGATGATGCCGAGCGCGATGACCAGGCACACCGAGGTGACGGCCGACGAGGTTCCCCAGGCGTTCTGGACGCCGGCGGCGATGCCGTTGGCCTGGACGCCGGGCAGCAACAGGCCGGTGGCGATGACGGTGGCGAAGGCGAAGATCCACGCGTACCACTTCTGCCCCATCGCCTTTTCGATGTAGTAGGCCGGACCGCCGCGATAGCGGCCGTCGTCATCCTTTTCCTTGTAGATCTGGCCGAGCGTCGATTCGACGTAAGCGGTGGAGGCGCCAAGGAAGGCGACCGTCCACATCCAGAACACCGCGCCCGGCCCGCCCGAGCTGATCGCCGTCGCCACGCCGGCGATATTCCCGATGCCCACGCGGCCGGCCAGCGACATCGCCAGCGCCTGGAACGACGAGACACCAGCCGTGGACTGCCGGTTGTTGAACATCAGCCGGATCATCTCGCCGACGCCGCGGACCTGCATGAACCGCGTCCGGATCGAGAAGTACAGCCCCACACCCAGGCACAGATAGATCAGGCCCCGGCTCCAGATGATGCCGTTGAGAAACGCAACCGCTTCGTTCACGCATTGCAGTCTATCCGAGCCGGTGCGATGGCTCCGTACGACATCGTTGTCAACTCGCGCGGCGGGCGTAGCGCAGGCCGACGACGCCGGTCGGATAGGGCGTGGCGGACGTCAACTGGAAGTCGCGGCGGACGCCGCCGGGCAGGATGCGTTTTCCGCCGCCGAGCGTGACCGGATATACCGACAGCTGGAGCTCGTCCACCAGGTCGTGCTCGATCAGCGCCGGAACCAGGACGCTGCTGCCGTCGGTCAGGATGTCCTTCCCCGGCTGTGCCTTCAGCGCCCGGACCGCCGCGACGACGTCGTCGCGGATGATCGTCGTGTCGCGCCAGATCGGGGTCGCGAGCGTTCGCGAGACGACGTGTTTCTTCGGCGCGTTCATCAGGTCTCCGAACACGTCGCCGGCCGCCATCGGCTCGAAGGCGTTGCCGTGGATCTCGTAGGTGCGCCGGCCCAGGAGAAACGCATCGACGGTCTGCATCGTCTGAAAGAAGGCGGCCCCCATGTCGTCGTGCCAGTACGGAATGGTCCAGCCTCCGTGGGCGAACCCGCCGTCGCGATCTTCGTCCTGGCCGCCCGGAGCCTGCACCACGCCGTCGAGGCTCATGAACTCGTGCACGATCAGCTTTCGCATCTCTACCCTCCTATCCACACGTCGAACGGACGACGGCTGGATCGACAGCCCCCTTGACTGCATGGTTGAACGATCATTTAATCTCGCGTTGAATGACCGCTCAACCACCGGTTGATACCCGCGCCAGGCTGCTCGAAACCGCGTTTCAGCTCTTCCACGAGCAGGGCTTCCACGCCACCGGTGTGGCGACCATCCTGCGCGAAGCCGGGGTGAATCCCGGCAGCATGTATCACTTGTTTTCCAGCAAGGACGAACTGCTGCTGAAGGTTCTGGAATTCGCCCTCGACTACCTCGAGCCGATGGTGATGGGCCCGGTTGAGACCGCGAGCGTGGACCCGATCGAACGGGTGTTCGTGCTTCTCGACCAGTACCGCACCCGGGTTGGCGCGCACCAATGCCGCATGGGGTGCCCGATCGGCAACCTCGCGCTGGAGGTCAGCGACGGCCACCCCGACGCGCGCGCCCTGATTCATCGCAATTTCGCAAACTGGGCGGGCCGCGTGGAAGGCTGGCTGGTGGCCGCGGGGCCGCGGCTGCCCGCAGACGTGGACCGCGCCAAGCTCGCGCGCTTCGTGCTGACCGTCATGGAGGGCGGCCTGATGCAGGCAAGGGCCGCCGGCCATCTTGGCCCCTTCGACGACTCGGTGGCGATGCTCCGCGATCACTTCTCCCGGCTCGAAGCTCAAGCCGCCACGCACAAGACACCTTCACACCGTACCCGGACACGACAAAGGAGAAGCCGATGACACGACCTTTGCTCCTCGCCCTCGGGCTGGCACTCGTACTCCTGCCGACATCCACGAAGGCTACCGGTGGCGTGTCGTTCGTCAACGAAGGCGTCGTCGACGCACCGATCGAAGCGGTCTGGAAAGTCTTGTCCACCTCCGACGGCTACAAGATCCTTGGCCCAGCCCTGGCCGACGTCGATCTGCGCCTGGGTGGACTGATCCGCTCCCGCTACGGGAAGGACGGCACACTCGGTGACGCGGACACCATCGAGAACGTGATTCTCGCCTACGAGCCGCCCACGATGATGGCGATACGCATCGTCAAGACGCCCCGGATGTTTCCCTTCAAGGAGGCATGGAAGAACACCTGGACCGTGACGACGCTCAAGCCGCTCGATGGCGGACGGACGCTGGTGCGCGCCGCAAGCCTCGGCTATGGCATCGACGACGAGTCCGTCGCGATGCGCAAGTTCTTCGAGGCGGGGAACCAACAGACGATCCAGAGCATCCAGAAACACTTCGCGGCGGGCAAGTAGCATGGGGCGCGTGATTGCGGCAGGGCTCGTGGCGGGCCTGGTCTTGAACGTCGGCGAGGCGGTCCTGCACGGCGTGATCTTCGCGGCGCAGGCTGCCGAGGCGATGAAACAGCTCGGGCACGATATCGCGGGCAGCGGAGCCGGCACGGCAGCCGGCGTCGGCCTGATCCTCTGGGCGCTGTCGGCCGGGTACTCGGCGGTCTATCTCGGTGCCGGCTTCGCAGGACTGATTCCTCGCGGCCTCGTGTGGGGTCCGGTCGCGTACGAACTGGTCCTCTACCCCGTGGCAATGGTGGCCGGCCGGGTGGCGCTCCGGGACCAGACGGCCGCGACGGTGCCGGCGTGACCGTGCTCGGTCCGGCTCGAGCTGTTTCAGATAGACTTCCGGTCGAACAGCGTTCCACACGCGGAGGCCCATGAAACACGCAATGATCCTGATCGTCGTACTGGCATTCGCGCGCGCAGCCGCGGGTCAGGACGCGGACGACTACCGCGGCGGCTGGAGAACCGACAGTGGCGAGGCCCACACCTACGAGTTCTCGATCCGCGGCGGCACCGTCCGTGGCGTGTACTGCACCTACTGCGCCGATGCGACGACGCTGGCGTTCGTGGACGGGACGTTGGGACCCGACGGCATCAGGTTCGAGGTCACCCACGTGAACGCCAACGGCAGCACGACATACACGGACAAGGCGATCGCGAAGTTCAGCCAGGGCCGCTTGACCGTCACCGGCACGAGCGGCGCACCCGGCGGCCGCGCCTTCGAGCGCGTGCTCATCAAGGATCCGCGCGGACCGGACCCGATACCGGCGATGGTCTCCGTGCTCCCCAAGGGTCCGCCGGTGCCGGCGAACATCCAGCGCCGCAACCCCGACGGCGCGGACGGCCTGCCCTACCTTCAGCCCGGCCCGTGGAAGTCGAAGCTGACCGAGCGGGACGTCGTCGGGGTGTGGCTGGGATTCGGCGTCGGGGCGCCGAAGCAGTTCTTCATCATCAAGAAGGTCGGCGACCGGCTGCGCGGCATGGTCTGCGGCAGCTGCGACAACCCCTACACGATGGCCGCGCTCGACGATTTCCGGATCGAGGGGGACACGCTACGATTCAACATCCTTCACGAGGACTGGGGCGACGGCGAGCGCCCGACCTTCGAGAAGCACGTCACCGCCCGCGTGGGCTGGAACGAGATGCGGTGTACGACGGCCGCGGACCACATGCCGCCACCGCCGCCACGCCCGCAGCCTTCGGGCTTCGTTCCCGGCTTCTCGCTGCAGGGGCCGGTGCCGATCGAGGCCACGGCGGGGAACGTGTGGGCCGAGTGGCCGCCGAAGAACACGTCGTCGCCGCGATAGCGCGGGACGCCCGAGCCGCGTCGTGAGGCCGGGCCTGGGCCGCCTGAAGGCGGCCCCCACATCTGATTTCGCAACGTGCTCTTAGGGCTTGGTCTGGGCCGCGGCGGCTTCCGCCCGCCGCGCTCCCTTGAGGATGGACGGGAGCTGGTAGTTTCCTTCGTGACACGCATACTCGAAGAGCGGACCGTCGATGCGCGTCATCTGATATTCGCCGCTCCACGGCCGCGTCCACGTTGACGGGTCCTCCACCGTGAACTGATAGCGAATCGTCGTGGGGCTCGTCATCGTGAGACGCTCGGTCACCTTGAGGTTCTCCGTCGAGCCGCGCCACGCCGTCTTCTCGCTGTAGTTGGTCGTCTCGATGACCATCGTGTCGCCTTCCCAGCGCCCGCGCGAATCGCCGCGGTAGCCACGCACCGCCGCGCCAAGCTTCGCGCGGCCATCGAGCGGCACGACCCGCGCCACCGGCATCATCTCCGGCTGAATCACGAACAGTTGCGGCGCCTGCACGATCTGCAGATTCGAGTTGTAGCCGGTGGGCAGGACCGGCGGGCCTTCGTGCGCCCAGTAGATGCAGCGCTCCGAGAGGCCGCGCGCCTGAGCGCTGTCGAACGGGCCAATGAGCTTCCGGGCGGCGGCGCGTTCCTGCGTGCGTTTCTGCCCTTCGGGGTTGAGCGGCGGAATGCGTCCGTCCGCCGGATCGGTGACGATCGACGTCCGCAGCATCGCCCCTTTCTCGTAGCCCTCGAGCAGCCAGATGCCGTCGTCGTAATGGATGTCGGCGTCGCTCTTGACCTCTTCACCCCTCGGCACGTCCTTCACGTCTTCGAGCGCCCGCTTGGCGAACGCCTCCGCCTCCTCGGCCGTGAAGAACTCCTTGCCCTTGAACTGCGCCGGCCGTTCGAGCGGCGTGAACGTCTGGTTGGTCCAGTAGCCCTGCATGTCCGGCTTGCCGTCGGCCAGGCGCGGGACGGGCTTGGCCGTCGCCTTGGCGGACGCCGGCGCCGCGGCCGGAGCCGTTGGGCCTTGGGCGTGTGCCGGCGACAGCACCAGGATCACGGTAGCGAACACGGCCGCCCCCAGCATCTGCTTCATCAGCGCTCTCCCTTGGTGAACGCGTAGAGTATCGCTCGGTTCCGGCTGCACGGAACCTGCCGCCCCTGACGCCGCCACGAACGCGCCGCAGGCGTCGATCCCGTGGTGGCCTTTCGCAACGACTGCGAGCGTTCCTCGTTTCTCTGTGCCAGCTCGGCAGCCCGGTCTATGCGAGATCGGACGGACGGGGTACATTTCCTCCGACGGGAGGACACGACGTGCGAACACGCTGGGCGACGGAGTTTGGCTGGGGCACGGAGTTCGGGTGGCACGAGAAGAACGCGCCGGGTCCGCAAACGGAAGATTCCCGTGAACGCGGTTTCGTGAGCGACGTCAACGACGACGCGATGGGCCGCTCCGACGCGCTCGATCTCGACGAGGTCGGCGATATCGCCGACGAAGGACCGGGACGCCGCGGCTGAAGCCGCGCGGACGTGCCGGGCTACGCGGGCGAAGGCGGAGCGGGCAGGCCCGGCGTGCCGAACACGATCTCGGTGATCGCCTTGACGCTGCGGTTGCCGTAGCGGAACGGGACGACGAGGCGCAGCGGCGCCCCGTGCCTGGGCGGGATCGGCGCGTCGTTCATCAGCCACACCAGCATCACCTGCGGTTGCCGCAGCGTGTCCATCGACTCATCGACATAGTGGCGATCGGACGCAATGAAGCGCGCATAGTGAGCGCCCGGAACCAGCCCCAGCATGTCGGCGAAGTCGGTGAAGCGCACGCCGGTCCACTTCACGATCCCGCGCGGATTCGCCGCACCGCACTGCAGGAGGTAGGTCTTCGACACTCGCGGCAGCTTCTCGAGATCGGAAAAGCGCAGCGTGCCGGCCAGCTTCGCCAGCCCGCGCGTGTCGACCTTGATCGCCATCTTCCGGTAGTCGAACTCGATCTCGGGAGCCTGGCGATTCGTCGTCCGCCACATCAGGGGATCGGTGATCGGCCCTGCCGCGCTGTCGGGGTGCTCGGGGGCGGAGCCGTCGGCGTTGAGCGGCAACGGTGCCGGAAAGCCCTGACGCAGCGGCCGTTCCACCAGCGCGTCCGGCCACGGTGCCGCCGGCGGCGCGGTCTGCTGTGCCTGCAGGCGATCACCCGTGAGCGTCGCGAGCGAGAGGCCCGCCAGCGTCACTCCCGACATCCCGATAGCCTCGCGTCGTGACACGCTCATCGCCGTCGCTCCTCACTCACGTGATGACGAACATGCCGAGCCGTGCGCTCGGGCACTGAAGGCGATGGTACACGCGAGATGCTCGAAAAAGCGTGTACATGTTTGTCCACTCGGTTGGATACGATTAGGGCTCATGCGACATCGAACGAGTCGATGGATCCGGGCGCTCACGATGGCGGCCGCCATGGCGCTGGCCGTGAGCGTCGCACGCGCGCAGACGCAACCGGATCGCCCCGCGCGCATTGCCGGGCGCCCCAACTTCAACGGCATCTGGCAGGCGCTGGGCACCGCGCACTGGAACCTGGAGAGTCACTCGGCGGAAGCGCTCAAGGAGTTCTGGCAGCTCGGCGCGATCGCCGCGATCCCGGCGGGGCAAAGCGTCGTCCGCGGCGGGACGATTCCCTACAGGCCCGACGCGCTCGCGAAGCGCACCGAGAACCGCGCGACATGGCCCGCCGCGGATCCAGAAGCGAAGTGCTACATGCTCGGCGTGCCGCGCGTCACCTACCACAACATGCCGTTCCAGATCTTCCAGGGTGAAGGCGACCTGCTCATGGTCTACCCGTTCGCGGCCGCGCAGCGCGTCATCCACATGACCGACCGCTCCGAGCTCCCGGTCGATTCCTGGATGGGCAAGTCGGACGGCGCCTGGGAGGGCGACGTGCTGGTGGTCACCACGAGGTGGCAGAACGGTCAGTCGTGGCTGGATCGGGCGGGCAATTACGCCAGCAGCCAGTTGACGGTCACCGAACGCTTCACGCTTCGAGGAGCGAATCATCTCTGGTACGAGGCGACGCTCGACGACCCTGCGACCTACACGCGCCCGTGGACGATCGAGATGCCGTTGTACCGGCGGGTGGATCCGCAGGAGCAGCTGCTCGAGCACAAGTGCGTCACCTTCGCCGACCGGCTCCTCTATCAGGACCTGCTCCAGAATCAGAGTAAGGAGTGAGACGCATGCACAACGGGCTGCAGACGACACTGACGGCGCTTGCGGCGGCAGCCGTCCTGGTGACGGCCGTGGTGATGCCGGTCGCGGCGCATCACTCCTTCTCCGCCGAGTTCGACTCGAACAAGTCGGTCACGCTGGACGGCGAGGTGGTGATGATGGAGTGGGTGAACCCGCATTCCTGGCTGCACATCGACGTGAAGAAGCCCGACGGCACGGTCGAGCGGTGGAAGATCGAAGGGGGATCGCCATCGGTCCTGATGCGTCTGGGTTGGAACCGGAACTCGCTGCCCGCCGGCACGAGAATCACCGTGGTCGGCTTTCAGGCGAAGGACGGCTCGCTGCGGGCCAGTTCGCGCGACCTGCGGTTCCCCGACGGCCGGCGCATGGATCTCGGCGGCTCGGGCGGCGCCCAGAAGTAGGATGGCCAGCGCCCTCTCTCCAACGATGACGCCGCGCGCGTTCGAGAACGGCTACTGGTATCGCGAGCAGCTGAAGGACTTCGCCGAGCGCATCGGTATCCCCGCCGCAACCAAGCTGCGAAAAGACGAACTCGAAAAGGCGATCGTGCTGTTCCTGCGCACGGGCACGGCGGCGCTGCCCACGAAGCGCGCCTTGCGCAGGACGGGGATCAAGGACCTTGAACGCGGCCTCCACCTGAAGCTCCGGATCGAGCACTACACGAGCAACCGGGAAACGAAGGCCTTCATCGTCGAACAGGCCCGCCGGATGGCGCCGGACGTCCGCAGGAAGTCTGGAGTCTGGTATCGCCTGAACCGCTGGCGGGAAGAACAGATTACGAACGGCGCGCGCCCCACCTATGGTGACCTCGTCCGGCAATACGTGGCCCTGAACAGGATGGAGCGATTCGAGCGGGTTCCTATCGTCTGCTACAACTACTTCGTCGCTGATTTCCTCGCAGCCGACAAGCAGGCGACGCGTGCGGAAATCATCGCCGCCTGGCACGAGCTCAAGCTGCTCGATACCCCCAAGACCTATGCGTCGTGGGTCACGGCGCGAGCGACCCGCACGAACAAGAACAGAAGCCAGCTGCCCCGGCGCGGCTGAGGCCCGCCCTACGCTCCGCCCTACTTCTTCTGCGTGCGCTCGAAACGCGACGTCTCGATGTAGTTGCGGATAGCGGTGTTCCCTTCGTGGCAGGCGTATTCGTACATCTTGTAATCGTTGTCGAGCTTCAGCGGAAACGCCGCCGACCACTTCCCCGTCGCCAGCACCTCGGGATCCTCCACCGTCATCTGGTAGTCGATGGTGTCGGCGGCGGTGCGCGTGAAGCGCTCGGTGAAGCGCAGGTTGGCCGTCGACGGCGTCAAGGCAGGAGACCCGGGAACGCCGAGATTGGTCATCGCGGTCTTTCCGTTGAAGTTCGTCGTCTCGACGATCAGTGTGCTGCCCTCCCAGCGCCCTCTCGACTCTCCGAGATACTGCCGAATCGCGCCATCGAGCGCCGGGCGCCGGGTGGTCGGGATGGTGCGCGCCTCGTGCGCCATCTCCAGGAGGATGACCACGTAGCCGGGGAACTGCATGATGCGGATGCCGTTGTTGTAGTTGCGAGGCAGCATCGACACCGGCAGCCCGCGGGTGATGCACCGATCCCAGCTGTCGAAGTCGTCCGGCGTGTCGAAGACGGTCTGCCCCGGCTTGTAGCTGCCGCGCATCTGGTCGTAGAGCTCTCTTCCACGGGGCGTGAGCGCCGGAAAGCGTCCGTTCGGCGGATCGACCATCAACGAGGTCTGCCGTGTGGCCTGGCCGGCGTCGGCCTGCGGGATCGCCCCCGATTGAAAACGCGTGTTGCGATCCTCGGCGCTCTTCTGCGCGGCGGCAAACTCCTCGTCGGTGAGGAACCGGCGCTCGCCGAATCGTTCAGGGCGCTGGAAGGGCGTGCTGATCAGATGGTTGAGCGGCCAGATCCCGCGCAGGTCGGGCTCCCCCCACGGCGTCATCGGCGGCTTGTACGCGGGCGGTCTCGCAGCCGATTGTTGCGCGTCTGCGCCGCCGGACGTCCAGCAGACCAGCAGGGCGATCGCGATGCCGACGCGCCGGGCCATGACGCGGCGATGATAGCCCAATGCTTGCCCGCCGTAGCGCACGGCGCGAAGGTGGGGGATGATGTGGCGCGATGACGAGGACCATCACGGTCACGGCGTGTCTGCTGATGAGTGTGGCGCTGCTCGCCGGTCAGAGTACGAGCGACTCCCCCGACGCGCACGTGGCGATGGCAAGGACCGCGGCAGGCGACGCGTATCAGAACCTGTTCAACTTCCTGTGCACCGTGCCGGCGCCGCCGGGCGGCGGGCCGAGAGCTGGCGGGCCGCCAGGGGGCGGCCGCCCGCCGGGACCACCGCAGCGCTCGACCTGGTATGCCGAGCCGGTGAAAGTGTTCGACAACCTCTACTTCGTCGGCCAGTCCGAGTACTCCGCGTGGGCGGTCACCACGTCGGCGGGGATCATCCTGATCGACACGCTCTTCGACTACTCCGTCGAAGAAGAGGTCGCCGGCGGGTTGAAGAAGCTCGGGCTCGATCCGGCGGCGATCCGCTACGCCGTCGTCACCCACCCGCATCCCGACCATCACGGCGGCGCGAAGTTCCTCCAGGAGCGTTACAAGGCGCGCGTCGTCATGTCCGGCCCCGACTGGGACGTGATCGATCGACTTGGCGGGACCAGGCCGGCCCGCGACATGGTCGCCACCGACGGCCAGACGCTCACGCTCGGCGACACGACGATCACGCTCTACGTCACACCCGGCCACACGCCTGGCACGCTGTCGGTTCTCATTCCCGTCCGGGACAGTGCTGGCTTGGCCGCCGGCGGGGGCCGGCCGCACCTCGCGGCGCTCTGGGGTGGCACCGGGCTCAACGCGGACCGCGAGTCGCTCCAGGCGTACATCGACTCCGCGCGGCGGTTCGACGGCATCGCCCGGCAGGCTGGCGCCGACGTCATCCTGTCGAACCACACGGACTGGGATGGATCGAAGGTGAACCTGCCTCGGCTCGCGACGCGGGCCGCCGGCAGCGCCAACCCCTATGTCGTCGGCGCGCCGGCCGTGCGCAACTACCTGAAGGTGGCCGAGGAATGCGCCACGGCCCGCCTCATGACCGCGTCCGCCCGCTCCGCGAGCCTCGGCGCGCCAGGCGCGAGCGCACGCAATCCCGGCGACGACTGGCCGACCTACAATCGCGACCTCGCCGGCACGCGCTACTCACCGCTCACCCAGATCAACACGCAGAACGTGTCGCAGCTCGTCCAGGCGTGGTCGTATCGGCTGCGGCCCGAGCCGGGCCGATCCGTCTCGGCGATCGACAAGCCGGCCAGCTCGTTCGAACTGTTTCAGCAGGTGACGCCGATCGTGGTGAACGGCGTGATGTATCTGCCGTCGGGCCATCGCGTCGTCGCCCTCGAGCCCGAGACCGGGAAGGAGATCTGGCGCCACGAGCTGCCCGAAGGGCTCGCCTCGTTCCGCGGCGTCGCGTACTGGCCCGGCGACGGCGGCCTCCCCGCGCGCATCTTCTTCACCAGCCTGCGAAAGCTGATCGCGCTGCGCGCCGACACCGGCGCACTCGACACCTCGTTCGGCACGGGCGGTCACATCGACCTGGAGATCCCGTACGCCGGAGTGCCGGTGCTCTACCGGAACATCGTGCTGATGGGATCGAATTTCTTCGGGCCCGGCGAGCGGCACATCGGCCCGCACCTCACGACCAGCAAGGGGGAAAAGGGTGACGTGCACGCCTACGACGCGCGCACGGGCGCAAAGGTCTGGGACTTCCACACCATTCCCCGGCCGGGCGAAGCCGGTCACGACAGCTGGGGCAACGACAGCTGGAAGGATCGCACCGGGAACAACGTCTGGTCGTTCACCCTCACCGTCGACGAGCAGCGCGGCCTCGTCTACCTGCCGGTCAGCGGCCCGGGGATGAACTACTACGGCGGCGACCGGCCCGGCGACAACCTGTTCAGCAACTCGACGGTGGCGCTCGACGCGCAGACGGGCCGGCTGAAGTGGCACTTCCAGAACATCCGCCACGAGATCTGGGACTACAACCTCCCGCCCGCGCCAGGTCTGATCGACATCAGGAAAGACGGCCGCACCATTCCCGCTCTCGCGCAGGTCGGGAAATCCGGCTTCATGTTCATCCTGAACCGCGAGGATGGCACCCCGGTTCACGGGGTCGAGGAGCGTCCGCAGGCCAGGGCCGATGTGCCGGGCGAGCGGTATCCCGCTACGCAGCCGATTCCCAGGAAACCGGGTCCGCTCGCCAGGGTGAGCATGACGAGGAACGATCTCGTCACGGCGAACGACACGACGCCGGCACACGCGGAGGCGTGCCACGCGTTGTGGGACAAGACGCAGTACCGCAACGACGGGCCGTACACGCCGTGGAACTATCGTCCCAGCGGCAGCCCGCCGTCGATCGTCTTTCCGGGCATGACCGGCGGGGTGAACTGGGGCGGCACCGCCACCGATCCCGCGCTGGGCTACATCTTCGTCAACTCGAAGGACGAGCCGTCGAGCGGCTGGATCGCCCCGAATCCGCGTTACAACGAACAGACCAAGGAGACGGAGTTCCCCTACGTGCAGCAGAGCGGCGGCACGCTCAGCGCCGAGGCGCGTGATGCGGACGGGCGATCGCTCGGGACCCTGCCCTGCTACCGTCCGCCGTGGGCCAGCCTGATGGCGGTGAACGCGGCAACCGGCGAGTTCGTGTGGCGCGTCCCGTTGGGCGTGAACGACAGCATGCCCGAGGGCAGGAAGCAGGTCGGCTCCCCGGGCTATGGCGGTCCGACCGTGACGGCCGGCGGCCTGCTGTTCATCGGCGCCACGCGCGACCGGCGCTTCCGCGCCTTCGACTCCAGGACCGGCAGGGAACTGTGGTCGGTGCCGTTCGATTACAACGTCACCGCGATTCCCATGACCTACATGGGCCGTAACGGCAAACAATATGTCGCCGTGGTGGCCGCCACGAACGGCCAGGGCAACAACGAGGCGCTGCACGTCTTCGCGCTGCCATAGCCCGCGATCGCACCGATGTCGACGCAAATCAGCCGAGCGAGCCTAGACGACACGGACGCGCTGCTGGCGTTGATGCACGACTTCTACGCCGAGTCTGGTTTTGCACTCGATCGGGTGGTGCACGAGACCGCGTTTGCGCACCTGCTCTCGACCCCTCCGCTCGGCGGGGTGTGGATCGCACGGCAGGGAGGCGTGCCCGCCGGTCACGTCGTGCTCGCCGTACGCTTCACGATGGAGCACGCGGGGCTGAGCGGTTACGTCGACGATTTGTACGTCCGTCCCGAATTCAGGCGGATGGGCATCGGCCGCCTGCTATTGGACGCCGTGGTGCGCGACTGTCGAACACGCGGCTGTCGCTCGTTGCACGTGGAGGTTGCCGGTGATAATCAGGCGGCGCTCGCGTTGTACGCAGCCTTCGGACTTCAGCCCGCGACAGACGGGCGCGTGCTGGCGAGTGGGCCGCTGTAAGGAGACTGAGATGACTCCATTCGAACCGCGGTGGTTCCGGCGCATGGCCATGGCGCTGGCTGTTTTCGTCGCTGCCGCAGGGACGCAGTCAACCGGGCAGGCCCCGGCCGGCGCGGCGGCACGGCCGCCGGCGGTGCAGGAGCCCCCGCTGATGGTGATGTCGCCCAAGGCGAAGTCGGCCGGGTGGACGGGCGTGCACCGGCCTCACACGAAGCTGAGCGACGTGCTGGCGCGGCACACCACTCAGGCCGACTGGGCCGAGACCATCGTGGACGACGAAAGCCTGTTCGCGCAGTGGATCTCGATGGCGCCCGGCCGCAAGACGCCCCGGCGCATGAACGGCGACACGCGCGAGTGGTGGATCGTGCAGTCGGGCACGCTGCGCTTCACGGTGGAGGGGCGTGAGCCGGTCGTCGCCACCAAGGGCGTGATGGTGCAGGTGCCGTATCGCACCTTCTATCAGATCGAGAACGTCGGCGCCGGGCCGGCGCTCCGCTTCGAAGTGAACGTGACCCGCGCGCGCAAGCTGTATCCGATGGACGAGACACCGGCGGCGGTGCCGGGCTTCGAGTACGTCCCGACGCGCGTGACCGGCGGGCGCGGCGTGCTCGATCCGCAGAACCGGCCGGTGGTGGACTTCAACAAGGTGGTGGCCGGCGAGGAGCGCGGCGGCGCGTTCGTCACCGACGATCGGAGCTTCGCGAACATCATCATGGGGCGTTACCAGGCGCCGCAGCCGGGCAACAAGGGGCACTATCACGAGGAAGGCGGCGAGTTCTGGCTGGTCATGCTCGGCAAGATTCGCTACGCAATCGAGGGGCTGCCGCAGTTCGAAGCCGACGAGGGCGACGTCGTCTACGTCCCGCGCCAGACGTGGCACCTGGCGAGCTTCGGCGGGCAGGAAGGGTTGCGATCCTGCCGGCTGGCCATGAACGGCTTCCCGTATCAGGCACACATGTTCGAGGCGGACTGATGAGACGCGCGGCGGGGCTGAAGCCCCGCCTGAGGAGCACAGATGACACTGTTGAGACTTGCCGCCGGATGTCTGACGGCCCTCTGTCTGACCGCTTGTGGTGGCGCGCCGGCGTCTGCACCTGCATCCGCGCCGTCACAGGACGCCGCCCCGTCTGGAACGGTGACGCTGCCGACCGGATACCCCGAGCGGCCGTTCGCGCGTGTCGAGTTCGACAAGCTGACGTGGCGCCCCACTGAGGGCAACACGCTCGGCGTCGAAACCGCGGTGGTCGAAGGCGACCCGTCGAAGCCGGGCTACTACCTGACGATCAACCACTTCCCCGCCGGCGTGATGAGCCGTCCGCACTTTCACCCTGACGAGCGCTACGTCATCGTGCTGCGAGGGACGTGGCATACCGACGAGGGCGAGGTGTTTCGGCCGAAAGAAACCGTCCCCCTGAAGCCGGGTGACTTCATGCGCCATCCCAAAGACGGGCCGCACTATGACGGCGCGCTGAACGAGGACACCTGGGTGGCGATCAGCGGCTACGGCCCGACCAAGGCTACCGTGATCGACGGCGGCGAGCTGTTCGGACGGTCCAAGTAGTGCGCCGCACCCTCGCCACACTCGCTGTCGCCGCCGCCTGCGTCGCGGGAGCAATCGCCCAAGGCGCCGACTCCGACCTGTCGGTGCTGCTGCAGCGCGTCGATCGGCTCGAGGCAATGACAGAGCGCGTCGAAGGCGTGTCGGCGATCAAGCGCCTGCAGCACGCCTACGGCCATTATTCAGAACTGGGCCTGTGGCACGACTTCGCGGACCTCTTCGCCGACAGCGGCATCGGCCACTACACGCAGGGCGCGCTCGATCGCGAGGGCATTCGCGCGCTCTTCGTGAAGGAAGTCGGACAGGGACGCCTCGGCCTCGCCGACGGACGCATCTACCCCCACATCTCCATGCAGCCGGTCGTGACCCTGGCGGCCGACGGGCAGTCGGGCAAGGGCCGGTGGCACATCATGGCGATGCTGGGCGGATACGAACGGTCGGCCTCGTGGGCGGGTGGCGTGTACGAGAACGAGTACGTGCGCGAGAACGGCGTATGGAAGTTCAAGGACGTCCGCTATCTGCCGCAGTACTCGGGCCGCTACGAGGATCCCGGCTGGACCGCGACCCGTGAGCCGACCCCTTTCCACTTCGATGCAGCGCGCGTCGGCAAACCGATTCTCGACTTCGAAGTGGAGGCCGCCTTCAGGCGGCCCGAAGCCTCCACCCCACCCACCGTCGCCGCACTGGCTGCGCGCATGGCCGCCCTCACCGCGCGCGCACAGCGTCTGGGTGACGAGATCGAGGTCACCAACCTCCAGCATCAGTACGGGTACTACCTCGATCG